>Ga0068855_100004861_pt1 | contig 16403 bp, 14 predicted proteins | sample KBSCornC52_FD_66592 | JGI IMG/M metagenome (GOLD analysis project Ga0068855, IMG submission 66592) | Corn rhizosphere microbial communities from Kellogg Biological Station, Michigan, USA - KBS Corn C5-2 | ecosystem: Host-associated > Plants > Roots > Rhizosphere > Soil ...
AGCCGGCTGCCCGGTGTCCAAGCTCCTGAAGGCGGAAATTACGCTGGACGCAAGTTTGATTTGATTGCCCCCATCTGTCCGCCACGCGGGCAAGCCCGCTAGCGCCCGTTCGCTACGCTGTTGCTTGCGAACCCCCCTGTCAGCGTTCGGCCGGCTGATCGCCAGCCTCACCGCCGCACGGGGGAAGAAAGCCGGTGCCTACGCAAACCGGTCGCTGACGATCCTGCCGATATCGGCAAGGGCATGGTCGTGAGTGGCATCGTTTGGTTTGTTGCCGGCGGTATAGGCGCAAACCAGCACCGGCGCGCGATTGCCCGGCGGCCAGAGAATGGCGACATCGTTCAACTGGCCGCTGCCCGAGCCCGTCTTGTCCCCCGCTCTCCAGCCTTGGGGCAATCCGGCGCGCAACCGCGTCAGTCCCGTGCTGCAGGCGATCATCCAGTCGGTGATCTGTTTGCGCGAAGCCGCCGACAGCGCATCGCCCAGAAGGATATCCTTCAGGTTCGCCATCATCGCGGACGGCATGGTGGTGTCCTTTTCGCCGTCCGGCACATTGAGCGCGACTTCGATGCGATCAAAGTTGGTGCGACTGTCGCCAAGATCGCGCGCAAAACGCGTCAATCCCGCCGGACCGCCGACGCCCGTGAAAAGGAGATTGGCAGCGGTATTGTCGCTGAGGGTTATCGCCGCTGCGCAAAGCGCATTCACGCTCATGCCATGCGCCAGATTTTTGGCTGTCTCCGGCGCATATTCGAGCAGGTCGCTTTTCTGATAATGGACCATCCGGTCCAGTTGCTCTTGGCCTGCATCCGCCCGTTTCAGGGTCGCGGCCACCAGCATCAGCTTGAAGGTGCTGCACATCAGCACACGTTCATTTTCCCGGTAGAAAATCGAATTGCCGTTGCCGGTATCGAGCGCAGCCACGCCGATACGCAGGCCCAGCCTTTTTTCCATTTCCGCGATGCGCCGGCCGGGCTGATCGTAACGATCTTCGGCCGCCCGGGCCGTGCCCGGCAGCAGGAGCGCCGATGCTCCCAACAGCGAGCGTCGCGTCAGCCTGAAATCTGATTCGCTCATGGCGCGGTTTATAACAGGCAGCGCTGGTTTCTTAGAGCCTCAGCTACGATAGGAACCATTAATATCGATATAACCGTGGGTCAGATCGCAGGTCCAGACACGGGCAGCGCCCTTGCCCAGCCCCAGATCGACGGCAATCTGGACCTCACGGCCCGATACTGCCTTGGTCGCGACCGCCTCGTCATATTTTGCCGCGCGCATGCCTTTTTCGGCCACGACATGGCCCCCGAAGGAAATCTTCAACCGGTCGCGATCCGCCGCTTCGCCCGCCTTGCCGACCGCCATCACCACGCGGCCCCAATTGGCGTCATTGCCGGCGATCGCCGTCTTGACCAAAGGCGAGTTGGCGATGGCCAGCGCCACGCGTCGTGCCGCCTCACCGGTTTCGGCGCCCCCGACATCCACCCGGATCAGCTTCTCGGCACCTTCGCCGTCCTTGACCACGGCCAGCGCCAGATCGAGCAGCAGCGCATCCAGGCTCTTGCGGAAACCCGCCAGCCTTTTGTCCGAGGCTTTGGTCACCGCGCCATGCTTGGCGCCCTTGCCGGTGGCGAACAAAAGCAGCGTGTCGCTGGTCGAGGTGTCGGAATCGACGGTGATGGAATTGAAGGACGGTCCCACGCCCTCATTCAGGCAATCCTGCAGCACCTGGGCCGGCAACGAGGCATCCGTGAAAACAAAGGCCAGCATGGTCGCCATGTCGGGCGCGATCATGCCGGAACCCTTGGCGATACCGTTCAAGGTCACTTTCACGCCGTCGATGGTCGCGGTGGTGGTGGCGAGCTTGGGATAGGTATCGGTGGTCATGATGGCTTCGGCCGCGGGACGCCAGCCGGATGCGGATGCGTCCTCCGCCACCCGTCCCAAAATTTTTGTAATCTTCTCGGCGGGCAGCGGCTCGCCGATCACGCCGGTCGATGCCAGGAAAACCTCCGACGCCTTGCAGCCGATCACCGCGCCTGCGGCTTCGGCCACGGCGCGCGCGCCCACCATCCCCGCCTGCCCCGTAAAGGCATTGGCGTTGCCGCTGTTGACCACCAGCGCACGGGCCTGGCCGCGCTTCAATTGGGCGCGGCACCAATCCACCGGCGCCGAAGCGGTTTTGGACCGGGTGAAAACCCCCGCCACCTCGGTCCCCGGCGCCAGAATCGCCATCAGCACATCGGTGCGGTTGCGGTACTTGATTCCCGCTTCACCGGTGGCCAGCCGCACCCCGGCCAAGGGGGGCAGATGGGCAAAGCTCTTGGGCGCCAGGGGCGAAACCGGAGACGTTTTTTTTGGAGCGGCGGCCTTTTTCGCCGGCGCCTTTTTGCCCTTTGCCATGCACGATCCCCCGGAAATGGCCGCAGCTCTCGGCCGTCGGCGGGGGATAGTGTGGAAATCGTCCGGTTTGACAAGGCCCTAGTCCGCCTTCAGCCCGCCTTCCGTCAAATTTGACAATGGGATAGGCCGTTCTTATGTCTCCCGCGCGGCCGCATTCTGCGGAAATGGCGGTCACGCCCTTAAAGCCGGCCCGACAGAGGATTTTCATGCTGGGCATCAGCGCGCTCGCCAAACAGTTCTTTGGCTCTGCCAACGAACGCAAAATCAAGCCCTTATGGGCGACCGTGGCCAAGATCAACGCCCTGGAACCCCGGTTCCAGGCCATGAGCGATGACGAGCTCAAGGCCATGACCGTCACCTTCCGCGAAAGGCTGGCGGGGGACGAAAGTCTGGACGACCTTTTGCCGGAAGCCTTTGCGGTGGTCCGCGAGGCAGCCAAGCGCACTCTGGGCCAGCGGCATTTCGACGTGCAGTTGATCGGCGGCATGATCCTGCATGACGGCCATATTTCCGAAATGCGGACCGGCGAAGGCAAGACCCTGGTGGCCACTCTCGCCACCTATCTGAACGCCCTCACCGGCAACGGCGTCCATGTGGTGACCGTCAATGACTATCTGGCCAAGCGCGACAGCGACTGGATGGGCCAGATCTACCGCTTCCTGGGCCTTTCCGTCGGCTGCATCGTCCACGGCCTCAATGACGAGGAGCGGCGCGAGGCTTATGCGGCCGACATCACCTACGGCACCAACAACGAATTCGGCTTCGACTATCTGCGCGACAATATGAAATACGCGCTGAACGCCATGACCCAGCGCGGCCATGTCTATGCGATCGTCGACGAAGTCGACTCCATCCTGATCGACGAAGCGCGCACGCCCTTGATCATTTCGGGGCCGACCGAAGACCTCACCGAGATGTACCGGGCGGTGGACACCCTCATGCCCAATCTGGTCGCGAGCGATTACGACTTGGACGAGAAATCCAAACAAGTAACCCTGACCGAAGCGGGCGCCGAGCATATGGTCCAGCTTTTGAAAGGCGCAGGACTGCTGGATCATGGTGACCTTTACGACACCGAGAACATCTCGGTGGTGCATCACGTCAACCAGGCGCTGAAGGCCCATAAGCTGTTCCAGCGCGACCGCGACTATATCGTCAAGAATGACCAGGTGATCATCATCGACGAGTTTACCGGCCGCATGATGGAAGGCCGGCGTTATTCCGAAGGCCTGCACCAGGCGCTGGAAGCCAAGGAAGGGGTCAAGGTCCAGCCGGAAAACGTCACCCTGGCCTCGATCACCTTCCAGAATTATTTCCGCCTCTATGAAAAGCTGGCCGGCATGACCGGCACCGCCATGACCGAGGCGGCGGAATTCATGGACATCTACAAACTCGATGTCCGCGACATTCCCACCAATGTGCCGGTGGCCCGCAAGGATTACGACGACGAAGTCTATCGCACAGCCGACGAAAAGAACGACGCCATCGTCAAGCTGGTCGAAGCCTGCCGCGAAAAAGGCCAGCCTTGCCTGGTGGGCACCACCTCGATCGAAAAATCGGAACAGCTTTCCGAGCTGATGAAGAAGCGCAAAATCCCGCACAATGTGCTGAATGCGCGCTACCACGAACAGGAAGCCTTCATCGTGGCCCAGGCCGGCGTGCCCGGCGCCGTCACCATCGCCACCAACATGGCCGGCCGCGGCACCGATATTCAGCTGGGCGGCAATGTGGAGATGCGGATCGGCCATGAACTTGCCACCATCACGGATCCGGCGGAGCGCGAGGCGCGCATCCAGGCGATCCGCGACGAGGTCGTCGCGAACAAGAAAATCGCGCTGGCCGCCGGCGGTCTTTATGTGATCGGCACCGAGCGCCATGAAAGCCGCCGCATCGACAACCAGCTGCGCGGCCGCTCCGGCCGCCAGGGCGATCCCGGCGCCTCGAAATTCTTCCTGTCCCTGCAGGACGATTTGATGCGCATCTTCGGGTCGGAGCGGATGGATGCGATCCTGACCCGCCTTGGCCTGGAGCCCGGCGAAGCCATCACCCATCCTTGGGTCAACAAGGCCCTGGAAAAGGCGCAGCAGAAGGTCGAAGCGCGCAACTTCGAGATCCGCAAGAACATCCTCAAATATGACGATGTGCTGAATGACCAGCGCAAAGTGATCTTCGATCAGCGCAAGGAGATCATGAATTCCGACGATGTGTCCGACCAGATCGCCGATTTCCGCGAGGAAGTGGTGGAAAGCCTGGTCGCCCGCCACATCCCCGAAAAAGCCTATGCCGAGCAGTGGGACGCTGCGGGCCTGCATGATGAAGTGGCGAAGATCTTCGGCGTGGAATTGCCGGTACTGGACTGGACCAAGGAAGAAGGCATCGCCGAAGAAGAAGTGCGCGATCGCATTCTCAAGGCCGTGGAAGCGCGCAGCGCCGAGCGGGCCGCCAATTTCGGCATCGAAGTCACCCGCTATGTGGAAAAGGCGATCCTGCTTCAGACGCTGGACACCAACTGGCGCGAGCACATCATCAATCTGGACCACCTAAGGCAATATGTGGGCCTGCGCGGTTATGGCCAGCGCGATCCACTCAACGAATATAAGAGCGAAGCTTTCGAGCTATTCGAAGCGCTTCTGTCCAAGCTGCACACCGATGTGGTCACGCAGCTCATGCATGTGCAGATCCAGACCGGCGAACCGCCGCCCGAATTGTCGCCGCGGCCTCTTCCCGCCATGCAGGCAAGCCATATCGATCCTCTGACCGGCGAGGACGAAATGGCGATGGCCGCCCAGTTCCGCCAGGACCCGGCGGCACCGGTGGATCCCAACAAGCCGGAAACCTGGTCCAAGGTCCAGCGCAATGCGCCCTGCCCGTGCGGATCGGGCCGCAAGTACAAGCACTGCCACGGTTCGCTGGTCTGATTTGATGTCATCCTCCGCTGCGGTTGCGCTTTAGGGCGGACTCGCGCGTTATGTGCGCGGAAACGGGGAGTTTCAGCCGTGCTGACCGTGCACAAATCCGGCGGCAAGACCGCCTGGGTGGACCTATGCGAACCCACCGACGAGGAACTGGCCCAGGCCTGCCGTGACTATGGCCTGGAGATTCCTCCGCGCGAACAGCTGGAGGAAATCGAATTCTCCAGCCGGCTTCAGTATGAGGATGATGTCTTCACCATTTCGGTGCCAGTCACGCCCCATGGCGAGAATGGCGAAGATATCACATCGCCCCTGGGCTTCGTCCTGACCAAGGACCTTCTGGTCACTGTCCGTTTCGCGCATCTGCACACCTTTCCCAGCATCATCAAACGCGTTGAGCGGCGGACACGCACGGCGCCGGATATTTTCATGGTCATTATCGAGGCCTTGGTGGACTACGGCGCCGACCGACTAGAGGAATTGCGCGCCGAAGCGCTCGCCATCTCCAACCGGATTTTCCACAAGGACATGCAGGTCAAGCAGCAGCGCAACGTCAAGCGCGTCAACCGCATGCTGCGCGACACGCTGATCGAGATCGGCGACATGGGCGAGCGGCTATCCCATATCCGCGATACGCTTCTGGTGATGCAGCGGGCGATGCCGTTCGTGACCGAGCATGGCGATGGCTGGCTTGAGAGCCTGGTCAAGGCCAGACTCAAAATGGCCGCCAGCGACGTGCAGTCGCTCAACGACTATGAAGTCCACCTGACCGACAAGCTTCAGTTTCTGCTGGACGCGGCGCTGGGCTTCATCAACACCGAACAGAATGACCTCTTCAAGGTTCTCACCATCGCCTCGGTGGTCGGCATCCCCCCCACTTTCATCGCCAGCATGTATGGGATGAATTTCCATGACATGCCGGAGCTGAGTTGGGCCTGGGGCTATGAATGGGGCCTGTTCCTGATCCTGCTTTCGACGGTGATCCCGATTATCTGGTTCAAGGTGCGGGGCTGGTGGTAGGGCCGGCCGAAGAAAATCGGCGGTTTGCGCGGATGGTTCGGCGCACGGGTGCGGGCAAAATCCCGATACGCCGCGCTGCAAGATATTGCAGAATTTTCATAGTAAGATAGCATGGTGGCGGTGCGGGTTTCGTCCGCGGCTTGGGGAGATTTTTTTCAAAATGAGGTGTGCCATGCGCGTCGGGATAACCGCTGCCGTTGGAGCTGCGTTTGCATTGGCGTTCGTCCTTCCTGCGGAGGCCGCCTCCATAGGCGAGAAGACCGCCCAGAAGCAGGCCGAGATTCCGAACTGTACGCACAAGCTCGGCACCTTGGCGGTCCGCGAACCGCAAAATCGCTGGTGGGAAGGCTTGGGCCTGGAATCGCCGGAAGCGCTGCTGAAGGTTTTTGTGATGAAGTCGGGCTGCTTCACGCTGGTCGATCGCGGCAAGGGCTTCGAGATGGCACAGCAGGAACGGGCGCTCGCCAGCGGCGGCGCCCTGCAACAGGGTTCGAATGTCGGCATGGGCCAGGTCCGGGCGGCCGATTACATTCTGGTGCCGGATATCGTGACCAAGAACGGCAACGCCAGCGGCACCAATATCGGCGGCATCCTGGGCGGCTTCATCGGCGGCGGCGTGGGCGCGCTGGTTTCCAACATCAATATCTCGTCCAAAACAGCCGATGTGGTGTTGACCATCACCAATGTGAGGACCTCCGAGCAGCAGGCGATGGCCGAAGGCCATGGCTCCAAGACCGACTTGGGCCTTGGCTTCGGCGGCGGCTGGGGCGGCTGGGGCGGCTTTGGCGGTGCGGGCATTTCCAACTACCAGAATACCGCCATCGGCCAGGTCGTGGTCCTTGCCTATATCGATGCCTATACCAGGCTGGTGAGCGACATGGGCGGGTTGTCGGGCAATGCTTCCGCCGAGGCGCCTGCTCAGGCGGTGAGCATGTCGCGTGCCGGGCGCATGTATGCCAGCGCCTCGGATAAGGCCAAGGTGGTACGTCCGCTCGATGCCGGCATGATGCTCTATCCGACCGGCAACAAGGATGGCGTATGGTGGGAAGTGAAGGATGAGCTCGGCAACCAGGGCTGGGTGTCGTCGCTGAGCCTCGCACTCGCTAAGTAGCTCGACATTCGATCATAGCAAAAGGCCCGCGCGCCGGCGCGGGCCTTTTTTCTTTTAGAGGCTGCGGCCCATGGCGAGGAATTTCTCCCGCCGCGCCCGAACCAGCTCACCGCCGGTCTGACCATCCAGTTCGCTAAGGCCCCGCGCGATCTGATCGCCAACGCTCTCGATGGCTTCAATAGGCGCACGGTGCGCGCCGCCTTCCGGCTCGCCGATGACGGCGTCGATCAGCTTCAGCTGCAGGAGGTCCTGCGCCGTGATCTTCAGCGCCGTCGCGGCATCCTGGGCCTTGTCGGCCGAGCGCCACAGGATTGAGGAGGCGCCTTCCGGCGAGATCACCGAATAGATCGCATGCTCCAGCATATAAACCCGATTGGCCGCCGCGATGGCGATAGCGCCGCCTGACATGCCTTCACCGATGATGGTGGCAATAAAAGGCGCCTTCAGCGCCAGTCCCGCCTCGATCGAACGGGCAATGGCTTCCGCCTGCCCCCGCTCTTCGGCGCTCACGCCCGGATAGGCGCCCGAGGTGTCGCAAAAGGACAGAACCGGCAAGCCGAAACGATCGGCCAGTTCGAACAGGCGTACCGCCTTGCGATATCCTTCCGGCATCGCCATACCGAAATTGTGCTGCAGCCTGGTCTTGGTGTCGTTGCCCTTCTCCTGACCCAGGAACGCGACCGGGCGGCCGCGGAAACGGGCCAGGCCGGCGATGATTGCCTGATCTTCGCCGAAAGAGCGGTCGCCAGCCAGCGGCGTCATCTCCTCGAACATCGAGCGGGCATAGTCGAGAAAATGCGGGCGTTCCGGATGGCGCGCCACCAGCACCTTCTGCCAGGGCGTCAGATGCGTATAGGTGTCGCGGACAAGCTGCTCGGCGCGAGACGTGAGCCGCGCCACATCGCCGTCAATATCCATGGTCGGGTCATCTTCGGCGAGCTTTCTCAGCTCGACGATCTTGCCTTCCAGTTCCGCGATGGGACGTTCGAAATCCAGGTAATGCATGGGACTCTGATCTGAAAACGGGCGGAAAATGCCATATTCGCCCGGAAAAAGGAAAGGGCGTGGTTTTACGCTGTTTTACTTGGATTTCCTGGCCAGCGGATGTGCCTTGTGCATCACCTTCTTGAGATGATCCTTGGCGACATGGGTGTAGATTTCCGTGGTCGCGATATCGGCATGGCCCAAAAGCGTCTGCACCGAACGCAAATCCGCGCCCCCTTCCACCAAATGCGTGGCGAAGGCATGGCGCAGCACATGGGGCGATACTTTGGCGGGATCGAGTCCCGCTTTGGCGGCCAGGCTTTTCAGCAATTGATGAAGCCGCTGGCGGGTCAAAAAACCATCCGCGCCGCGCGAACAAAATAGATAGCGCTCCGCGTGGGCGCGGCGCGGCGGCTTGGGCAGGAATTCGGCGCGGACATCCAGATAGGCTGCGATGGCGGCGCGGGCCGATGCATTGAGCGGCGCCAGGCGTTCCTTGCCGCCCTTGCCCTTGACCAGGATGAACCCATCCTTGTTCTTCACCGCCGCTAGCGGAAGTCCCGCGAGCTCCGACACACGCAGTCCCGCCGCATACAGCATTTCCACGATGCAGGTCAGGCGCTTTGCCTCCGCATCCTCGCCTTGCGCCGCCGCCGCGATCATCGCATCCAGATCCGCCGCCGAGAGAATTTTCGGCAGCGGCCGCGATGTCCGGGGCGCTTCTACCGCTTCGGTAGGATTGTCCTTGCGGATATCTTCGGCATAGAGGAAGCCGAAGAACTGCCGCAGCGCCGACAGGCGGCGTGCCTGTGACGACGGCGCCAGACCGGCTGCCGACAGGCCGGCGAGATAGCCGCGAATATCCTCCCGGCTGGCGGCGGCGAGCCCCCTTTTGGGATAGGCCGCGAAGTCGGCAAGATCGCGGGCATAAGCGGCCAGCGTGTTGACACCCGCACCGCGCTCGGCGCTCATCATCTCCAGAAAAGCTTCGATCAGATCGCTTCGCGGACTCATGCGCCTGCTTTAGCATTTTTTGGGCGGGACCTTCGCTCCCTTGCAGGTTTCGTGTATGCGGGTTCCATGAAACTCAACCGTACCGTGGCCCTGGTGGGCATGATGGGGGCCGGAAAAACCTCCATCGGGCGGCGGCTGGCCGCGCGGCTGGCCGTGCCGTTCCGCGATGCGGACCATGAAATCGAGGCGGCGGCGGGTCTCTCCGTGGCGGAAATCTTCGCGCGCTTCGGCGAACCCCATTTCCGCGAGGGTGAGCGGAAGGTGATCGCCCGGCTGCTGGATGAGGCACCGCATGTCCTGGCGACCGGCGGAGGTGCTTTCATGGACGAAACCACGCGCGCGGCGATGTCGCGCGCGGCCTTTACCATCTGGCTCAAAGCGCCGATCGGCCTTCTGATGTCCCGGGTCCGCAAGCGCGATACAAGGCCCCTGCTGAAGGATGGCGACATGCGCGCCACCATGGAACGGTTGCTGGCCATCCGCGAACCGGTCTATGCCACCGCCGACATGACCCTGGAGAGTGCGGACGAACCGCATAGCGCCCCGGTCGAGCGCATCATGGCCGCCCTGCGGGAAAAAGGCCTGTGTGAGGAAACATGAATCAAGTGATACGGGTCGGCCTGGGCGAACGCGGTTACGACATTCATGTCGGGCACGGCATCCTGGCCGACGCGGGCGCATTGCTGAAGCCTTTGGCGCGCGGTCCAGTCCCCGTAGTGACCGATGCCACCGTGGGCGAAATTCACCTGGCGCGTTTCCTGGATGTCTGCGGAAAATCGGATATCGACGCCCGGCCCATGGTGATGCCGCCCGGTGAAGGCTCCAAGAGTTTTCCGGGTTTGGAAAAACTGTCGGGTGCCTTGCTGGAATCCGGCATCGACCGGGGCGGATTGATTGTGGCGCTTGGCGGAGGCGTGATCGGGGATCTCACCGGCTTCGCGGCGGGCATCCTCAAGCGAGGCGTCGCCTTCGCGCAAATCCCGACCACCTTGCTGGCCCAGGTGGATTCTTCCGTCGGGGGCAAGACCGCGATCAACGCGCCGCAAGGCAAGAATTTGATCGGCCTGTTCCATCAGCCGCGCATCGTCATCGCCGATACCGCGTTGCTCGCCACCCTGCCCCGGCGCGAGCTGCTGGCCGGCTATGCCGAAGTGGTCAAATATGGCGCGCTGGGCGATGCAGTTTTCTTCGAATGGCTGGAAGCGAACGGCGTCAAGGCGCTTGGCGGCGACAGCGACGCCATGATCCATGCGGTCGCCCATTCCTGCCGCATGAAGGCCGCCATCGTGGCCCGCGACGAGCGGGAGACCGGCGAACGTGCCTTGCTCAATCTGGGACACACATTCGGTCACGCGCTGGAGGCGGCGACGGGATTTTCCGAACGGTTGATCCATGGCGAAGGCGTCGCCATCGGCATGGCGCTGGCATTCCGTCTTTCCGTGCGGCTGGGGCTTTGCCCGGGCCAGGATGCGGAACGTTTCGTCCGTCATTTGACGGCGGCAGGCCTGCCGTCGGCGATTTCCGACATTCCCGGCCCCCGCCCGGCAACCGACGCCCTGATCGCCGCCATGGGTCATGACAAGAAGGTGAAGGACGGCAAATTGACGTTCATCCTGCTCAAAGGGCTGGGCCAGGCCTTCGTCACCAGCGACGTCCCCCTCGATGCCGTGAGAGATGTTCTGGACGCCTGAAAACTGGCATTGTCGCCGCGGTTTTCGGGATTCAGGATCATGCTGCTGACCACGGTGGGCGCCATTGCCCTGCTGCTTGTCATTTCCGCCTTCTTCTCCGGTTCGGAGACCGCGCTCACCGCGGTCAGCCGGGGCCGCATGCACCAGATGGAAAAGGACGGCAGCCGCGCCGCCCGCAATGTCAACCGGCTGGTCGCCGATCGCGAGAAAATGATCGGGGCCATCCTGCTGGGGAATACCTTCATCAACATCCTGGCATCGTCGCTGGCGACGCAGCTTCTGGAGACCCAATTCGGCCACCGCACCGTGGCCGTCACCACCGGCGTGATGACCGTGACCATTCTGGTCTTTGTCGAGGTCTTGCCCAAGACATTGGCCATCGCCCGCACCGACCGTTTCGCCCTGGCGGTGGCGGCACCCTTGCGCCAGGTGGTCCGGGTTCTGGCACCTATCGTGGCGACGGTGCAATGGCTGGTCTGGCGGGTCCTTTCTCTTTTCGGCGTGGCGCCGCGCGAAGAGGAAAGCACCGAAGCGGCGCATGAGGAAATTCGCGGCGCCATCGCGCTGCACCACCAGGAAGGCAGCGTCGAACGCGAGCATCGCGACATGATCGGCGGCATTCTGGACTTGCGCGAATTGTCGGTGGCCGATGTGATGATGCACCGGACGCATATGATTTCGGTCGATGCGGATCTGCCCGTCCGCGACATTGTCGCCGCCGTGGTCGAAAGCCAGCACACCCGCGTTCCATTATGGCGGGGCGAGCCCGACAATATCATCGGCGTCCTGCACACCAAGCATCTGGCCTTCGCGCTGGTGGAACACAAGGGTGATCTCGCGGCGAACGACGTTGTGGCGCTGGCCACGCCGCCCTGGTATGTGCCCGACACCACCACCTTGGAAGAACAGCTTGCCGCTTTCCGCGAACAACGCACGCATTTCGCCCTGGTGGTGGACGAGTATGGCGCGCTGCAAGGGTTGGTGACGCTGGAGGATATTCTTGCGGAAATCATCGGCGAATTGCCGGACGAAAATCAGATCCGGGAACGCCCGGATGTGCGCCGGCGCCCGGACGGGTCCTATCTGATCGACGGCTCCGTGCCGATCCGCGACCTTAACCGCGAGCTGGAATGGAATCTTCCCGACGAAACCGCCACCACCATCGCGGGGTTGGTGATCCACGAAGCCCAGACCATCCCCGATCCCGGTCAGCGTTTCGCCTTCTTCGGGTACAAGTTCGAAGTCCTCAGGCGGCAGCGCAACCAGATCACCGCGTTGCGCGTGGTCCCTCCCGCCAGGGACGAAACTTTCCCGGCGGGATGACGCGATGACGAAGATGATCCTGTCCGGGCTGTGCGCCGCCGCTCTCTCATGCACGCCCACACAGCTTTCGGCACAAGCACCGGCCGGTGAAATTCCCCTCTCCGGCCATATCAGCGCGGAGATGGCCAACCGTTTTCATGCCGCCCTCGAAGACGGCAAGCCGCACATGGTGCGCGTCACGAGTTCCGGCGGAGAGGATGCGCCGGCTCTGGCGATCGCCGCCGATATCGCACGCAGCCGCTCGAGCCTTATGGTGGAAGGCATATGTGCAGGCCCCTGCGCCAATTATCTGTTCATGGCGGCGGCGCGCAGAACCGTGCAGCCGGGCGCCCTGGTGATCTTCACAGCCAGCGCCAGCTCGCGCCTGGCGATGGTGCCCCAAGAGCAGTGGAAGCAAGTGTCCGATCTTTATGAGCGCGCCGCGCAACAGGAAAGACAGTTGCTGCAGGACCGTCGCATCAACCCCGCCTTGCTCCTGGAACCGCAACTGGGCCTGGGAACAAGCTGCTACTCCCTCACCTCGCGCGACACCACGGGCAAGGCCTATATCAATTATCAAGCGCGCTTCGTCGGCTGGACGCCTTCGCGCGCCTGGTTGACGCGGGCCGGGGCAAGCGTCTCAGGCTTCTGGCCGGATACCGATGCGCAATTCCAGGCGGCGCTGCAAAAAGCCATTCCGGGTGGAGCGCGGGGCAGCGTCAGCTATTCCGCCGCAAAGACACCCGCCACGGAAACAGCATTGCGGGACCGGCTGGCTGCAATCCCCGAATGCAGGAAGTGAAATTCAGACCTCTGCAGGGCTCAGCGCGGTGAGCGAAAGCGCATGAACGCTGCCGGCCATTTCCTCCGCCAGTACCGCATAGACCCGGCGCTGGCGTTCGACCCGTGAAAGGCCGGCGAATGTTTCCGCCACGATCCGAACGCTGAAATGGGTCTCGCCCTGACTGCCATCCTCGCGGGTGGCGCCCGCATGGCCGGCATGGTTCGCGCTGTCGTCATGAACGATAAGCGCCGCAGGAGAAAAGGCGGCGGTGAGTTTTTCCTGGATCGTGTCGGCCATGCGCATGGGCGTGACGAAGCGACGCCGCAGCCTCAAAGTCAAGCAATAGCTTTGCTTGTTTTTTAACGGCCGCTCCCCATAATTGCCTCATGACTCAAGCCCGGCCGCGCTTCAAAAGCGACATCCGCATCAAAAAGGACACGCCAAAGGCGGCGGCCAAGACCGACGCGCGCCCCTGCGCCGTCAAGAATTGCACCAAGCCGGGTGACTGCCGCGTCCCCAAATCGCGCGAAAATCTCTCGGATTATTTGTTCCTCTGCACCGCCCATGCCCGCGCCCACAATGAATCCTGGGACTTCTTCAAGGGCATGGACGACACGGACGTGGAGAAGTTCCGGGAAGAGGCCCTGTTCGGCCACCGCCCGACCTGGCCGATGGGCAAGCGCGGCGCCCGGGCCCGCAACGGCCAAGGCCCCTTACATTTTCATGACGGCCATGCGGTATTGGACGATGAGGACGATAGCGGCCAGCCGCGCCGTCCGGAACGGCAATTAACGCGCCTCCAGGTCATGGCGATGGACACGCTTCAGCTGGCGCATAACGCCACCTTGATCGAGATTAAGGCGCGGTATAAGGAACTTGTGAAACGGTTCCATCCCGACGCGAACGGCGGCGACCGGGGCGCTGAAGAGCGTCTGAAGCAGGTCATCAAGGCCTATGGCGTGTTGCGCGCTTCCGGCCTGATCTGACGGTCACGCCATCCATGCCGGATGGGCACCATCCGGAACAGTGACATGAACACGCCCGACTCCAGCATCGATCCCGCGGCGCAGCCCGACACCATCGTCGATGCGGCGAAGGTTTTCGGCATCCAGACCAAGATGCAGGTCCCGGCGTTCAAAAAGGCCGGCGACCATGTGCCGGAGCGCGACGAGGCTTATCGCTTCGACCGCGAAACCACTTTGGCCATCCTGGCGGGCTTTGCCTTCAACCGGCGTGTGATGATCCAGGGCTATCACGGCACCGGCAAATCCACCCATATCGAGCAGGTGGCAGCGCGGCTCAACTGGCCTTGCATCCGGATCAATCTCGATAGCCATATCAGCCGCATCGATTTGATCGGCAAGGACGCCATCGTCCTGAAAGACGGCCAGCAGATCACCGAATTCCGTGAAGGCCTGTTGCCCTGGGCGCTGCAGCGTCCCGTGGCGCTGGTGTTCGACGAATATGACGCGGGCCGCCCGGACGTGATGTTCGTGATCCAGCGCGTGCTGGAAGTTCAGGGCAAGCTCACCCTGCTCGACCAGAACAAGGTGATCAAGCCGCACCCCGCCTTCCGCCTGTTCTCCACCACCAACACGATCGGGTTGGGCGACACCACCGGCCTTTACCACGGCACCCAGCAGATCAATCAGGGCCAGATGGACCGCTGGAGCATCGTCACCACCCTCAATTATCTCAGCCACGACGCCGAAGCCGAGATCGTGCTGGCCAAATCGCCCTCCTACAACACGGCGGAAGGTAAAAAGACGATTGCCGCGATGGTGCGGGTCGCCGACATGACCCGCAATGCCTTCATCAATGGCGATCTTTCCACCGTGATGAGCCCGCGCACAGTGATGACCTGGGCGCAGAATGCGGAAATCTTCGGCGATATCGGCTTCGCTTTCCGGCTCACCTTCCTCAACAAATGCGATGAGCTGGAACGGGCCAGCGTGGCGGAATTCTATCAGCGCGCCTTCGGCGAGGAATTGCCGGAAAGCGCCGCCAAAGTGCTGGTTGCGTGACACAACTCGCGGCTCTGCATGCCGTGACTGTTTGGGTGCTGGATCGTGGCCAAGCCTGAAAGCCCTTCCGAGCCTTTCAAGCGCGCCGTGTCGGTGGCGGTGCGTTCGCTTGCGGGCGAGCCGGAACTGGAAGTCAATTTCTCCTCCGAACCGCCTTCATTGAAGGGCCTCAAAGCCCGTCTGCCCGCGCCCACCCGGTCGCTTGCCGCCAATGAAGTGGCGTTCGTGCGGGGCACCGGCGATGCCTATGCGCTGCGCAAGGCCTATCACGACGAAAAGATTCACAATCGCTTCCGTCCAGCCGGGGCCGACAGCGGCGCCATCTTCGAAGCGGCGGAGTCCGCCCGCGTCGAAGCGATCGGCGCCCTGGCCATGGAAGGGGTGCGGCGCAATCTGGCGGCGCAGCTGGAGCAGCGGCTGAACGCTAGGGGCCTGGGCCGCGCCACCAGCAAGGAAGAAGCCCCCCTCGCCGAGGTGATGGGCCTTCTGATGCGCGAGCGCATGACCGGCCAGCCGCCGCCCGCCTCCTTAAAGACAGCGGTGGATCTGTGGCGTCCCTTCATCGAGGAGCGGGCGGGAAAGGATCTCGCCAAGCTGTCCGACGTGATGCGCGACCAGCGGGCTTTTGCGCGCCTCACCCGCACGATCCTCAGCGACCTTACCCAAGGCGATGACAGCGCCGAAGCGGGCGAGGAGGACAACGAAGGCGAAAGCGCCCAGAACGAGAATGAGGGCAACGAGGAACAGGACAGCCAGCAGCAGGGCGAAACCAGCGAAAGCGAGTTCACCGAAGATCGCGGCGAGGAAGGCGAGGACGCGGACTCCGAAGTCAGCGGCGAACAGTCCGAGGATTTTGCCGAAACCGACCAGCCCGAAGAGGGCATGCAGCCCAACCGCAACCAGCCGGCTTTCTCGCAAGCGGATGCCTGGGGCTATAAAATCTACACCCCCCAATTCGACGAAGAGATTTCGGCGCCCGATCTTTGCGATAATGAAGAGCTGACGCGCCTGCGCAGTTTCCTGGACCAGCAGTTGTCCCAGATGCAGGGCGTGGTGTCGCGCCTCGCCAACAAGCTGCAGCGCCTGCTCTTGGCGCAGCAGAACCGGCTCTGGGAGTTCGACCTGGAGGAAGGGCTGCTCGATACCTCACGGCTGCCCCGC
>Ga0068855_100004865_pt1 | contig 16400 bp, 7 predicted proteins | sample KBSCornC52_FD_66592 | JGI IMG/M metagenome (GOLD analysis project Ga0068855, IMG submission 66592) | Corn rhizosphere microbial communities from Kellogg Biological Station, Michigan, USA - KBS Corn C5-2 | ecosystem: Host-associated > Plants > Roots > Rhizosphere > Soil ...
GAGGCTTTGGTCAGTCGATGAGCCGAATCTCTACCACGCCATCGCAACTGTTGAAGTCGGCGGCAGCGTGCGCGACGCGGAGCGCGTCAAGTTCGGAATCCGCACAGCTGTGTTCGATGCGGACAAAGGATTCTTCCTGAACGGTAAGTCGCTCAAGATTCAAGGCACCTGCAACCACCAGGATCATGCCGGTGTGGGGTCGGCTGTTCCCGACCGGGTGCAATTATTCCGGCTCGGGGTACTGCGCGAAATGGGATGCAATGCTGTCCGTACATCGCATAATATGCCTACTCCCGAATGGGTAGATGCCTGCGACCGTATGGGAGTGATGATGATGTGCGAAACCCGGCAGATGAGCTCAAATTCTGAAGGGATGCTGCAACTCGAAGCGATGGTCAAGCGATATCGCAACTCACCCTCGATCATCATATGGTCGATCGGAAACGAAGAGTGGTTGTTGCAGGACGCAATGGCACAGCAAGGAGCGCGGATCGCCGCCAGCATGGTGCAACGCTGCCACGAACTGGATCCGGCACGTGTCGTTTCCGCCGCAGTAAATGGGGACAATGAAAAAGGTCTCAGCGTGCCTCTCGATATCGTTGGCTTCAACTACAACACGCGCAAATATCCCGAAGAGTTTCACAAGAAATACCCGAAGCGACCTATTTACGGATCGGAGACATCGAGCGCCCTCTCTACGCGCGGCGTTTACACGACCGATAAACTGAGCAACACCGTGAACTGCTACGACGGTGCGGCGCCCTGGGGCGAGACACCTGCAGGGTGGTGGAGCTTCTACGGCACTCACGAGTGGGAAGCCGGCGGATTTGCCTGGACGGGCTTCGATTATCGCGGGGAGCCAACACCTTACGGATGGCCTTCAATCAGCTCGCAATTCGGCATCGTGGACACATGCGGCTTTCCGAAGGACTACTTCTTCTACTACAAAGCCTGGTGGCGCAAGGAACCCTCTCTGCATCTGTTCCCGCACTGGAATTGGCATGGCAGAGAAGGCGACGAGATCTCCGTCTGGGTTTATTCGAACCTGGATGAGGTTGAACTGCTCGTCAATGGCAAGAGCATGGGCAGCCAAAAGGTTCCCCGCCTGGGACACGTGGAGTGGAAGGCTAGATATGAGCCCGGATCTATTGAGGCGCGCGGGTCGAAAGATGGCAAAGTCATCCTCACCGAAAAGCATGAAACAAGCGGACCAGTAGCCTCGATCCGGCTGACGGCGGATCGCACCGAGATCAATGCAGATGGCGAGGACGTAGCCGTCCTGCGGGCGGAAGCTTTCGACAGCGAGGGCAGGCCTGTACCCACTGCGGATGATATGGTCGAGTTCACCATTTCCGGACCGGGAAAAATCATCGGTGTGGGCAATGGTGATCCCAATTGTCAGGAGAGCGACAAGGAGCCAAGGCGTTCGCTGTTCAGCGGGCTCGCTCAGGTGATCGTACAAAGTACGAAGACGCCTGGAGAGATTCAACTGGAGGTACGAAGGGGCGGAGGGCAAGCTCTTGAACCGACACAGGCGAAGCTTGTGATCACTTCGCAGCAGGTCGAACCGCGGTCCTCGGTACCGGTAATTCGACAGTGAAGCGAGGCCGTCCAATCAGCGCGAAACCGCCGGCAACAAAAAGGGCGGCGAGTGTTCGTTGGCCTGGGTCCATTAGGAGAAGGATGTCACTCTTTCGTCGAGTTGTACTTTTTCTTGTGACAGCGGTATTGGCTTTATCCGATTCTTCGCTGTGTGCGCAGTGGGCTCCGCTTACCACCGACGCTAATGCTCCACAGCGTATCGCATGGTGGCGCGAGGCCCGCGTCGGAATGTTCATCCATTGGGGTGTTTATTCCATTCTCGGGCGCGGGGAGTGGGCGCAGTGGAACGAACAAATTCCGGTGAGCGAGTATGCCAAACTGGCAGGCAGATTTAATCCCGACAAGTTCGATCCGAATGCCTGGGCTACTCTTGCCAAAGTTGGCGGCATGAAATACGTGGTGCTGACGGCGCGTCACCATGACGGGTTCGCGCTCTTTGATGATCCCGGCAGCGATTTCACCTCAATGAAGTCGGCGGCCCACCGCGATATCGTTGCATCCTATGTCGAAGCCGTCCGCGATGCAGGACTCCACGTCGGCCTCTATTACTCGCCGCTCGACTGGCGATTTCCCGGGTTCTTTTTTCCCGGTATCTACCAGGACAGCGCAGACCAGATGAGGGCACAGTATCAGCGTCAGATTGATGAGCTTGCATCGCACTATGGCAAGATCGACATACTCTGGTTCGACGGCGGCGGCAATGAGTGGCTGGGATTCGGAGGTGTGGAGTTTCATGGCGCATGGCGAACACGTCCGGCCGATAAGCCATACACCGGCGCCTTTGACTGGCACGACGCCGAAGTCGTTTCGCACCTCCGCAGCCTGCAGCCGAATATTATTATCGACGATCGCACCGACGCGCCGGCCGATTTTCGTATTCGAGAAGGCGACGCAGCATTGGGCAAATTCGAGAACGGGTATCCGTGGGAACTCTGTACCACGATCACAGAGGGAGCGTGGGGATATCAGCCGAACGCTCCAGTCAAACCTCTCGCCGATCTAATCCACCTGCTTGTGGGCGCTGCCGGGCGCGACGGAAATTTTCTGCTCAACGTGGGCCCCCGCCCGGACGGGCAAATTGAGCCGTCGCAGGCCGCGCGCATTCGGGAAATCGGCCGCTGGCTGCAGACCAATGGCGAATCGATCTACGGAACGCGCGGTGGTCCGTGGCTGCCGGGGGCGTACGGCGTTTCAACTCACAAAGGCAAATACCTGTACATCCATCTCTTGCGGGCGCCGCAAGGTTCCACTCTTTCGCTCCCCGCGTTACCCATTCGAGTGGCTGCCGCATCGCTGCTCAACGGGCCAGAGCTCAAGTTCACGGCATCGGATGGACAGTTAACGATCGATTTGCCTTCAGGCACAGTCGATGCCATCGACACCGTGATCAAGTTGAAACTAGACGAGCCTTGGACGACCTCGGCAGTCGTTCCGGTCACAGATATCTCGGGTTCACGATAGCAGCTTGTAGATCGAGGTGTAGGGAATATCCTTCTTTCTCCGCGGTCGAATAGACCGGAGGGGTCTTCAACGCAGAAGTCTACCAAGGAGCCAACCTTGAACTTTTCGCGCCGCAAGTTCATTTCAAACCTGGCCGCGGCCGGCGCCTTCGCTACGTCCAAGCTGCGGACTGCGCCCTGCCAGGATCACTCCGATTCGTCGATGACCTCGATGGCGGAGATCGTGGCGTAATTCACGATGGGATCAAACGTCAGATCGAGTTTCCCTTCCGCGGACGGCCGCAGGTGATAGAACGTCTTGGTCAGAGCATGCTGGCTGCCAGCCTCTTTGAAGATATCGAAGTTGTCGAGCAGCGTTGAGCCATTGCAATAGACGCGAAACAGACGGGTCCCCACGCCGACGGAGCCCGAAGCGTCCGGAACCCAGTAGAGCTCTGCGAAGTGGAGCACGAGCGTATAACGGCCTCGCGTATCCACCGGAATGGAGTAGGTGAAATGACCGTAGCGCTCGAAAGCGTAGAGGTTTGGATCCGGCGTGCCACTGACCAGCCGCGGCTGATCGCTGACTGCACCGCTGGCAAAATAGTTGTCCGGATGCCACAGGTTTCCGTTATGATCCGTGACCGCGGTCGGTTGCATGACCAGCCGCACAGGCTGTTGACGGTGAGGTATTCCTGGCAGAATCTCGATAGCATTCAGTTCGGGCGAAGACCTCTCCGTGGAAAATTTCAGATGGAGATAACCATCTTTGTCCGGATGGATGTCCTTGAAAACCTTCTCGTCCGCGATATTCGGTCCCAAGGCGTCTGCATTGATATTGAAGGCCTTCAAAAGCAAGCTGCCGTTGGCGCTCACGTCGAAGAACTGCGTATTGAATTCCTCCGGCGCCGATCCAACGAAGAACAAGTGCAGTTCATAAGTCCCCGCCGCGAGAGGAATATCATAGGAAAAGTCGCCGGTGCGCCAATGTTCGAACAGCATGGGGTCGCTGGTTCGCGCCACTGGTAGATGCGGGCGTTCAAATGCCGCTCCACCCGAGAAGTAGCGATCAGCCTGCCAATAGGCTCCGGCACTATCAATTTTGGGACTTCCTTGATACCCGGCAAGCAACCGCAGCGGCACGTGAGCAGCGTTGGCAGGAGTCACCGATTGCGTGCTATTCGGAGGATTCACAGCGGCCGTATTTTCTGACTGGGCCGATCTGATTCTGAGAACCAATCTAAATGCTCCCGAGATCAGCAGGAATACGAGGATGATGGCTATCGCACCGTAAAGCAAGATCTGCTTACGACGGTTGTTCGGCCCGGTGTGGCGGGTCATCTTGAACGCAGCTTCAGCCAGGTGTTTGGAGCCCTCGCCACCCAACTCAACAAAGGAGGAATCTCGGAGTTCATTTGCCTGGGGAATCGGGGCGGGTGCACTCAACTGAAGTGATACGTCACGACGTGTGAATTCCGGCACATAGCTCCGACCCGGCAGAGAGATGACCACGGCGTGATCTTTCCCTTCCGTTTCGTAATACTCCTTCAGCTTTTTTCTCAGCCTGAAAGTCTCGACGCGGGCGATGGAGTCGGTGGAGCCATCGAAGGTGGTCTTTGATCTGTCAAAGACCTCAGTGGCGATGGTGTACTCGTTAATCTCCTCGGTTTTGCCCTGAAGAGCTCGTTCGCCGACGAATTTCAAGAGTTTGGCCAGGCGCGGATTGCGCGCCAGAGCGGACAGCATCACTTCTAATTCTGCGCGTTCTGAACAGGTCGAGTTAGAGTCGGCAACCTGTGTCATGGAAAATTCTCCGGATCAATGACTTCATATTACAACTGCTGCCACCCTAAACAAAAAGGGAGCCTTCGCTGCGTCAGGCTCATGTTTAGCCTGACCGTGTAACAAATGCTAAATGCATTGAAACAAAATGAGTTAGCCGGATTTAATTTCGCTAAATCTGCCCCATGATTACTGGTTTCGGATCGCGGTCGCGTCACCCATCTTGTAGCGGCAAGTTCGCTTGTGACGGGTAAAAGAAGTGCCAGAATTTTGGCCTTTCGGGTCGAATGGTTGCTCTTGGGTCTACCCGCGCAGGACCGAAAATGGGGTTGGCTGAGGCGAGCTTCGAATGGCCCCCCATCAGGTTCGAGGAATTTGCCGGCCATCGATAACTCGCCCAGCAAGAACCAAATAGCGTCCATGGTCGCCCGTCTCTCTCTCTCTGATCGGCTACGACGGAGACAGCTTTCGGGTATTTTCTTTGCAAACGGGGTTGCGATTCCGTCGCTCCGGAAAGAGGAGTCGCAGTAAAAAGTCGCCTGCTTCATAGAAAGATCCCGATGAGCCAATCCACCTAACCGGCGCTCCGTCGATACACGATCGCCCTTCTCCATAGTCATCCATGCGTCCAAATTCCGGGTGTAACAAGAAAGCTAAGCCTTTTGTTTTCAGCTATGTGACAAACGTTCAAAGGCTCTAAACAACTTTGTGCGAGATAGAACTTCACAATGGTTGTTTCTCCCTTGCAGGATTTGCTCTGTTCAGTTGCAAGATTGATGAGCAACGAGCTACGGCTGAACTTTTATGGCAGGACTCAGGAGGCAGCAGATGCACAGATTGATATCGAGAGTGTCACTTTTATTCGTCGTCCTTGTCACTCTTTTAACTGCAGCACATGGTCAGCAGACGGGCAGCATCGTAGGAACGGTAGCGGACCCGAGTGGCGCGGTTGTCCCAAACGCCAGAGTGACTCTATCCAACACGCAAACCAGGGATATTCGCAACACGACTTCCAATGCCGAAGGATTCTTCGTTTTCAGCGGCACCGTAGTCGGAGACTATACCGTGAAAGTCGAATCCCGTGGATTCCGGGGCGCGGAACGAACAGGGATTCACGTTGGCCCGGGCGACCGCCGTGACCTGAACGTCACGCTGGCCATTGCGACCAACGATACGACGGTGACGGTGACCGCAGAGTCTTCGATCGTGGTGGATTCCGGGGATCTTTCCAGCACACTGTATGAGAGCAATATCAAGAAACTTGCCCTCCAGGGCCGCGACGTTACCGAACTGCTGAAGACGCTACCTGGCTTCAATGTCAATACTAGTTACAACGGTGTGCAGAACAAGCCCGGTTACGACACCCAGATCACGAGCATCGGTTCGGCGGTGGGACGCGGTATCACAGCCAATGGCGCCCCCGACCGTGCTGGCGGAGCGGATTTGATCTCAGACGGCGCTCACATTCTGGATCCCGGCTGCAACTGTAATGCCAACCAGACGGTAAACGCTGACATGGTGTCTGAGGTCAAGGTGACAACTTCGGCGTATGGAGCAGACAGCACAACCGGCCCGATCGTGATTTCGGCAGTCGGCAAATCCGGTTCCAGCAATTTCCACGGATCCGCGTACCTGCATTTCCGCGATCACTCCATGAACTCGAACGACTGGATATATAAGCACCAGACACCAGCCCAGGCCAGACCGGATGACCGCTATTGGTATCCCGGCGGCCAGATCGGCGGCCCGGTTCCGTTTACTCACAAGAAGCTGGTGTTCTTTACCGGCTACGAGTATTACAACCAGAGCTTTCCTGACCAGACAAGCGGCGGCTTGCTCAAGGCGTTGGTCCCCACGCTGAGCGAACGCGCCGGCCATTTCGATCCCACGCTCCCTGACAACGCCGCGCTGTGCGGTGCCATCGCCGGCTGGGTCTCCGGTCAGTACCGCTGCCAGCCGATCACCTCGATCGACACAGCGAAGGGCTACGTCAGCGGCATCAACAACAGCGATGTTTCGGCTTACATCGGGTCCGGTGCTCAGGCACTGTTGAAGATGATTCCGGTGCCGAACCACACTCCTACGGCAGCCGCAGACTACAACTGGGTCAAGCCGTTGATTAATACCAACAACGGCTACATGTTCCATGCAAAGACGGATTACAACCTCAGCGATAAGACCAAACTGTATGTCAGCTACAACCAGCAGCACGAACTCTATGGCTCGCCCGTACAGCGGTGGTGGATCCCTGCCGATTCGATCGATACTCCGGGCGGTCCAGCGACCTCAGCGACGTCACGGACGATCTCCGGCAGCATCGTCAAAGTCTTCAACTCCACGATGACGAACGAGTTCATCGCCGGCCTGAGCTACCTGTACGATCCCATCACCTTCTCCAACGAGAAGGCGGTGGATAAAACGGCGCTGAACTATCCCTATGCATACCCCACTTCCTCCAAGATCGTACCGAGCATCCAGAACCAATGGTGGACGAGCGATATGGGCATCCCCATGATGATGGATACCGGCCGCGGCTCCTACTTCGAGCGTAAGTGGCAGCCTTCCATCGACGACAATTTCACCGTGGTTCTGAAGACACATACGCTGAAGTTCGGCGTCAGCTGGATGCAATCGGCAGACAAGGGGGCCAATGTGGGCCAGAGCGACGGGCCAAATGGTACTGCCGCCTATGGGCCAATCTGGGACTACAACGGACCAGGCGGAAGCCAGATCACTTCGGCATATAATCCAGTCCTCGACTTCATGCTGGACCTGCCAGGCAACTTCTCCTATTTGCCTGTTACGGTTTCCGACATGAAGGATTCCGGCTGGGGTTTCTACGGCCAGGATGAATGGAAGGCAACCAGGCGTCTCACAATTAACTTCGGCTTGCGCCTGTCCCACGATTTACCCTGGGAAGACGCCAGCGGCAAGTACGGCGCATCGGCGTGGACACGTGCCTGGTACGATGCCGATGTTGCCAAGGGCATCACGTCGCTGCCCGGCATGCGGTGGCACGCGATCGATCCTTCTGTTTCGCTGGCTGGACGTTCACTGAACGCGATCTTCTACGCTCCGCGTTTCGGCGTCGCCCTAGACGTGTACGGCAATGGGGAGACCGTCTTTCGCGGTGGATTCGGAACCTATTACTACCGCGACGGCCTGGGTGGTTCATCGGGGACCAGCATCGCTCAGGGCGGTACCCAGTGCACCCTGAGCAGTCCAACATTTCTTTCCCAGGTCGATGCCGGCAAAAACGTTGCGTGTGCCAACACTCTTGGTGGCCTGACGTCCGGAAACGCAGTTGACCCCAACGATCATATCGAACCGAAGACCTATACCTACAACTTCACCGTCTCTCAGCAGTTGGTTGGGAAATCGATGCTGGAACTCACCTACTCTGGCAGCCAGAGCTCGGACTTGATCAGCAATCTCGGGGACGTCAACAAGATTCCGATTGGCGCATTCCTGAATCCAGATCCGAATCCCGCGTCGCCGAACTATGGCAAGCAGTTTTCGATCGACAACATCAAGAACACGGTGTTGCAGGACTACCGTCCACTCACCCATTACACTTCAATGAATGTGATTCGGCATGGCGCCTGGGCAAACTATAATGCGCTTCAGGCTTCCTGGCTAAAGCAGCAGGGCGCTTTGACTTACAACCTCAACTACACCTGGTCGAAGACCCTGGGTATCAATGGGACGGAGGACCCCATCAATATCCAGAACGACTACGGCATTCTGGGCCAGGACCGCACACACGCCTTAAATGTGTCGTGGGCCTATGAGGTGGGCAGCCGCTTTAAGAACAACAGGCTCGAAGCCGCAGCGCTGAATGGCTGGATGATCTCCGGCATCGATACCCTTCAAAGCGGTGCTCCGTTGCAGGAAAGCTTCTCGATGAATCTCGGGTTCCAGGGCTCGAATGACCTGAGCAGCAAATACAACACCATTAGCAGTACGTACTATCTTGGCACTCCCGACTACACCCTCATGCCTAACCTTGTCTGCAATCCGGCCGCTGGCCTCAGCGGCGGGGCATACATCAATGCCAAGTGCTTCACCGCACCAGCGACGCCCCAGTTCGATTCAAACGGTGTGTTGACCGCACTGGGCGGCCAAGGCCAGTACCACATGCCCTATATGCGGGGACCGGCCTACTTCACCAATGATCTATCGCTCTCACGGACGCTCAAGATCACAGAGCACCAGAACGCGCAGATCAAGTTCACAGGCATGAACTTCCTCAATCACCCGCTGACCTCGTTCGACCAGAACAACGCCAGCAATCTCAATCTGAACTTCACAAAAGGTGTTCTTGCCACTTCGGGAGCAGGCTGGGCGTACGGTGTTCCGAACGAGAAGTTCGGGCGCCGCGTGCTTGAAATGAGCCTGCGGTACAACTTCTAACCTATCCGGAGCCGCCGCGACCGCGCGTACGTGGTGGCTTCTGGCGTCACCCACGGGATGGGGATCACCCATCCCGTGTCTTTAAGCCCGTGAATTGGCAACGTAATGAGAGCATCGCAGCAATCAGACATCGCAAACAGAGTTGAGTATAGGCTTGCTCCGGCCTGGAGCATCACCGCAGTTTCCCCGAATCGTTGATCGCTCGAGCAGGTTGGAGAATGAAGCGTCTTTTTCCTCTATTTATGGGATGTATCCTTGTCGTTTTTTTTCTAAGTGGTTGCAGCAGTAGCAGCGGTAGTTCCTCACCGACCCTCGCCACACCAAGCATTACGTGGCCTGTTCCTGCGGCGATCACATATGGCACGGCATTAAGTTCCATTCAGCTCAACGCAGCTTCGAACTACCCAGGGACATTCACGTATACACCGGCCGCGGGAACTGTACTCGCCGCAGGAACACAGACGCTCTCCGTCACGTTTACACCCAGCGATACAACTACCTACAAATCGGCGACGGGAACGGTTTCGTTGACCGTCAACCCGGCGATGCCAACGATCACGTGGAACACACCTGCTGCAGTAACCGTGGGCACGGCCCTGGGCAGCACGCAGTTGAACGCGACGGCTAGTTTCGGTGGCGCAAGTGTGCCCGGTGCGTTTACGTATTCCCCCAGTGCGGGCACGATCATGAACACAGCGGGGACACAGACGCTCTCCGTCACGTTCGCGCCGACAGATGCCACCGACTTCAAATCGGCAATGGCCACCGTCTCCCTCACGACGAACGGCCAGGCGACCGGCCAATCGTGCACCTCATCGTCTTACTGCTGGAGCAACGTGAGGATTGTCGCGGGAGGTTATGTTACAGGCGTCTACTTCCATCCCACAGAGCAGAACCTGATGTACATCAGGACAGATATTGGCGGGGCTTATCGCCGCGGGCCCAATGACTCCCAGTGGGTGCCGCTGCTCGACTTCATTTCGAGCGGCAATTCGTTCGGTGTCGAAGCTCTAGGGCTGGATCCTACCGATCCAAACAAGCTCTATTTGGCAGTTGGCGAATATATCGATAGTTGGAACACGGCCAACGGAGCCATGCTGATTTCCAATGACCAGGGCGCCACATTTAAGACTGTTCCGCTGAACTTCAAGTGTGGCTCGAACGATCCGGGGCGCGGTACCGGGGATCGAATTGCGGTCGATCCCAATTACCCGAGCACTGTCTACTTCGGTACCCGCACAGATGGCCTGCAGATTTCGACCGACTCAGGGAATACCTGGAACCCGACAACGGGCTTGACGATCACCACATTTCTTCCGAACGGGTTTGGGAGCACAACAGCAGATGGCGTGGTCTCTGTGCTTCCCGTTCGGTCTAGCGGCTCGCCCGGTTCGGCCACGCCCGTGGTCTACGCCGTAGTGGGCGGCACGGGAACGAACGGCAGTTCACAAGGATTCTATGTGACCACTAACGGCGGATCGACGAGTAGCACCTGGACGGCGGTAAGCGGTCAACCATCCTTTGCCTCGTCTACGACTCCGCTGGCGCCATTGGAGGGTCGGCTCGGGCCCGACGGCTCCATCTATATTCTGTATGGCGACCAGACCGGGCCCGAAACAATGACCACCAGCGAGCTTTGGAAATTCGCTCCGAACTCCAATTGGACGTCGGGGACCTGGAGGCAAATCTTTCTGCCGGCCAATCTTTATTATGGCTCTCCGGTCACAGGATCCCAAGGCTTCGGCGGACTGGCAGTCGATCCCAGCCATGCTGGCCATCTGATGGTGGGGACCATGGATCAATATTGGCCCACTGGCGACGTCGTGTATCGTTCCACGGATGACGGCGCGACTTGGCGTGACGTTTCCTCGGTGAACACAGGCGGACAATCGGAGTCTCCGAATCTCGCCACGCACGATAACTCGATTGCGCCGTACTTCGGTGCGCCGGGAACTGTCTCGACTGGGAACTGGCCGAGCGGTATCGCCATCGATCCATTCAACCCCGATCATGCCATGTACACGTTTGGCGGAGGGCTCTGGATCACGAGCGATCTCACCAAGGCAGACCCCAGCGTAAGTTCCAAAGGTATTGTCGATTGGAAGCTCGATGATCTGGGCATCGAAGAGACAGCCATCGAAGGGCTTTGGGCGCCCCCGTCGGGGAAGACGATCCTGCTGAGTCAGATTGGAGATGTCTTCGGCTTTGCACACCAGGACCTGACCGTTTCTCCCGCACAAGGAAATTACAACAATCCTGCCGCAACACCCACATCGATGGATTTCGAGCAGAACACGCCCACGACCGTAGTGCGCGTAACCGATGGTGAGTGGGGTGCCAAGCCGCTGGGATCGATCTCCATAGATGGTGGACTGACGTGGACCGGATTCGCGTCCACTCCGCACGGTACGACCAAAGGCGGCGGGACGATTGCCATAGCCCCGGACGGTTCGTCGATGGTCTGGGCCACGATGGATTCATCGTCGGTCTGGTACTCGAAGGATGGCGCTAAAACCTGGAATACGTCGACTGGAATTGCCGCGCAGGCTCAGGTAATTAGCGATCGTCTGAAGGCAGGAGTCTACTACGGCTACGACGGGACCGGCACACTCACGATGAGTACCGACGGCGGTGCCACTTTCACCATCTTGCAGACGGGACTGCCCGTCTCCCCATCCTGGCAAAACATCAAGCCCGTCCTCTACTCTCTCCCAGATGCGCAAGGGGATTTATGGCTCACCGCAGGGCCGAATAACTCAGGCCTTTACTCGAACACCGGTTCTGGCACGTCTCCTAATCTGACTGTAATTTCGGGTGTTCAACAATCGAATTACCTCGGATTTGGAAAAGCTGCGCCGGGATCCTCTAAACTCACTCTTTTCCTGAACGGAACGATTGGCATGCAATGGGGGCTGTTCAGATCCACAGACGGTGGCGCGTCATGGATACGGATCAACGATGACGCACATCAATGGGGCGGAATGGGTCCGGTTTGCGGGGACATGCGCACGTTCGGCACGGTCTATGTCGCGGCACGAGGAATCATCTGGGGAACCAGTTCCAATTGACCCCACCTAAACGGGAACGAAATTCAAGTGTTGGGCGCATCAGTGCAGTGAGATCTAGCAACGAGAGGGGATCACATACGGAATCCGTGCTGGCATTCGGCAGAGCATCAACACAAACTTCAACCTCTTCGAAGGAAGTCCACGTTCATGATTCGTTCCGTTCTACGGCAATACTCCGTCTTTGTTCTTTTTTTCGTTGCGGCTTCTTTCACAATGAAGGCCGCTTGCCAGGCGCAATCCGTCCAGGCCCGATCTATTGTCGTGGACCTAAATCAAACGACAGGCCCGGTCGACCGCTTCTTCGACCTGTCGGTGGGTTCGGATTATCCGGGCACGCTGATTCGGGAGGATAGCCAGGCGCAGCTCAAGCTGGTATCAGAGGAACTTGGCTTCCGCTATATCCGTTTCCATGCTATTTTCCACGACGTGCTGGGAACGGTGAAGGTCGAGGACGGTAAGACGGTCTACGACTGGACGAAGATCGACCAGCTCTATGACGATCTGCTGGCACGGCACATCAAACCATTTGTCGAACTTGGTTTCACGCCGAAGGCGCTGGCCACGTCACAGAACAGCATTTTCTATTGGCATGGCAACACCTCGCATCCGAAGCCCGAAGCATGGCAGGACCTCATCGACGCGTTCATCCATCATATTGAATCGCGCTACGGCAAAGAAGAGGTGCGCTCGTGGTTCTTCGAAGTGTGGAATGAACCCAATCTCTCCGGCTTCTGGGAAGACGCTGATCAGAAGGCGTACTTCGAGCTCTACGACACAACAGCCAAGACGATCAAGGCCATCGATCCCGAGTTGAGGGTTGGAGGTCCGAGCACTGCAGGCGCAGCGTGGGTCCCCGAGTTTCTGGCGCATGTAAAGCAGAGCGGCGCCCCCGTCGACTTCGTCACCACCCATACCTACGGGGTGGTGGGAGGATTCCTTGATGAAAACGGCGTAAGCGATACGAAGCTTGATCCGTCGCCCGATGCCATCGTGGGCGATGTTCGCCGTGTGCGCGAACAGATTTCAGCCTCGCCTTATCCGAGGCTTCCGCTATACTTCACCGAGTGGAGCACAAGCTACACGCCGCGAGATTCCGTGCATGATTCCTACATCAGTGCTCCGTATATCCTGACCAAGCTCAAGGGGGCACAGGGCCTGGTGCAGGGCATGAGCTACTGGACCTACAGCGATCTGTTCGAAGAGCCGGGGCCGCCGACGGCACCGTTCCAGGGCGGCTTCGGTCTCTTAAACCCGCAGGGCATTCGCAAGCCGGCGTACTTCGCGTACAAGTACCTGCACGCGCTCGATGGTAGCAGCATCGCGTCGAATGACCCCCAGGCGATGCTGTCTACAAAGGACGGAAACTTCACAGGCGTCATCTGGGACTTCGAGCAACCTGACCAGAAGGTGAGCAACCGCTCTTTCTACACGAAGACGATTCCATCGCATCCGGCTGCCCCTGTGAAACTGCAGATAACCCATCTTGCTGCGAACGCCTCGTATCGGCTGGAAGTGTACCGCACCGGATATCAGGCGAACGACGCTTACTCCGCCTATCTTGAAATGGGTTCTCCCAAAAAGCTAACGAAGCAGCAGATCGCAAAACTGAACCAACTCACACGCGATCTGCCGGAGACGGACAAGGTCGTTCAGAGCGGAAGAGACGGTACGGTCAAGATGACTGTTCACATGAGCAGCAACGACATTGTGCTTATCAAACTCGTCCGCAAGGAGGCGAACACTAGCGCTGCTCACAGGGATTGAATGTGGTAGTGACCGAATCAGTTGCCCTTTAGGCAGGCTTCACAACATTATCCTACGGATGGTCGCGCAATTCGTTTATGCACTTTCATCGGGAACCGATTCCCACATTCCGAATGGTTCGGACGGGCGTCAAATTTGTGTCCAAATATGGAGGTGTCGCTGGGCCTTGAGCGACCGCAGACTGTACGGCCAAGGCCATGAAAAGAAGTCGAGTTGCCAGGACAAATCTTTGCATCATTTGGGCCAGGCATTTCTTCATTTTTGAACCTCAATGGAAGGAGCTAAAAGTGCAACGACGAGATTTCTGCAAGCTTGTGACGATGGCGGCCGCTTACGGGGCCTTGCCCGGCTATGGACAAGGAAGGAAGTATTTCGAACTGCCCAGCGGATTCAATGAATACACCGAGGACTACGCTCACTTTTGCGCATTGCGGCGGGAGGAGCGGACATTCTACGCCCCGAGCAGCAACAAGATTGTCCCTGTGAAGCTGGACAACTCGACGTGGAAGGCAACAGCGTGGGGTTCACCGGAGGCGCTGCCCATTCCAGGGGGATCATGGGACGGAGTGCCGATGGACTCTCCGATCGACGGGCTGGCCGGGACAGGGCCCTACAAGCCGGTCTGGGATTCGTTGCTACAGTACGAAGCGCCCGAGTGGTACAGAGATGCGAAGTTCGGGATATGGGCACATTGGAGCCCGCAGTGCGTGCCAGAGGCCGGCGACTGGTATGCGCGGAACATGTATATCGAGGGCTCGCCGCAGTACAAGTATCATCTGGAACATTATGGGCCGCCTTCGCGGTTTGGCTACAAGGATCTTTGTCCGCAGTGGACGCTCCTCGATTGGGCACCGGATGATTTGATCGCCCGCTACAAGAAGGCCGGTGCAAGGATCTTCATTGCGCTCGCGAACCACCATGACGGTTTCGACACTTGGAACTCGAAGCATCAGCCGTGGAATTCCACGGCGATTGGGCCACATCGCGATGTCATCGGCACATGGGCCGCCGCAGCACGGAGACAGGGATTGCGCTTCGGTGTCACCGTTCATCAGGCCCGCAACTGGTGGTGGTTTCAGCCCTCACACGGTGCGGATGTATCGGGCCAGCTTGCGGGCGTTCCCTACGACGGCGATTTAGTCGCGGCCCAGGGGCGAGACGAATGGTGGCAGGGCATCGATCCGCAGATCCTCTATGGCGTTAAGCACCCCTTCGACGCTTTGCCCGATGTATCGTATGTGAAGAACTTTTACGACCGCACCCGTGATCTTGTCGATCAGCACAATCCTGATCTGCTCTACTTCGACAACGCTCTTCTGCCGCTTGGCTGGGCGGGGATGAATATCGGGGCGTATTACTACAACAACAGCATGAGGCTAAACGGCGGAAAGGTTCAGTCGGTTCTGAACATCAAGAATGTTCCGGACAACCTCGCAAGAGCCGTGGTTGCCGACTACGAGCGCGGCATTACCAGCCAGATTATGCAGTATCCCTGGCAGTCGGAAACCTGCATCGGCGGCTGGCATTATGATCGTGCGCTCTACGACAAGCCCGGTGAATACGGGGCTTATCTGCCGCCGCGCGATGTGATCCACTGGATGATAGATACGGTCAGCAAAAATGGGACCTTCATTCTCAACATCCCAGGCAAGCCGGACGGCACGATCGACAGCAAGGAGATTGCGGTGCTGGACGGTGTTACCTCGTGGATGGAGGTGAACGGAGAGGCGATTTATGAGACCCGACCGTGGAAAATCTCCGGCGAAGGCCCCAACAGCGTGAAGGCGGGGTCCTTTCAGGGACAAAGTGTCAGCATACTGGGCGAGAAGGACATCCGATTCACACGGAATAAGGCGAACAACGTGGTTTACGCCGTGGTGCTAGGCTTGCCGACCGCGCCCGTGGTCGTGAAGGCTATGGGATCAGCGGCAGCAACGCAACCAGGGCGGATCGCCAGGGTGGAAGTTTTGGGAACCAATGAACGGGTGCGCTGGAAGCAGCATGGCGACGGCCTTCACTTAGAGCTTCCGAAGGATTACCGACCGAAAGTGGATTACGCGGTTGCCTTCAAAGTTAGTCTGGACTGAAGCTCACCTTTATACCCACTGTTGGAGCGACACCAGGAGGAGGGACTGCGGTGATGAATCACGCTATATGAAGTGATCTCATAAGCTCCCTGAGACCCGGGCGCCTGATTATGCGGGAGATGTCTTGCGGGCCGACATCTCCAAGTTTTTTGCAACTCCATCCAATTTCTTCTGGGCGATCCTCGATGCCGACTGCCGAGCGCCACCTCGGTTGCAAACCGAATGTGGAGGGATCGGCCTGTTCG
>Ga0068855_100004866_pt1 | contig 16398 bp, 10 predicted proteins | sample KBSCornC52_FD_66592 | JGI IMG/M metagenome (GOLD analysis project Ga0068855, IMG submission 66592) | Corn rhizosphere microbial communities from Kellogg Biological Station, Michigan, USA - KBS Corn C5-2 | ecosystem: Host-associated > Plants > Roots > Rhizosphere > Soil ...
ATCCGATCTTCCTTGTTGCCGTGGTGCGACGCGGGATGGAACGGCTGATTCGATCCGCTCTCCGGGAACGCGCGGTTCTGCGAGTCGCGGCCGGTTTTGAACGAGATGACGCGCGTCATGTCGGTCTGCAGCGCGAGCACCTGGAGGTCGAACAGCAGGCGCATGTGCTCCGAGAACGAGTCGGGGACACCGGCCGGCGCATCGGGCAGCTGCCGCGTCTCGCCGCTGCGGTTGTGCGCTTCGACCGCCTGAATCCGCCGCTCGATCTCACGGACATTGTCCATGTAGTTGTCGAGCCGCACGCGGTCGCCCGGCCCGAGCTGCGTGCGAACGCGCGTCACTTCGCCGGCGATCCAGTCCAGGATGCTGCTGCGCGTCTCGCGGCGCGCCGCGCGATCCTCGGGGGTGCCGCCGACGCCGAACAGCATGTCGAACGCCACGCGCGGATCGCGGATCATCGGCAGCGGCTGGTTCGGCGACGCCCAGCTGATCGAATCGGTGTAGGCGCAGGAGTAGTTGTAGGTGCAGCCGCCGGCCTGATCCAGATTCTCGATGCAGAACTGCATCGACGGCATCGCGGTCGCCTGGCCGTAGCGCTTCGCGTAGATCTGATCGAGCGACGTGCCCGCCCAGATGTCCGATCCCTGCGTCTGCTTCGGGTGGGACTGCGTCAGGAACACGGCGCTCGAGCGGAAATGATCGCCGCCGATCTCCGGCGGCGAGAAGGCCTCGGCATTCCGCACGTCGGTGTTGCTGATGATCGTCATGTAGTCGCGGTACGGCTCGAGGGTGCTCAGCGAGTTGTCGGCGACCAGCGTGAAGCCGCGTCCGGTGGTCTCCGGCGCGAACAGATGCTTCGTCGCGCCCCAGGCATTGCATCCGGCCTGGCCGTGGACCTCCTCGATGCACACCAGCCGTGTACGCTCCGGCGTTGCCGCCGATCGGCCGAGCACCGCACCGGCGGGCACCATGGCGTCGAGGAACGGCAGCGCCATCGTCGCACCTGCGCCGCGAAGGAACGTCCGCCGGGGAAACTGTTTCCGCGTGATGACATGCATCGTTGCGACTCTCCTCACATACGTTTACTGCCGTGCCCCCGATTTCGAGTCGTCCGTCGTGACCGCCTCCGCGCGCCGCATCTGGAAGGCATCGCTCTTGATCACACCCAGAATGAAGGCGGACATCTTGTAGTCGGACGCCGCGGCTGATTTCGCGATCGCGCGAATCGCCGGCTGATCGTAGTACTCGGTGCGCCGCCCGAGCGCATACGCCAGCAGATTCTCCGTGAACGTGCGCACGAGCGGCACCGGCCGCTTGAGCAGCGCGCTGTTCAACTCGGCGGGCGACGTGATCGGCGAGCCGTCGTAGAAGGTGCCGTGCGTGTCGAGCGGCATGCCGTTCTCCCGCGCACGCCATTTCGCGGTGACATCGAAGTTGTCGAGCGCCAGGCCGATCGGATCCATGAACCGGTGACACGCGTTGCACGTCGGGTTCGCGCGGTGCAGCTCCATGCGTTCGCGCGTCGTCAGCATCTTGCCGTTCTTGGCGTCGGCGGTCTGGTCCAGCGCCGGCACGTCGGGGGGCGGCGGGGGCGGCGGCGTGCCCATGAGCACTTCCATCACCCACTTGCCGCGCAGCACCGGCGACGTGCGGTTCGCCAGCGATGTCTGCACGAGGACGCTGCCTTGGCCGAGCAGCCCGCGGCGGCTGGCGTCCGGATAGGACGCGCGCCGGAACTCGTCGCCGGCGATGCCGGGAATACCGTAGTGCGTGGCGAGCCGCTCGTTCACGAACGTGTAGTCGGCGCGATACAGGTCCATCAACGAGCGGTCCTCGCGCACCAGGCTGTTGAAGAAGATCTCCGTCTCGCGGCGCATGTCGGCCGCCAGGTTGTCGTCGAAATTCGGGTAGTAGTTCGGATCCGGATGCACTTTGTCGATGTCCTGCAGCCGGAGCCACTGGGCGGCGAAGCGGGTGCCGAGCGCGTCCGAACGCGGGTCGGCGAGCATGCGCCGCGTCTGCTTCTCGAGCGCGCCGGGCGCCGAGAGCCTGCCCTGCTCCGCCAGAGTCAGCAGCTCCTGATCGGGCGGGGTGCCCCAGAGGAAAAACGAGAGGCGCGAGGCGAGGTCGATGTCGGCCACACGGTAGGTCGAGCCCGGCTTGACCGTCTCGGGCTCGCGCTCCAGCCGGAAGATGAAATAGGGGCTCGCGAGAATCGCTTCGAGCGCCGCGCGAACGCCGCCTTCGAAGCCGTCCTTGGCCGCCGCCTTCTCATAGAACGGCATCAGCCGATCGACCTCGCCCGACGCGAGCGGCCGGCGATACGCGTCGCCGCCAAGACGCGCGAGGATCTGCCGCGCGCACGGCCGCTCCTCTGCCGCGGTCGTGGGACGGCAGCTGAAAATCTTTCGCCGGCTCTCCGTGTCCGAGATGCCGGTCGTGCGATACGGCCCCTTGATGACCAGATCGCGCACGTGCGGCAGCGTCGTAATCCCCGGACCGCCGGATCCGCCGCCTGCGTACGACCAGTCGTGCGGCCGAATCAAGTCCTCGTACGGCCCGTCCGTCTTCCGCACGAACGCGGCCGCCACGCGCTGCTGCCCGGCGTGGACCAGAATCGGCTCGGTGCGCATCGCCACCGCGCCGCGTCCGTCGGCGCCGCCGGCCGGTCCCGTCTCGTACTCGATCAACGCGACGCGCTCGCCGTTGATCGAGACGTCGACGTCTTCGCCTCTCGCGTTCGAGCCCGACACGAGATCGACCTCGAACACGTATTCGGCGTCGTTGGGGAACACGTAGTCGACGACCATGCCGCCGCGCGTGCCGTACGGCGCGCCCTCGACGTGATCCCACGGATGCTGCGAGACGTAGCCGGGCGCGGTATACGTGTGATCGACGGTCGGCGCGTGCCGATCGCCGACCGCCATCCGCGCGATGGCGCTCGCCGCGTTCAGATACGCGTCGAGCAGCGTCGGCGAGAGCACCTGCGCGTCGGCGATGTTGTCGAAGTTGGCGCTTTTGGTGTCGAGCGGCAGCCAGTCGCCGGCATCGACGTCGAGGGTCAACAACTCGCGGATCGCCTGCGCGTACTCGGGGCGATTGAGCCGCTGAAACGTGCGCACGCCAGGATTGGGGTGCGCGGCGGCCGCGTTGTCGACCGTCGTTTCGAGCGCCGCCACCAGGGCAGCGTGGGCGGCCGGATCCGGGCGAGCCGCCAGCGGCGGCGGCATCAGCCCGGCCTGCAGCTTGCGGATCATCTTTTCGGCGACTTCGGCCTGCTGCGCCGCGTTCGCGACGTCGAACGAGGCGAGCGACAGCCCGCCGGTCTTGCGCGCGTCGTTATGGCAGGTGACGCAGTAGCGGCGAATCACCGCGTTGTGATCGGGCGGAGCCGTCGTCGACGCCGGCGATGCCTTCTGGCCGGCGGTCGACCGGACCGGATGCGGAGCGGCTGGCGGCGTGGCCGGGTGCGGCGCCGCAGGCGGAGCGGCCGGCGCGCGCTGCGCGATGAGGCCGATGTTGGCGGCAAACCCGAGACAGAGAACCGCACTGCCCAGAACCGTCCATCTGGCCTGTGTCATCGTCGCTCCAGCGCAGATACTACACCCGGAACAACCAATTGGATCGCAGGATTTTCACAAGCGGACAGGTTCGCGACCCCACCAGCTCGGGCGGATACGCAGCTCCGCGACTGGGCGACCGCCCAGTCCACCCCTACACGGCAGCTGTGCGGGCCGGCCTGTGTGCCGGCCCGCACCTCCGCCCCTTCAGCAGGTTATTGCGACGTGCGCGAGCGCTCGGCGCGCGCCTTGGCGACCATGTCCTTCACTTCCTTCATGAGCGTCGGCACGTGATACGGGATGCCGTCCTTGATCGTCCACTCGATGCCGCCGCCGTGCACCATCTTGACGTCGGGATCGCCGGGCTTCACGACGCCCGAGAAGTTGTTGATGATCTGCCCCTTGTACGACATTAGATCGGTGCCGTATGGATTCATCACGCGCAGGTTGTCGAGCGGATTCCCGTTCACCACCAGCAGATCGGCGACCATGCCCTGGCGGACGCGCCCGACGCGATCCGACAGGCCGAGCACCTTCGCGCCGTTCAGCGTCGCGTGCTCGATCACTTCCAGCGGCGCGAAGCCCGCTTCCTGCTGCATCTCCAGCTCACGCGAGATGCCGAAGCCGTACATCGACCCGTACAGGAATCCTGAGTCGTCGCCCGTCGTGATGACGCCGCCCTTCAGCCCGAACTCGTGCAGCGCGGCCATCCAGACTTGGTAATTCCTGCGCCAGTTGATCTCTTCGGTCGTGGTCCAGCCGATCCAGAACGTGCCGTGCCGCGTCATGCTCGGCTTCATGTAATCCTCGAGCGACGGGTGCAGGTAGTCCTTGTACCACGGCAGATTCTGCGCCTTGATCAGATCCCGTGTCGCCTCGTACGTCGACAGCGTCGGGCTCCACGCCACGTGCTTGGCCACCATGTCGTCGAGCAGCTGCGAGAGCTTCTCGTGATTGAGGTTCTTCTGGATGTAGAGCTCCCCAGCGCGGCCGAACCGGTGAATCTCGTTCGAAAGATTCATGTCCGGCGGAAAATCCTGGATGCCGTCGAGCGCCGAGTCCGCGATGCCGTAGAAGTGCTCGATGCAGTTCACGCCGTCGTCGATGAAGTCGCGCGCCTTGGCTTCGCCGACCGCGACGTGGACCGTGGTCGGCAATCCGACCTTCTTCGCTTCGTCTATTGCCGCCGCGGCTTGATCCTTGTCCATCGGCCCGATCAACTTCACGCCGTCAGCCCCTTCTTCCTTCGCGCGGCGGACCAGCGCCCGCCACTGCTCGGGCTGCACCGGCGGCGCCTCGCCCGGCTTCAGCAGGTTCGCCAGCATCGGATACAACACGATGCGCGGCGCAACGATCGTGTGCGCGGCGCTTTCCGATCGCCACTGCTTCGTCTTCTCGAACACGCCGCCGACCTCGCGCGCCGTGGTCACGCCGGCGGCCAGATACAGGTCGCGCTCGTATTGAATCGGAATCGGCCCGACCCGCTCCTCATGCCAGTGCATGTGCGTGTTGACGATGCCGGGCATCACGTACTTGCCGGCCGCATCGATCACCATGTCGGCCTCGGGCCAGCCGCGGCCGCTGTTGCCGATCCGCGTGATGATGCCGTCCTCGCTGAGGATGTCGGTGGGCCCGTACGCCGGCGTCGCGGGGCCGGGCAGAACCATCGCGTTCTTGATCAACAGCCGCTTCACCTGTTTCGCGTGAACGGCCGCTTTGGCGTTGGCGGCTGGCGCCTGCGCGCCCGGCGTGCCGGTGAGTGCCACGATGGCGACAAAAAAAAGCGCGGCGGGCGTGAGAGATCGAGTCATGATTGGCCTCGTTGCATATCCTCGTTGCGTATCGATGCGGCGTCGATTCACCATGAACCGCGAAAATATTACTGTCTCGTAATCGGACGCGAGATGATAAATACTCTCTGATCGCGACGCAAGATTCCAGTATTCGTGTCGCCGCATGTTCGCGACGGCGGCCTGAGGCTTGCACCGCGTATCATCGCTCGCCCATCGATTGTATTGGCCGCGCAGCATCGATTCGGATCGGATACCTGTGAACGAGGATTCTTTCGGACGCCGCCTCCGGCGCGAGCGTGAACGCCGTCAAATCGCGCTGGCGTCGATTTCCGCCAACACCAAAATCAGCGTGACGCTCCTCGAGGCGCTGGAGCGCGACGATGTCTCGCGATGGCCGTGCGGAATCTTTCGCCGCGCGTTCATCCGAGCCTACGCCGACGGCATCGGCCTCGACCCTGACGATGTGATGCGGGAGTTCCTGGAACGCTTCCCGGATCCAACCGATCCCCCGGCCGGACCGGCATCGGGCAGCGCGGCGGCGCTTTCTCAGCCTCCCTCGACACGCGACCCGGTGGCGCGGCATCGTCCGGCGCTGCGCCTGACGCTGGCCGACCCCGGCGGTCCGTTCGCCCGCGGACGCCTCGTTCTGGACTTGCGGCAGCGGCTGACCGCGGTCATCTGCGACGCGGCCGTCGTACTGGCGATTGCCCTCAGCGTATTCGTCGCCTCTGGAGATTTCTGGACGCCGCTCGCCATGGCGGCGCTCATCTATTATTCGGCCGGGATCCTGCTGCTCGGAAACACTCCCGGCGTCTGTTTGTCCGCGCAGACGCGCCAGAAGTCCGCCGCGGCCGCCACGCACGCCGTCGGCGATTTGTTGGCGTCACTCGCAGCATTTGCCGGACGCATCAACCGGACCGACTGGACGCGTGCCGTCTGGCGGACGTTCCGATCGCACGGATAGTCAGAACGGCCGCGGTAGACTTCGCCCGCGGACGGCTGGCCCGTGACATGCAACCGAGAACTGCGCATGGCACGCTCATCCATAGAACGTCGATCGCACTCGCGATCGATAGACGAACTCCGCCACGATCTTCGCGAAGCTGACGAACAGCGCTTCTACCTCGAATCGGCGTTGAACGGCGCCGCCAACGATTGGTTGCGCGCCTGCAATGCCCCGCCGTCTGTCCGCGCAACGCATCCAATTGCGACACATCCGCTCGCGAAGGTCGCGGCGCTGTGCGCTGTCGCCGGTCTGTTTCTGGCGGCTGGCGTGGCGTGGCCGCAGCTTCGTGCGCTCGACCATGACCGCTCCGCGCCCACGGTTCTGCCAAAGCCGCCGTCGACGCCAGCGACGCTCGGCCCGCTGCTCGCCGAGTCGCCCGTCTCGCTCCGCTCGCCGGCGCGATCGATACCGGAGACGGCGCACGTTCCTCCGTCGAAAGTGAAGCGGCCGCGGCCGAGGCCGGCCGTACGGCATGCTTCGCCACGGCGAGTCGCGCCGAGGCCGCTCAGTCCAGCCGAATTCGGCCGGCGCGCGTCGCGTGCGTCCTGAACCCATCATCAGTCCCGCCCGTTTCTTGCCGCGTCGTTGGTGAACCTTCGGCCAGGCGCCACCTTCCTTTTCCCACACGCGTGCGCCCTATAAGGCTGGGCTCACCGGACTTGGAGTAATCTCCTCCGTATGACGAGCGGATCGGCGCGGCGATGAACGACTACGGCATTTCTGTACTGCTCGGAGTGGTCGAGGGGTTGACCGAGTTCGTACCGGTGAGCTCGACCGCGCACTTACGGATCGCGGAGGCGCTGCTGCGCATCGACCTCGCCGATCCGTACTGGAAGATGTACACGATCGTGATCCAGCTCGGCGCCGTACTCTGTCTGCCGATCTACTTCGCGCCGCGCATCGCGAAGTTCCTGTCCACTTATCCCACCGGCGAACGCGGCGACCGTGGACTGCTGACACATCCGCTCGGCCTCGTCATCGTCGCGTTCGTCGTCACCGCGCTGCCCGCGTTCCTGCTCACCAAGATCATCGGCAAACATCTCGAGAGTCTGATCGTGATGGGCACGTCGCTGCTCGTGGGCGGCATCGTGATGTGGATGGTCGACGCAGCCAATGCCTCCGCGGAGCGATCGGGCCCGCACGGTCCCAAGACGCGGATCACGACGTGGCGGATGGAGTCGATGTCGCTCGCGCAGGCGATCTGGATCGGCGCCTGCCAGATTCTGTCCGCCGTATTTCCGGGCACGTCGCGATCGATGTCGACGATCGCGGCCGGCCAGGTGGCGGGCATGTCGCGCGCGGCCGCGCTCGAATTCTCCTTCTTTCTGTCGCTGCCGACGATGTTCGTGGCGACGGCGTACGATCTGCTGAAATCGATGAAGGGCAGCGGACCGAATCCTATCGGCGTGACCGGCATCGACGCGCACGGATGGCTGCTGCTCGCGATCGGCTTCATCGTCTCCTTCATCGTGGCGTATGGCTCTGTCGCCGGGCTCATGGCGTGGGTGCGACGCCGCGGCTTCGCCCCCTTCGCCGCGTACCGCATCGTCATCGGTGGGCTGGTCCTGGCATGGGCCTTGGGACTTCTGAGTCTGTGACGCGACGCCGTCGCGCAGCCGCCAAGCATCCTCCCGCAGACCTTCCGCGTTTCCGCAGGTTCTTCGCCGATCTCGGCCCCGGCCTCATCACCGGCGCGGCCGACGATGATCCCTCCGGCATCTCGACGTACTCGGTCGCCGGCGCGCGATTCGGCTACATGCCGCTGTGGACCGCGATTGTGTCGTTTCCCTTGATGGCCGCGGTGCAGCTGATGTGCGCCCGGCTGGGGATGGTCACCGGACTGGGACTGGCTGGCGTGATCCGCCGCCGCTACTCGCGCTGGGTGCTGTGGGGCGCGTGCGTGCTGCTCGTCGTCGCGAACGTGATCAACATCGCGGCGGATCTCGGGGGAATGGCAGAGGCCACGGCGATCATGACCGGTGCGCCGGTGGCGGCGTCGGTCCCGGTGTTCGGGATCGCGATGGTCGCGGCGCTGATGTGGTCGTCGTACCGCACGCTGGCGCGCGTCTTCAAGTGGCTGACGCTCGTCCTGCTCGCCTATGTCGCGACGGCGTTCGTGGCGCACGCCGACTGGCGCACGGCCGTCTCGATGACGATCGTCCCGCGCCTGGAATGGTCGCGATCGTTCTTCTCGGTGCTGGTCGCGATTCTCGGGACGACGATCTCACCGTACTTGTTCTTCTGGCAGGCGGCGCAGGAAGTCGAGGAGGAGCGCGCGATGGGGCGCAATCTCGCGCATCGCCGAGGCGCCACGCCGGTCGAGCTCACTGCGTGCCGGACCGACGTGCTCACCGGCATGTTCGCGTCGAACGCGATCATGTACTTCATCATCCTCACCACGGCGGCCACGCTGCACGCGCACGGCCACACGAACATCTCCACGGCGCAGGAAGCGGCGGGAGCGCTGCGCCCGCTCGCCGGCGGCGGCGCGTACGCGCTCTTCACGTTGGGATTGATCGGCACCGGCATGCTCGCCGTGCCCGTGCTCGCGGGGTCGTGCGCGTATGCGATCGCGGAGGCGGCGGCCTGGCGCGGCTCGCTGAATCAGCGTCCGCACCGCGCGAAGAAGTTCTACATCGTGCTCGGCGTGGCCATGGCGCTGGGGATCGCGCTGACGTATACGGGGATGAACGCGATCGCCCTGCTGTTCGGCGCGGCGGTGATCAACGGCGTCCTCGCGCCGCCGCTGATCCTGATCGTCCTGCTGCTGACGCGCGATCGCGACGTGATGGGCGATAACATCAATTCCCGCGCGCTCGCCTGCTGCGGATGGGCGGCGTTCGCCGTCATGATCGTCGCCGCCGTCGGTCTGTTCGTCGCGCGCTAGATCACGAGGTTGAACGCCGAGTACGCAGAGCTCGCGGAGAACGGATTCCGAAGGAGCTCAGCGAAGCGTCACGCCCGCCCATGTGGCCACCGCGCCAAGCGTGGTCTGCGCCGCGTTCAGTCCGAGGCGGAAGTCCTTGTCCGAATAGGTCGCGAAAACGTCGGTCGGTTGATGCCACTGCGGATCCCAGCCGTTTCCAATCTGCGTGCCGCGCTCGTTCTCGCGCACACTGATCGCGGGAACGAGATCCTGGAACGGCCCGGAGTCGGTGTTCGTCATGTGACTGCCGACCGCCGCCGGATAATCGGTGGCGTATTTCTCGTTCGCCACCTCGAACGTCCACGCAAGGGCCTGCGCCTGCGCCGCGAACTTCGACGTCACCTGGAACTCGACATTGACGTCGGCTTCAGGCCGCTGCTCCGGGCTCATCGTCCCATCGGGTCGCGGCATGCCGTGATCGAACATCATCATGTCGTGCTGAATCATGGCGATCCACTTCGGCTCCGGATATTTTCCCGACCCCGGCGGATCCTCTTTCCCTTGCAGATCCTTCCGCTGCGCGATGTACGCGCGCGCGCCATTGGTGCCGGTCTCCTCGTTGTTCCACAGCACGAAGCGCACGGAATGATCGAGCGTCACGTCCGGGCCGCTCAGCACGCGGGCCAGTTCCATCACCAGCGCGGTACCCGACCCGTCGTCATTCGCCGCCTCGCCCCAGCCGTGTCCATCCATGTGGCCGCCGACGATGTACATCTCGTCGGGATGGGTGGCGCCCACGACGGTGCAGTAGACCTCTTCGCGCTCGCCCGGCGTGGTCGGTTCGGAGTCGAGCTCACGAATTTTCGGATCCGGCTGTTTCATCGGATCGGTATTGACGCCAGTCGGCATGCGCGTACCCCGCGGGCGTCCGCCGCCTTGCGCGAGACCGGTGTTGCCGCGGCCCGCGGGCGGACGCGGCGTCGCCGCGGGCGGCTGATACTCGTATTTGATCCGCGCGATGTTGGGACAGCCGTAGCTTTTGAGCTGCGCCTCGATCCAGTCCACCGCCGCTCTGTTGCGCGAGGTGCCCTGGCGGCGATCGCCGAACTGCGTCAGCCCCTTGACGGTCGCCTTGTAGCGATTCAAATCGAGGCGCGACACCAGCGTCGCCACCGGATCGTTGGTGCTCTGCTGCTGGGCCGCTGCGCCGGCGCGGAAAGGCGCACCCACCAATGCGAGGATCGTACACACGACACAAGTCCCGACCGCCCACGCACTCTGCGACATGTCACATCCTTGCGAAGCGTCCCTGACCGTCCGTCAGGGACGCCGTAGTGTAACCCGCAGCGCCGGCGGTTCTCCACGCCGGGTCCGAAGACTCCGGGTCTGAAGACCCGGCCTACAGTCCGTGGGGCGGGTCTTTGGGAGCCGCTGAATTCCACCCTCAGAACGTCACGCCGACCTGCACCTGATACGAGCGCGGCGCCACGAAGTGTGTTCCGCTGAACGTCGACAGGAAGTTGAACAGCGCATCCCTGTTCGTGAGGTTGACGATGGTGAACCGCACCTTCAGCTTCGCCTTGCTGCTGTGCAGCAGATTGTCGGCGCCGAGTCCGAGATCGAAGAGATGGCGCGCGGCGATGCGCGCCGGGTTGTTCACGTCGTCTTCCGTGCCGTCGGCCGGGATCACGAGTCGCGTCGCGCCGCGGCTCGATGAGGCGCAGCTCGTGATCGGTGCGCCGAGCGTGGCCACCTGGCTGCCGCAGAAGAGACCGATCGCGGCCTGCTGATCGGCGGTCAGCGTCAGCGCGGTCGCGTAATCGGGCACCGAGCCGGCGACCAGGCCGGAATCGTATCGCCACACGAACGCCGCCCAGGCTTCGCGGCCATGATCGAAGGTGTACTGCAGGTTCGTCGTCTGCTGGAATTTCTGATCGTGATCGATGCGGAACTCGCCCGGCGGCGCCTCGAGCAGAATGCCGCCCGCCGCCGGCGGCGAGAAGATGGCGTTGGTGTGGCCGAGCACCGTGAAGGCGCTGAAGCCGCCGTGCTCCACCAGGTTGATACGTCCCGTGAAGCCGTTGATCCGTGAGTGATCCCAGGCCACTGGAAACACGATTGGCGTGTTGAACAGCACGTTGAAGTCGTAGCCGTCGGTCGTGCGCTTGTCGAAGTACCCGACGTCGATCACCAGCCATTTGCCGAACGCCTGCTGCGCGCCGATCTCGACCTGATTCCGCGTGCCCGGCTGCAGCGGCTGCCCGCTGCCGAACAGTCCGTTCAGTCCATAGCCGCTCGAGAGCAGCAGGTTCTCGTTGTACGGCGTCTCCATCGTGCGTCCGTAGGACGCGCGCAGGACGGTGCCGCTTCCCGGCACGGCATACGACACGCCCAGGCGCGGCTCGACGGCTGTTTTCGTCGTCAGGCCGTCGTAATGATCGACGCGGACGCCTGCTTTGATCGAGGCGTCGCCGACCTTCATGTCGTCCTGGATGTAGGCGGCCTGCTGCTTGATCGTCGCATGCTGGTCGTAGCGCAGCGGCGAGCCGCCGTTGGTCAGAACGAAGGGCGCGAACGCCGGATCGAGCGCGCCGTCAGCACCGGCGAACGAAGGATCGGTCGGATCCGTGATGCCCAGCGTGAAGTTCTCCGCGAGCCGGGTCGCGCTGGCCGTGCCGCCCAGCTTCACGTTGTGAGGGCCGGCGGTGTACGCCACGTCGGCTTTGAAGCCGAAGTTCGTCAGCGTTCGATCCTGACTCACACTGGCCGGCGTATCGGCGAACGGATCGGCGCTCGGCAGATACGTCAGGTGATCCTGCCGGACGAATCCGTTCGCGGTGAGCAGCGTCTTCGAGCCGATCACGCGCGAGTAGCCCGGCGCCACGTTGAACGTGGCGATGCGTTGATGCTGCGTCTGCGCGAGCTGATCGAACGTGTTCGGCACGTCGAAACCGGATCGCGCGGCTTGTACATTCAGATGCAGCGTGTCGAGATCGTTCGGATGGAAATCGACCCGGTCGAACAGCGCGGTGCTGCTGCCCGTGTCGTGGATCGCCTGCAGCTCGGGCGGATCCAGGAATCGATCCGTGCGCGTGCCGGTGAGCGACAGGAAATTCCCGAGCCGGTGTGAGCCGACGCCCATGTTGAGATCGGCGGTGGGCGTCTTGAACGACCCGTATCCCAATGAGAGCGTCCCGCTCGGCTTCGGCTGGTCGAGCCCCGACTTGGTCACGATGTGCACGACGAGGCTGCTCTTGTCGCCGTACTCGGCCGGCGCGACGCCAGTGATGATCTCCATCGACTGCACGGCGTCCTGTGAAATCTGGTTCGAGTACAAACGGCTTTGCTGGTCGGTGACCGGCTGGTTGTCGATCGAGAACTGCGTCTGCGCATGATCCCCGACCGGATGAAAGAAGCCATTCGAGTCGGCGACGACGCCCGGCGACGCGAGGGTGATCACCTGATTCAACCCCGACGAGGAGTCGAGCGGCAGCTTGGCGATCGCGCTCGAGTCGATGTCGGTGTGCGCGGTCGGATCGCGCTCGAGCAGATCCGCGTGGCCCACGACGTCCACGGACGTCGTCGCCCCTTCCAGGGCGAGGGTCAGATCCAGGTCGATGGGCACCGCGGAGCGCACGGTCACATCCTTGGCGAGCGGCTGGAATCCTTGCGCCGACACCGCGACGTGATAAACGTTGGGCGGCAGATTTCTGAACACGAACTTCCCCGCCGCATCGGTGGTGGTGCTGCGTTTGAAGCCGCTCACCGGATTGGTGATGTCCACGGTCACCGCCACCATCACGCCGCCGGTCGGATCCTTCACCGTTCCCTGGACGGTCCCGGCACCGCCGAGCTCCTGCGCGTTGAGGAGTCCGGCTCCCCACAGCATGACGACCAATGACGCGGTGACGAATACCTCCAGCCGCCTGAATCGGCGCGCACGCACCGGCATAACGCTCCTTGTCGCGAGTGGGACGTCACGTCCCGAGAGAAACGCGCAAAGGACGACCGTAGCAACTCGGGCGCGCCGGCGGCGACTACAACCTCACGGCCGGTCGTATGATGCCAATGAACGGCTCACGATGACTGGTGAATGGGCCGTCGAATCCGGCCGCGATGCGGCAGGAGCGTGTGAGGCGATGCATTCACCGTTCGAGCGTCTGAACGGACCATTCAGTTGTCCCGTTCGACCACTCATCGGCTCGAGCTCACGGGCGCGGCGGCCTGGACGATAATCTTCGCGCGGAGATCGAAACAGCGACGTGAGCGAGCTTCTCAATCTCGTGGGTCTCAGCACCGGCGTCGCGCTTTACGCGATGCTGCTGGTGATGGTCGTGCGCGCCACGCGTGCACCGTCGGGGCGCCAGGTCCTCGACCCGGTACTGCTGGCCACCGCGCTGCTCGGGCTCGTGTGGAATCTGTGCGCGCTGCCCGCGTACGAGCTGCCTCAAGTCGGCATCCTCGGTCCGTTCCCCTGGCTGGTCGCGGTCGGATTCAGCGCGCTCGGATTTCTGCCGGCCGCCGTCGTGCATTCGATTCTGCGAGAGGGACCGCACGGCATCCGGGGATCGCTGCGGCGGTCGCTGGCGACCATCGCGTACGGCGTGAGCGCGGCGGCGCTGTTGCTGCAGTTCCGCGCCGCGGCGGAAGGCGCGACGGTACCGTCGGTGCTCGCGATGCAGCTGCTCACCTACTCGTTCGTCGCCCTGGTCGTGCCGCTCGCCGCCGTTACCCGTGGACAGCCGGGCGCGCGACGCGCGCTCTGGGTGGCGGCGCTGGCGATCTTCGCCGTGTCGGCGCTGCACCTCAGCCAGTTTCATCAGGGTGAGTCGTCGTGGCCGGTGGAACTGCTCGGCCATCACGCGTCGGTGCCGCTCGCCTTCGCGATGCTCTATCAGGACTACCCGTTCGCGCTCGCGGACCTGTTTCTCAAGCGCGCGCTCGCCTTGTTGATTCTCGTCGCGACGTCATTCGTCGCGATCGCGGCCTTCGGTGCGCTCTCGGCGGCCTTCGAACATTTCGTCCAGACGGATCCGCGTCAGGTCGGCGTGCTCGTCACGCTGTGGATCGCGACGGCGCTGCTGTATCCGGCATTGCGGCGCGCCACCGCCTGGTTCGTCGACGCTGTCGTGCTCCGGCGGCCCGACTATCCGTCGCTGCGCGCCTCGATCGCGCGCCAGGTGCAGGACAGCGAGTCGATTCCGGCGGTCCTGGCTGATGTCTGCGCCGCGCTCACGCCGGCCCTCAGCGCGCGCGCCGTCGTCTGGCGCGAGTCGTCTCTCGACGAAGAGGCGGCGATCGGCACGGCGGCGGTGCTCGTCGGATCGCGCGCCGCGGAAGCCGCCGACGCATGGTCCGGCGGGGCACGCCGCGACGTCTGGGCCGGAGCTCCACGTCCGGCCGCCATCGTCGTCGTGCCCACGGCTGAAGCGCCCCGCTTTCTGCTCGCCGTCTGCGATCTGACCGGCGGCCGTCGCCTGCTGTCTGACGATGTGGCGACGCTCGAGACGGTGGGCCTCGTCGCCGCCCGCCGCATCGACACGATCCGCATCACGCACGAGCGCTACGAACGCGAGCGGCGCGAGCAGGAGATCGAACGACTCGCCTCCGAGGCCGAGCTGCGTGCGCTGCGCGCACAGATCAACCCGCACTTCCTGTTCAACGCGCTGACGACGATCGGCTACCTGATTCAGACGACGCCGTCGCGCGCGCTGGACACGCTGATGCGCCTCACGTCGCTGCTGCGCGGCGTGCTCCGCTCCGACGGCGAGCTCACGACGCTCGGACGCGAGCTCGAGATCGTCGAGGCGTACCTCGACATCGAGCATGCGCGATTCGAAGATCGGCTGCGCGTGCGCATCGACGTGGCGCCGGGGCTGCGCGATCTGCGCGTTCCGCCGCTGCTGCTGCAGCCGCTGGTCGAGAACGCGGTGAAGCACGGCATCGCGCCGCTGCGCGACGGGGGCGAGGTGACGGTGTCGGCGCACACCCGGCCGGCGGCGGCCGGATCCGCGGTCCTGACGCTCGTCGTGCACGACACCGGCGCGGGTGCGGCGCCGGAGGAGCTCGAACGCCGGCAGCGATCCGGCGTCGGACTGCGCAACGTGGAGCGCCGCCTCTCGTGCCAGTACGGCGACAAGGCGGCGCTGACGGCGACCACCGCACCCGGTCGCGGCACCACGGTCACGATCGTGCTGCCCGCCGATCGCGCCACGCGCGTTCGGCCGGTGAGGAGAGCCGTATGACGCCGCGCCTTCGCGTCGCCGTCGCCGACGACGAACGACCGGCACGCGCGTTTCTCGTCTCGCTGCTCCGCTCATTCGACGATGCCGTGGTCGTCGGCGAGGCCGCGTCCGGCCAGGAAGCCGTCACGCTCATCGAGCGGACGCAGCCGGACCTCGCCCTGCTCGATCTGCAGATGCCGGAGCTCGACGGCATCGGTGTCGTGCGGATGTTGAAGAAGCGGCGGATGCCGCTGGTGGCCTTCGTCACGGCATACGACGAATACGCCGTTCGCGCATTCGAGTTGAACGCCGTCGATTATCTGCTGAAACCCGTCGACAAACGCCGCTTGCGGGAGACGCTGAACCGCGCGAGGGAGCGCGTCGAGCATGTGGAGATCCTCGAGGAACAGACCGCCCGCGTCGGGTCGGCGATCGACGCGTACGAGTCGTCGGTGCGGGCGCCGTACCTCGAACGCATTCCGGTGCGGCGGCGCGACGAGATCGTGATCGTGCCGGTCGCGCAAATTGCGTCGATCGTCGCCGACGGCGCGCTGCTCCACCTCGTGACGATCCAGCGCGACAAGTTCACCATCACGTATCGACTGAAGGACCTGGAGCAGCGGCTCGATCCGGCGCGGTTCATCCGGCTCGGTCGCGGGACCGTCGCGAACATCGACGTGATTGCGAAGGTCGGCGTGATGCCCGGCGGGACGCACGTGGCGATCCTCACGAATGGACAGAAGCTTCCAGTCAGCCGCCTGCAGTCAAGAGTTCTCCGCGACCGGTTCCTCCGCCTCTGATCGAATCGAGCCCTGCCTCGCTGATTGCGTCGGACAGTCGCGTTTCATGCCAAGCGCAGCCGGCGATCTCCCAACGGCAGAGGTTCCGCCGCCTGCGTGGAGACGTTCTTGCACCTCAGCGATACCATGAATCGGGCCCCGACGCTCTG
>Ga0068855_100004868_pt1 | contig 16395 bp, 13 predicted proteins | sample KBSCornC52_FD_66592 | JGI IMG/M metagenome (GOLD analysis project Ga0068855, IMG submission 66592) | Corn rhizosphere microbial communities from Kellogg Biological Station, Michigan, USA - KBS Corn C5-2 | ecosystem: Host-associated > Plants > Roots > Rhizosphere > Soil ...
CGCGCGACAAGAAAATCGACAAGAGCCCCGAATTCCAGGCGCAGAAGCAGCGCGCGGACGAGTTGTTGCTGGCTCAGGCTTATGCCAGGCAGCAGCTGGCCGCGGTACCGGTGCCGACCGATGGCGACATTCAGAAGTTCATGGCCGACCATCCCAACGCCTTCGCCAATCGCGAAACGCTGCAACTCGATCAACTCCGCTTCCGGCCGAATCCAGGCGACATGAAGAAGCTGTCCATCATCCGGTCCGACCACAATCTCGACGCGGTCGCGGCCCATCTCGCCGGCCTCGGCATCAAGTTCGATCGCGTGAAGGCCGGCCTCGACACGGGGCAGGTGCCGACCGACATGATGAAGGAAATCAACAATCTGCCGGCGGGGGAACCGTTCGTGCTCCCGGCCAACGGCATCCTCACGGTCAACGTGATCGTCGGTCGCCAGGCTATACCGAGCGATTCGGCGCAGGCGCGCCAGGGCGCGGTCGGCGCCTGGCGCCAGCAGCAATTCACGAAGCTGATCGGCGACCAGCTCAAGTCGATGAAGGATAGCGCCAAGATCACCTATCAGAACGGCTTCGCGCCGCCGCCGGAGAAGAAGCCCGGTGCGACCGCCATCGGCGCGCCCGCCGGCGCCAAATAAGGTTTGGTCCTGAAAACGAAAAGGGGCGACACTCGTACGAGTGTCGCCCCTTTTTTGTGCTTGGCCCCGCTCTGTCGTTCAGTAGTAACCGCCATAGCCGTAGGCGAAGCCATAACCATATTCATCGGCGAAGAGCTGGCTGCGATACCGGTTGAGCACCGCGCCTATGAACGGCGTCGGCGATAATAGCCGGATCGTCTCCTGAACCTGCTTGCGCGTCGTCTTGCCGTCTTCGACCACGAGGACGAAGCCATCGAGATGCTGACCGATGATGACGGCGTCATCGTCGGCGAAAATCGGCGGCATATCGGCGATCACCACCGAATTCTTGGGAAGCGCACGCAGGCTTTCGAACAATGAAGTGCCGGCGGCGCTGGTCAGCAATTCACCGGTCGCAACGTCCCGCCGATATCCCGGCACGACCACGAGTCGCTCCTCGTTGATGCGGCGCGCGATCTGTCCCATGTCCGGCTGTTCGCCCGACAGAAAATCGTGGATGCCCCAGCCTTCCGTCTCCATCGAGAAGCGGCCCGCCACCGCCGGCCGGTGCAGATCGAGGTCAATCAGATAGACGTCGAAATCGGCGATCCGCGACAAGGCGGCGGCCATGTTGGACGCGACAAATGTCTTGCCGACATTCGGCGCCGCGGAGGTGACGCCGATCAGCTTGATCTCGCGCTCTTCCATCTGGCGCACGATCTGCGAACGCATCAGCTTGAACGGGCGCGCGCGCGTGTCGGCATTGCGGAAGCCGACGATATTCTGCTTTTCGAACTGTTCCGGCAGGACATCGAACGCCTCGATCCGATCGATCGGGGGAAACAGCGCCGCCTGGACCGTGTTGACAGAATTCATCGGCGCACAACTCCAGCCAGGTATCGGGGAAAAGCGGCAATCATGTCCGTACCGCCACGTTGGATTTGCGCCGTATGCGTCGCTCGATCATCTGGGCTATCCAGCTCGGCCGCTGATCGAAATCGGGGATTACCGCAAGCGGCGGCTCGCCGGTCACATTGCGAAGCGCCGCCGTTCCGCGAATCGGGCGCATGATAAGCTCGGTCAGCAGCACCAGCGCCAGGCCCAATCCGAGCCCCGCAACGATCGCGCCTGCGATGATCAGCGGCCGATTCGGGCGCAGCGGATGGTCGGGCACGACCGGCGGATCGGACAGTGTCAGGCGCTCGCCTTTCTGTTCCGATTCCATGCGGGCTTGAATTTGCGCCGCCTGCAGCTTGATCCCGATGCCGCGATATTGGTCGCGCAACACGTCGGCCGCTTTCTCGAGCTGCTCAAGCTGCGACGACAGCGCGGGTGCACGCGACGCTGCCGCCTGATAGGCCGCCGAATGCGACGCGACCAGCGCACGCGCCTGGTTGAGCGACGCGATCTGCGCGCGATTGGCCTGCATCTGGGCCTGGATCGGGTCGGTCTGCATTTTCGAAGATGCATCGCGTTTCGCCGCGTCGAGCTGCGCCTTGGCGGCGATCACGTCGGGGTGCGTGTCGGAGAATTTGGCTTCCGCCGTGCGCAGCTGGGCTTCGGCCTGCGCCACCGCCTGATTCTGGACTCCGCCATTATCCCGCGTGGCCGCCAGCTTGGAATTCTCCGACTGGATCGCCGCAATCTGCGTATCGATCTGCGACACGTCCGCACCCTGATTACCGGACAGGCCATTGAGCGCGAGGACTGAGCCATTGGCGGCGCGCATCTGGGTCGCGCGTTGTTCGAGTTGGGCGATCTGCGACTGGATCGTATTGGCCTGTTCGGTCAGGAAATTGACCGTATCGGTCGCCTGACTGACCTGCGTGCTCGCGTCCGCCTCAAGGAAGTGGTCAACGAACTGCTGCGCGACCGCCTGCGCCTTGATCGGATTGTCATAGTCGAACGCGACCGTGATCGCGATCGTATTGGCGAGGCCGAGATTCTTCTTGCTGGGCGTGGCCCCCATCGCGACCCCGTTGTCGACCGCCTGGATGGTGGTGTCGTCACGCATCTTGTCGACGATCTTCGACAAGGGAAGCGTCCGCTGCTCGCGCGGATAAAGTCCGTACGTGCGGATCAGCCGGATCAGGTCCTGGCGGCTCAGCACGCGTTCGCGCGCGCGCGCAATGCGCTGACCGATCATGTCGCTGACCTGGTTGCCCCCGCCACTGCCCGAAAGCGCGCTGATCAGGTCGTCCGGAACCTGCTGCGATTCGATCAGCACGGTTGCCGAGGATTCGTAGACCGGATGCATCAGGAAGGCGGTCACCAATCCCGCTATCGTCGCGACCATCACGGGAAGGATCACAAACCAGCGGCGCTGCCACACCATGGCGGGAAGCGACGAGACGAATCCGCCCCCCGCGCCGCTTTCTTCCGTCTCTGGTGTCTGCGTAGCCATTTACATCCTTCCAAGCTTGGCTTTGACGTGAACCGTCGCTTCATACGAATGAGCGTCGGAATAGCCGGTCAGGGTACGCGATCTGTACTGGCCGCCAAAACCGGCGGAAATACGCTGCGTGAGATCCCGATCATAGGTCGCGGTGCCCACCAGCGCGTTGGTATTGCGCAGTACCGAGACGCCCGTGCGGGAGAAGCTGCCCGACGAATCCTTCAGATATTGTGCATCCAGCACCAGATGGCTGCGCTCGCTGAGATCATGGTTTATGCTGGCGTTGACGCTGGTCGTCGTGCGCAGCGGGCCGAAGCCGCTCGGCGCAGTGTCGCGGCTCACTTTCAGACAAAGACGCGTGCGCGGGTAGGTACCGCATAAATTGAGCCCAAGCCCCAGGCTGGTGCTCGATTTCGCGAACGGACCATCGATATGCGAAAAGACCACGCCGACATGGCCGTCCACCTCCCAGGCGGCAGAAAGCTGGCGCTTGGCGGTGAGCGCGGGCTGGACCGTGCGGCTGTCCGGATAAATCTTGGAGCGCACCGAGCTGACGCTGACTTGCGCGCCCAACGAGGTCCTCGCGTCGAGGACATGGGTGTAGCCACCATTCACCCCATATTGTGTGTAGCTGCTCAGAATGCTGCCCAAGGCGGGATCCTGAGAGGCACCGTAGCTCTGGCGCGAAACCTGTGTCCCATAGCTGATCTGATCGCGGGCGGTGGCCTGCCACTGGAGCTGATATGCACCAGACAAGGTGGTGGTACGCCGCCCGATATCGAGCGGATCGGAGATCGCCACCGTGGGATCGGTGATCGTATCCCGATTGGTGGTCTGAAAATTGGCCGTCAGCGTCTGCGACAGGAACTGCGTGAACCGGTCCGCACGCACGAATCCAATATTGCCCGAATCGGTATGGCCGAAATCGTGTAGATAGCTATCGCGGCTATATTTGCCTTGGAGCGTCGTCGTCGAACGCGCCGTCTGATAGATAAGATTCGGCGCGATCGAGAGAGAGGAGAATATCGATCCCTCGGTCAGGCCAGGGGCCAGGAAGGGATTGGTGCCATAGCCGATCTCGCTCTGCGCGACCGCATTGAACTGCACGGATTGAGCCGCTGCTGGCGCTGCCATGGCGGCGCCTAGCAGGACGAGACATACAGCCTTCACGGAACGATGACCGTGTCGCCCGCCTGGATCAGCGGTACGCTACCCGGCGTCATGTCACTATCCGACGGCTTGCCTTTGAAGATCGGGCCCAGATGCGTGCGGATCACCTGCGAGTGGCCATTGGTGGTGCGCATGATGATGATGTGGTCGATATCGGCGAAGTCGGTCGGCCCGCCCGCCTGCGCGAGCGCGTTCAACACGTTGACGTACCGCGTGGGGGAGAAATTGCCCGGCGCGCGCACCTTGCCGATTACGGAATATTGCATGCCGGCAGGTGCCGCAACCGACACGGTCACCTGCTGCGGCACGCCCTTATATTGCGGCGCAAGCAGCTTCGCGAGGACGTCCTCAATCTCATTGGGCGTATGGCCGGCGGCCTGGATCGTGCCCGCCAGCGGGAAGGCGAACGTGCCGTCGGGCAGCACTGTCAGGTTGCGCTGCAGGCGTTCGTCGCCCCAGACATAGATGATGAGCTGGTCGCCGGGGCTGATGTGATAGGTGCTGGCGGCGGGCTTGGCACCCGCGACCGGCGCATCGGCTTGCGCCAATGCTGCGGCAGGAAGCGCAAGAGAAGCGGCGGCAAGCGCGATCGCGGCTGTCATCCTCATCGTCGAATTAACCCCTTTCAGTGGCGAGCGTGTCTCGCACTTGCGAATATGCTTTTCCAGCGTTTATGTGCCGCATGGGTTCCCGCACCGGATCAGGACCATTTCGGTATCGATTCAATTCCCGAATCCGCCCTTGCATCCAAAAGTTGAACCGGCGGTTACTACGGACCGTGCGCCTGACTGTTCCCTCCCCGTATCGAAAATCCATATGCCCGTAATTTCCCGCCGAATCATCGCCGCATCGGCTTTGTGCCTGTCGCTCGTGCTGGGCGGCTGCCATTCGGGCATGGAGAAAGCGGACGCCTGGGAAGGGCAATATGACCGAGCGATGAGCAATCAGGCCTATCCCTACGCCCTGCTCGCGATCAAGAAGTCTCTGAGCTATGACGACACGACAGCACGCCGGTATATCAAGATGGCCGAGCTCCAGATGCAGCTGGGCCAGCCGGCGGGCGCGGCCGCATCCTACCAAGCCGCGCTTGACCTTGAGCCCGACAATATCGAGGCGCTCGAGCAGCTGTCGATCCTGGCCGTTCGCGGCGGACAATTCGACGCTGCGCAGCGTTATATCGATCCGCTGCTCTCGCTGAATCCGAACGACCCGGCCGGATTGCTCGCCAGCGGCGCGATCGCGCTTGGCCAGCATCACTTCCCCGAAGCGTCCAGCCTGTCCGATCGCATCGTCCAGGCAATGCCGGACCGCTCCGAGGGCTATGTGCTGAAGGCGCGCGCACTCGACGGGCTGGGCAAGACGCGCGAGGCGATCGACCTGCTCGAAAAGCGCGCCACCCTGGCCGAGGATCCGCGCGACTATCTGTTCCAGATCATGACCTTCTATCGCCATGTGGGCGACATGCAGGGCATCCGCGCCACCGCGATCAAGATGATGCCGCTTTATCCCAACGATCCGCGCTATGCGATCGAGGCTGCGCGCGCTTATGCCGCAACCGGCAAGCAGGACAAGGTTCATGAGATCGTCGACGACCTGCTTAATCGCTTTCACAATAATCCCGACGTGCTGATCGCGATCGGCGATTTCTGGCGCGATACCCAACCGATCGCGGTGGCACGGACCGAGGTGCTCAAGGTCGCAACCGGCGCGCCGCCGCGCGTGCGTTCCGCGCTCGCGGATCAGCTGATTGACATGGGTGATCCCCAGAATGCGCTGAAATTGCTGGCCAGTCTCGCGCCGGACGAGGTGACCGGGCGCAATGTGGATGCACAGACGCATTATGCGCGCGCGCTGCTCGCCACCGGCCAGACCGCGCAGGCGCAAGCCAAGGTGGATGCGGTTCTGCAGTTCGACGAGAACAATCCCGAGGCTCTGTTGGTCCGTTCAAGGATCAAGCTGCAGGCCAAGGATTATCGTGGCGCCTTCACCGATGCACAGCTCGTCGCCAACGACGACGACAGTAATGAGGAGGCGGCCCTGCTGGTCGCGCAAATCTATGCGGCGCAAGGAAATCAAGTGCTGGCGGCAGGGGCATTCGGCACAGCGCGGCAGAAATTCCCCGACAGTTCGGACGCGCTCAAGGCGGAAGTCGACTGGCTGCTGTCGCAGAAGCGCACCGAGGAAGCCGCACAGCGCGCGGTGTCCTTCTATCGCGGGCATCCGCGTAGTGGCCCGGCCAAGACCATCGCCAACGCCGTCTGCAGCAAGACGCGAGCGATGGCCTGCGGCCTGGCCGCACCAAGCGTGGTAAAGATGCTGGGATAGTGACCTCAGGCGCGCGTCGGGGGTTTTCAGCCGGACGCGCAATCGATAGCGGCGAAGCTGCCGACGGGCGGCACCTATAGGAACGATTCTATGCCGGTGAAATTGGTGCGCCCCCGCCGCTTCGGCGACGAGCGCGGCTGGTTCAGCGAAACCTACAATCAGGCACGCTATGCCGAGATGGGGATCGGCTGCACCTTTGTGCAGGACAATCATTCGATGTCGCGCGACGTGGGCGTGCTGCGCGGGCTGCATTGGCAGGCGCCGCCCAACGGCCAGGACAAACTGGTGCGTTGCGTGCGCGGCCGCATCTGGGACGTCGCGGTTGATGCGCGGCGCGGATCGCCGACTTTCGGCCAATGGGTCGCGGCCGAATTGTCGGCCGAGAACGGCCATCAATTGTTCGTGCCCGTCGGCTTCGCGCACGGCTTCGTCACGATGGAGCCCAACAGCGAGGTCGAATATAAGGTGAGCGGCCTTTATGCGCCGGAATGCGAGGGCGGCGTGATCTGGAACGATCCCCACCTCGCACTGCCGTGGCCATTGCCGCCGCAGGGCCCAACTTTGTCTTCCAAGGATGAAATTCTGCCCCCTCTGTCCGAGACGACGAGCCCGTTCGACTATGACGGCCGCCCCCTGGAGCCGATCGACGCATGACCGACCAGAAGCCGCTTCGTATTCTCGTCACCGGCGGCGCCGGATTCATCGGTTCGGCGCTGGTGCGCCATCTGGTGCGCGATACGCCGCATGAGGTGCTCAACCTCGACAAGCTGACTTATGCGGGCAACCTCGCCAGCCTGGAGCCGATCGCCAATCAGCCTCGCTACCGCTTCGTCCAGGCGGACATCTGCGACACGACCGCAGTGGCGAAAGCCATCGGGGATTATCGCCCCGACGTGATCACGCACTTGGCCGCCGAGAGCCATGTCGACCGTTCGATCGACGGGCCTGCCGATTTTATCCAGACCAACGTCGTCGGCACCTTCACCATGCTGTCGGCCGCGCTCGACTATTGGCGTGCGCTCGACGACGATGCCAAGGCTGCCTTCCGTTTTCATCACATCTCGACCGACGAAGTTTTCGGCACGCTAGGTGACGATGGCTTCTTCACCGAAGAGACGCCTTACGATCCGCATTCGCCTTATTCGGCATCCAAGGCGTCGTCCGACCATCTCGTCCGCGCCTGGCACGATACGTATGGCCTGCCGGTGCTGATCACCAATTGCTCGAATAATTACGGGCCCTATCACTTCCCCGAAAAGCTGATCCCGTTGATGATCATCAAGGCGCTCGCGGGCGAAGCCCTGCCGATCTACGGCAAGGGCCTCAATGTGCGCGACTGGCTGTTCGTGGAGGATCATGCGCGCGCGCTGACGGCCGTGTTCGAGCGCGGCGTTCCGGGGCAGAGCTACATCATCGGCGGGCGTGCCGAGCGCAAGAATATCGAGGTCGTCACGCGTATCTGCGAGACGCTCGATACGATCCGTCCTCGCGCCGACGGCAAATCCTACAAAGACCAATTCACCTACGTCGCCGACCGGCCGGGCCATGATCTCCGTTACGCGATCGACCCCGGCAAGATCGAGCGCGAGCTGGGCTGGACCGCGCAGGAAAGCTTCGACAGTGGGATAGAGCGCACGATCCGTTGGTATCTCGACAATGAGGAATGGTGGCGTCCTCTGGTCGAGGAAAAGGGCGCGATCAAGCGCGTGGGCCTCAAGGGCTGATGGGCCCCATCCTCGTCACAGGCGGATCGGGCCAGGTCGGCGGCGCACTGGCGCGGCTGGCCGGTTCCGATGTCGAGATCGTGGCGCCCGCCCGCGACACGCTCGATTTGACCGACCCCAAGGCGTTGGCGACGATCGTCGGCGCACGGCCCTGGGCGGCGATCGTCAATTGCGCGGCCTATACCGCGGTCGACAAGGCCGAGAACGACGTTGTTGCGGCCTGGCAGGTGAATGCGCTTGCCCCCGCCGCGCTGGCGTCGGCGAGCGCCGCTGCGGGCATCCCCATCCTCCACATCTCGACCGATTATGTATTCAGCGGCGCCAAGCCGGACGCTTATGTCGAGGACGATCCCGTGGCGCCGCTTGGCGTCTACGGCGCTTCCAAGCTGGGCGGCGAACTCGCGGTGCGGAGCGCCAATCCGCGCCACATCATCCTGCGCACCGCCTGGGTGGTGAGTGCAACCGGCAACAATTTCGTCAAGACGATGCTCCGGCTTGGCGCCGAACGCCCGCACTTGCGCGTCGTCGCCGACCAGAAGGGTTGCCCGACCTCGGCCGACGACATCGCGCGCGCGGTCCTGGCAGTTCTGCCCCGTATCGGGGATGGACCCTTCGGCACCTACCATTTCGTCAATGCGGGCGAGGCCACCTGGCATGCGCTGGCCGAGGCCGTGTTCGCGCGCGCGGCGCGGCACGGGCGGCCTGCGCCATCGGTAGAGCCGATCGCGACCAGCGACTATCCCACCCCCGCCGCCCGGCCTGCCAATTCACGGCTGGCGACCGACAAGATCGCGCGCGACTTTGGTGTTTCTCCGCGCGACTGGCATGAGGCAATCGACGAGATCGTCGATACGCTCCTGAAGGAAGCAGCATAAATGAAGGGCATCATACTCGCCGGCGGCAGTGGCACGCGGCTCCATCCCGCGACGCTCGCGATCAACAAGCAGTTGCTGCCCATCTACGATAAGCCGATGATCTATTATCCGATGTCGGTTCTGATGCTCGCCGGCATCCGCGAGGTGCTGATCATCTCGTCGCCCGAATATCTCGACAATTACAGGCGGCTGTTCGAGGACGGCAGCCAGTTCGGGATCGAAATCAGCTATGCGGTCCAGCCCAAACCCGAAGGCCTCGCGCAGGCCTTCCTGATCGGCGAGGCCTTCCTCGCCGGCGGTCCCGGCGCTCTCGTGCTGGGCGATAACATCTTCTTCGGCGCGGATCTCGGACCGCGGCTGCGCAAGGTGCGCGAGCGCACGTATGGGGCGACCGTCTTCTCCTATCGGGTCGATCAGCCCCAGGCCTATGGCGTGGTTGAGCTGGATGCCGAGGGCCGTGCGCTTTCGATCGAAGAGAAACCCACGCAACCCAAGTCCAACCAGGCGGTCACCGGCCTTTACTTCTACGATTCGCGCGTGTGCGAATTCGCGCATCAGGTTCGCCCCTCCGCGCGCGGGGAGCTAGAGATCACCGACCTCAATCGCATCTACATGGAAAAGGGCGAATTGTTCGTCGAACAATTGTCGCGCGGCCATGCCTGGCTCGACACAGGAACACATGACAGCCTGCTTGAGGCGAGCGAGTTCGTGCGCACCGTCCAGCATCGCCAGGGTCTGCAGATAGCCTGCCTTGAGGAAATCGCGTTCGACGCGGGCTTCATCTCCGCCGACCAGCTTCGCAAACGGGGCGAGGCCTTCGCCAAAACCGGTTACGGCCAATATCTGCTCAAGCTGGCCGAACAGCAGGGCTGAAAAGAAGGGCCGCCGGTCCTGAGACCGACGGCCCAATCTCTGTCAGCGAACGCTCGCTTACGCCGCGTACAGATCCCTTTGGCGACGGCCAGCCCGCATCACGAGGCCAACCACGCCGAAACCAGCAAAGAGCATGACCCAGGTCGAAATCTCCGGAACCTGGGGCGTCGCCGCAAACGAGCCTGAGCCTGAGAAACGGGTATTGGAAGCTGAACTGCCCAAGGTCGCCGAGAATTGGGGGCTCGCACCCGAAAAAGAGAAAGAGAAATTCTCGCTCACGATATTACTGAAGTCGAGAAAGTCCGATGTGTAGGTGATAGCCGAATCGTCGTTGCTCCTGAAGGTGAACGACCCACTGCTCTGGCTGGCATCCAGCTCGGCATTGGTGAAGGTGACTGTCAGAAGGTTGGTATGAGCGTTGAGCCCCTCGGCTGCCGGAGTGGTGCGCAGGATCGTGATTGAGCCGCTGCCGAACATCTGGATACGACCGTTAGGAGTGCTCGTTGCGGTCGTGCCACTGTTTGACAGGAAATCGACTGAGAGCCCTGCATCCTGCGGCGAACTCAGATCGGCCGGCAGATCGTCCGCGCTCAAAAGGAAGAAAACCGGGATCGCCCCAGGATCGTTCGAAGCGGTCGAGGACGTCGAGTAGATTTCCGCGCCCTTACCGGTCGCGCTATCCTCATTCTTGTAACGGAACAGGCGCTGCCCGCTATCCTGCTGCAAAAATTGGCCGAATGTGATCGGGTCTTGGGCGAAGGCCGGCGCGCCGCTTCCCGCAAGCAATATAATGGCCGCCAGTATCGCAAAGCGGTTCATCATTCCCCCCAACGACTCGAACCGTGACAACCGAGTCATTCTACCCGATAGGACCGGTGACGCAATAGATCCTTAGCAAGATGTTAATAACAAGCCAAAGCTATAGGGCGGTTCGCTTTTATCGATCTGACGGCCGAGGGCGCTTGTTCCACTTTAAGGAGAACTTGCTGCGCATGCGAAGCGCTCGACCTTAATCTTGGTGTGGATTCAGCCGCAGGAGCGCGACAAATTGCGGAAAAATCCTGTCCCCGCTTCGATTTGCACGTCATTGAGGCCGCTTGCGGGCGGTTGCGCGTTGACACTGTCATGCTGATGGTGTTGTCGCTGGACCGGCTCCCGCAGCGGAGCAATCGGGGAGCATCAGTGCGGCAAGCATGCAGCGAACGGAAACCAACGCCGGCCTGAGCCGATCGGTGGCGATCTTCGCACGCGCCGGATCGAGTCTCCCATGAACGACGCCTCACCACGCGCTCCGGTCAAAGCGCGCGTCGATCTTTCGGAGATCCAGTCGCTTCGCGTCCGGCTGTGCCTGATGATCCTGGTGGTCGACTGCCTGACCATCCTGGCGGGCTGCCTGATCGGCAATTTCCTGCGCTTCGGCGATCCATTCGCGACCGCGGGCATCAACCTGTTCGCGGTGGTTCTACCGATCTTCGTCGGTGTCGCCATCAACAGCGACGCTTATGCCGCCGATGTGCTGCGCGACGTGCGCACCGGCTTCTCGCGGGCCAGCCTGGCCTACGTCTTCGCCGTGTTCGCTGTCTTTTTCCTCGCCTTCTACATGAAGGTGAGTTCGGACCTGTCGCGCCTGACCTCGGGCGTAGCGATCGTGGTTACGCTCGCTACGATGGCGACAGGCCGCTACCTCTGCCACGCTTATGTCCGCCACCGGACGGGCATGATGCTGGTCTACGACCTGCTGATCATTGACGAGGTGCCGATGGCGGCCCCTCCCGGCGTAACCGTGCTCGATACGGTTCGCGACGATCTCGTCCCCAACGTTCATGATCCGCACATGCTCAACCGGCTGGGCATGCATCTGCGCGGGGTCGACCGCGTGGTGATCGCCTGCCCGCCCGAACGGCGACAGGTCTGGTCGATCCTGCTCAAGGGATCGAGCGTCAACGGCCATATCCTGGCGAGCGAGCTCGACGAATTGGGCGCGATTGGGATCGGCATGTTCGCGGGCCGCCACACGCTCGCGGTTGCGCATGCCCCGCTCGATCTGTCGCGGCGTTTCGCCAAGCGTACGCTCGACCTTGCGCTTACCATTCCCGGCCTGATCTTCCTCGCGCCCTTGCTGATCGTCACCGCGATCGCGATCAAGCTCGACAGCCGCGGGCCGGTCCTGTTTCTTCAGCCGCGCGTCGGACGCGGCAACCGCATCTTCCTGACTTACAAATTCCGATCGATGCGCGCCGACATGACCGATCGTTCGGGCGCGAAGTCGACCAGCAAGGACGACGACCGCGTCACTCGCGTCGGCCGCTTTATCCGCGCCTCCTCAATCGATGAGCTACCCCAGCTCTTCAACGTACTGCGCGGCGAGATGAGCCTGGTCGGTCCGCGTCCACACGCGCTGGGCAGTCTCGCCGGCAACGAACTCTTCTGGGAAGTCGACGAACGCTACTGGCATCGCCATGCCTCCAAGCCGGGGCTGACCGGTCTCGCCCAGGTCCGCGGCTATCGGGGCGAGACCAGGGAGCGCGAGGATCTTGCCAATCGCCTCCACGCCGATCTCGAATATCTGAACGGCTGGACGATCTGGCGCGATATCTCGATCCTGGTGAACACGCTGCGCGTGGTCGTCCACCGCAACGCTTATTGAGCGTCGTTCCGCGCGTCCGCGACCGCCTGCACCAGCCGGTCGTAGCCGATCTCCCCTTCGTACGTACGATTACCGATCACGAAGAAGGGTGTCCCGTCGATCGATAATGCGCGCGCGATCGCTAGGTTGGTCTGGAGTTCCCGCTCGATATCGGGTGCCTTGCTGCCAGCGGTTAGGCTTGTGGATGCCAATCCCGCAGCCTGCGCTGCGACCGCGATTCCCTTGTCGTCCGGACGGCCGCCCGCGAACAAGGCCCGGTGGAACGGATAATATTTGCCCTGGCGGGCCGCAGCCAAAGCAGCAGCGGCGGCCACATAGCTTCCCGGACCCAGCACAGGCATTTCGCGCCACACCACCTTGAGCTTGCGGTCGCTCGCCAGCAGCCGGTCGATTTCGGGCGAGACAGCGCGACAATGCGGGCAATAATAATCTGTGAAGACCACCATCGTGACATCGCCCCTGGGGTTGCCTGCCCAAGCGCTCGCGAAGGGCGTTTCGATCATCGTGCGCACCGGTGCGATCCGCAATTTCTCGGCCGCGTCGCGCACAATTTCGGGATGGCCCATGATATAGGCCCGTGTCCTTGCGCCGAATTGCGCATCGTCGGTTTTTTCGGGAAGGCGCGTGCCGATCGCGAGCCCGATCGCGCATGTCGCCACCATGCCCGCCGCGGCAACCCAAAGTCGGATATTTTGGCTCACTTCTTGTGGCGGCGCTGGCGTTCGGCTTCGTCGCGCGCGGTCAGCGCGACATCCTGTGCGCGGATCCAGTCGGGCGTGCCGGCAGGGATGCCGCGCATCGCGATTTCGGCATTGGCAAGCGCGAGGCCGGGCTGATCCTGCAGACTGAAGCGCTCGGCGCTCGCCAGACTGGCGCGGGCCTCGTCGCCCATGCGCGTATAGACCAGGCCGAGGTCGTACCACGCCTGCGGATTGTCATTGTCGCGCTGAACCGCGACCTTGAGCACCTGCGCGGCCTCCTTGAAATCGTTGGGATCCTCGGTCGCGACCAGCGCATTGCCAAGCAGGGCCGCGATCAAGGGCGTCGAGCGCGATTGCAGCACCGCCTCGCGCAGCGGCGCGACCGCCTCCTTGGGCTTGCCGCCCTCGAGCAGGATCTGACCTTTGAGCTCGAGGAAATAGGGGTCATGCGGGGCCGTGGTGAGCAGGCCATTGACCTCCTGCATCGCCGCATCGGGATAGCCGCCGCGATGCCAGGCGTAGGCGCGCGCATAGTGCGCGGGCACGCTCTGGTCGCTTTTCGGAAACTTGTTCATTACGATCGGCGGGTCATCGAGATAGCCGATCAATTTGGCCTTGATGCGCTGGAAGCGCGCCTGGGTCTGGGGATCGGTCGGCGTGTTCCAGTAAGGTGACTTCTCGAGATCCGCCTGGAGCGCCGCCTGGCGGTCCGCGGTCATCGGGTGATCCATCGCGTAAGGATCGATCTGGGTATAGCTCGGCGTCAGCCGATATTCCTCCTGCTTCAGCTTACCGAAGAAGCTGACCATGCCCTTGCCCGAAAGATGTGCATCGCGCAGATGACGCACCGCCGAAGCGTCGGCGCTGCCTTCCTGCTGACGGCTGTAAGCAAGGAACTTGCCCATTGCGGCATTCTCGCCCGCAACCATGGCGAGCATGCCGGCCGGCCCCACGACGGCGGTCGCGGCGATGCCCGCCAGCAGCGACAGCAAGGTCACACGGGTCGCGTCGCCGATTGCCTCGTCGCTCCGAACCGCGTCGCCACCCTCGATATGGCCGAGCTCGTGCGCGATCACGCCCTGCAGTTCGTTGGCATTGTCGGCGCGCTCGATCGTGCCCGAATTGATGTAGATGATCTGCCCCTGCGCCACGAAGGCGTTAATCTCGGGGTCGTTGATCACGTAGAGATGGAGCGCTCCTGGAGTCAGGCCGGCCGATTGCGCCATGCCCGCTGAAATATCCTGAAGGAACTGCTCGGTTTCGGCATCGCGCAGGATCGCGGGGCCGCGATCTTGGCTCTGCGCGAAGGCCTGTTCGGCGGGCATGCTGACCGCAGCCAGCGCCGCGCAGGCCATCCGGAGAAAGCGTTTGGCGTTCATGCCCCGATTCATATCCCCTCTTTCAACCCGGTTCGCGCTGAACCGCGGCTGAAAGACGGGCGTCCCGCCCGCCCGACCGGACGGAGCGGGACGTGCATCGTCAGGCGCCGAAGGTCCGCTGCCACCATCCGCGGCGTGGGCCACCCTCGCCATCGGCTTCGGCGTCAGCTTCAGCGGGCTCCGCACCGTTCGCGGCGACGGGTTCCGCCGCCGGTTCGGCAGCCTTCTTGCGCGAGCGCTTGGGTTTAGCCGGCGCTTCCGCTTCGGGTTCAGCCACCGGCGCGGCTTCGACCGCGGCGGTCTCGATCGGAGCGACGGCGGCTTCCGTCTTCTTGCGGGTGCGCTTGGGCTTAGCCGGCGCCTCCGCTTCAGGCTGCGGTTCGGGCGTGGCTTCGACCACCGGCTCGGCTGCGGCCTCTTCGGTCACCTTCTTGCGCGAACGGCGCTTGGGCTTTTCGGCAGCGGGCTCGACTTCGACCGGCAGTGGTTCGGGCAAGGCCTCGGCCATCTCTTCGGCACCTTCGGCCTGTGCTTCGCCATGACCATTGCGATTGCGGCGACGGCCGCCGCGACGTCCGCGACGTCCGCGGCGACGCTCGCCATTCCCCGATTCGCCATCGGCTTCGACCTGCAGGGCTCCTTCGCCCTCCTCGCCTTCTTCGGGCTCCTCAGCCGACACCTCGCCCTCGGCGGCGACCTCGGCGCCCTCTTCGCGGCGACCGCCGCGGCGGCGGCGACGACGGCGGCGGCGATTGCCATCGCCCTCGCCGCGCTCGGAGCGCTCCTCGGCCTCGATTTCTTCCCCTTCCTCTTCCTCGATCTCGTCGACGATATCGTCGTCGGGCTCGGGAACGATCTGTGCGGGCAGGCGCGGCGCGTGGCTCGGTGGCGGACCGCCCGCCTCGACGATCATGCGCGCGCCTTCGGGATGGCCATCGCTCATGACCTCGATGATCACGCCGTAGCGATCTTCGATATCGGCGAGCTCGGCGCGCTTGCGGTTGAGCACATAGAGCGCCGCCTCCTGGCTCGCGCGCAGAATGATGCGCGAACCGCGACCGCGTGCAGCTTCCTCTTCCAGCAGGCGCAGAGCCTGCAGGCCCGAGGACGATGCGGTACGGATGAAGCCCGAGCCTTCGCAATGCGGACACATGCGCGTGGAGGCTTCGAGCACGCCGGTGCGCAGACGCTGGCGGCTCATCTCGAACAGGCCGAAGCCGGAGATGCGACCGACCTGAATGCGGGCGCGATCGTTCTTGAGTGCCTCCTTCATCGCCTTCTCAACCTTACGGTTGTTGGAGTGATTCTCCATGTCGATGAAGTCGATCACGACCAGACCCGCCATGTCGCGCAGGCGCAACTGACGCGCGATTTCCTGCGCGGCTTCCAGATTGGTCGCGGTAGCGGTCTGCTCGATATTATGCTCGCGGGTCGAACGGCCCGAGTTGATGTCGATCGATACCAAAGCTTCGGTCGGGTTGATGACGATATAGCCGCCCGACTTCAGCTGGACGACCGGCTGATACATCGCCGCCAGCTGATCCTCGACCCCGAAGCGCTGGAACAGCGGCACCGCGTCCGCATAAGGCTGAATCTTCTTCGCGTGGCTCGGCATCAGCAACTTCATGATGTTGCGTGCCGCGCGATAGCCATCTTCCCCTTCGACGATGATTTCGTCGATATCCTTGT
>Ga0068855_100004869_pt1 | contig 16391 bp, 15 predicted proteins | sample KBSCornC52_FD_66592 | JGI IMG/M metagenome (GOLD analysis project Ga0068855, IMG submission 66592) | Corn rhizosphere microbial communities from Kellogg Biological Station, Michigan, USA - KBS Corn C5-2 | ecosystem: Host-associated > Plants > Roots > Rhizosphere > Soil ...
TCCCATTTACATGCCCATTCCTTACGGCGGATCCTTTTTGCTGGAAGCTCCGCCGGACGTGTTTACGCCCGAAGACTTCACCGCCGAGCACCGCGCTATCGCCAAAACAACCGACGATTTCTGGACCCGCGAAGTAGCTCCAAACGTGGAGGCGATTCAGCAGCAAGACTTCGACGTCCTGAAGCGTACCCTGCGCAAGTCAGCCGAGCTCGGCTTGATCGGGGTGCTGCTGGGCGAAGAGTACGGCGGCATGGATCTGGATCTGGTCTCGTCGCTGATCGTTGCTGAAAGCGTTGGCCGGGACGGATCCTACGCTGTCTGCCACGGCGGGCAATCCGGCATCGGCATCTTGCCGGTTTCCTTGTTTGGCACCGATGCTCAGAAGCAGAAGTATCTTCCCCGGCTCGCCTCGGCCGAATTGATCGCGGCATATTGTCTGACAGAGGCGCAAGCAGGATCAGACCCACTTGCCGCGCGTACCCGCGCCGATCTATCGACCGACGGCACGCACTACGTGCTCAACGGCCAAAAGATGTGGATCACCAATGGCGGTATCGCGGATCTGTTTACCGTGTTCGCCAAAGTCGGCGGCGAACAATTTACGGCATTTCTAGTCGAGCGCGCCTGGCCCGGAGTTTCGCCCGGTGCGGAAGAGAAGAAGATGGGCCTGAAGGGCAGCTCTACAACCGCCGTATTCTTCGATCACGTGAAAGTTCCGGTGGAAAACGTGCTCGGCGAGATTGGACATGGGCACATCATCGCGTTCAATATCCTCAACCTCGGGCGCTTGAACCTGGCGGTCAGCGCACACGGGAAATGCCGCCAGCTACTGGCCGATTCGATCCGCTACGCCAAGGAACGCCGTGCCTTCGGCAAATCCATTGCAGAGTTCGGCCTGATCCGGCACAAGCTCGCCGAGATGGCAGTGCGGATGTACGTCAACGAGAGCATGATTTACCGGGTCGCCGGACATATTCAGAATTCCGGCCAGCCGCTCCTAAAAGCCGCCGAAGACTTTGCCGCCGAGTGCTCCATGATCAAGATCTTCGGATCCGAGACGCTCGATTATGTGGTGGATGAAGCCGTGCAGATCCACGGAGGCTACGGCTATCATCAAGACTACGCGGTGGAGCGTGCGTATCGCGATGCGCGCATCAACCGCATTTTTGAAGGCACCAATGAGATCAATCGTATTCTCGTCACCAGCATGCTTCTCAAACGCGCAAAGAAGGGAATCCTCCCTCTGGCCGCGGCTGTGAAAGATCTTTCCGCTACGGCTACGCCAGACCCGGTCGTCAACGCGAAAAAAGTCGGACTGTTTCTTTTGGGCGTCGCTTCGAAGCACTACGGCGAATCCTTGGATCAGCAACAAGAGGTCGTCGCCGGTATCACCGATGTGTTTACGAACGCACTGGCGCTGGAATCCGCCACCGCTCGCGCCAAGAAGTTCCATAAGGAAAACGCTGCCGATATGGCCGCCGTATTCACTGACGAAACCATGGAATCGATCAAGGCATCCGCCAAATCGGTGCTGGCAGCGTGTTCGGAAGTGTATTCGCTGCGAACGAATCTGGCTTTGCTGCGCGGATTGACGGCCTATGAACTGGTAAATTCTATAGCGCTTCGCCGCCGGATCGCCGGTAGGCTTCTCGAAGCCGGGAAATACATCGTATGATTCGGATCGCGAATGGACAGGGCTTCTGGGGCGACTCCCTCCAGGCTCCCGTGGAACAAATCCGCCGCGGACCCATCGATTACCTCACACTCGATTATCTGGCCGAGGTCACCATGTCCATCCTGCAAAAACAGCGGGCGCGTGATCCCCAGGCCGGCTATGCGCGCGATTTCGTCGAGCTGATCGCCCGCGTTCTGCCCGATCTCAAGGATCGCCGCATTCGCGTGATCGCCAACGCCGGCGGCATTAATCCCATGGGCTGCCGCGATGCCGTGCTCGAAGCCGCTGCGCGCCAGAACATTAAGGTCAAGGTCGCCACGGTCACCGGCGATGACATCACGGACCGTCTGGATCAGTTCCTGAAACGCGGCATCCAGCTCAAGAACATGGATACCGGCGAACCGCTGTCCGCGATTCAAGCCCAAGTCGAGCGAGCCAATGTTTACTTCGGAGCTTTCCCCGTGGCTGAAGCACTCAGCCAGGGCGCCGAAATCGTCATCACTGGACGTGTGGCGGACGCGGCTCTGACGCTCGCGCCCATGATTCACGAATTCGGCTGGAAAGAAACTGACTGGGACAAACTCTCGGCCGGCGTCATCGCGGGACACGCCATCGAATGCGGTGCGCAGGTAACCGGCGGCAACTGCCAGGTGGATTGGGAGACCATTCCCAACCTGGCCGATATCGGTTACCCCATCGTCGAAGCCGAGCCCGATGGTACCTTCTGCGTCACCAAGCACGCGGGTACCGGCGGACGCGTAACTGTCGAGTCGGTCAAAGAGCAGCTTCTCTATGAGATCGGCGATCCGGCGCAGTACATCACTCCCGATTGCGTAGCCGATTTCACGACTGTGCAGCTCGATCAAGCCGGCCCGGATCGCGTACGTTTTACCGGCATCCGCGGCCGTCCGGCCACGAACTATTACAAGGTCTCCGCTAGCTTCACCGCCGGATACAAAGCCATCGGCTCGCTGGTCTATACCTGGCCCGACGCCTATAAGAAAGCTCGCGCTGCCGATCAGATTCTGCGCCAGCGTCTCGGCAATCTGGGCCTGCGTTTCGATGCCATAAGAACGGAGTTCCTGGGCGCCAACGCGTGCCACAGTATTCCCGCAGGCGAACCTACGCCCGAAATCGAACCGCACTTGCCTGAAGTGGTCTTGCGCGTCGGAGTTCGATCCGAGAACCGCGCGGCTGTTGAGCGATTCACGCGAGAGATCGCGCCCCTGGTTCTGAACGGGCCGCCCGGCGTCTCGGGGCTCGGACTGGGCCGACCGCGCGTGGAAGAAATCGTAGCGTTCTGGCCCGCGCTGATCCCGAAAACCGAAGTCCGTCCGGAGGTGGCCATATGGCCAAGCGAAGGTTAGTCGAATTGGCGCACGCTCGCTCTGGCGATAAAGGCGATCTGGTCAACATCGGCCTGATCGCCAAGAAGCCCGAAGACTATCCGATTCTGGTGCGCGAAGTCACGGCGGAACGCGTGAAGGAACATTTTGTAGGCGTCTGTAAAGGCGCCGTCGAGCGTTTCGAGCTGCCGAATCTCGGCGCTCTGAATTTCCTGCTGCACGAAGCCTTGGATGGCGGAGGCACAGTCGCGCTTAAGGCCGATCCGCAGGGGAAAACGTATAGCACTGCGCTCCTGCGCATGGAGATCGAAGTTTGAATGGTTGAATACGCCGCAGCCGCCGGCATAGCCCGCATCACGCTGAATCGCCCGGAAAAGCGCAACGCGATCACTCGCGAGATGATGTCCGCCCTGAGCGACGCTTTGCAGCAGTCCGCCGAGGACTCCAGCGTTCGCGTGCTGCTGATTCGCGGCGCCGGGAAGGATTTCTGTGCGGGTCTCGATCTCAGCGAAGTCTTGAAGAGCGCCGAAAATCCGAATGAGGCTCTCGCTTCCGCGCGACGGCTGGGCGACCTGTACATTGCCATGCGCCGCCATCCCAAGCCGATCATCGCGGCAGTGCATGGACGCGCCCTCGGCGGCGGTGCTGGAATCGCAACCGCGTCGGATCTAATACTCGCGGCCGAGTCCGCACAATTCGGCTACCCCGAGGTGAAGCTCGGCTTTATTCCCGGCATCGTCTTTACTATGTTGCAGCGTGCGGTCAACGAACGCCAGGCGATGGAACTCGCTCTCACCGGCGAACCACTAAACGCGTCGCGCGCATACGCGATCGGCGTGATCAATCGCGTCTATCCCGATTCAGAATTCGATGCCAATGTCGAAAGTTATGTCGCCACGCTGGCCGCACAGTCCACCACAGCGATGAACCTGAGCAAGGCACTACTCTATGACACCGACGGTATGACTTTTGAGTCGTCCATCGAAGCCGGCGTTCAGGCAAACGTTCAAGCGCGCAAGACCGACGATTTCAAGCGCGGCGTCGAACGCTTCCTAAAAAAGTAAGACAGGCGATCTCGTCGCCTGTCAACTTCGTAGCATGTCTTGAATCGACAACGCCACCAGAGCCATCGTTAGTCCGATCATCAAAGCCACCGCAGCCCAGGAAACGAAGTTGTAAAAACGCGAGTTGGTCCACTCATGCATTAGCTTTTTCTTGTTGATCAGCAGCGTCATAAAGATGAGCACGATGGGAAGCAGCACTCCGTTGATCACCTGTGAAAACAGGATCATCTTCACCAGGGGAAATCGCGGCCACATAACCACTCCGCCGCCCACTACGATCAGTCCCGTGAACAGCCAGTAAAAGATCGGAGCTTCTCGAAATCGATGATTGACGCCGGACTCGAAGCCCAGGCCTTCGCACACCGAATAGGCCGTCGAGAGCGGCAGGATGCAGGCGGCGAATAGCGACGCATTGAATAGGCCGGCGGCAAACAGTAAGTACGCGTAGGGGCCGAATGGTTTGAGCCCGGCGGCGGCGTCTGCGGGGACTTGCAGATCCCTCGGCGCGACCTCGTAAATGGTGCCCGCGCACGCCACGATGATGAAGAACGCAATCACCGACATGGCGATGCATCCCACGATCACCTCGATCCGCGATTCCTTGTATTCCTTCGCCGTTACGCCCTTTTCCACCACTGCGGCCTGCAGATAAAACTGCATCCACGGCGCGATCGATGTGCCCACCATTCCGATCAGCATGTAAATGTATGCGCCTTGCAGCATCAGCACCGGGCGGACGCTGTAAATCGCCGCTTCCTTCCAGTCGGGTTTCACCAGAATCGCGGAAACGATGTAGGCGATATACACCAGGCACGCGAACAGGAAAATCTTTTCGACTGACGCATAGGTACCCTTTACTACCAGCAGCCACACAATCGCGGCCCCCAGCGGTACGCTCACCCATCGCGGAATGTTGAAGATCTCAAGCGACCCGGCGATGCCCGCGAAGTCCGCGATCATGTTGGTCAGGTTGGCCAGCACCAGCACGGCCATCACGATGAAGGTGGTGCGAAGGCCGAACTCTTCGCGAATCAGATCCGACAGTCCCTTGCCTGTCACGGCACCCATGCGTGAGCACATCTCCTGCGTGACGATCAGCAGCAGAGTGATCGGAAGCAGCGTCCACAAAGGCAGGTAGCCATACTTCGCGCCGGCCTGTGAATAGGTGAGTATGCCGCCCGCGTCGTTGTCCACCATGGCCGTGATGAATCCCGGCCCGATGACCGCGAAGAATATCGCGATGTGATAGCGGAATCGTTTCCACATGTTCGGGAGGCTCCATGTTTTCTCGCATGCCTATTTCTCCCGCAACACCGAAATGATGTCGTCCGCGGTGATGACGCCGGTCAGCTTACGATCTTCGTCCACCACCGGCAGCGCCAGCAGATTGTACTTATCGAATAATTCCGTGATGCGATCCTGCTGTTCGGTAACCGGCGCGTCGATCAGCGTCTCCACGGCCAGCGAGCGCAGCGGGGTCGCTCCGTCATGCAGGAACAGCCGCGCCAGAGGCACCGCTCCGGTCAGGCGCTCCTCGGCGTCCAGCAGGAACAGAGTGTTCAAGGTCTCCATCAGGGCTTCATTGGTCTTCAGCACCTGGATGGCATCGGCTACGGTTGCGTTTTCAGTAAGGGCGATATACTCCGTGTTCATCATGCCGCCCGCCGAATCTTCCTTGAACTCCAGCAGCTCTCGCACTTCCTCCTTGGGCTCGTGCTCCATTTCTTCCAGGATCTCTTCGCTAGTTTCCTGTTCCAGTTCGGCCAGCACATCGGCGGCCTGGTCCGGAGCCATCTCTTCCACGATGTCCGCGGCCTTTTCTGTTTCAAGCGATTCCAGAATGCTGGCCTGAATATCGGGATCCACTTCGGAAAGCGCGTCCGCCGCCACTTCGCTGTCGATGTTTTCGAAGATCGCCTCGCGATGCTCCGGCGTCAGGTTCTCGACGATGTCCGCCAGATCAGCCGGATGCATATCTTCCAACAGACGGTTCGAGATATTTAACCGCAGCCGCCGTTGAGGATCCGGCTCCAGGATGTTGCAGAACTCCCAGCGAATCGAATGCGGCGGAATCCCTACTTGCAGCTTGCGGATCCAGCGCCGCGGCAGCAGTCCCTGGACTAAGCGGCGGAAAATCGCCCGCAGGCCGATATCCACGTCGAGTACCCACAAAACTTCGCCACCGTTCTCCGGCTGAATCTCGAAGGTGACGTCGGTAACCCGCACCACTTTGCGGCCCTGCGCATCGATGATCTGCTGATCCATAAGATCGCGGACCACCCGCAGCATATATTCGTCGGAGTGGTACGGCGTAAGAATCTCGTCCCGTAGATGGATACCATCCAGGGAAATGGAACGGACCTGGTCGTGCCGTACCGTTAGCCAGGCGGCGCCACTGCCGATCAGAAACCGATCGACACGGACGGGGTCCAGCAAAGGCACGATCGCGGCGTCTTTAACCACACCGAGAGTGCGCCCCTTAAGGTCAAAGACCTTGAGGCCGAGCAGCTCGGTGAAGAACAGCCTTTCATCCGCCATAAATGGCCTAAGCCCATACTTTGCTGGTGCACGCTTGATACAACACGCGCTAGTTTCACTATGCCCGATGCAGGAGCATGGCGCAAGTATTTTCGCCAAAAATATGCGAGTCTTGAGAGCGTGTATACCGGCGCAAGCGCACTGATCGAAGCACTAACCGACGCGGGCATTTCCCACCTGTTCGCGAATTTTGGCAGCGACCATCCTGGCATAGTCGAGGCTCTGGCAGAGGCCCGGGCTACCGGCAAGGCCGTTCCTAAAGTGATCACCTGCCCCAATGAAATGGTCGCGCTCACCTGCGCCCAGGGCTTCGCGCAGATCAGCGGACGCCCCCAGGCCGTCCTGGTGCACGTCGATTGCGGCACCCAGGCCATGGCCGGCGCCATCCACAACGTCGCCAAATGCCGCGTTCCAGTGCTGATTTTCGCGGGAGCCTCGCCCTATACCCAGGAAGGGGAGCTGCCCGGCGGCCGCAACGAATTCATCCATTGGATACAGGATGTGCCCGATCAGAGGGGCATCCTGCGCGGCTATATGAAGTACGAAAATGAGCTGCGCACCGGCCGCAACATCAAACAGCTCATCCATCGCGCCCTGCAGATCTGCTCCAGTGATCCCAAGGGACCTGCGTACCTGATGGCCGCCCGTGAAGTCTTCGAGGAAGAGATCCCGCCCATTACTGTCGATCCATCGCGCTGGCAGCCGATCGCTCCGCTGTCTCTACCCGAGCCCGGGCTCACGGAGCTTGTCGATAGTCTGCTGGCTGCGCAACGACCTCTCGTCGTTACCAGCTATCTGGGGCGCAACCCAGAGGCGGTGGCCGAATTAGTCCGGCTGGCCGACCGGATAGGGATCGGCGTTCTTGAGTCGGTTCCGAACTACTTGAATTTCCCGACCGACCATCCCTGCTATGTAGGACAGCAGGGCAATGAGCACTTGCAGAATCCAGCGCTGGCCGAGGCCGACCTGGTTCTGGTACTGGATAGCGACGTGCCGTGGATTCCGCTATTCAATAAGCCCAGCGACATCGCGAAAATCTGCCACATCGATATCGATCCGCTGAAGGAGCGCACCCCGCTCTGGTATATCTCCGCCGCACAGGTGTTCCGTGCGGATTGCGCCACCGCATTGCGCCAGATCAACACGCGTCTGGATTCCCAGCGTAAGGGGCCGTATCAGAGCCGCCACGATGCTTGGGTCGCCGAACTTGCCCGCCGCGAGCAACGTCCCCAAGGCGATGTGATCACCGCCGAGTATCTAACTGCGTGCGTCCGACGGCAGATCGATCGCGATACGGTGATCGTGAACGAAGGCATCACCAATTACTCGGCCATCAATAACCACATCGGCTGCACCAAACCGGGCACGCGTTTCACCAGCGGGGCCAGTTCCCTCGGTTGGAACGGCGGAGCATGCGTCGGCATGAAGCTGGCGTATCCCGAAAAGACGGTGGTCTGCCTTACCGGTGATGGGTCGTATATGTTCTCGATACCATCCACCGTGCACTGGATGGCCCGCAACTATAAGACGCCTTTCCTGACTGTGGTCTACAACAATCGCGGTTGGCGTGCGCCCAAGTTCTCGATGCTGGCCGTCCATCCGACCGGCTACGCCAGTAAGGCGCAGGATATCGACGTCGCGTTCGATCCGCCGCCTGATTATTCCGGCATCGCTGCCGCTTCGGGAGGCGCATTCGCCCGCATCGTCAAGAAAGTGGACGAAGTCGAATCGGCCGTGGCCGAAGCCCTCAAAGTCGTGCGTGAGGAGAAGCGCTGCGCCGTCCTCGACGTCTGGCTCGCGCACTTGTAATTTGAGCCCGTACCGAGCCGCGACCGTGATGGAGCGGTATTCACACCGAACCACGAGCGATAGCGAGTGGCTGTTACGCAGTCTTCCACCGGCGCATGCTTATCGATAGCCATCCGACCAGCAGCACCACAGCGATGGTCGCGGTTCCACCGAAGACCACCGAAGGAACCGTACCCATGAGGTACGCGGCCGTGCCCGATTCCACCGCGCCCCATTGATTGGACGCGGCAATGAACAATCCGTTCACGGCCGACACACGACCGCGCAGCGCGTCCGGCGTCCGCGATTGCACCAATGAAATCCGCAGCACCACGCTCACGCTATCGAATGCTCCCGTCAGAAACAGCATTGCGAACGATAGCCACGCCGAGGTGGAAATCGCGAAGCCGATTGTGGCCGCTCCGAATGCCGCCACGCTGGCCAGCAGCACCATGCCGGCATTCCGAAACGCCGGACGATGCGCGATCCACATGGCGGTCAATCCCGCGCCGACTGCCGGAGCCGCGCGCAGCCAGCCCAGACCCGTGGCACCGATGTGCAGGATGTCGGCCGCGAAGATCGGCAACAGAGCCGTCGCGCCTCCGAAGAACACGGCGAGCAAGTCCAGGCTCATGGCCGACAGAATGAGCTTCTCTTTCCACACAAACCGTACCCCTTCGGCGACCGCTTTCAGACCCACTTCCGGACGCTCATGTTCGGCCCGGTCCGGCACCCGCATTAATCCGAAACAGATCGCGGAAAAAACGCAGCAGATCGCCAGGGCCAGATACACTGCCTCACTGCCCCACACTGCGATCAGCCCTCCGGCTAGCGCCGGTCCGCCGACTGTGGCCATCTCGCGCGCCGATCCGCTCCAGGAGATCGCTTGTGTCAGGTGTTCGGGGGGAACCGTCTGCGGCAGCATGGCGGACGTCGCCGGCCATTGGAACGCGCGCGCCGTAGCGGTCAGAAACAGGCACGCGTAGATCAGCGCCACACCTCGGCCCGCTCCGGCGCCTGCCAGCAGGAATGCCACTGCCGCTTGGCCCACCTGCGTAATCAGCGCCGTGCGGCTGCGATTGTAGCGGTCCGCCACGTGCCCGGCCACGAAGGTAAACAACAGAACTGGAATGATTTGCACCAGGCCGACATTACCCAGCACTACGGCCGAATGGGTGGTCAGGTAGAGATCCCAGCCCACCACGGTCGCCAGCATCTGCTGGCTGAAATTGGAGAGCGTAACCGCTATCAGTTGGAATCGAAAGGCCCGCGAGGAGAACGCGGCGTATGCAGACACGTCTTAATAGCGTACAGCGCGGGCGACGCTCTGTGTTGGTCATTAGGTGCCCGGGTCCGCTGCGTTGTACGCGATTAGGGAAAAGCGTACACCTCACAAGACTGTGCAACGAAACGAACCCAACGGTTCTCGCAAATCATCCAACCACGTACGTTACCCTGGAATCAGCGAGCATGAGAGCTTTGAAATGGATTGTGGGGGTTGTAGTACTAGCCGGACTTGCCATAGGCGGCTACATAGTATGGGAGCGGCTTTCGCGCGTCGAGAGCACCGACGACGCCCAAATCGATGGCGCCATCTATCCCCTGAGCCCTCGTGTCGCCGGACATGTGAGCAAGGCTAACGTCCACGATCAGGCCTACGTCAAGGCGAATGACGTTCTGGTTCAATTAGATCCGAGCGATTTCGAAGTCGCTCTGGCGAAAGCCCGTGCCGAGCTGGCCGACGCCGAAGCCACCCTGGCCAGCGCCCGCAGCGATATCCCGGTGATGTCGGTATCCACTGCCAGCGTCCTCAGCGGGGCGCGTTCCTCCCGTCTGGACGCAGCTGCGCAGCTCAGTGGAGCCGAGCAGGCTCTGGGTGCTGCCAAAGCTCGTCTCAAGACCGCGGAGGCCAATGTTCGGGTCGCGGAAGCCAACGCACACAAGGCCGCCCAGGACGTCGAGCGCTACAAGCCTCTCATCGCGCGCGACGATATCCCGCGCCAGTTGTACGATCAGGCCGTGGCCGATGCGGAAGCCAGCCGCGCCTCGGTGGACGCCCAGAAAGCTGCCGTCACAGAAGCACAACAGAATGTTCTTGCCGCCGAGAAGAACGTCGAGCAGGCCCGCGCCAAGGTGGGCCAGGCAGATGCGACGGTCGAAGGCGCCATGACTGGGCCGCAGCAGGTGAAGTCTTCCGAAGCGCGCGCCCAATCCGCCGCCGCCAAAGTCGCCCAGAAGAGAGCTGAAGTCGATCAGGCCGAATTGAATCTCAAATACGCGACCATCGCAGCGCCTGCCACCGGAATCGTCGCTCGCCGCGCAGTCGAGGTCGGGCAATACGTGCAACCTGGACAACAGTTACTGGCCATCGTCGATTTGAGTAACGTCTGGGTGGTGGCGAACTTTAAAGAGACGCAGCTAAAGGACATGAAGGTCGGCCAGCGCGCGGATATTAAAGTGGATGCCAACGGCCGAACCTACGTCGGCCACATCCAGAGCATGGCTGGCGCCAGCGGCGCGCGCTTCAGTCTCTTGCCGCCCGAAAACGCGACCGGTAATTACGTCAAGGTGGTCCAGCGAATTCCGGTCATCATCTACTTCGATCCGGGCCAGAACGATGACCTTAGTTTGCGCCCGGGCATGTCCGTAACTCCCACGGTTCACATTCATTGACAACAAATTCCCGGCTCAAAAGCAGTTTGGAATGAGTCGATAAAGAGTTTCGATTGGACGGGCCGGCGATTCCGGGTTAATCTGCAGTTGTAGCGCAGCAGCAACATCGCTCGCCCTCGTTGTAGCCGGCACTCCTCGTCGGTGTCACTCCCGTGAAATAAATTTAGTTCACCGTAGGACATTCGGAGGAAATGTGTCTAATTACTTGGCAGTACTTTTTATTGTATCTGGCAGTCTGTTTGCTCAACCGCAAGCAGGCACGGTATCGGTGGAGGAATTACTAAATCCTCTCACCGGAAAATCATTGAAAGCGATTCTCACCGCGCAGCAACATTTGCGATCCGGCGAGCGCCTTCAAGGCCTGCAGGAGTTACGGCAGGCCCTGAACGATCCCATCGCCATGCCTTACGCGATCAGCATTCTGGGCGCGGAGCACATCAAGGCCGGTGAGTACGACGTCGCCACCAGTGAGCTGCAGCAGGCCGTGAAGCTTCTGCCTGGCAAGCCGGAGAATCTCTCCAACCTGGCCTACGTGCTGTACTTGACCGGCCACAACGAGGCCGGTGTGGCAGAAGCTCGCAAGGCGCTGAAGCTCGATCCGGGCCGGCCCAAAACACGGTTGGTGCTGGGATTGCTGCTGCTCCGGCAAGGCTCGCACGAGGCTGAGGCGATCGCGCATATTCAAGCAGCCACTCAGGAAATCCCGAGTGCGCACCTGGCCTTAGCCGCTCACTACGAGCGCCTGGGACATGCTCATGAGGCCGAGAAGGAGCGTCGCGCATACTCTGTCACCGCAAACAGCCTGTTGGCGACCTCTAAATAAGGCGCGGCGAGGCCCCCATGTTATGATGACCGCAGGGAGGGCTCTGGACGATGGGTACGGTTGGCGTACAAGAGATGATCGTCATCTTCGTCATAGCCCTAGTACTGTTTGGGCCCAAGAAGCTTCCAGAACTGGGGCGGACGATCGGAAAAGCGATCACCGAATTCCGTCGCGCCTCGAACGACCTAAAAGCTACGTTTGAGCGCGAAATGCAAACTCTGGAGCGGGAAAGTCAGTCAATGAGCCAGGTCGCACAGGTAACGGCGAGCGACATCTTCAATCGGGCTATCAACTACGATACCGATCATGAAGTTCGTAGCCTGCCGCCGGCGGAAACCGCTTGGAATCCGCTGGAACCTCAGCATGAAAATACAGACCATCAGACCGTGGCTTCCACATCAACCGCTACCGAACCATCCACAGTAGACGCTTCTGCAGTTACAGGCGTCGAATCAAATGGGGCCGTCGAAGAGGCCGTGTCATCCCCACCGGAACCCGTTCCGGCTTTGGAAGGCACCGTGCCGAGAACCGAGCAGCCTCAGCATAGCTAAAGCAGTTTAGGCTAAGTAGAAACGCGTTAATCGCATGGATGACCAGCACAACGGCGGAGGACTGCCTCCTGATAACACTCCGCACGTAGTGTATCCGGGCGATCCTGAAAGCGCATTGCATCCGGATATCGATCCGCCGATGCCGCGCGCGCTGGCTTCGGGCGGCGGAACCAGAACTCCGCCGCCTCCCCCGCCTCCGGAGGACGAAGACGACGAAGATTCGGGCATGCTGCGCATGTCCTTCATGGAACACCTGGAGGAATTGCGTTCGCGCCTGATCCGGATCCTGCTGGGATTCGGCGCAGCGTTCGTGGCCGCGTTGATTTTCGCGAACCCTCTCTGGGATTACATCCGGAAGCCGGGTCAGGCAGCCTTCGACCATAGCGGAAGGGGCGGTTTTATCGCCATCGATCCGATGGAGCAGTTCTCCATCATCTATATGTGGGCGCCACTGGTAGCGTCCTTATTCATCGCTGCGCCATGGCTCATCTACCAGGTGTGGGCCTTCGTCTCGCCCGGCCTGTATCCGCGGGAGCGCAAGTGGGCGGTGCCCTTTATCGTGTGCACGGCCGGTCTGTTCCTGGCCGGCGGTGCATTCGCGTATTTCATCGCATTCCGTTTCGCCCTGGAATTCCTGTTCAACATCGGAGCCACGGGAGGCGTCACTCCGCTGATCTCGATCGACAAGTATTTCGACTTATTCGTGAACGTCATGCTGGGTATCTCGATCGTGTTCGAGCTGCCTGTGTTGATCTTTTTCCTGACGCTGATCCGGGTGGCGTCGCCCAGTTTCCTTCTGCGGCATTCGCGCTACGCGATTCTTGCCATCGTGATTCTGGCCGCGGTGATCACGCCCACTCCGGACATCTTCAATCTGACGATGTTCGCGGTGCCCATGATCCTGCTGTACTTCCTGGGCGTGTTCGCCAGCTATATGCTGGTGATGCGTCGTGAAAACCGCCGGTTCCCGTGGAAGGTCTTCCTTTACTGGGTGCTCTCGCTGGTTGCTGTGGCGATCATTGTGGTGGTGGTGATGATCATGAGATACAACTATCACTTCGTTCCTTACCGGCCGTTCTTCATCCGGTAGCCTCTCTCTGCAGGTAGGCGCTTCCGCAGCTGCAGGCGCCGAATCGATCCAAAAAACAGAGGTCGGTTATGAATCAACTGGCGTCGTCCGATCCAGACGACGGCATGCTGCGCATGTCCGTTCTGGAGCATTTGAGCGAGCTGCGTTCGCGTCTTCTCCGCGCGCTGACGGGATTCGGCGTGGCATTCCTGCTGTGCATGATCTTCGCGAATCCGCTGTGGGACTTGGTGCAAGCTCCCGGCTTGGCCGCATTCAAGCAATTGGGCCGGGGCGGTTTCATCGCGATCGACGTGATGGAGCAGTTTTCCATCATTTGGATGTGGACCCCGCTGGTGGCAGCCATATTTCTGGCCGCCCCGTGGGTGATCTATCAGTGCTGGGCGTTCATTGCGCCCGGTCTGTATCCCAGCGAGCGTAAGTGGGCCGTGCCCTTCATCGTGTGCACCGCCGGATTGTTCATCGCCGGCGGATTGTTCGCCTACTTCGTGGTATTCCGCTACGCGTTGATCTTCCTGTTGGGCATCGGCGGCCCGCTTAACGTGACACCACTGATTTCGATCGAGCTGTATTTCGAGCGCTTCGTAAACGTGATGCTGGGTGTAGCTGTGACGTTCGAGCTACCCGTCGCGATTTTCTTCCTGACCTTGGTCCACCTGGCGTCTCCCAGCTTTCTTCTGAGAAACTCACGCTACGCGATTTTGGCGATTGTGATTCTGGCGGCCATCATCACGCCTTCGCCGGATGCCTTCAATCTGACGATGTTCGCGGTCCCCATGATCCTGCTGTACTTCCTGGGGGTCTTCGCCAGTTACTTGCTGGTGATGCGCCGCGAGAAGCGCCGATTTCCGTGGCGGATTTTCCTCTACTGGCTCATCGCGGTGATCGTCGTCGTCGGTATTTCCGCGGCGATCGCTACCCACTGGCGATAGGAATGCCAAGAGCATCCTGAGAAGTACTACGCCTGTCCGCACGGCGAGATGAATGCGCTGAGCCAGCGTCAACCTCCGTTTCATGCTCTTTGGGCATCCTCCGAGCGCTCGATTTGCCTCGTCAATCAATTCTTTGGCATAGGGCGAATCCGGCGGGAGCGCGCAGCGGATGATGCGCTCGGCGCCATCCAGGCGTCCCCACGCGAGGTCGTTTTGGCGCCAATCACGGCTTAGGAACGCCCCGAAGTGAAACAAGGCAGTGCCCGCCAGCTTCCGATGTTTTTCATCCAGAAGGCTGACGGCATCGCAAGGGCTGATACGGAACACTTCACACAGTTCGGCTTCGCCCACCGACGCCTCATAGAAAACCGGGAAGGTGATCTGGTCGTAGTACTCGAATTGATCGAAGTAGCGTCTCGACTCCGCCTCGAGGCACGCTTCGGTATCCGCGGCCGCACGAATGAAAACTTCGCGGAGGCGCTCCAGACCGGGGTTCTTGAGCGTCGCAGCGATCCGACTCAACTCTCGACGGATCGCCGGATCGCTGACTTTACCCAAGACGAACCGTAGACGACGCTGGCGATAGCCCAAGTCGTACTGCAACAGAAATTGGGACTCGCTGTTTTCGCGATCCTGTTCGGAATAGCGGCTGTTGCGCCAGGCATGTACTTCGGCCGGCGGCGATCCCAGCATGGCGGCCAATTCGTCGGTCACCACACGGACTTTTAGCCGATGGTAGCCTGCGTATCCTGGACCTCGATCATGTATCTCGTCGGCGAGCGTCCGACGCTGGTACTCTTCGCCTCCAACACGGCAGGTCGACCAACCTTCAATATCAGCGTCCAAGTGCGAGGTGAGCTCATGTACCCGCTTGATCAAGCGGTTTCGTTCGATTACGCGTTCGAGATCCTCCCGGATGGTCTGCTCGCTCCGCAGCCGCAATGCCGCCAGCCAGCCTGTTTCGTTATCGGATGGTAAATCGGGAGACGGTTCGATATAAACCAGCTTACGCACCGTAGGAAGTTCGCCGATTCGCTGAGACAGCGCTTCTACGGCATGGCTGAACGGCTTGTTGTCCAAAAAGCCGCCGTCTATGAAAGTGCGGCTCCTGTCCGTCATGCAAACCGGCTCGAACGCAAATGGAAACGCGGAGGTGGCGCGCGCCGCCAACGCCAGGAACCAATTCCACGAGCGGGCAAAGTGATTCTCTCCGTTTCCGAAGCGCAAGTGAAACACGCTCTTGTGCCGTTTTTCGGAGACGACCTTATCGGTGAGCTGGATGGGCACATGCACTCCCTCAATATCGGTTGCGGTGACGAACACATCCATTTCCGACTGAAGAGGAGGCGCAACCGTGCGGTCCATGTCGTCGAACGCATCGGACAGCCGGGTATGCATCACGCGGCTGCTCAGCAGGCTGCGCGGAAGCCAGTCGCGGTTCAAGAGATCCTTCGCATCCGCCTGATCCAGCCACAAATTGCTGAGTTGATCGAGCGGCTGTCCGTTGGCGATGGCCTTACCCAGGAAAATCGCGTTGATGCCACCCGCGGATGTCCCCGAGGCGATATCGACCAGGAATCGTGCACACACGATGCGGCCAAGCTTGCGGTAGACGCGTTCGGTGGGGCTTAGATCCACGTCGCTGACGATCAAATTGCCGTCGGCATCCACAGCCGTGGCGCGGACGAGGTGAAAAAACTCCAGCGTTACTCCGTGGATGTAGACTGCGAGTGAAGCTCCGCCATACAACACTAGGGCAAAGCGAATGTCTTGTAGGGGAGGCATCTGCCCGCAGTACAGCAGACGCCGGGAGATCCGCAGCCCGGCGGACCTCCTATGTGAGCGTTATAGAGCTACTTATTACGACTTTCCAGCCGCGAACTTCAGCTCCGATAGCGGCACCTTGCGGGTGGC
>Ga0068855_100004870_pt1 | contig 16387 bp, 9 predicted proteins | sample KBSCornC52_FD_66592 | JGI IMG/M metagenome (GOLD analysis project Ga0068855, IMG submission 66592) | Corn rhizosphere microbial communities from Kellogg Biological Station, Michigan, USA - KBS Corn C5-2 | ecosystem: Host-associated > Plants > Roots > Rhizosphere > Soil ...
TGGTTCCGTTAAGCCCGTAAGTGATTCTGCTATTGAGTTATTCAAGCAAAAACGAAATATCAGTTTGGAAGCTGGTAGAGACCTATTAAGCACTAACTTCGATGATGAGAGGGCCGTAAAAATAATAAGGGATGCTCAACAGAAAGTGAAGCTGCTTAATGAAAAGTCATCAGGAACAATCACAAACACAATTCCGGATCAAATACCTCATACAAATAATTGAACAAATTTGAACCCTGCGTGAAGGGGTCGGAGATCAGAACAGACCCGAGAACAGACCCTTTTTCGGTGGCGTCAACGGCTACACCTTCTTTTATGACGCCGAAAACCGGCTCGTCAAGGTCTGGGCCGTTTACGGCGGCTCCCTCGGTGGCATCATGACCTTCCAATATGACGGCCTGGGCCGGATGCGCATCAGTACGAACTGGGACGGCAGCACCACGGAGTACGTTTACGATGGCATGCGAGTCATCCAGGAGCGCGACGGCAGCAACACACCGCAAGTCAGCTATACCCGCAGCCTAGATTTGAGCGGAACCATGGAAGGCGCGGGCGGCATTGGCGGCCTGTTGGCGCGTTCCGCCGGATATGCGAGCGGAAACTGGACGTCTAATAGCTACTACCACGAAAAGGGGTCGGAGATGACTAATGTAACATTTTCCGGATTCATTTCCTTTTCGTCTGAATTTCAAGGCCGGGTTGCGCACAGTTCGCAAGCGCAAAGGGATCACTCATTAGGGCGTGTGGTCATTATTTACACTTTCACCTTTAACTGAGTCAGGCTTGGCCAAAGCAATGTCCTCCACGATCAAGTCGCTGCCCTTTCCACGGAACGTTCCAATCGCGTTTTATTTCGTTCTCCACTTGACAATCATGTTATAACTAAACGCGAGAAAAGGAAGGCAAAAGGGAAAAATGGAAACGGGACCGAATCAACCGCAGCTTCGCGGCGCCAATCATATCGGCAAACGTCTCACACTTGACACGATTCCCGCTCACTCGCGTAAAGCTCCCGACCAATTTGGACTAAATAGGACTAATTCCGGCCAAATCCGGCCTAAAAAAATATCTTTTTTTCTTTTGGCCTCCCGCGATTTCTCTGGAAGCCACCGCCGTGCCCCGCGCCTTCAGGATTCGTCGCCCATTCGTGTTAATTGGTGTAATTCGTGTCAAAGCCCCACGTTTAACACAGAATTACCAAACGAACCCATTTCGTCGCTCAGACTTTATGTTGAAAATCAGCCACTTACGCCGCTTTTCCCTCATTCCCATGCAAAAAACGAACCCATTTCGCCGGAGCCGAACCGTCCGTCGCCACGCCCGATCCTCCGGCGGGGTAAATACCCTATGGCAGGCAATTTGGACTCTGTGACAATGGCCGCGAAGGTTATGAACTGGGGCTTGTTTGAGTCGTTTTGCGAGATGCTGGAAAGCATCCCGACGAAAGCCGTGTTGCGTGCTGTGGAGGCCGAGCGCAGGATGGTGGAAGATGACCTCGAGCACAAACGCACGGAGCGCGACCCTTACGTCATTTCGGTCCTGAGCTTCTGCAATTTTCTAACCCTCGCCGTTTGCGGCATCCATGGTTCCATGGCAGCTTTACCCGTCGAACATCGTTTGTTTTATGGGAAAGTCGTGCATCGGTTGGTGGATGCGGATGAACTCCCGCTGGACTCCGAAGAAAATTTTAACAACTCCTTTGCTCCGGCCTTCGCTGGTACAAACACTGCTAAATTCATGGTCAACCAAAAACGACTTGCCAGAAATTAAAAAGCAAAACCAGGGAATGACACGTGCAGCCGGTTGGGGAGGAGACAACGGGCGGCGAGACAATTATGACGTATGTTTAGCCACCTCAATGTTCTGATAGTTGACGATTCCGAGGATGACACGATTTTGATCGTGCGCGCTTTGGAAAAAGAAGGCTTCAACCTTTCCTTCAAGCGCGTCGATAACGGTCCCGCCCTCGACGCCGCGCTGGATGAGGGCTCGTGGGACCTGATCCTCAGCGATTACTCCATGCCGGCCTTCAATGCCGTCAAGGCCCTCGCTATTTGCCAAAACAAAATCTTCGATGCTCCCTTCATCATCGTGTCCGGCCGCATCGGCGAGGAAGTCGCCGTTGAGATGATGCGAGCGGGCGCCTCGGATTACGTGATGAAAGACGACCTCGCGCGGCTGGCGCCGGCCATCAATCGCGAGTTGCGCGCAGCGCGCGACCGAAAGGTCCGCCGGCAGGCCCAACTCGCCATGGCGCACCTGGCCTCGATTGTCGAAACCTGCGATGACGCGATCATCAGCCAGACGCTCGGCGGCACGGTGTTGAGCTGGAACTCCGGCGCGGAACGCATGTTCGGCTACAGCAGCCACGAGATGGTCGGCGAATCAATTGAAACGCTGGTCCCGCCGGAACAGCACGAGGAGATTTCCGCCATCCGCGATGTGATTGAACGCGGCCGGCGCGTCGAGCGGATTGAAACGCTGAGATTGCGCCGCGATGGAACCGCGATTGATGTTTCCATTACGGTTTCGCCCATCAAAAACACCGACGGAGACATCCAGGGCGCGTCGATCGTCTTGCGCGACATCACGGACCGCAAGCGGCAGGAAAAAGAGCGCCTGCGGCTGATTGAGGAACTGAAAGAGGCGCTGAGGCGGGTAAAAACGCTCAACGGCTTGCTTCCTATTTGCGCCTCGTGCAAAAAAATCCGCAATGACGGAGGATATTGGGAGCAGGTCGAGACGTATATCCGGAGCCGGTCCAACGCGGAATTCACGCATGGCATCTGCCCGGATTGCGTGCGGCTGCTGTATCCAGAATACCAGGCGATTCTCAGTCCAACTGAAACGCCGCCGCAGGAAGATTCCGAAATAAAGCGTCAGGAGTAGGAACAGTCCCTATTCAAATCACCGCGCGAAACCACGATGGTTAGCCGCGATGAAAACACGACGAGGACCAGTCCCTATCTCGCTGCGAAACGCAGTGAAACTTCGCAGCGCAGAACTATGGCTGCAGCTTGGCCAGCCCATGGAAGCTCTCTCAGAACTTCGCGAAGTGCCGCTGCGAATCCGCAAACATCCCAAAGCCGCGCCCGTGTGCCGCTCAGTTTATCAAGCGGTGCTTTCGTAAAAATTCAGAGACAGGCGAGACGCCCGTCCTTCTTTCACTTCGTTTGCGAGACGGCCATGTCCTTCAAGACCGGCGAATTCCGAATCGTAATGTTTTTCACTTCGTCGAATTTCGCGGCGGCAACGCCCTCGCCCAACTGCGCTTTGAAATTGTCTACTTCGAGACCGTCAATGTCCGAGCAGACCATGGCGGGACGTTGGTCGGGCTTTTCGGTAACGAGAGTGATGTTCGCGAGTTCCAAGCCGCGGGCGTGGCGAGCGAAAACTCCGTAACCCGGCATCGTCATCAATTGGCCGCGGGGCTCGGGATAACCTGTGCCCAGTTCCGGCGGCATCGTGTTCGCCTGCGCTTCCGTTCCTCCGCCCTTGCAAACGAGACGGATGTTTTCCAGGCGCAATCCTTCAATCGGTTGCTCCGGCAAACCCATGATCTGGATACCGCTGCTCGAGGAAACGCCGTCGGCGGTCACGTTCGAGATGAGCACGTTTCGCATGCGGCTGGGCTGTTTCACATCCGGGCCACGATTGCGTTTGCCGGTCGTGATGTAAATCGCGTAGGTCGGAACATCCATCATAGTGATGTTATGAATGTTGATGTTCTCCAGCACTCCGCCGTCCACTTCCTCGAGCGCGAGGCCGCGGCAGGAGCGGAAGACGATATTCGCGACGGTGCAATTCCGGAAACCGCCGTTCGCCTCGGTGCCAAATTTCAGGCGCCCATTGCCGTTCCCATTGGGTCGCGGCTTCATCGTGCCGTCGAGCAGCGTGCCCACTTCAAAGCCGGAAACCATGCAATTCACGATCGTCATGTTTTCAGTGATGACGTTTCGGCCTAGGGCGAATGAACTCTTGGGGCAAAGCGCATCGTCATTGGGCGAGTTGATCCGGCAATTGGAAACCATCACGTTCCGGCAGCAATCGATGTCGATGCCGTCGCGGTTGGTGTCCATGGTGACGTTGTCGACGGTCATGTTATCGACACCCGTGGTGAGGATGGCGAAGTGGCCGCCTTTAAAAATCGTGAAGTCTCGCAGCACGACATTGCGGCACAATTTGAGCGCGATGGCTTTGTTGCCGAGGCGGGCGAGTTTCAGATTGGCGTTGGTGTTGGCCTCTTCGGGATGCTGCCAGTTCCGGAAACCATCAACTGCGTCCTGATTGCCATCGCCGGTGGAAAGAGCCGTGCCATCGATCATGCCGAAGCCGGTGATGGAAATGTTAGTCAAACCTTCGCCATAAATCAGGCTGTTGCGGAAATAGGTATGACCGCCGTCCTGGTAAGCCGTGCCTTCCCAATGTTCCGGCTCATCGTAGGCGTTCATGTTTTGCGGCGCGGCTTTGATCGTCGCGCCCATGTCGATCAGCAAATGAATATTGCTCCGCAGATGAATCGTGCCGCTGAGATAGGTGCCGGACGGAAGATAAACCGTGCCGCCACCAGCCTCTGCCGCCGCATCGATGGCTTTGTCGATCGCCGGGCTGTCGAGGTTTTTGCCGTCACCGGCCGCGCCGTAACTGCGGACGTTGAAATAAGCTTTTTCGTTGCTGTCCGCCGCGAACGAATGGAAAGAAATCGTTTGCGAAAGAACGAGCGTCGCAATCAGTAGGGATGAGTATGCGAAGGGGTTTTTCATATTATTGGGTTTGGAATGCATCAATGGCCTGGTGGGATTCAACCACGCGAAGTTACATTTGTCACATTCGTTTGTGCACGGTCAGACGCGCACCTCCCGCCAAGGTTACGCTGAAAATGCCGCATTTCTTCATCTTGGGGTGAACGCCCCCTTTCGTTCTGGCCGCTGTCTGACAATTTCTTATCATGGTAGGACAAGAGATTTTGAAGCGGCAAGCGCCCACCCCCACAACACCGGTGCCAGGCCCCAATTCAGCCAACAGACGAATGCCCGTCGGCGCGGAAGTCACGCCGAGCGGTGTGCATTTTCGCGTGTGGGCGCCCGCGTCGAAGAAGGTCACGGTGCAACTCATTTCGCACGGCACTACGAAAAGCTTCGCGCTCGAAACGGGGGCTGATGGATATTTTTCCGCGTTTGTGGCCGAAGCCCACGCGGGCATGCTCTACAAATTCCAGCTCGATTCCGGCGCTTTTCCCGATCCGGCCACGCGCTTCCAACCGGAAGGTCCGCACGGTCCATCGCAGATTATCGATCCGACGAAATTCCGCTGGACGGACAACAACTGGCGCGGCGTCCCGCGGGAGGGCCAGGTCATTTATGAAATGCACATTGGAACGTTTACAGCGAAAGGCACGTGGACGGCGGCGATGGAGCAATTGCCCGAACTCGCCCGACTCGGTGTGACAGTGCTCGAACTCATGCCCGTCGCGGATTTTCCCGGGCTCTTCGGCTGGGGTTACGACGGCGTGGATCTGTTCGCGCCTACGCGCCTCTACGGAACTCCGGATGAATTCCGCGCGTTTGTGGATCGCTCGCACTCGCTCGGCCTCGGTGTGATTCTCGACGTGGTTTACAATCACATCGGTCCGGATGGAAATTATCTGAAGCAATTCTCACCCGATTACTTCAGCACTCGCTATCAAAACGAATGGGGCGAGGCGCTGAATTTCGACGGAGCGAATTCCGGGCCGGTGCGCGAATTTTTCATTGCGAACGCCGGTTATTGGGTCGATGAATTTCATCTTGATGGCTTGCGACTGGATGCCACACAGCAAATTTTTGACAGCTCGGATGAGCACGTGCTCGCAGCCATCACGCGCCGCGTTCGCGCTGCTGCGAATGGGCGCTCCTCATATCTGGTCGCGGAAAATGAAGCACAACATTCCAAACTGGCGCGCTCGCTGGAGGACGGCGGCTACGGCATTGATGCGTTGTGGAATGATGATTTCCATCACAGCGCAAGTGTCGCGGTCACGGGTCGAAACGAGGCGTATTATTCCGACCATCGCGGCCACCCGCAGGAACTGATTTCGGCGATGAAATACGGGTATTTGTTTCAGGGGCAGTGGTATTCCTGGCAGAAAAAACCGCGCGGCAAGCCGGCGTTCGGATTTCATCCGGCGAGCTTTGTCAATTGCGTTCAGAATCATGATCAAATCGCGAATTCGCTGCGCGGCATTCGGCTGCATCAATTGACCAGCCCGGGACGTTTCAAGGCCATCACTGCGCTGACCCTGCTTGGCCCCGGCACGCCGATGCTGTTTCAGGGCGAGGAATTCGCGGCTTCGACGCCGTTCCTCTATTTTGCCGATCACAATCCGGAACTCGCGAAGCTCGTCGCCGTCGGCCGCCGAAAATTTTTGGAACAATTTCCGAGCATCGCCTGCCCGGAATCGACGCAGTGCCTGGCAAACCCGGAATCCCAGATGACGTTCGAAAAATGCAAACTCGATTTCAGCGAACGCGAACGGCACGCCGGCTATTACGCGTTGCATCGCGACTTGTTGAAACTGCGGCGGGAAGATCCGGTTTTCCGCAACCCGCGGCCCGGCGGTGTGGATGGCGCAGTGCTTGGCAACGAGTCGTTCGTGCTCCGCTTTTTCGGCGAGGACGGCGAAGATCGACTGCTGCTGGTCAACCTGGGCGTTGAAGTGAACCTCACCGAGCAACCCGAGCCTTTGCTGGCGCCTGTCGCGGACACCGGCTGGAAGATCATTTGGTCGAGTGAAGACCCGGAGTACGGCGGCTGCGGCACACCGTCGCTGGGTCACCAGAGCTGGCGAATTCCCGGGCACGCGGCGCTGGTCCTTGCCACAGACAAAAACAGACATGCGAAAGGGAATGTCTGATGCAAAAGCTGATTCGCCGGATCGATTTGCGGGATTTGAAAAGCGAGCAGGCACGCCACCAGCTCACACAAGAGTGGTTGGTGACCAACGGCCTTGGCGGTTACGCTTCGGGGACCATCTCGGGCGCGGTAAGCTGGCGGTATCATGGATTGCTCATCGCCGCCCTGCCCTCGCCGCTCGGCCGCGTGGTGATGCTCAATCACCTCGCGGAATCACTCCGCCTGTCCGATGGGCGCTTGCTGGAATTCTGCGGGCAGGAATCCAATCCGCGCGACCGCATGATGTCCTGCGGCCAGTTCCTGGTCGAATTCCGGCTCGAAAACCAGATGCCCATTTGGCGTTACGAAATGGAAAACATCGTAGTCGAAAAAATTCTGGTCCTCCTGCACGGGCAAAACACGGTTCACATCACCTACCGGCTGCTGTCCGGGCCGGAATCGCTGCAACTGGAATTGCGGCCATCGATGCATTTCCGCCGCCACGAACATTCCGTGAGCGAGCCCATCACGCGCGAATATTTATTCAGCGCCGAAGCAAGCCATTATGAAGTTAGCGCCGGCGAAGACATGCCGCCGCTGCGCATGACCTTGCGCGGAGATCGATACACCTTCACGCACGACGGAGGAACACGACGGGAAATCTACTACCAGAAGGACGCGGACCGGGGATACGAATCGCGGGGAATTCTTTGGAGTCCTGGCTATTTCACGGTGCATTTGAATTCCGGAAAAGATGCCACGCTCATCGCCTCCTCCGAAACCTGGAATACGCTGCACGCATTGAGTCCCGTGGAAGCGGTGGATTTTTATCAGCAACGCCGCGCGCGACTCATTCGCACGGCCGATCCTCATGCGCACGCTTCACCGGGTTCGGACCTGGTTCTGGCGGCGGATCAATTCATCATCAATCCGGTTGGGCGCGTGCAGGATTCCGCCCGCGCCCACGCAGCTGGCGATGAGATCCGCACGGTCATTGCGGGCTATCATTGGTTCACGGACTGGGGCCGCGATACGATGATCAGCCTGGAAGGCCTTACGCTCGTCACGCGCCGCCATGTCGAGGCGGGTTGGATTTTGCGGACCTTCGCGCATTACATGCGTTACGGATTGATTCCGAACTTGTTCCCGGAAGGCGAGAACCAAGGACTCTACCACACTGCCGACGCCACGCTCTGGTTCTTCCACGCGCTCGACCGTTACCTGGCTTACACAGACGACCACGATACGTTGCGGCACATCCTGCCCAAGCTCATCGATTCAGTGGAGCATCATTTGCGCGGCACGCGGTTTGGCATCATGGTCGATCCCAATGACGGTTTGCTGCGCCAGGGCGCGGAAGGATTTCAGCTCACGTGGATGGATGCCAAGGTCGATAATTGGGTGGTCACGCCGCGCCGCGGGAAGGCGGTTGAAATCAATGGGCTTTGGTATAATGCGCTGTGCCTGCTCGTGGAATGGCTCCGCGCGGATAAGAAAGACGACGCTGCCGACACCTACCAAAAGCACGCTGATCGCGCGAAAAAATCCTTCAACGACCGGTTTTGGTTCGCGGATGGCAAATATCTCTACGATGTCGTGGACGGCGAAAACGGAAATGACTGGGCGTGCCGGCCCAATCAGTTGCTCGCGTTTTCATTGAAGCATCCGGTCCTCGACGAACGCCACTGGAAAGCCGTGCTCGAAACGGTGCGCGAAAAACTGCTGACACCGCTGGGATTGCGTTCGCTGAGCCGCGATCATGCCGATTACAAACCAAAGTATTTCGGCGACCTCCGCGCGCGCGATGCTTCCTATCATCAGGGCACCGTCTGGGCGTGGCTTATCGGGCCATTCATCGATGCGTGGCTGAAGGTGCATCCCAAAGATCATGCGAAAGCGCGAAAATTTCTCGCCGGTTTCGAACCGCATTTGAACGAAGGCTGCGTGGGCTCCATCAACGAAATCTTTGATGCCGAACCGCCATTCACGCCGCGCGGGTGCATCGCCCAGGCTTGGAGCGTGGCCGAAGTCCTGCGGGCGTGGGTCAAGACGGCAGAACCAAAATCGGGCGGTCACCGCGAAACACACGAGACACGCGAAAAGATCGTCGAGGTATCCGTCTAAAACGGGGTCTAAACTTTCTCCAGCAGCGCGACCGGAAAGCTCTTTAGCGCCTGACTGAATTCTAGCGCGACGATTCCATTCTTTTCGATTGCCGGCGCCATTTCGCGCGTCAGGGCGTTGCGAAACAAATCACCTGCGCGAGCGCTGGGCACCGGCAGCAGAGTTTCTTTCCAGACGTCGGCGCCGATGGGTGGAATCTCCGCGCCGCCCGTCAAGCCGAACACGAACCGCGGCACAATTGCGATAATTTTTTGATCCTTCCAGCTCCGCGCGAAAGCGCAGACGTGTTCGCGCTGGTCGCCCACGGCGGAGAGCGGAGTATATTCGCCGGCATCAAATAGCTCACGATGCGCGCCACGGAAATTCAGCGCGCGCCAGATCAGGAATAATTTCATCGCGCCCGGTTTTTCATCGCGCAGCAACGCGCTGAAAAAATCAACGGCAGCATCCGAGACGCCTTCGAAACCGGTTTTCAACTCAGCCAAAGTATTCTTGCGCGTCTCGTAATCAACCGGCCGGCGGTTGTCAGGATCAACGAGATTCAAATCCCACATTTCCGCGCCCTGATAAAAATCCGGCACCCCGGGTGAAGTGATTTTGAGCAGCGTTTGCGCGAGGGAATTGAAGCGTCCAAAAAATGCGACGCGCCGCGCGACGCGCTGAACGTCCTCAAGAAATAAATTTTTGTCCGCGACTTCCAACGCGTGCTCGATGAATTGCTGCAGTGCATTTTCGTAAACGGCATTCGGCTCCGTCCAACTGGTATTCACTTTCGCTTCTTTGACTGCCTTGAGCATGAATGCGGTGACCCGTTGGCGAAATGACTCCAAACTCTCCCGCTCATTCAAATCGCCCGGCCAGGCAGCCACGAGCGTTTGATAAAGCAAATACTCGTCATTCGCAGAAGGAATTGGTACGCCCTCACGTCTGATTTTTTCGCGCTGAATCATTTGTCCCCACCGCCTCACAATAATGCTCCACTCCGTCGGCATCTCCGATAGCACATTTAGCCGCGCTCGCACATCCTCGCCTCGCTTGGTGTCGTGCGTGGCTGAAGCCAGCAAGGTATGCGGCCATTGTTTGGCCATGATAGCATTCGCTTGATGAAACTGCGCGACGCTCGAACCAAATTTCCCGGGATCGCCGCCAACTTCGTTCAGCGAACTCAGCCGGTTAAAGCGATAAAACGCCGTATCTTCCAACCCCTTCGCCGTCGCGGGGCCGGTGAGTTGCTGCAATTTCATCGCGAACTCCCGGGCCTGCTTCGCTCCGGCCTCATCCAAATCTCCGGCGTTTTCCAAAAGCAAGATTTGTTCGATGAAATCAAATGCTTTTGATTCCACGACCGAGCCGCCTCGCTTTCGCGCGGCATTGGAAGCATTTTGAATGACGGCGCGATCCTGACCGGAAATCGCGGCCGAAGCTTCGGTAATATAAGTGCGATAAACCGGAAAGCTCGCGATAATCTCCTCGAGTGCGCCGCGCAATTCGCTGAAAGGCAAACCCCGGCCACCGCTCATGCGCGCAGCCAAGCTTTCCAGCCGATGGGAGAGTGCATTCAACTCACTCGCAAACGCGCGCTCCAACACTTGTTTGCGGCTGTCGTAAACGACGTCTTCAAAGCTCGCGTCATTGCCGGTGAAGTCGCGGTATATCTCGTCGAATGCGGCCGCATTTTTTTCATCCACGAACAGCCCGTTCACGCGATTCAAAAAATCATAGCCGGCGGTGCCGTCCGCCAGCCAATCGCGCGGGAGCTGTTCGTCACCGCAAAGGATTTTCTCCACGACGACGTAAATCTGCCGTTCCTTTTGCAAGCGCTCGAGGTATTGCTTCGGGTCCCACAAACCGTCTGGATGATCAATTCGCAAACCGGTAATCCGCCCGCCCGCGAGCCATTCAAACACCAGTTCGTGCGTCTCGTGAAACACGTCCGGCAATTCCATCTTCAACGCCACCATTTCGGTGACGTCAAAGAAACGCCGGTAATTGATTTCCTTCGCGCCGTCTCGCCAATAAGCGAGGTGATAATGCTGGCGTTGAATTAACGCATCCAGCTTGTCGAATGAACGAGCGTTTCCGTCCGTGCCGTTCAGTTCCTCCAGCATCTGTTCTGGATTGTCGATTCCGCCGGCGATGATCGTTCGCGAATCTATCGGAAATTTTTTATCGTAATACGCGAGAGAAAATTTTCCATTTTCGAACACGAGCCGCAATTTCCCAGCCTGCAACACCTTTTCATAACGATCCTCTAAGACCGGAATCATTATCTTGCCGCGCAAGGCGGGATTTTCGGAATCCCAATGGATGTCGAAGAACCGCGCGTAGCGGGATCCGCGGCCATGCTCGAGCACATCAAACCACCATGGATTTGACAGCGTGGCGCTCATGTGATTCGGCACGAGATCCAGCAGCAACCCCAGCCGGCGCGCTTTTAATTCACTCGTGAAGCGGTCAAAATCGCCGCTCGATCCGAGGTTCGGATTTATTCTTCCGAAGCAGCACGTATCGTAGCCATGAGAGCTTTCGGGGCCGGCTTGAAAGAGGGGGGACGCGTAAACGTCCGAAATGCCCAACTCATGCAGGTAATCAAGAATGTCACGCGCCTGCTGAAACGTGAACTCGCGGTTAAACTGCAGGCGATACGTCGCACTGGGAATGCGTTTCATTTTCGATGTGACCGGACGGAATCGGCAATCCGCATCTTCGGCGCGCAGGGACGTTATTTGGCCAACTCCAATGCCTGCGGCGCGAAGCTAAGTTTTTCACCCAGGGCGAGCAGCTCCTTCACGGATTCCTGCGCGGCGCTGTCGCCGGCACAGGCGCGCCGGTTGAATTCCGGCAGACAAGTTTGTTTCAGGTTCCAATACGTATTCTGCACTTCGGCAAGGTTCAAACCGATCGGCAGCGGCATCACCAGGGCGGCGATTTCCTCCAACTCCTTCACCTGATTCACGTCCTCGGGTTTTTCGGCGATCTTCTGCATCAAGCGTTCCATACGGCTCTTCGCGGCATAACTTATTTCCGCGTTCAAAACTTCGCACCCGCGCGGTTGCGCTTCTTCTATCAATGCTTTCAAATGCGCCAGATCGGTGTGGCCGTTGGACAATTGCTTGCGAATTTCGCCGCGAAGCGTCAAGTCCCAGGCCACTTGCAAACCGCCGGGCAATGGCGCCCCGGCGCTTTCGAGGAATTTCATCAGTGGCGCGTAACGCTCCGTAATAAGACGGAAACGGTTCTCCAAATCCTCCCGCGCTGTCGCCACGATGTCTTCCAGAATCCGGCGCTGCTCATCCTTGAAAAGGGATTTCAAAGTGTACGACGGGCTGCCGAAATGCTTGTCAAAAAGCCGGATGACCTGTGGAAAATCGGCGGTGCGATAGGTCTCCAAAATTTCTGCAGTCGCCGCAGCTTCTGCCTCCGGCGAAGTGAATTTGCAGATGCCGCCAATGAGATTGTGTTCGCCCATGTACAGGATGCCATAGGACAGCACTTCCGTTTCCTGCGTGATCTCCGAGACCATCTTCACGCGGCCGAGCGCCAGTTTGGTTTTGCCGGTAACGTGCAGTTCGCGGTGTTCGTCCTCGAACGTGAACGAAAACACGCGGGTGGCCTTCCCATATTCATGGAACACAGAGCTGATGGCATAATGCGCCGCGGCCCTGCGCCAGTCGATCATCGCCGGTTTCACAAATTTCTGGTAAATGACGCGACCGTCGGAGTTCTCAGGTATATTGCTCTTGGCTTGCTCCAGCCGTTCGAGAAATGCCGGCTCCAGATCCTCGCCGAAAATCTCATTCGCAAGCTGAATCACACGCGCGGCATACTGTATGACCTGCACGGTTTCGATCCCCGAGAGCTCGTCAAAGAACCACCCGCAACTCGTGTACATCAGCATTGCATGACGCTGAAGTTCCATGAGCTTGAACACAGTGGTCTTTTCAGCATCGGAAAGCGGACGTTTTGCTTCGGACGCGAAAAATTTTTCGCGGCTCTCCGGTGTGCGATCGAGGATGATGTTGATGTATTCATTGCGCGCGCGCCAGGGATCGTGCAGAAACTCGCCGGCTTTCGCCTCGAAACGCGGCGCCATTTCGTCGCGCAGCCAGTCCAGTGCGTTCCGCAATGGCGCGCGCCAGCCCTGGTTCCAACCGCCATGGCCGCCGCTGTTGCAGCCGCAATCGGCCATCCAGCGGCCCACGCCATGCGAGCAGCTCCAGGCGCTTTTTTCATGGATCCGCACCTCGTGCTGAGGCGGATGTTTTTCAAGGTATTCACCGTAATTCGTCAGCGTCGCGAGATTGTTCTTCTCGATGTGCTCCAACGCGTACGCCAGCGCCATTTCACCATGGCGGTGATGATGCCCGTAGGATTCACCATCGGTCGCCAGGTGAACCAATTGCTCCCAATCGCGGCTGTCATTGAAGCCGCCCAGGATGCGCCCTGCAAACCGTTCACCGTGTTCGAGCAATTTCTCAAATGCCACGGCTTGCGAGAGCGGCCCATCGTAAAAGAAAACGTTGATGGTTCGCTTGGATGGCAATTTGACGCGATACGTCCGACTGGGATCAATGCGCGCGCCATTGACATCCTTCCACCGTTTGTCGCCAATGCGGCGCGCCTGGCTTGCCTGGTAGGGCGAAAGCACCGTGAACAAAATCCCCTGCTCTGCCAGTACGTCGAGGGTCTCTGAATCGGCAGCGGTTTCCGAGAGCCACATGCCTTCGGGTTTGCGGCCAAAACGAAATTCAAAATCGCGGATGCCCCAATAGACCTGGGTGTATTTGTCGCGCGGATTCGCGAGCGGAAGAATCATGTGATTGTAAACCTGCGCCATCGCCGAGCCGTGGCCGGAATAGCGTTCGCGGCTCAATTTGTCCGCGGCCACAATCGCATCGTGCGTCTTCGGCATTTTGTCCTTCATCCACGCCAGCAACGTGGGGCCGAAGTTGAAACTGATTTTGGAATAATTGCTGATGATGTTTTCGATTTTGCTGTTGCCGTCCAGGATGCGCGCCGCGGCATTCGGGGCATAGCATTCGACGGTGATGCGCTCATTCCAATCATGCCACGGCAAGGCGGAATCCTGCAATTCGACTGATTCGAGCCAGGGATTTTCCCGCGGAGGCTGGTAGAAGTGACCGTGAATGCAAATATATCGCGTCATTACGAGAAGTCTTCACTATCCCACCGAGGGCACAATGGGTGGGATTGCCCAATATTCGAGAAAGGATGGCCGACCGCTAAACCTTCCCGCTTTTATTCCGAAAGCTCTGAGGCGAAAGCGCTTTCACCGCAAGGAAATTCGCCGGAAAGTCAGACTCAGTTGGCGACGCCCATGCCTTAATGGCCGGATTCGAGGGCAGTGAAAATACTATCGTATTGCATAGCGGAGCTTTGCGTTTCATCCGTCGTGAATGTGGGAGCCACCGCGATATCGAAAGCCGACTTGCTGTAAACGAAAGATGCCGCGCCGTCATTAAAAAGCACGTCCCAGCCCTTCGAGGGGTAGTGAGCAAAACCAGCCGGCGTAAAATCCACGCCGCCGCTCCCTTTGGCTTCCATATAATCCACGGCGAAAAGCCGGTGACCTTTGGCATCTACGGTTTTCTGGAATTGGCGCAGTCGGTTTTTAGAACTCGCACTATAGCCGCTGGCATTGACAATGCGCGGGTTGAACATGACGGTTGACCGCGTCAGTCCGTCCGGACCCGTGCTCATGAAGACCGGGGTGGAATATTTTTCGAAGCTCAGCTGTGAATCCGCAGAAAAGCTGGGACAAAACAAAACTTTGGGGTTGGCCAATTGTCCACAAACGTACGCGTAACCCAAATTATTCATTTGAAATTGGGGAGTCTGACTTGCTGGAACGCGAGTAGTTGCGGGCCCTGCCTGGGGTCCCACAATGTATCGCGTGTAATGTTCGCCCTTGATTTCGTTCACCGGGTGGGTCGGGAGGTCAACCCAGACTGGATACCAGTCGTTGTAGTCTCCCGAGTAAATGGATACCCCCAAATAAATCTGGTGCATATTGTTGATGCACTGGGTCTGGAGGCCCTTGCGCTTGGCGTTTGCCAACGCGGGCAGAATCATTGCTGCTAAAATTGCAATGATCGCAATGACCACCAGCAATTCGATTAATGTAAATGCACTTTTATCTGACTTTCTCATCATAAACGGCTATTGGTATAAATTTTTCACAAACGAAGCTCATTCACCATCGCCAGTACTGTCTATGTGCGGGCGGCCGCACAGGAGGATATTCGGACGGTTTACTTCAATCTGTAGCTATCTCAGCACATTACAACTTAATGCCGGATGCAATCTGCGCAATGTTCAACTTTGCTTTGCGCCGCCAATTCGGGCGCTCGCTGGAGGTTCCGGGGACGTTTTGCGGGCGAATTTCGAGCCACAGGTCCTCGAGATTGATGAGAGCGATTTCCGCCGGGCTGGCTCTCAGCCAGGCGACCAAAGCGGGAATGACGTCGCGAAGACTGGCCTTACGATTTTTCAAAAAGCCGTTGCAGGCCAGAAATTCGACAAGCGCGGTTTTGATCTGTTCGCGATATTCTCTGGCAGCTTTGAGTTGGCTCCGCGGCATCAATCCGAGACGAACACTTTCGAGTAGATCATCCCCGCGCCAATGTGCTGCGAAGGTCGGCGTGTCGTGAGTATTCAGGCTGGCCACCGAAAGCGGCTTCGGCCACGACAGCGCAGGCTTGGATTCCGGCAGCTCCTGAAATTGCACGACGAACATCTCGCGCAGTCCATGGCGAGCCATGCTGTCATTCACTTGAGGCGGCACGGTGCCGAGATTTTCGCCGACAAGCCGCGTGCGATTGCGATGCGATTCCAGGCAGAAAATGGCGTAAAATTCCTCGGCGGGATAATTCACATAGGTCCCTTGCCGCGCTTCAAACCCGCGCGGCACCCAATACAGTCGGTGCAATCCCATGACGTGATCGATGCGCAGCAATCGGGCGTGGTGCATTTGAAAGCGCAGGAACGCGAGCACGTGACGGTAGCCGTTTTCCCGAATGCGCTGCGGATGCAAAGGCGCGAAGCCCCAATCCTGGCCTTTGGAAAAAAATAAATCCGGCGGGGCGCCGGCGCTGGCGTCCAGTGCAAAACTATCCCGCTCGCGCCAGACATCGTAGCCATCCGGATTCACGCCCAACGGCAAATCCAGATAAAGCTTCACGCCATTCTGCTCGCTCCGCTCAATCAATTCGTCTACCTGCCCGTGCGCGAGCCATTGGACGTACGAGTGAAATTGTTGCACTGAGGGATCGTAATCGCCTGGCTCAATTATTCCCTCGCGCAGACGGTCAGGCCAATTGTGCCAGGAGGTTTTCAGCCGGTCGCACACGGCGCGAAACGCCGCGTAATCCTT
>Ga0068855_100004871_pt1 | contig 16386 bp, 14 predicted proteins | sample KBSCornC52_FD_66592 | JGI IMG/M metagenome (GOLD analysis project Ga0068855, IMG submission 66592) | Corn rhizosphere microbial communities from Kellogg Biological Station, Michigan, USA - KBS Corn C5-2 | ecosystem: Host-associated > Plants > Roots > Rhizosphere > Soil ...
GCCGGCGGAATCGCACTCTCGATCCGCGTATAGCACGAATCCTTCCCCTGGTATAGGATTACAAAATCGAAGCGGCTCCCAGGCCTAACCTTGACCCGGATGGAATCGATATCGGTATAAAAAGTGACATACTTCGTTTCCCTTGTCCGATCCGCAGGATACGTGTCCGGCCGCAAGCCAGGATTCAAACTCCAGGTGTCTTTGTCAAAAAAGGCGCCGTCGCGGATGGAAATGTTCTTGCTATTAGCGCGGATAACAGGAAGCGACAATTGCGCCGAAGCGCGTGCAACCACAAGGCAGCACAGGATGAGGGATAGACATTTCATACCCCTAATATAAGCATCACCGTGTGATCATCAAATCAATGTTCCGGCTCAATTCTCCTCCGTCCCCGGAAATCGATCAAACAACCCCTTCAACTCCTTCGCCTTCTCCGGAAACTCCCCGATCGCATTCGTCCGCTCACTCGGATCCCAGGCCAGGTTGAACAACTCCTTCGCCGGCCCCTGTCCCGCGCTCGTAATCCCATTCGCTCCGGCCTTCACCTCCCGATACTTCCAATCCCCCAGCCGCACCGCCTCACAAACGCCGTTATTATAATAGTAAATGGCCCGATGCGCCGGATGCCGCGGCGCCTTCCCCAGTAGCTCGTCGGAAATAGACTGCCCATCCAGCGTCCGCCCCGCGGGCAACGCCGCGCCCGTCCATTCCGCCAGCGTAGGCAACACATCCAGTGCACTCATCATGCTCGTCACCGAAAGCCCCGCCGGCGTATGTCCCTTCCAATATACGATAAAGGGCTCCCGCACCCCGCCTTCATAACTCATCCCTTTACTTCCCCGGAACACGCCGGCCGTACCCGCATCCCAGCGGCGGGTCGCGCCGTCGCCCGACATGCGGTCGGGAAACTCGATCCATGGACCGTTATCACTCGAGAAAAGGAAAATCGTATTATCAGCCAATCCTTGCCGCTCCAGCGCTTGCCAGACAAGGCTCAGACTCGAATCCAGCTGCTCCACCACGTCCCCCAACGCCCCGCCATCGCTCCGCCCTTTGCCGGCCGTTGGCGAAGCAAATGCTACCGGCAGATGCGGCATATTATGCGCCAGGTACAAAAAGAAAGGTTGCCCCTTTTTCTGCCGCCCGATGTAATCCATCGCCTCCCTCGTATACAATTCCACCAGCGAGCTATCGGCCGGCCGGCTCACCTCCCGCGTATGCCCGCGAAAAATGGCCAGCGTCGTATCCGTCTTCACGTAAGGCGCCCGGTAATCATGACTATACAACAATCCAAAATAGGAGTCGAACCCCTGCGCCATCGGATGGCTCTCCGGATGATCTCCCAAATGCCACTTACCGATCATCGCCGTTGAATACCCCACCCCCTTTAACATTTCCGCAAGAGTCACCTCCCGCGGCGGGATACCCAGCGGCGAGCCCGGTCCAATCGGCGCCGGCAAATTCATCCGCGAAGCATAGCGCCCCGTCAGCAGCGAAGCCCGCGAAGGCGTACAGCTAGGACTCGGAACGACATAATTGGTAGCCCTCACGCCACGCTGCGCCATCCCATCCAAAAAAGGGGTCCGGATCACCGGGTTGCCATAGCAGCTAAGGTCGGAATAACCCATATCGTCGGCCAGCACGAGGATGATATTGGGCCGCTGCTGTGCCGTGGCAACCCCTGCGCAAAACAAGGTCGCCAGCAGGATAAAACACTTCGTCATTTCATAGTATCTTTAACAGGCAGGAAGGTAACAAAAAAGGAGACTAAAAAGATCATGGAAGATCACACCCACAAACTATCAGCGCTGCTTCTTATGTGGATCGCTTTTTCCTTCAATCAGCACGCTGCACCTGCGCCGTCCACCCAAAAGGACCTGGCCGGGAGCAAGGCCAAAGCCGAACAAGGGACGACAAGAAAGGAAGGCAGGTTCTTCTCGCTGGAGAAACTCGACGCCCGCAAGTATACACTCGTCCTGGCCGACTCGAACGAACAAAAGGATTCGTTTGTCACCTTGATGCCGCTCGACAGCCTGGAAATCTCCCTCCTCAAGAATACGGGCACCAATATTATTCTCAACTATCGCAACTATTTTAACCCCGTTCGTAAACGAACTGAAAAGCTCGTCCAGTCGATGATCCCCATCTACGATCTCAGCTCAAAATAGGGTACGCTGTTCATAAGCGATCGACTGGAATCATTTATTATTTACTGATAATCACTTTGTTGACAATCTTGCTTTGCCAAAAAAAAGGTCTAATTTTGTAGTGAAGTATGACAAAGCTCACCCGTTATACAAGCTTTCAGGAATTAAAGGCGAGTGAAGACTCTCTTCCGCCGCAATCCAGCAACTCCGAGCGCGAATCGGAGATGAGGGAATTGCTGTCTATATTGAAAGATAATTCATCGATTGCCAAAAGTTCTAACTCCGCCAAAAACTTGAACGAATCAAACCGTGGAAAATAACTTAGTTGAAAGCGTAGCTAAGGTTTGCAAAATTCTCAACACACATTCTGTAGAATATTTGATGATTGGTGGGGCAGCGGTTGCGTTGCATGGATTCTACCGGTTATCGCATGATTCGTCTGGGCGACTGATGGAAAAACCAGATCTTGATTTTTGGGACAATCCATAATCTCCCACGTCCCCCAACCTACTCCACACACCGGAACCCCAGATGCTCCAACCCGCTATCCTCACTACTCTTCATCCGGCGGCTCACCCGATACCCCGTGCAATAAGACTCATTACACAAAAAGCTTCCTCCCCGTATCACCCTCTTCTTCGCATAAGGCTCCTCCGGATCATAACTCGTAGCCGGCCCCTTCGGTCCCACCGACGCCTTCCCCGATAAGGATTTGTAATAGTCATTCCGGTAATAGTCCGCGCACCATTCCCACACATTCCCCGCCATATCCACCAGCCCGTAACCATTCGGGGCAAAGCTGCCCACCGGCGCGATATAATAAAAGCGATCACCCTGCGTATTCTTATCCGGAAAATGCCCCTCCCAAAAATTCCCACGCGGCGCATGCGCCGAACTCCCGCCAGAAACCCCGGCCCCTGGCCCCGCATCCGGTCGCTCATTCCCCCAGGGATAAACATTATCCTTCAACCCACCCCTCGCCGCAAACTCCCACTCCGCCTCCGTCGGCAGCCGCTTATGCGCCCAACGGCAATACGCCACTGCATCAAACCACGACACATGCACGACAGGATAATTCTCCTTCCCGGCAATCCCACTCCCCGCTCCATGCGGATGCCGCCAGTTCGCCCCCTTCTTCCACTCCCACCACTGGGAATAATCATTCAGGTCCACCGGGTGATCCGGCGGCGCAAACACCAATGACGCCGGCACCAGCAGGCTCGCATCCGGCTTCGGGGTCCCCGGCGGCAGCTGCTGCTTCAATTCATTCCAGTCCGGCTTCTTCTCCGCCGTCGTCACATATCCCGTCGCCGCCACAAACGCGGCAAACTGTTTATTCGTCACCTCGGTCCGATCCATCCAAAAACCCGCCACCGTCACCGCATGCTTCGGATATTCGTCGGGCGAAGCCTGGTCGTTGTCCGCACCCATGTTAAAGGTCCCGCCCGCGATCCACACCATCCCCGGATGCGCCGCCCGCGCCGCCGCCGCGCCACGATCCTCCGCTGACCCCGCCGCCGCAAACCGGCTCGGGATCCCCGATTCGCACGACACCGCCTTCCGCTTCAGCGCCGCGATCCGCTTCGCCGTATCGCCACTCACCGCCGCCGGTTGCTTCGCCGCCTCATGACACGATAGTGCCAAAGCCAGCGCCAACCCCCGCAATATCTTGTTGGTCGTTTTCATTTGTTACTTGTTGAATTTGCGCACCATCCGCCAAACCCGCGCCCGCCGCATCCCCCACAACCGGCCCACCCTGGGCCAACTCACTTCCCGCCCTCCGGCTCTTAAAGATAGGCCAAAGAAACTGCGCATACCACTCCTCCGCCATATAATGCCTGATCCCAAACGAAGCGGGATACCGCCTCGTAATGATCCCCGTCCCAAACAACACATCCCAAAGAAAGAACATATTCCCGAAATTCCCCTTATAGTGCCCCACCCCATCCCCATCCGTATCGGCATGATGCGCATGATGCGTCGCCGGAGTAGAGATCAGCCGCTCCAATACCCACGCCAAAGGATGCAACACGCGATACCGATAAAAGGGTTTATCCCAGGGAATAGAAGAATGTGCGGCCAAAGTGATCAGGCTCTTCACCCCCGTCACCAGCAACGCACTCTCGCCAAGTCCGAGATAGGTCAACGCCGCCGTCAAATAAATTTGAGAGAAGAAGACCGTATAGATGATATTCTGCCGCCCCGCCATCGACATCCCCATATAAGGCGCCGAATGATGTGTCCGGTGGAACCGCCACAACCACGGCACCTGGTGATGCAGCCGGTGATACCAATACTGTGTCAGATCATCCGCCACGGCTATGATAAAAAAGCCCCACCAAAAAGGCACCCAGGCAAACACCCCCTTCTGCCCGGGAAATAACACCGGCAACGCCGCCAGCGTAAAATACACCACCAACGGCCGGATCACCAACTTGCTCGCCACAAAACACACCGCATCCAACAGCTTTTCGTTGCGGGTCCACCGCCGGTCATAAAGCCCGAGAAAAAACTCCGCTACCCCCACCACCAGTGTTATCACCGGCAGCCCCCAGGAACTTAAGTTAACCAAAGCAGGCCGCAAAAACCCCAAAGCCGCCGACCCGCTCAACACCGATGCGGCAGGCCCTGATAACCATGGCCGCCGCCCCGTCACCGCAAACACCGTCACCATCAACGCCACCGGCAGAACATACAATCCCAAACTGATCAGGCTATCGCACCAGATCGACCGGCGCACCGTTTTCGCCATCTCCATAAAGAAACAATTAAAAGGATTATCATATCAAAACAAATGTCTCACCAACCAAAGTCCCCCAAAATAGATCGCCAGGGGTACCGCGAACACTAGTACCCCAACGGCGATCTTCCTTATCAACAACAAAACAGTCTCCATAAAAAATTTATTCTTTTGCGGCCGTAGCCGGTTTAGTGCTCACAGCCCCGCCGGAACCCGGCCCGCCGTTACCCGGTGCCGCCGCAAACGGCCGGATCGCCCCATTCGCATGTATCCTTCGATGGATCACATCATCCCAATCGATCAACGGATAAATATGATACCGCTCCGCATCCGCCCCCCACTGCCCCTTTAACTCCGCCAATTTCCCGGGAAAACGACGCGCCACATCCACCCGCTCGTTAAAATCAGTAGAAAGATCATACAACTCCCACACATCCTTATCCCATCCATACTTCGTTGAATCCCCGCCGCCGGCCCTCGTCAGATCGATAATATCCGGATGATGATACACCTCCGCCTTCCAGCCGTCCTTATACACCGAACGAGCCCCAAAAATGTAATAGTACTGCTCCCGATGCCGCGACACCGCCCGGGCATCCTTAAACGAATAAGCCAAAGAAACCCCCTGAATCGAATCCTGCGCCACGCCCCGCAACACCGCAGGCGCATGAAGACCCAACAAATCCAACGTCGTCGGCAACAAGTCGATCACGTGCCCATATTGATCTCTCACACTCCCATCATGCGGCAACACCTTCGGATAAAACACAATGAGCGGATTGCGCGTCCCACCCTCCGAATTCGCATCCTGCTTCCAATATTTAAAAGGAGTATTCAACGCCTGCGCCCAACCCAGCGGATAGTTGGTCTGGTGGCCCGCCGGCGTCCCCACCTCGCCCAAAGAATCCAGGTTGAACCGCACCGCTTCTTCGTCAGACACCGCGCGCCCAAACAACGGCTTATTGATCACCCCATGAAACGACCCCTCCTTCGACGCCCCATTGTCGCCAATTATGACAAATACCGCCGTATTGTCCAATTGGCCTATCTCCTTCAGATAATTCAGCAGCCGCCCCACCTCAAAATCCGTATAGGTAAGGTAGCCCGCATACACCTCCATAAACCGCGCGTATACCCGCCGTTCATCGGCGGAAAGACTACTCCACGCCGGAATGTTGGGATTCCGATCAGGCAGCACGGCCGCAGCCGGCACGATCCCCCGCCGCTTCTGACTCGCAAACACCCGCTCCCGAAACACATCCCAGCCCTCATCAAAAGCCCCGCGATACGCATCGCTCCAGTATTTATCCACCTGGTGCGGCGCATGCACGGCCCCGGGGGAGTAATAAAGGAAGAACGGCCGGTCCGGCGCCGACTTCTTCTGCCGCGCGATATAGTGAATAGCCTTATCCGTTATCTGGTCGTTCAGATGCCGCCCGTCCGGCGTCACATGGGCATTGTCTTCAATGAGGTCTGGCTCATACTGATCTGTTTGACTCCCCAGAAACCCAAACCAATGCTCGAATCCCTTCCCCGACGGCCAATGATCAAAAGGACCCGCATCCGTCGCCTCCTCATCAGGCGTCACCCCATATTTCCCCACACCAAACGTATTATAGCCGTGATCCCGCAATATCTCCGCGATCGTCCCCGCCGACGCCGGAACGCGCCCATCCCAACCGGGAAAACCCGCAGAGAGCGCGGTATGCGAGAACCCACCCTCATGCACAAAATGATGATTGCGGCCCGTCAGCAAAGCGCTCCGCGTGGGCGCACAGATCCCCGCGGTGTGGAAATTGGTGTACCGCAGCCCATTATTCGCCAGGCTGTCAAAGGTCGGCGTCCGGATCAGCCCCCCAAATGAACTCGAGGCCCCAAACCCCACATCGTCGAGGATGATCCAAACGACATTCGGCGAACCCGCCGCAGGCCGCACCGGCGCAGGCCACCACTCTTTGGATTCGGCCAGCGTCCGCCCAACCTTACCCTGATAGGCCGGCGGCTCCTGCGCCGTCGCCACGCCACCCGCAAGCAACACCGCTGCCGAAATAAAAAAATGCTTTCTCATAAAAATGTATTTAATAATAATTGAATAATCACCACCCCGGATTCTGCGTCAACAACGGATCGAGTTGTATCTCCGTCACCGGGATCGGATACAACGTATCCGCCAACGTCGCCGCCGCATGCGCAGCAATCCGATGCTGCGCCGCTAAATAATAGTCCCCACCCCGCCGCACCAGGTCAAACCACCGCTGCCCCTCCTGGATAAATTCCTTCCGCCGCTCCAAAAACACCGAATCCCGGAAATCCGCCTGCCCCAGTCCCGCCGTCAACGCAGGAACGTTCGCCCGGGCCCGCACGCCGTTCACCGCCGCATACGCATCCGCCACCGGCCCTCCGTTAATCTCATTGAGCACCTCCGCATACAACAACAACACCTCCGCATACCGGATCACCGGGTAGTTAATGCCGCTGGTCGACTGGTTATTCAAGGGAGTGATCGTATAGTCCACGAACTTGTTTACCTACGGAGTATAGGGATTGTTGAAGACCACCGTCTGCCCCGTCGCCGCATTATACTGGGTCGTATAGAAAGTCACCGCCTTTCGGGCATCTGTATCCGCAAACAGCTGCGACACACTGCTATCGGAAGGAATGTCGATGGGATAGGTCCCCGTATTAAAGGAAGTAAAACTCTGGCTCAGATACTGCGTCGCCCCCGTCTCCCCGCCGCTGGTCACATACTGCACCGAAAAGAGATGCTCCACCCCATTCTTCGTCGCCTTTGCAAACGCGTCCTTATAGTTCGCAAACAACGCATAGCCATAATTCCCCGTCGCCCCCGCAAAGGTCCCCGCCGTTAGCACCTTCAATAATTCGGTCTGCGCGGCCGGCCAATCCCGCCGCGTCACATACACCTTCGCCAGCAAGGCATGCGCCGCCCCGCTCGTCGCCCGCCCCACGTCAGCGCCCGAATACGAGCCCGGTAAGGTCGCCGCCGCGTCATTCAGATCCGCAATGATCTGCGCATACACGGAATCCCGCGAACTCCGCGCCACGGACAAGGCCGTAATGTCCACCCCCTTGGGGTTGTGCAGCACCAACGGCACGGGCCCAAACAATCGCACCAGGTTAAAATTGAGCAAGGCCCGGATAAACTTCGCCTCGCCCACCAGTCTCGCCTGCAGGCCCGTCGTCGTAAACGCAGTCGCCGCCGTCGCCGTCACCCCGTCGATCGCAATGTCCGCGCGGTTGATGCCATAGTAGTGTTGCTGCCAGTTCTTCAGGATCCTCCCGTTGGAAGACACATACGTGATCGTGCTCATCGCCCGCACATCCGGGTTGGTATTCGACGGAGAGAAGTTCTGGTTGTCACTCGCATTGTCCGTCATCAGATTCAATTCCCGCCCATAGATCGGGAAATCCCCCGCCGGATCGCTGTTCAACGTCGTATACACCGCATTCACCGCCGCCACCGCGTCGGCCTGCGTCTTGTAGAATTGCGAGGCCACGATCGTCCCCGCCGGTTTCTCGGCGAGCTTGTTACAAGCGACGATCGAAACGATCCCCGCAAACGCCAGATAATTTATCAATAAAGTTCTCATGCCTAAAAGTTTAAAGAAGAGCGCCATGCGGCTCCGGTTCAAAATGTCAGATTCAGCCCCGCCAGTAACGTTTTCGTCGCCGGGTAAATGCCGTAGTCGATCCCCTGTTTCGTATTGTCGTTCTCGAAGTAATTCGCCTCCGGGTTGAATCCCTTGTAAGAGGTCAGCGTCACCCAGTTCTGTGCCGACACATACACCCGCAGCTGCGTGGCGCGAATGCCGCCGGCCCATTTCTTTGGCAGGCTATACCCCAGCGTAAGATTCTTCAGCCGCGCATACGAGGCATCCTGGATCCACCGGTCGATCACCTGCGGCACCGGCGAATTCGTCGCCCGCGGCACGGTCCCGTTCGGATTGGACGCACTCCACCGGTTCGCCAGCGCCGACGACGCATTCAACGCCAGCGTCGGTTTCTCCAGCTGCTGCTCCAATTGGTTGAACAGCTTGTTCCCATACGAACCCTGGATGATAAAGGAAAGATCGAATCCCTCGTAGGAAAAATTATTCGTCACCCCAAACGTAAAAGAAGGTTGCGAAGACCCGAGATCGTGCTTGTCCGCCGTCGTCACACTCGTATGCCCGTTCAGGGCCACATACCGCTGATCCCCCACCTGCTGTGGGACTCCCGTCAACAAGGGAACACCCTTGGCTATATCATCGGCCGTCAGCAATCCGCGGGTACTATACCCCCAGAAGGTCCCCACCGGCAATCCCACCTGCACGATAACGGGCGATTGTTGACCTATCGGCGCCGTTGGATAATAATAGCTCACCCCCGGTCCCAGAGAAAGTATCTTATTGCGGTTCGCCGCCCATACCACGCTGCTCTTCCAGGTAAAGCGACCCCGGATATTATCCGTGTTCAACGACCATTCGATACCCTTGTTCTCGACAGAACCCACGTTTTCCAGCGCGCTTTGATAACCCGTATACTGTGGCAGCGGAACATTCAACAACAGGTCCGTCGTTTTCTTATAGTAGACATCCGCCGTCAAACTCACCCGGTTGCCCCAAATCCCCAGATCCACCCCCGCATCATACTGGGTCGTCGTCTCCCACTTCAAATTGGGATTGGCGATCTGCGTGGGCGCAACCCCCGTCACCAGTTGCCCGCCAAAATAATAGTTCGTCGGCGCCAGCGCGGCCAGCGAACTATAGGCCGGTACCCCCGAGTTGCCCGTCCGACCCGCGGAAAGCCGCAGCTTCAGATTCGTCACCGCCGTCGTCAGGTTCTTAAAGAATTCTTCCTGTCCGGCGTTCCAGCTCACCCCGATCGCCGGGAACACCCCCCACTTATTGTTCGCGCCCAGCACTGACGCGCCGTCCGCCCGCACCGACGCCGTGACATTATAGATATGCTTGTAGGAATAGCTCACCCGGCCCAGGTAGGAATTGATCACGCTGTGATGGGCAGCCGACACCGGCAGCAACGGCGTAGCGCCATAGCTGATATTGTTATACGTCGTCAGATCGTTGGGAAACTTCTGCGCCGAAGCCACCGCACTCTGGTCGTCCGTCACCTGCGTCGTATACCCCGCCAGCACGTTGAAGAAATGCGAGTTCGCCAGTACCGGCGTCCAGGTCACCGTATTCTCGTTCAGCCAGCTCGTCGCGCTGACCGACCCCACGCTCGCATAGCCCGACACCGCATAGCCGCCCGAGGTCGTAGCGGGAAGGTAAAGGTTCTGCTTAGTCCCGATCTGATCCACACCCCCACTCACCTTCAGCGTCAGATTGGCCAACGGCTTATATTCCACCGCCCCATTCGCCAGCAACCGGTTGACAATACTCTGGTTGGTGATACTCAGGATATCCTTCAGCGGATTGGTCGGCGTGGTGATATAGGGGTTGGTCGTGTTATAGGTCCCATCCGCGTTTTTCATCGCCACCACCGGCACCGACTGCAACAGCGTCGACCAGAGATTACCGATCTGCACCGAGTTATAGGCGCTGCCCGTCAGCTCGTTCTCCGTCGACCGGCTGTCAAAGGCGCTGAGGGTCACCCGGAATTTCTCCCCCAGGCTCCGCTCGTAGTTGAACCGCCCCGAATAACGCTTAAATTCCGTATTATAAAGGATACCGTCCTGATCAAAGGTATTGCCGGCGAGGAGATACTTGCTCTTCTCGTCGCCCCCCGACACCGACAGCTCATGATTCTGCACCGGAGCCGTCCGGATGCCCGCACTCTGCCAGTCCGAGCCCTTGCCCAGCGCCCCCAGCTGCGCGTCGGTATAGGTCTTCGCCACGCCATCGCTGACATTGATATCGTTCACCAGCGAGCCCCACTGCTGCGCGTTCAGCAGCCCGATCTTTTTCACCGCGGATTGCGTACCATAGTAGCCCGAATAGCTCAGCTCGTCGCCGCCCTTCCGGCCCCGCCGGGTCGTGATGATCACCACCCCATTGGCCCCGTGCGAGCCATAGATGGCAGTGGCCGAGGCATCTTTCAGAACCTCAACGGATTCGATGTCACTGGGATTGATCGTCGCCAGCGCGTTGACCCCCGCGCCTGTCGTCGCCCCCGAATTGGTAAAATTGTTGTTGTTGTAAACGATGAACCCGTCGATCACATAGAGCGGGTCGTTGCTGAAGGAAATGGAATTGCCGCCCCGGACGCGGATGGCCGCGGTACCGCCCGGCTGTGAATTGTTTTGAGTGACCGCCACGCCCGACACCGATCCTTGCAGGAGATTGTCAAAGGCAACAGCGGGCTGGCTGAGGGCGTTCTTCCCAACTCCGGCCACAGCCCCCGTGACGTCGCTGCGTCGTTGAGTGCCATAACCGACAACCACCACGTCGTTTAGTTGAGAATTCGCGCCCTGCAGCCTTAGCTCCGCATGTTCATAGCTCGTAACCTCGATCTCGCGGGTCTTGTAGCCGACATAGCTGACAAGATAGGTCACTGGGACCCGCTGGCCCGTTATAAATCGGAATTCGCCATTATTATCCGCCGCCACCTCATGTGTAGTACCTTTTATTTGGATCACCGCCCCCGGTAGCGGGTCCCCCGTCTTCTCATCGCTCACCCGGCCCACCAACGCCACATTCTTCGTGGGTCCCTGCGCCACCGTGCCAACCCAACCCAAAAGCAGTAGCAAAACAAAGCCTGTGGTATAAAATTTATACCTTTGTCTCAGATACATTGAATAATATTTTATTGTTTAGTGTCTTTAGATGGCTGCCGGCTTGCAACGCCAATCACTAACCGGCACGCCATCGTCCACCCGGTTGGGCTTGCGCCCTGCCGGGTTTTTATTTGTCCATAACCAAAATTTCCTGAAGATCAACAGCAACAACAACAGGCAACCTTTTTCAAGATCACCACATATACTATCCCATAGCTCCGCCTGGCGGCAGGATTCAACGCAGTTGCCGGTTGCATAACAAATGTATTACGAAACAAAGATTGGGAATAATTATTAGTCTACCAAATTAGTAGACAAATAATTTTTAAAGACGTCTATCCCAACCGGCTCAACGTCTCCAGCGTCACCCCCAGGTAGGACGCAATATCCTTGCGCGGAACCCGCGCCAGCAGATGCCCGAAATGTTCCTGAAAATACGCGATCTTCTCCGGCGCCGTCTGCCGCCGGAGCATAAAATTCCGCTCCTCGCTCTTCACATAGTAGGCCGTGATCAGCTTCCGCCCCACCGCATTAAATTCCGGCAGATCGCGGTACAAGCCCTCCAACTCCTCAAAACTGATATAATAGACACTCAGATCCTCCAGTGCCTGGATATACTCATTACTCCGCTTCCGGCAGAAAAAACTCTCCACCGAGATGACCACTCCGCCTTCACAGAGCAGTCCGGAGCAGATCTCCGTCCCATCCTTCAGATAGTACACCCGCACCAGGCCCTTCCCGATAAAATAGACCCGGTTGGACACCTGCCCCTCCTCCAGCAAAAAGCTCTTCTTCTTATACTCCTCCTTCTTCAGCAGCAACCGCAGCCGCTCCACGACCGCTTCAGAAAGCGGGTGCAGCTGCCCCAGGAACCCGATCGGATCAAGCATTTCGGTCATAAACAACCTCCTTGCTACAAGTTTAGGATTTATTTGCCTATATTTCAACGCCGTGACCGCCACCATACTCCAACAACTAACCACCATAGCACAACAGGAAGGCGTCCGTATCCTATACGCCTGTGAATCCGGCAGCCGCGCCTGGGGCTTTGCCTCCCCCGACAGCGACTATGACGTTCGATTCATATATGCCCAGCCCCGCGACAACTACCTCAGTATCCGCGACCGGAAAGATGTTATCGAACTACCCGTCAACCCTATCCTCGACGTCAATGGCTGGGATCTCCGCAAGGCCCTGCAGTTGTTCCTCAAGTCCAACTCCCCACTCTACGAATGGCTGCAATCTCCCATCATCTATAGCGAGGATTCGAACTTTGCATCACATCTTAGGGGCCTTATGAATTCTTACTATTCCCATCGCTCCGGCTGCCATCACTATCTTTCGATGGCTTACAATACCGTAAATAACGACCTCCGGCATCCAGAGGTACGGCTCAAGAAATACTTTTATGCTTTACGCCCGGTGCTCGCCTGTGGTTGGATCCTCAGGAAGGGCTCCGTTCCGCCGATGGAGTTCGGCATCTTGCGAACCATGGTGACCGATACCGGCTGGAATGACGCCGTCGACGATCTCCTTCGCCAAAAGGTCCAAGCCGATGAAAAAGCGGTGATCCCGCCCGTCACCCTCCTGCAGGACTGGCTCGAAACCACCCTGGCACGGTATAAAGAGCAAGCCGAAAGAATTCCCGCCGCAAAACACGACACCCAACGCCTGGACGAATTATTCCGTAACTATGTAGCATGATCTTCTCGCAACTCATCGATCACCCCCAGCACCTCCTGCTGAAATGCATCAGCGGAAGCCGGGCATACAACCTTGCCTTGCCCAGCTCCGACACGGATATAAAAGGGATTTTCGTCCTGCCCCAGCACGAGCTCTACGGGCTTGCCTACACCCCGCAGGTGTCCAATGAAACCAACGACGAGGTGTACTTCGAAGTCGGCAGGTTTATCGATCTTCTCGTCAAAAACAACCCCAACATCCTCGAGCTCCTCAGCACTCCGAAAGAATGTATCCTCTACCGTCATCCGCTGATGGACCTCATCCGACCCCGGGATTTTCTTTCGAAGCTCTGCCTCGACAGCTTCGCCGGCTATGCAAAGACCCAGATAAAAAAGGCCCGTGGGCTAAACAAAAAGATCAACCGCAGCTTCGAAAGCCGACGCAAATCGGTCCTCGATTTCAGTTATGTCGTCGTGGATAGGGGAGCCCAACCCCTGCTCGATTGGCTCGCGCAAAAGAATTCCACCGCAGCCAACTGCCGGAAGACCATGGCCAACCGAATGACGCCTCTACCATCAAAGGGATCGTCTCCAGCGAGACGGCCAATGATGTCCAGCTCAGCTCGATCCCGGCAGGTGTGCCGCCCCTTACGGTGATGCACTTCAACAAAGACGCCTACTCTATGTATTGTAAAGATTATGCTTCGTACTGGGAATGGGTGGGAGAGCGAAATGAAGCCCGCTATCAAAATACACTCGCCCACGGGAAGAACTATGACGCCAAAAACCTAATGCACACGTTCCGCCTGCTGGCTATGGCTGCCGAGATCGCTACCGGACACCGCGTTATAGTCCATCGCCAGGATCGTGAATTCCTACTCCGCATCCGTGAAGGCGAATTCGAGTATGAAACCCTGCTTCGGATGGCGGAGGATAAAATGGCGGAGATCGAAGCGCTGTATGCCGCAAGCGACCTTCCCGACGCACCGGATCACGCGCATGCCGAGGCTCTGCTCGTGCAAATTCGGGAACGATTCTACCAGGCCGGCTGATCGGCCGCCGGCGGCGTCTCAAGAACCAACCGTCCGATATTTCGGCAAAATTTTTGCTTATAAATGTACAAAAGCCCAACCATGAAACAGCTTGCCCTCCTCTTCACCGTATCTACCTCCCTGACCCTCATAGCAGTAACCACCGCCTCGGCTCAGGGGAACAGCCGCGTCTACATCATGAAGAAAGATGGAAAGATCATCGAAGTCGTCAACGGCAAACAAGAGGCCGTCACCCACGACGTCACCCTCCCCAACCACGCCACGGTTCACGGCGACGGCAGCGTCGACGACATCGATGGCAATAAAAAGCAATTGAACGAGGGAGAATACATCAGCTTCGTCGACGGCCGCATCCGGAAATTGTCCGCCAGCCCGGCCAGCGCCGCCGCCCCAGCGACAACTACGACCAAACCGGCCAGCACAGCGACAGCAAAGAAACCGGCGGGCAAACAATAACCCACTACCGGAGCAAGGCATCTCGTCCTGCCACTCAACGCTGCTGATCTCGGAATTCCCCGCAAAATTCCGCCGAAACTGACTCTCCGATCCATCTCTAAAACATCCGTAGTTTTCCAAAGGATTTTCTTTAATTGGTTTAATTTCGAGCCTCTAAACCTCATCTCATGGAAAATTCGTTTTATGATTTGGATCATATTATCAGTCTTGGCGAGAAGCGAGTAGATTTATATCTGTCGGCCTATCAAGCAGTACTTGGACGACTCACGAATATCATTTTAGTATACTCTGCCATTGGCATATACCTTATCCCAATTATTCAGGACTTATTAGATGGAGCCAAATGGACTTATTACTTGGTTGCGGCAATTCTTTTAACTATCCTCATAACATCTGTAATATATACTATCCGCCTACTGATCCCTGTAAATGTAGCATATCTTGAAGTTTCCGACCGATATTCTACAACGTTGCGAGGCCAATATGAAAAACGTTTTCTTTTGGAGAACATCTCCGAAGAGAGAAGAAATGAGGCCAGGAAGACGATAGATAACTACTTAAAAGCTTCGTATATCGCCGAACTGAGTGAGGCTCAGAAAATTAATCAAAAAGTGTTTGTTAGTAAAAGCTCGTTTTATTATCGCGCACTTATCTATGGACTAGCGGCCATTATACCATATGTAATTTGCATTGGGTTTCACTTGTCCCGCAAGGACGATAAGGTGCAAAAGGTGCACTTGGTTTATCAGAAAAAAATCGTAAATTGCACAGTATCAACCAAGAGCTATGTCTAAAAACAATGCAAAAAACGGGGTGTCTGAAAATAACAATGCCGGGTCAAACACTACGACTGTTATTTCTACTCAAGTACCGGGTGTAGATATGACCCAGGTGATTGCATCGCCACCCCACCTGGTGAAGGAGAATTCGGCTAAGATCGAAGTCAAGGAAATAAGAGAGAGCCATCGCAAATAATCGATTTTTTCTAAAAAGATGAATAGGCCGTCTCTTTGAGACGGCCTATTCATTTAATTCCAGGGATATTCAAAAATAGACGGATGCGAGCCCCCTCACCCGCTATGCAACTTCCGATACTGACTGGGCCTCGTCCCATATTTATTCCGGAAAGTCGTCGCAAAATACTCCACACTGCTGAACCCGCTCTCATACGCCACCTCCGTCACCGGCGCGGCCCCATTCTTCAGCAGGATCTCGCCATGCTTCAGGCGCAGCTGCAACAAATACTGATGCGGCGTATACGCCGTCATCCGCTTGAAGATACGCAGGAAATGATAGGGACTCATACAACAATAGGAAGCAAGGTCCTGCAGCGAGATATCCTCGCGGAAATGTTCGTTCAGATAGTCCTTCGCCCGCTCGATCGCTCCCAACCGGTTGCCGCCCGGCAGCTCACCATCACCCACCACTTCATTCCGGTTGGTGGCAACGGCCACCACCTGCCCGAACAGTTCCATCGCCAGCACATCGACCGCCAGCTTCCCCGCATGCGAAATTTGCCGCAGCAGCTGGTAATGTAAATAATCCACCTCGGCCGTCGACCGCATCATCACCGAAC
>Ga0068855_100004874_pt1 | contig 16376 bp, 16 predicted proteins | sample KBSCornC52_FD_66592 | JGI IMG/M metagenome (GOLD analysis project Ga0068855, IMG submission 66592) | Corn rhizosphere microbial communities from Kellogg Biological Station, Michigan, USA - KBS Corn C5-2 | ecosystem: Host-associated > Plants > Roots > Rhizosphere > Soil ...
CAGGTGTTGTAGCCGAACTCGCCGGGCCGGGGAATGGTGTGGAAAATCCATAGGCGCTTGCCGGTGCGCACGTCGAAAGCGCGCACGAAACCTTTTACGTTGGTCTTGCTGCGCGGGACTCCGCCCGAGCGATGCGCGGCGCCCACGATGATGGTGTCGTTGGCAACCACCGGCGCCGAGTGCAAACCCACTTCGCCGGTGACGGGATCGATCACCTGGTCATCGTCTTCTTTGAGATCCACCAGGCCGTCTTTGCCGAAGCTGGCGATGCGCGTCCCGGTCTTGGCGTTGAGTGCAATCAGCCGGTAACCGGGCGTGACATAAAATATTCGTTCTTCGCGCCCGTCGGTCCAATAGGAAAGTCCGCGGCCCGAGAGCTGGCGGGGGGCGTTGCGGCCGCGCTCGCCTTCGTTCTCGCTGTGCATCCAAAGTTGCTCGCCGGTGGCCGCGTCGAGCGCCACTACCGCACGGCGCGTGCCCGCGGTGGCGTAGATGATTCCGTTGGCCATCAGCGGCGTGCCTTCAAGGTTGTACTCGGGACGCGGGCCCAGGTTTTCGGTCTTGAAGTGCCACGCCGGTTCCAGCTTGTTGAAGTTGGACGCGTTGATCTGATCGAGCGGCGAATAGCGGGTGTTGCCGGTGTCGCCGCCGTAGCTGCGCCATTCTCCATTCTTCGCGCCGGTTTGCGCAAGGGCCGGTAAAGCTGCGAGGAGGCAGGCGAGGACAGCGCCGCTGAAGGCTGGTCGGAACGAGGACGTTTGCATTCGGTTCACCACCTCCGCATATTATAGGCCACAGGGGCCCGGATCGCGCTCGCGGTCTGCGCTGCCGTCCGTAACGCAGTACAATCGTTGCGATGAGCTACACACCCACGGACCTCCGTCGTTCCGCACCGGTTGCCGATTCCGGCGGGCCGCCTCCCAGCCGCTGGCGCATTCCGCGCGCGGTCGGGTGGGTACTGTGGGCTGCGATCTCGGTCTTGGGCGCTTACTCCGTTTGGGTACTCACCGAAGGCGGTAAGACGGTCAACAGTATGTGGATGGTGGTCGCCTCGGTTTGCATTTACCTGATCGGCTACCGTTTTTACGCGTCTTTTCTAGCCGCCAAGGTAATGGCGCTCGATAACCGCCGCGCGACGCCCGCCGAGCGGCTGCGCGACGGGCATGATTTTGAGCCCACCAATAAGTGGATCGTATTCGGCCAGCACTTCGCCGCGATCGCCGGTCCGGGACCGCTGGTAGGCCCCACGCTGGCGGCGCAATTCGGCTATTTGCCGGGCGCGTTGTGGATCATGGTGGGCGCAGTGCTTGGCGGCGCGGTGCAGGACTTCGTGATACTGTTCTGCTCGCTGCGGCGTGACGGCAAATCGCTCGGCCAGATGGCGCGGGAGGAAATCGGGAAGGTGGGCGGCTTTGTCGCGCTGATCACCGTGATGCTGATGATGATTATCATTCTGGCGGTGGTCGGCTTGGTGGTGGTGAACGCGCTCAAGGGCAGCCCCTGGGGAACCTTCACTATCTTCGCGACCATGCCCATCGCCATCATTATGGGCCTGTACCTGCGCTACGCGAGGCCCGGCAAAGTACTCGAGTGTTCCGCGATCGGCTTCGTGCTGGCTCTAGCCGCCATCTTCGGCGGCCAAGCCATTGCCACCTCCAGTTACGCTCCCTGGTTCACCTACTCAGGCGTGGCGCTGGCGGTCGCGCTGATCGTTTATGGATTTCTGGCGAGCGCGCTCCCGATGTGGCTGCTGCTCGCGCCCCGCGGATACCTCAGCACCTTTATCAAATTGGGCGTAGTGCTGTTGCTGGGCGTGGGCGTGATCGTGGTGCATCCACAAATGCAGATGCCGGCATTCACGCGCTTCGTCGACGGCACCGGACCGATCTTCGCGGGCAAGATTTTTCCGTTCTGCTTCATCACCATCGCGTGCGGCGCGGTTTCCGGCTTCCACTCGCTGATTTCTTCGGGCACCACTCCGAAGCTGATGGCGCGGGAACGGGATGCCACCGCCACCGGATATGGCTCCATGCTGCTTGAGAGCTTCGTCGCCATCATGGCGCTGATCGCCGCCTGCTCGCTGCCGACGGGCGTGTTTTTCGCGGTGAACTCGCCGGCCGGAGTGGTGGGCGCGACGCCGGCTGCCGCCACCGCCACCATCAGCAACTGGGGCTTCCCCGTGGATGCGGCGCAGATGCAAACGCTGGCGGATGGCGTGGGTGAGAAAACATTGTTTTACCGGACCGGCGGGGCGCCCTCGCTGGCATTGGGCATGGCGCAGATTTTTTCTTCTTTCATCCGCGGCAACCAGGCGGTGCTGGCCTTCTGGTATCACTTCGCCATCATGTTCGAGGCGCTGTTCATCCTGACCATCATGGACACCGGCACGCGCGTCGGGCGATTCATGCTGCAGGATCTGCTGGGCTCGGTGTGGCCCAAGCTGGGGCACACCAACTGGAAACCCGGGATGCTGGGAACCAGCGCGGTGGTGGTGGCCGCGTGGGGTTATTTCCTCTACCAGGGCGTAGTCGACCCGCTGGGCGGCATCAATTCGCTATGGCCGCTGTTCGGGATCGCCAATCAACTGCTGGCGGCGGTGGCGTTGTGCGTGGCGACGACCGTATTGGTAAAAATGTACCGCGCGCGCTATATGTGGATCACGTGCGTGCCGCTCGCGTGGCTCACCGTGGTGTGCTTCACGGCGGGATGGCAGAAGATTTTCGACAGCGCCCCGGCACTGGGATTCCTGGCGCAGGCAGACGCGCTTAGCAAGGGCCCGCAGACTTCCGCCACCGCGGCGCTGATCTTCAATGCCCGGCTAGACGCGGGCGTCACTGCGGTCTTCATGATCCTGGTAGCGATCATTTTAGTGGATTCAATCCGCGTGTGGACCGGCATTCTGAGCGGAAACAGAAAAGCGACGAGCACCGAGACCCCGTTCGTGCTGACGCGCTTGCCGGAGGAAGCATGAGAAACGTTTTCCGCTTCGTCATGGCGTTGCTGCGCGAGCTAGGGGACGAGAACGCGTATCAGCGGCATCTGGCGGCCCACGGCGTGCTGCATTCTCCCGCGGAATGGCGCCGCTTCTGCGACGCGCATTGGCTGGCGCAATCGCGCCGTGGACGCTGTTGCTGAACCACCTGGCGAAGGTACCGAGCACCCCCCACTTTTGCACGCGATCGGCGATCCTGGCGGTCACTCGGCGATTCCCAGATGTGGTTGGTCCTTTCGGATTCTTCGAATATACTGGTTGGTCAGATTTGGGGAGGACACTCCACCGTGAAAACTCGTGCCATATTCGCACTGTTGTTCGGAGCAGCCCTGCTCCGCGCGGCTGACTACCCGGCTGCCGTTGAAGGCGATTGGGTGGTCCGCGATTTCCGCTTCCACACTGGCGAAATGCTTCCTGAATTGCGCCTGCATTACTTTACCGTGGGAGCGCCGACGGGCGAGCCGGTTCTGATCCTGCACGGAACCAATGGAAATGGAGGCGGATTTCTGCGTCCGGATTTCGGTGGCGAATTGTTTGGGCCGGGACAGCCGCTCGACGCTGCGACGCACTATCTCATCATGCCCGATGCCATTGGGGCGGGGAAGTCGTCGAAGCCCTCCGATGGGCTGCGCACGCGTTTCCCCAAATACAATTACGACGACATGGTCGAGGGGCAGTACCGGCTGGTGACGGAACATCTGGGCGTGCGGCATTTGCGCTTGGTGATGGGTACTTCGATGGGCGGCATGCACGTGTGGGTGTGGGGTGAAAAGTATCCGGGCTTCATGGATGCGCTGCTCCCCACTGCGGCCCAGCCCACCGAGGTCTCCGGGCGCAATTGGATGCTGCGGCGCATGGTCATCGACTTCATTCGCAATGACCCGGAGTGGAACAACGGCAATTACAAAGAGCAGCCCCGCAGCCTGAAGATGGCGCAAGTCTATTTCGGGATCGCCACCAGCGGAGGCACGCAGGCGATTTACCGGGCCGCGCCCACGCGGGAAAAAGCCGATCAAATTCTGGACCAGCGGCTGGCGCAACCATCGAACGCCGACGCCAACGATGTGCTCTATCAGCTGGAAGCATCGCGCGATTATAACCCTGCGCCCAAACTCGAGACTATTCAGGCGCGAGTGCTGGCCATTAACTCCGCTGACGACGAGCGCAATCCGCCGGAACTGGGAGTCATGGAAAGCGAAATCCAGCGAGTGAAGTTGGGCCGCTACGTGTTGATTCCGACCGGACCGGAAACGCGCGGCCACGGAACCATGGGTCTCGCGAAGCTGTGGAAGCAGTATTTAAAGGAACTGCTGCAACCGCCGGTGCAGGCGGCGAAGTAGAGTTGCTTCGAAGCGCCGCAAAGCGTAGCCGGGATAAACGGACCTTTACGCCACGGCTGCTAGTACGCGAGGACGAACGGAGCCGACCTCGCGGCGCTGCGGAACCTCAGACGGTGTCTGATAGTCAGCCGCTGCCTGATAGTGGGCCGTAAACAGCTTGTGGGCCGGTGCGCACGCCGCGTTGGGATACAGCTGCACGAACAACTGGCCGATGGCCTTGCCCCGTAAACCCTTGCACACGGCGGCCAAATGGCGCGCGGTTTCGGCGGTACAGGTGTCACAGGTGAGGCCGACCTCACTGCAAATCTGGGGGAAGTTGTCGGTCGTCGGCGTGTTCATGTAGGAATCATTATGCCCCGAGCCTTAGTCAACACCAAGAGGTCTGAAGCGGGTTGGGGACACCTCTTTTGCGGGTATCGAACCCCGGTACCTCTGGCTGTCGCGTAACCGCTGCTATCCTGAAAATTCCTATGGATCAAAACCAATTGCGCGCGCTGCTTGAAGAAGTGCGCGCCGGAGCAGTAGATATCGACGCGGCTTTGGACCGGCTGCGCCACATGCCATTCGAGGACCTGGGCTTTGCCAAAGTGGATCATCATCGGGCGCTGCGGCATGGCATGCCGGAGGTGATCTTCGGTCCCGGCAAGACCGCCGATCAAATCTCGGCGATCGCGGCGGCTCTACTGGCGAAAGCGCAAAATGTCCTGGTGACGCGGATTCCTGCCGAAGTCGGCCAACGCCTGGAGCAGGAACACGACGGTGCTGAGTACTTTCCGGCTTCCCGGTCCCTGCGCGTGTGGCGCGACCGGACCCTCCGTGGCAAGGGCAAGATCGCCGTGGTTTGCGCGGGTACCAGCGATCTGCCGGTGGCTGAAGAAGCGCGAGTCACCGCCGAGGTGATGGGCAACGAAGTAGACGCCATTCACGATATCGGCGTGGCCGGCATTCACCGGCTGATGCATCACCGCGAGCGTCTCGCGGAAGCTCGCGTGGTGATCGTGTGTGCGGGGATGGAGGGCGCGCTGCCGAGCGTGGTGGGCGGCCTGGTTACGGCGCCGGTCATTGCGGTCCCGACCAGCGTAGGGTATGGAGCGAGCTTCCAGGGCTTAGCGGCGCTACTCGGCATGCTCAATAGCTGCGCCAGCAACGTCACCGTAGTCAATATCGACAACGGTTTCGGCGCGGGGTATGCAGCCAGCCTTATGAATCGGCTGTGAGCTAGGCGGCGCCGACTGCCTGGGCGCGTAGCTCTTCGGCGGCCACGTGGAAACCGAAAATGGGTTTGGGTTTTTGCTGGTTCCACCGGCTCATGGTCCAATGTACCCGCAAGTGGCGCATCTCCGGATGCGGCGTTAGATCCACCGGCAGGAAATAGGTTCCGCAATAAGACTTCTTGGGAAACGCAGCCACATGCTGCCAGTTCACGCGGTCACGGGAGCCGAAGATACTTACTTCGAGGCTTTCCCGTTCCAGAATGCGAGTAACGCCCAGAGTTAGCAATAACCGGCGTCCGGGCATGGAGTCGAGCGCCACTTCCGCGCCCTGACCGTCGTCTCGGACCACGCGCTCCGGGAGAAGAACTACAGGAGTCATGACGCCTCCTAATCACGCCTACATTAAAGTGACTGGTGTCAATTTCAGCGTCGCACATTTGAGGGGAAAATGAAAGGCTTTTAATGAGCGATGTAGCGTTTGCTGAACCCGTTGCGGCCGTTGGTCATGGTGAACTTGCCGTCGGGCGCGACCGATGCCTGGATCCAATTTCCTTTACAGTCCGGCGAATCTTCCAGGTTTGCAATCATGTCGGGCGTGGTGTTGTGCTTAGGGTCGGGATCCAGCAGCGACAGGTGCCCCTGCCAGATGCCTTCAATCCCCGGTAACCTGGCGAGCCGGAGATAGGCGTTCTTCTCGTACGGCGCTACAGATTTGCCCGGCGGATTGTTGGATTTGGCACTTGCGTCCACTTGCCCCATGCCCTTGCGGGGTCCGTTGTTCACCACCACGACCTGCGGCTGAATCGCTCCCAGAAGCGCGGGCGCCCCGGCTCCATCAAAGGAACCGTGGCGGCCGGTTTGATACAGCGTCACTTTCCCTAGTTTGTTCACCGGGCACGCCAGTTCCATTTCCTTGGCCCAATCGAGATCGATCAGATTCAAGTACTTGAACTTTCCATACGTGAGCAGCACGCCGACTCCGCGAGCGTTCTCGGGCCCGGCCGATGCTTTCTGTTCGGCGTCAGCGCACAGCGGATTAGGACCGCCGCCATTTACCGGTTTCGCGAGCATCTCCTGATTCGAGGACACGATCAGGACCTGGAGTCCTTTGATCGGAATGGTGTCGCCCGGCTTCACGATAGTTCGTTTGCCGGCGGACGCGGTGTGGTAATCGTTCAGCCAGCGCTGGTTCTCCGCTTCAATTACGTCGCCGCGATCGAAGAACCGGCCGATGGGGATCATTTTCGAGAGCGCGGCCAAGCCTCCCACGTGATCGGCGTGGAAGTGGCTGATGACCAGGTAATCGATTTTCTTGAGGCCGGCGTGCTGCGCCATGGCGTAAATGCGCTTGGCGTCGCGGTCGCCGACACTCCAGCCGGTGTCGATCAACAGGGATTCGCCCGCGGGCGAAACGATTAGCGTGGACGCGCCGCCTTCGACATCGATCCAGTACATATTCAGGTGGGCCGGTTGGGCGTTGAGCACGAATGCGAATAGCAAAAGCAGACCGGGACAGAGTGTGCTGTTCTTCATAGTTTTCGCAGGCGCTCGGCGGCGGCTTCTAGGGTTGCGGGCTGTTTGGGAAAGCAGAAGCGGATTAACTGGTTGCCATCCTGGGGGTCGGAAAAGAAGCAGGAGCCGGGCACAGCCGCAATGCCTATATGCTCCACCAGATAGCGGCCGAATGTCATGTCATCTTTGAAGCCAAACCCGGAGATGTCGGTCATGACGTAATAGGCGCCCTGGGGCCGGAAGCAGCGGAACCCGACGGGTGTCAGCATGTCGATCATGGCATCGCGGCGTTCGCGATATTTTTCAGACAGGTCGGTGTAGTATTCGTCGGGCAGCGCAAGCGCGGTTACCCCGGCGATCTGCAAGGGGTGCGCAGCGCCCACGGTCAGGAAGTCGTGGACTTTACGGATCGAATCCGTCAAATCCGGACTGGCCAGCACCCAGCCCACACGCCAACCGGTCACCGAATAAGTCTTGCTCAGGCTATTCACCAGAATGGTCCGGTCACGCATGCCCGGGAGCTGCATCATGGGAATGTGTTCGGCGCCGTCGTAGAGAATGTGTTCGTAGATTTCATCGGTCACCGCCAGGGCGTCGAATTCCTGGCAGAGCTCCGCGATGAAAGTGAGCTCGTCGCGGGTGAAGACACGGCCGGTGGGGTTGTTGGGCGAGTTCAGAATGATGGCCTTGGTGCACGAGGAAAAAGCCCGGCGGAGCTCGTCGCGGTCGAAGGTCCAATCCGGCGGACGCAGCGCCACCAACTTGCGGGTGCAACCGCACAGCACCGAATCCGGGCCGTAGTTTTCATAGAACGGTTCAAACACCACCAGTTCGTCGCCGGGATTGGTGACGCCGGTGAGCGAGGCGATCATGCCTTCGGTGGCGCCGCAGACCACGGTGATTTCGCGCTCGGGGTCGAAATCGAGCTGGTAGTCGCGGCGATATTTGGCGGCGATGGCGTCGCGAAAGGGCTTGGCTCCCCAAGTGATGGAATATTGATTGATGTCGGCTTCGATAGCTTGGATAGCGGCGCGCTTCAGGATATCAGGAGCGGGGAAGTCGGGATAGCCTTGCGCCAAATTGACGGCGCCGAACTGAAACGCCAGGCGTGTCATCTCGCGAATGACGCTTTCGTTGAGTCCGGCGGCGCGGTCGCTGCGGAAGCGCGGGCGTCTGTTAGCGGGCGCCGGTGGCGCGAGAACTCTTCCTTCGCTGATCGATCCCATTTGAATAGGATACCCGTCTGGCGGGGGCGGCGCTTTTGATAACGGCCGGCTCGGGGGCGGGCGGTTTGGCATTGGCATACAACTGGCGGTAGATATCGGCGTTGCGCAAGACGATTTGAATATACTCTCGGGTCTGCGTAAAGGGCACGGTCTCGACGAACTCGGCGGCCTCGCGGAAATCGCCCCACTTGGACCAGTCTTTCGCGCGGCTCAGTCCTGCGTTATAGGCGGCGAGCGCAGCCTCCCAGCGGCCCGACACGCTATCGGCCACCGACTTGAGATAGAACGCTCCCAACTTTAAGTTCACTTGCGGCTGAAACAGGCTGGCTGTCGAATACGGTTTGATCCGCAATTGGCGGCTCAGCTCGCGGCCGGTGGTGGGCATAATCTGAGTCAGCCCGCGAGCGCTCGAACCCGACACCGCCTTGGGGTTGAACTCGGATTCCTGGCGCGCCAAGCCGGCCACCAGGAAGGGGTCCAGATCGTTCTGGCGGGCGTAACGTTCGAGATCCGCGCGATAGGGCAACGGGAAGGCCAGCTTCCAGAATTCATCCGGCGCCGAGCTGATAGGCAGATACAAATAATCGGGAGCGTAGCGCTTCAAATAACGGATGGCCTGATCCTGCTGAGATCGGCGGCTGGCCATGACGGCCAGCTCCAGTCCCATGACATGCGGCTGATCTTCATTCTGAGCGGCGTAGCGCAATTCGATTTCGGCCCAATCGTCCAGGCCAGCGGAGGCCAGCAGACGCGCGCGTTCCAGCCGGACTTTGGCCCTGGCGTTGGGCTCGAAATTACGTACCCGGGCGCGGGGACTGAAGGCGACCGTCCGCAGAAATTCGCCCGCGGAGGAAGTGGCTGCGGCGGTGGGAGGCATGGCGGCCATACGTTCGCGCGCGAGGCCGGTGTAAAAGTAATTGGGATATTCACGGAGGATTTCACCGTAATAGGCGCGAGCGGAAGCGGGATCGTCGGCGCCCTCCGCCAGCCGGCCGAGGAAGTAAAGAGACGCAGACGAATGATCCGAATTGGGGAACAGGCGCAAGTGTTCGCGCAGCATCTCGCCGGCGTCATCTTGACGGCGCAGGTAATGCGCCCAGGTAACCTTCCAGTGGCAGTCGGCGGCACGCGTCTCCTTGGGGAAAGATTCGTAGCAGGCGCGATACAGCGGCTCGTAGGCGTCCACCTGATTTTCCACCAGATAGGAATTGCCCACGGCGAGCAGAGCTTCCAGGCGCCAGGTGGAATCCGGGTGCGAGCGAGCCAATTGGTCGAGCACGCCAGTCATACTGCCACGATCGTTAGCGCGCCGCGCGCACAGCAGGAGGTAGTACAGACGCTCGGCGTCGGCTGACGGAGATTCTACGCTTAGATCCGTGAGATATTTTTCCGCGGCCTTGGTGTCCTTCCCGTTGTATTGGGCTACGCCGATTTTCACCTGGGCGGTGTCACGTTCCTCGCCCGCGAGCCGGGGCAGCAGCGCGGTGAGCTCCTTTTTGGCTTGTGCCGTTTGCCCGGCATCGAGCAATTTGAGTGCGCGCCCCAGCATGGCGTTGCCCATGGCGGGCGGATATTTATCGCCCAGCTGCGATTCGAGATTTGCAGCCAGGGTATCGGCTTCGGCGGCTTCGCTCGATATGGGATAGCCGTAGTAGACCCGCTGCGCGTACACCGCCGCGCTGACCGGGTCGCCCGCAGCCGCGAACGCTTTGGCCAGGGACAGATCGCCTTGCGGCTGCGCGAGCGCCGCATAATATTTGCGCAGCAAGCTGACCGCGGCCGAGTAATTGCCGGTCTGCTGCAACGCCTGTGCGCCTAACAGAGCGGCCCGTCCGATCAGCGGCGAGGTGGGCGATTGCGACCATACGGGTTCGAGCGCCGCCGGCACCGCCGCATAATTTCCAGTACTGAATTCGGCCGAGGCGCGGAACCAGGCGACGTAATCCGCCAGCTTCGGCAACGTTCGGTTGAGATCTTTGAGAATGGCAACGGCCGCGGTTTCGTGCTTGGATTGCAGCGCGGCGACAGCCGACTTGAGTTCGGAGACAGGATCGCCCTGCGCTGCCAGCGAAACCGCAACGCCGGTGAAGGCCAACGTTGCCAACACCGGAACACGCCAGTTCGCGCGAAACCATTCACGCCGGATCATGTTCAAAGGGAATTGTCGCACTGATTGCGCCCGGTGGGAAGGGGGGCGGCTTCAGCGCGGGAATTCCGGATGACTACGGACCAGCTCGGCTTGCCATAAATGACGGCGGTCATGGGCGGCAATCAACTCGAAGCGGGCGCCTAACGGCATCCTGACGACCGGGCGCAGGAATGCCGGGAGTGCGTGCATCCGGGTCTTCACGCGCACCAGGTGCAGGCCGGCGGCGCTTCGCGCGAGCTTACGAAGCTCCGCGCAAATCCTGCGGTATTCGGCAAGCGCAGCCTGGGGTTCGGATTCGGCAGGGGGTAAGTAATCGTTGGACGCTCTGAATTTGCGCTTCACCGGCGGTTCCATGCTGGCGATGACTTTTCGGCTCAGAAATCCGTAAGTAAAGGGGCCGGTACCGGTGAGGCGACGGACTCGGCCGGCATCGATTGCTGCGCGTAGAGGAGCGAGGTCTAGTTGATCGACCGTATTGAGGTGCGCCAGACATTGCCCGATCGACCAGCTAGCCGGTGCGGGACGCCAGTTGAATTGCTGGTGCGACAACCCTTGGGCAAGCGATTCCGCGTGGCTCACGTTGGCCTCGATCTCGGTGATTAGAACGGCGAGATCGTTGCCGAGAGCGCTGGTCATAATTTAACGGCGATCAGCAGCCCGGATCAGTTGGCGGGTTCCAGCCTCAGCAGTGCGCCGTCTTCTTCCTCGGTGAGAACGTAAAGCAGTCCGTCGGGACCCTGGCGAACGTCGCGAATGCGCTGATGCAAGTCGAGCAGCAGGGACTCACGGCGGATCTCTTCCATTTTGGAGTTGAACACCACGCGTTCGAGACGCCCCGTGCCGGGGATCTCGCCCTGGCGCATACCACCCACAAAGATGTTGCCTTTCCAGGCCGGGAAGCGGTCGCCGTTGTAGAACGTCATGCCGGAGAGCGCAATCGACGGCACCCATACCACCAGCGGTTCGGTGATGCCTTCGCGCGATGGCGACTCCGCCAGGCGCGGCCCTTCATAGGTGCGCCCGTAACTCACCAGCGGCCAACCGTAGTTATGTCCCGGCAGGATCAGGTTGATCTCGTCGCCTCCATTCGGTCCGTTCTCGTTGGTGAGGACGGCGCCGGTTTCCGGATGGATGATGAGCCCCAGTTGATCGCGATGTCCCAGAGAATAGATTTCCGGCTTATAGCCGGCGCGTCCGACGAAGGGATTATCGTTAGGGACGGTTCCGTCTTCGCGCAGGCGCAAAACTTTTCCGTAGTCGCTCGCAGGATCCTGAGCCAGGTTGCCGGTAGCGGCGCCGGTGGTCATATAGATCATGCCGTCGCGGCCAAAGGCGATGCGCGAGCCACCGATGACGGTGGTGGGCTCGCCTACAAAGAGGTCATGGACATCTTTGAGGGCGGAGCCATCCAGCCGGCCCCGCGCGAGGGCTGTAGCGAACTGGTTGTTTTCGCCCGGCTTGGTGTAGGTGAAGTAGACCAATTTGTTTTCGGCGAACTTGGGATGGAGTACCACGTCGAACAGGCCGGCGTTGCGCAGGTGAACCACTTTGGGCACGCCGGACAAAGGTTGCGGATCGAGTACGCCATCGCGCACCAGGCGGATCTGGCCGCCGCGCTCGCTGATCAGCATGTTGCCACCCGGGAGGAAAGCCAGGCTCCAAGGATGCACCAATCCTCGCGCGACCACCACCACGCGGACCTTGTGCTGTTCGGCGGTATCGAAAGTAAACGGACCCGCGCCCAAAGCGACGTGAGGCACGCCGATCGGTGGCGGTTGCTGCGCGGCGCCGGGGATGGCTGTCAGGAGCGCTAAAGCAATTATGCAAAAACGGGTGGGCATGGTTTCGATTATATCCAGCGGCGCACGCGAGATCGATAGGCGGCGTACTGGCTGCCGAAAAGCGAGGTAAGCGCGCGTTCTTCGGGTGCGATTTGGAAGCGGTTCATATAAAAAATATAGGCGGGAAGCAGCAGAAAGGGCAGTACGTTCGACAGAAAAATCGCCCAGCCGGTCAGGACGAGAAGCAGGCCGAGATACATCGGGTTGCGAGTCACCGTATAGATGCCCCAACTCACCAATGTTGAGGACGATTGCGGAGTGGTCGGGTTGACCGTGGTTTTGGCTCGCGCGAAGGTCGCGACGCCGGTAATCGCGACGATAACTCCGGCGGCAGCGAGGATGGCGGCGATGAGACTGCGCGCGGGAATGTTGAAATCGAGCACCGGTGCGGCCTGCGAGACCAGCCACATCAGCACTGCCGTAACCAAGGCCACGGCGGGAGGCGGGACCTTCAATTCAAGAGATCGCATACCGCTCAGTCTAGTTGAACGGCAGATAGGCCGCGCCATAGAGGCCTGCGTCGCCGCCGAGCGCGGCGCGTTCAATGCGCGGCGGGTTCTTGCGATAGATGAACGACCGGCGGGAGGCTTCGGCCAGCATGGGTGGTTCGAATAACTCCCAGGCGGCGGTCATGCCGCCACCCAATAAGTACAGCGGGAAATTGAAAGTGTTGATCAGTGAGGCGAGCAGCGTGCCGAGCGCGATGCCCACCGAGTTGAAAATGGCTTGAGCTCGCGGATTGCCGCCTTTGGCGAGATGGAAGACGTCTTCAGAAGATAGATCGTGCCCCAGATTCATCAGGCGGGCCATGGCGGAGACGGCGGTGGCGGAAGCGTATTTCTCGACGCATCCGGTGTTGCCGCAACCGCAGGGATAGCCGTTGGGCGAGATGGTGGTGTGGCCGATTTCACCAGCCATGCCCAGGTAGCCGCGCAAGATATTTCCGTTAACGATAATGCCGCCGCCGATGCCGGTACCGAGCGTGAGCAGGATGAGATCGGTAACGTCGCGGCCGGCTCCCATCCACTTTTCGCCGATCGCGGCGGCGTTGGCGTCGTTTTCGAGAATCACCTTGGCGCCCAGACGTTTTTCGATTTCATCGCGTACCGGATAGTTATCGAATTCGGGAAGATTGGGAGCGCCGACGACGATGCCTTTATCCGCCAAAATGAACCCCGGCACACCGACTCCGACGCCAGCCAGTTTTTCACCGTGCAAACCGGATTGCAGTTTTTCGATGGATAGCACCATGTCGCTGATGACGGCATTGCGTCCGGCCCCGACGGGCGTCGAGCCGGCGATTTTATTCAGCATCTTGCCGTCGCGGCTGATGGCGGCAGCGCGCAGGTTAGTGCCGCCTAGATCCACACCGATTGCGTAATCGCCCATGGCAGCTCCTTTTTCATATTTGGATTTTCGAAAACACGTAGCCGCCGAGAGTCAATACCGCGGCGGTGACCACCGCGAGGACCGCCAGATCCAAAGGCACTCCGAAATGGGTGGCTCCGATGAGCGCATAGCGCAGCCCATCGACGCTGTAGGAAAGCGGGTCGAGGCTGGCGATGATGCTCAAAGCGCGGGGTACGTTGGTTAAAGGAAACAGCGCTCCGGAGAGGAAGAAAATCGGCATCACCAGAAAATTCATGACCAGTTGGAAACCCTGGAAATCGGGCAGCAGACAACCGAGCGCGGTACCTACGCCGGTGAACAGTAACGCTGTCAATATCATGAAGGCGAGCGCTAACGGCAATAACGACAGCGACGATGTGCGGAAGCCCACCGCCAAGCAGATGCCAAACACCACGATCCCCTGGAGCAGCGACACGGTAGCGCCGCCGAGCGTCCGGCCGATCATGATCAGGAGGCGCGGCACGGGAGCGACCAGAGTTTCTTTCAGGAAGCCGAACTGGCGGTCCCAGATCACTTCGATTCCCGAAAAGATCGACGTGAACAAAACCGACATGATAATCACGCCCGGCGCCAGAAACTGGATATAGTTTCCCTGACCGGCGCGTTGAAACATCGAGCCGAAACCAAAGCCGAAGGCGAGCAGAAACAGCAGCGGCTGTCCGAACGAAGCAATGATGCGGGCGCGCGCCCGCGCCGAGCGCTTCAGTTGCCGCAGCCACAGAATGTAAATGACATTCATCGCTGCTTTCTCCGGCCGAAGGCCCGGCTCATACTGCGCATCTGGTCGAGACCGCTGGCTTCCTCCTCGCGGATCGTATTGCCGGTGAGCGCGAGGAAAGCTTGTTCCAGAGAATCGGTAGCGGTCTGCGTCTTGAGCTCCTCGGGAGTGCCCTGCGCGATGATCTTGCCATGGTCGATGATGGCGATGCGGTGTGCGATGCGCTCGGCTTCTTCCATGTAATGCGTGGTGAGGAAAACTGTGACCTGTTCTTCTTGGTTGAGCTTCTTGACGTGGGTCCAGAGCTGGTTGCGGGTTTGGGGATCGAGGCCCAGGGTGGGCTCATCGAGGAAGATAATCTTGGGCGTGTGCAGCAGACTGCGAGCGATCTCCAGGCGGCGCCGCATGCCGCCGGAGAACTGTTTGACCGGGTCTTGGCGGCGATCCCATAGCTCGAACATCTTGAGCAGGCGTTCGATGCGCTCCTGGCGAAGCTTGCGCGGGACGCTATATAAGACACCGTGGAAATCCATGTTCTCGTAAGCGGTGAGTTCATCGTCGACGCTGGGGTCCTGAAACACGATTCCGAATTGCCGGCGCGCGGCGGTTTGGTGGGTGACGGGGTCGAGACCGTCGAGCTCGACGCTGCCGCTGGAGGGCGTGAGCAGCGTGGTGAGCATTTTAATGGTGGTGGTTTTACCGGCGCCGTTGGGCCCGAGGAAAGCGAAGATCTCGCCTTTGGCGACATCGAAGGCGATATTGTCAACGGCGGTGAAATCGCCGAATTTCTTGACCAGTCCCTGGGCGCGGATCATGAAGGGCTCAAGGGCTTAGTGTAATACGTCAGGCTCGGGTAGCGACGCCGCTGCGTTCTGACACGGCGTTGGCGTATTCTTGCACCAGGGAGACTTTTAAATCTTTCCACCCTCAAGGAGAAGTTGTGAAGAAATTGGATACCAAAAATACCCAGAGTCTCAAGCATCGGCTGAAGGCGCCGCTGAACACGCCCACCGACTTGAAGCCGGCGGCCACCAAAGACATCACGGGCGCGCTGAATGCGATCCTGGCGGACGTGTTTGCCCTCTATCTGAAGACCAAGAACTTCCACTGGCACATGAGTGGTCCGCACTTTCGGGACTATCATCTGCTTTTAGACGACCAGGCCGACCAGATCTACGCCATGACCGATCCGATCGCCGAGCGCGTTCGCAAGGTGGGCGGCACCACGCTCCGATCCATCGGCCATATCGCCCGTATCCAGCGCGTGGCCGACAATGATGCCGATTACGTCGAACCGGAAGACATGCTCGCCGAACTGCGCGAGGATAACACTTCGCTTGCCGCACGCTTGCGCGAGACTCACAACGTCTGCGATGAGCATAAAGACATTGCCACTGCCAGCCTGATCGAAGTCTGGATCGACGAAACCGAGCGACGCGCTTGGTTCCTGTTTGAGGCCAGCCGGCGCGGAGATTTCAGCGGGCACTGAGACGCGCTTCGCCGGCGTTAAGATTGGAACAAATGCCAGCGAAACCGTAAGCGGTGCCTGATGTCCGGCCAGAATTCGGTCAGTAGATTGGAGATCGTGTCATTGCCGAGTTGCATTCCATAGCGTTCGACGGCCTCCGAGGCCGACCGGCTATCGGGATAATACCCGGCAGTGATAGCGACAACCGCGGCGTTGCCCGCCACCTCCGAAACATTGAAGCGTATTTTGCCGCTGTCGACGCGGGTAACGACGATGCGAGAGGTGGCGTAGGACACCCGATGCCAGAGGGTTCCGCTTCCCAGCCGCAAGAACCGGGGGTCCTCGTGCAGCAGGCTGGGGAGGATGGCTTCAGTGACGTAGCTGCCGATAATCTGGTCGGCAAACGATCGAGCATAGAATTTAGCAAATCCCGCTATGCCGCCATTATGGGCGAATCCGCCCGCCGCTACCTGCGACTGGATAGCATAGCCTGCTAGCAGGAAATA
>Ga0068855_100004883_pt1 | contig 16364 bp, 17 predicted proteins | sample KBSCornC52_FD_66592 | JGI IMG/M metagenome (GOLD analysis project Ga0068855, IMG submission 66592) | Corn rhizosphere microbial communities from Kellogg Biological Station, Michigan, USA - KBS Corn C5-2 | ecosystem: Host-associated > Plants > Roots > Rhizosphere > Soil ...
CGCGCCGCTTGGGATCGGGCAACGCGCACGGTCCACTGCCTGCAGTGCGCGTCCGACGGGGCTGGGCCGGTAGCGCCCGACGGACCAGCGGCGGCCACGCAGGTACCCGAGCCGGTGTCCGACTATTCCCCAGCGCCGGCCGCGCCCGTCACGATCGACTCCGGTGTCGCCGGCGGGTCGGCTCAGCACGAATTTGAGCGGCGACACGCGCGACGCGAGGACCGAATCCGCACGGCACATCCGAAGCTCGGCGGACTCATCCTCGCACTTTCCGATGACCCGCAATCGACTCGTGCATGGCAGTCGGGCGCCGTCGGCGAACGTCGACTTGCGGAGAAGCTCGCAGAGCTGGGTGACGCCGTGATCGCGTTGCACGATCGCCGAGTACCAGAGAGCCGCGCCAACATCGACCACGTGGTGATCGGCCCGGCTGGTGTCTACGTCGTCGATGCCAAGAGGTACAAGGACGCCAAGGTGGCCATTCGGCGCTCGGGCGGACTGCTCTCCCCGCGACGGGAGCAACTGATCGTCGGCGCACGGGACAAGACCAGGCTCGCCGCCGACATGCAGTGGCAGGTGGACGCCGTTCGAGCGGCGCTCACGACGAGCGCTGAGTTCGCCGGCGTTCGGCTCGTGCCGGTCCTGTGCTTCATCGATGCGGAGTTTCCCCTGTTCGGCACTCTCGAACTCGGCGACGTGCGGATACGAGGACTCCGCGGAACGGCCAAGCTCGTCTCGGAGGCTGGACCGGTCGACGCGGCGGCGCGTGATCGTCTGGCCCGGCATCTGGCCGACAGCCTGCCGGCCAAGAGCACGCCGTAGGCAAGCACAGTCGACGCGGCAAGACGGGCGAGGATCCATCCGTGACGGCAGAGCTCACCGAGGAAACGATCCGCGCTGCGGCGCGGCTGTGGCTGCAGGACGTCACGCTCGGCGGGTCCGTTCCGGTGACGCGCGAGCAACTCGCCAACGACTTCCACGTCGCCGGCCGGCGCTTCCCGCTGGTGGATCGGGGCCGCGGGATCCGCCAGCCGGCCGGCTGGCGCGCGGCGTTGTCAATCATGACCGCCTACGGCCGGCCGTACGCGGACGAGGAAGGACCGGACGGCCTGCACCGATATAACCTGCGCCGGGACCAGGGCGGCCGCGCCGAGAACGACGGCCTGCGCTCCGCACTGCGCGAGCAGGTTCCGCTCATCTGGTTCGTCGGCGTTGCGCCAGGCGTGTTCAACGCGATCTTCCCGGTCTGGCTGACGGCGGAGGAGCCGGAACACGACCGGTTCGTCATCGCCCTCACCGAGAGCCAGCGCATCGTGCGACCGAACAGCCCCGTCGAGGAGGCATTCCGCCGCTACCTCATCGCCGAGACCAAGCGCCGGCTGCATCAGCCCATGTTCGCGAGCCGGGTGATGCTGGCCTACGACACGCGTTGCGCCGTCTGCGCGCTCGGCCACCGCGAGTTGCTCGACGCGGCGCACATCATCCCGGACGGCGAACCCCGCGGGCTGCCGGTCGTCCCCAACGGTCTGGCCCTCTGCAAGATTCACCATGCCGCCTACGACCAGAACATCCTCGGCATCCGGCCCGACTACGTCATCGAGATCCATCATCGGTTGCTCGATGAGTTGGACGGGCCGATGCTGCGACACGGTCTGCAAGACCACCACGCCAAACCGCTCATGCAGTTGCCGCGCCGGCGCGCGGATCAACCCGACCGAAGTCGACTCGAAGAGCGCTACGCCCGGTTCCGCGCCGCGTAGGTAGCGCACCGGATCAAACCGCAATTCGCTTGCGGCGGTGGGCGATGACGCGGCGCAGCTTCTTGATCTTGCCCGGGTCGAAGGGCAGCGTGTCGAGCTCGGCGAGCCAGGTGTCTGCGCGGTCGTTCAGCTCGGCCAGCACGCGCCGCGCCGCGCGCTCGGGGACGGCCAGCCGCAGAGCGAGCTGGAGGAAGTCGGCCGCGCCGAAGTCGCCCCCGCTGCGAGCGCCGATGGACATTGCCATGGTGACGTCGCCGTAGGGGTAGGAGCTTGGGACGTCGTAGACGGGCGAGATCCGCCACTCTCCGTCCGGGTCTTGCAGCACTGAGAAGTTCTTCGCGTGGGCGTCGCCGTTGCCGGTCAGGTAGGCGAAGACAAGCTGGCGCAGCAACTCACGGCCGGCCAGCGCCGGTGCATCGCAGACCGCGGTCAGAGCGGCGAAGGTGCGGTCGGTGCCGAGGAGGTACTTGTCCGCCGGCGGCCGGTCGGTGACCTGGCAGCCGTCCTCGACCGCGAGCAGGCGCAGCGCCCCGTTCGCGGTGACGCGGTCGAAGCGGCGCACCAGCAGGCCGGGTTGACCGTCCCGGTCGGTGACGACCTCGCTCGGCGGCACGGTCAGCCGTGACTTGCGGGCGGCGGTGAGGAAGAAGGCCTCGTTCTCGACCAGGTGCGGGTACTCGGGTGGGTTGAGTTTGAGGATGGCGCGTTCGCCCGCCCGGGCCACCGGCAGGTTGATCATTGCGGCGCTGACCTTGTCCTGGACGCCGGGCAGCGCCGCCCGCTGTGCACGGATCCCGAGTTCGGCCAGCAGCTCGGCGAAGCTGAGTTGGCTCACGGTCTCGATCGCGACCCGCGGGGGTACCTCGGCCGGTGTCTGGCCGGACGGCGTGACTTGCACGTCCCCGACTGCGTCGGCACCCACGGCCAGCAGCAGGGAAAGCTCGTCGTCGGCGGAGGTCTTCACGGCTCGGCGCAGCGCCCCGAGGCGACGTCCCTCAGGCAGCAGCCCGGCGAAGTACGCCGGCACCGCTCCCCCCGGACGCAGCACCGGCTCCGACGTCACGGGCAACGTGGTCGCGATCGGGCGGCCGTCACCGTCGATCCACTCCTGCCGATAGCGGAACTCGACGCCAGCGCTCGTGCGGGTCAAGATCGCGGCAAGGTGTCCGCCCTTGTAGACGTCAGCCTGTTCGACCTCGCGCAGCTGTTCGAGACTGCCGTCCGGGCTGGTCATCGGATCTCACTGTCTGCGCCGCGATGGATCTCCAGGTGCAGCCCGAGGGCGGACAGCACGGCGAGCACCTTGTCCAGCTGCACCGTTCGTTTTCCGGCCTCCAGCGCGTACACGAACCGCTCGGAGACACCGGCGAGTTCGGCCAGCTCGGCCTGGTCCAGCCGCAACTGGCGGCGCCGCGTTCGCACGTTCGCTGCCAATGACCCACGAGCGTCCGCCATCGCCTCGTCCCCTCCGCCGCACGAACGTGCGGACGAGGTGAAGAATAGTCCTGCCGGACTCGTTGTCGCATCAATTTCCGCACGATCATGCGGCCGCCCGGCGGGCGCTCGGCTTGCGAGGCACTTCGCAGCCCGGAGCCGCACGAACGTGCGGATGCGTTCTACGGGCTGCTGATGTCAGCGGCCGAGCCGGGCCGGCGTGTGCCCGAGCCGATCAGAGTGGAACAACGCGGTCGCCGCGTCGGACCGCTGGACGATAAGTGACGCCCGGAATCGCTGGGGTGACGCCAGGGGTGACGTGGCGAGCGTGATCGCGTGGGGTGACGAAGTGTTCTACACCGCCGCGGACGCTCAGGGACATGCGACTCCCGACCTCTCGCCGCCGAAGGGCCGTCCGGTTTGCGCTAGGTAGATCGCCTCGCGGCGTACGTAGATCAGCGTCGTGCCGGCTAGGTAGGAATCCGGTCGGTTCGCTCCGGACCGTCTCCGGCATGGCGACACCACCCGACGGCCGCCGAACTCCTTCGCCGCGAGGCGATAGCAATCGGCCCGGTCTTGCACCTGTTCGTTGTGGGCGCCCTACACAGGCGCGGACAGGGGCGGACCGATGATGAATTTGCACAAGCTCAGCGCCGGCAACGGCTACACGTACCTGACGCGCCAGGTGGCGGCCAACGACGCCGCGGACACCGGCTACGCCAACCTCGGCGAGTACTACAGCGAGCGCGGCGAGTCGCCCGGCGTGTGGCTCGGTCACGGCTTGGCCGGGCTGGAGGACGGACCGCGGCCCGGCGACGTGGTCCGCGAAGCGCAGATGGTCGCGCTGTTCGGGCATGGCCGGCACCCGAACGCGGACGCACTCGAGCAGCGTGCGGCCGCGACCGGCACCGAGTTGGACACTCGCCTCGGCAAGCCGTTCGCATTACGTGCGGCGTCGAGCGAGTTCCGGCGCGAGCTGGCGCGGCGGATCGTCGCGCACAACCGTGAACTGAGTCAGCGGCCAAACGCGCCGGTCAGCGACGCGGACCGGGCACGACTGCGGTCCGAGCTGGCCGGTGACTGGTTCGTGCGCGATCACGGCCGCGAGCCTCTCGACGCGCGCGAACTGACCGACTACGTCATCGGCGCGTCCCGGCCCGGCAAACAGTCCGTCGCCGGCTACGACCTGACGTTCTCGCCGGTCAAGAGCGTTTCGGCGCTGTGGGCGTTGGCCGATCGGTCGACGGCGAGTGAGATCGCGGCCGCGCACGACGCGGCGGTCCGGGACGTCGTCGGGTGGCTCGAGCGGGAGGCGGTCTACACCCGCGTCGGTGCCGGCGGCCCACAGCAGGTCGACACCCGCGGGCTGCTCGCCGTGGCGTTCACGCACCGCGACTCGCGCGCCGGCGACCCGGACCTGCACACGCACGTCGCGATCTCGAACAAGGTGCAGACCGCCGACGGGCGATGGCTCGCGCTCGACGGGCGGCCGCTGCACCGGGCGGCCGTCGCCGCGTCCGAGCGGTACAACACGCGGCTCGAGGCGCTGCTGGTCGCGCGGCTCGGTGTGCGGTTCGCCGAGCGTGCGGACGACGGTGGCAAGCGGCCGGTGCGCGAGATCGTCGGCGTAGATCCGCGGCTGGCGCGGTTCTGGTCGAAGCGGCGGCAGGTGATCACGGCCCGGCAGGAGCAGCTGGCTACCGAGTTCGCGACGAGGCACGGACGCACGCCGGACTTCGCCGAGCAGACCCGGCTGTTCGCCCAGGCGACGACGGACACGCGGCAGCGCAAGCACGCGCCGCGCTCCGAGCACGAGCAGCGGGCTGCCTGGTGGGGTGAAGCTGCATCGGTCCTCGGCAGCGACCAGGCGGTCGCCGCGATGCTGCAGCATGTGACGGCACAACCGGCTGTTCCGGTGCCAGGCACGATCGACGAGGCCTGGGTGACGCGCACTGCGGCCGACGTCGTCCGCGCCGCCGCGGAGCGCGCGAGCACGTGGCACAGCAGCACCATCCGGTCGGAGATCGAGCGCCGTGCGCGCTACGGCGACGTGCCGCATGCACTTCTCGATGCCGTGGTCGAGGCCACGCTGGCCCGCGCGCTGTCCTCGGACCTGTCGGTGCGGCTCGGGCGCGACGACGGGATCCCTGAGCCTGCGACCTTGCGGCGGGCGGACGGGTCGAGCGTGTTCGAGGTCGCCGGCGCGCAGCTGTATACGTCCAGCGAGGTCCTCGAAGCCGAGGCCCGCGTGCTGGCTGCCGCATCGCGCACCGGCGGCGCAATCGTTGCCGACGGCGTCGTAGAGCTGGCGCTGCTCGAGGCGCAAGCCAACGGCACGCCAGTAAACGACGGACAGACGGCGCTCGTCCGATCGCTCGCGACGTCCGGCCTTCGCGTGCAGCTCGCGCTGGCGCCGGCCGGGGCCGGGAAGACGACAGCGCTCGGTGTGCTCGCCCATGCGTGGGCGGACGGCGGCGGCACGGTCGTCGGGCTCGCACCGACCGGACGCGCGGCCGACGAGCTACGCCGCTCCCTCGGCACCCGGACGGACACCATTGCCAAGCTGCTGGTCTCCCTCGACGCCGACAATCCGCCTTCGTGGGTCGAGGCGATCAACGACCGGACGCTGGTGATCGTCGACGAAGCCGGCGTTGCGAGCACCGCGAACCTCGACCGAGTCATCGCCTTCGCCCTCGACCGGGGCGCGAGCGTGCGGCTGATCGGCGACACCCGGCAGCTGTCGAACGTGGCCGCCGGAGGCGTGCTGCGCGACATCGCCGAAAGCCTCGGCGCCGCCTCGCTCGAGACGCTCGTCCGGTTCGCCGACCCGACCGAAGCGCGAGCGTCGCTTGCGCTGCGCGTCGGTGACGCCACTGCGCTGGGCTTCTACCTCGATCACGACCGCGTGCACGCGGGCGACCATGCCTCCACGGTCGAGCACGCGTACGCGGCGTGGCGCGCCGACCTAGCAGCCGGCCACGACTCGTTGCTGCTCGCGCACACCAACCATCTGGTTCGCGAGCTGAACCTCCGTGTGCAGGCCGACCTGGCCGGTCTGGACGGGCCGCGCGTGCACCTGCACGACGACAGCACAGTCGGCGTCGGAGAGTCGATCGTCACCCGCCGCAACGACCGCCGGCTCCCGATCACGTCCACCGACTGGGTGAAGAACGGCGACCGGTGGCGGGTCGACGCGATCACGGAGGGCGGCGGGCTGCGGGTCTCGCACGCTGACACGCGCCGGTCGGTGACGCTGCCCCCGACATACGTGCGTCGCTTCGTCGAGCTCGGCTACGCCACGACCGTGCACCTCGCCCAGGGCAGCACCGCCGACGCCTGCCACGTCGTGCTTACCGGCGATGAGACCCGCGAGACGCTCTACGTCGCGATGTCGCGCGGACGGCAGGCGAACCATCTCTACCTCGACGTCGGGGCCCCGGCCGATCCGCACGCGGCCACGACCCCGAACGTGATCAACCCTGCCACGAGCGTCGAGATCCTCGAACGGATCATCGCCACGGAGGGCGCGAAGCGGTCGGCAACGACACAACGTCGCCTCGACGCCGACCCGATCGCCCGGCTGCGCGATGCGGCGATCCGGTATCGCTCGGCAGTCGAGTCGATCGGTACTCCGCCGGCGGCTAAGGCAGGGCCACTGCCGTGGCTGCCCCCGCTGCCTGCCGTCGGCGACCCGTCCACGGCGACCTACCTGTCGCGGCGCTTCGAGCTCGTCCGAGACCTCACCGCCGAGCTGCCCACCGCCGAAGCGCTGCCCCACACTCGATGGTCGACCGCGCTGCAAACCGAGCACGCGGCTCTCGCCCGACAGCTCGCGGCCTGGCGCGTGACGAACGGCGTCGACCGATCGGAGTTCCGTCCGTGCGGTCCGTCGTCCGACGGAGACATCTATCGGCAGAGGCTGGACGCGCAGGTTCACGCCGCGGTCGGCGCCCTGATCAGTCAAGACGAGCGGTGGCGGCAGCTCGTGGGCGACGTCGTCCCGGGCATCGCCGACGACGCCGGGTGGCCGATGCTTGCTCGCGCGCTCTCGCGAGCGAACGACGCCGGCTACGACGTTCCGAGCCGCCTTCTGGACCTCATCAGCCGCCGCCCGCTCCCCGATGTACACGCCGCCCGGGCCCTGCTCTACCGGTTGCTCGACGACTGCCCGGACGCGATCGAACCGGAGCGACTGACCTACCGACACACGCCGCCGGCACCGTCGCGAGCCGAACCCCTGCCCGACTACACCCGCTCGCAGAGCAGACCATCCATCTCCCGAGGAGGACCGCACCGATGAAACACGAAGCCGACTTCACCGACGAGCAGCTGCTGCTCACCACCGTCCAGGCCGGCCGCGTGCTCGGCGTCGGACGAACGACCATTTATCAGCTCATCAAGACCGGCGAGCTACATGCCGTCCACGTGGGCGGCAGTTGCCGCATCTCGTGGGCCGAACTGGAGCGGTACGTCACGCGACTCGACGCCGCGCACCAGCCGACCGAGCCACCCGTGACCGCACCCGGGCGCCGGTGGCGACGCATCATCGATGCGGACGGACAGCGCGCCCTGTTCGCCGTCGGTACACCCGACCCGCCGGACCCGGCCGCCTAACCCGTTGCTCCTGTCAGAGGCGCGGCGGACGATCGAGGAGACGAAAGGGGACGATCATGGCAGGACGCGGAGCGAACGGCCGCTCGACCATCGTCAAGCAGGACGACGGCCGGTGGCACGGCTTCGTCTCGATGGGCGCGAAGGGTGACGGAACCCGTGACCGCCGGCACGTCTCGGCCTCCACCCGCGCAGCGGTCGTCGAGAAGGTCAAGGCCCTCGAAGCCAAGCGCGACGCTGGCATGGTTACCGCGAGCGGCAAGGCGATGCTCGTCGACGAGTGGCTGGACTACTGGGTCGACAACATCGCGTCGGTACGAGTTCGTGCTCGCACCCTCGCCACGTACCGCACGATGATCCGCCTGCACCTCAACCCGTACATCGGCAAGCGCCGCCTCGACCAGCTCCAGCCCGAGCACCTCGAGCAGACCTACAAGCAGCTCCTCGGCAAGGGCCTCTCCCCCGCGTCAGTACTGCGCGTGCATCGCATGCTGCACCGCGCGCTCAAGATCGCGATGCAGCGTGACCGCGTCGCCCGCAACGTCGCGACGCTGGTCGAGCCGCCGCGTCAGGAGCGGCCGAAGACGCCGGAGCCGCTCGACGTCGAGGAATGCAAGCGCGTGCTCGCCGCCGCCGAGGGTCTGCGGAACTCGGCCCGCTGGACGGTCGCCCTCGCGCTGGGGCTGCGGCAGTCCGAGGCGTTGGCGCTGCAGTGGAAGGACGTCGACTTCGATCGCAGCACGCTCTCGGTGCGCCGCGGGCTGCACCGCGTGCCCGGCGAGGGCCTGGTGTTCACCGAGCCGAAGACCGACCGCAGCCGCCGCACGATCGCCGTGCCGGCGCCATTGATCGAAGCGCTGCGCCGGCAACGGGTCGCGCAGAACGAGGAGCGACTCGTCGCCGGCACCGAGTGGGACGACTGGGACCTCGTCTTCGCCCAGCCGAACGGCCGGCCGCTGGACAAGCACTCGGATTACGAGGCGTGGATCAAGCTTCTCAATCGCGCGAAGGTGCGACACATCCGCCTGCACGACGGCCGCCACACGGCGGCCACGCTGCTGCTTACCGCTGGCGTCCACCCCCGAGTGGTCATGGAGCTGCTCGGACACAGCCAGATGCGCACGACGACCGACATCTACAGCCACGTCATGCCGGCACTCGCCCAGGAGGCCGCCGATCGCATGGCCAAGACGCTTTGGACCTGACCCATGCGATACCCGTCTGCGCGGCCTGCATCGCTTCGGCAGGTGGCGCATATGTACCTGTCAGGTAGGACCAGAGATAGCCGATGAGCGTCTGCCTGCTGAGAGGGGTGACACACTGCTCGCGTGCTAGCCGCCGCAGTCCACTAAAACGCAGAACCAGGAGCCGAAGATTCCGTCAACGGCCCCGCAGGAGGTTGACACTCGTGCGCCTGCCTTCCGTCGCTCCGATCAGTGGTTCGGCCATGAGCAACGTCAATCGGTGGCTTGCTCAGGCTAACTCGACGTTTTCAAGTGGCTTCAGCGGCCAGGCACCTGAGGTTCTTCAGGGGTACCAGCGCGAGTCCGTGCAGTTGGCTGACAGCCTTAGTTACATGTTTTCGGCTTCGGACGTCGAGACAATGATTCTCACGCGCCGGCATTGGCTACTAATGTCGATCAGTCTAATCCCAGAGAACTGGCCTGTGATCCAAGACCTCGTTCGCCTCGAGTGCCGTGACCGAGCGAACTACTTTGAAGCGCTGATCAAGGAGCTGCGTGCGATCGAGCTGCAGTGGGAATCGTCGAAGGTGGCGGCGTTGATTGCTCCCGATACGAATGTCTACCTCCACCAAGACAGCTTCTTCGAAGAAATCGACTGGAAAGCCCTAGCCGGAGGCCGAGAAGTGCGACTTATCGTCCCGATGCAGGTCGTGCGGGAGCTCGATATCCACAAGAACGGCGCTCGCAACGCCGTCGTCAGTGACACATGCAACGAGACCGTGCGGTTGCGCGCTCGCCGGACAGTGAAACGGCTTCGGGAGCTGTTCGTCGACCCCCGCGCTGCCGTGACGTTGAACTCGGGCGTCCCGATCGCACTCATCACCGATTCCGCCGGCCATCGGCCAGGGGCGGATGGCGATGCTGAGATCATCGATCGCCTGGTAACTCTATCCAGCGTCATCCAGCAGCCCGTGTACGTTGCTACGGCAGATGGCGGCATGGATTTCGCGGCCAAGATGGAGGATCTGCGAGTGATTGGCCTTTAAGAGCTTCGACCTACACGGGGGAAGCGGACAGTGCGTATGGCGTCGAGAATCGCAGGGCGAGGCGCTTGAACGCACGTCACGCCCCCGGGGCCGTAGATCTTCGACGTGTGATCAGCGGCGCAGGCCGGCACCCTTAACATGAGCCGGCGGACGCCTGCTTGAGCCGTCCCGTAGAACTGACTCATGTCGGACTTGACCATCGAACCAAAGCCCTGGGGCGACCCGGAGACGTTCCGAGCCCTTGAGGCCGCGTCGGCCAACGGACTGCCTGTTCGGTCAGTCGCGTTGTACGCCCGTTGGTGGCAACTCGAAACCTGGTTACGCGAGTTGCTGTACGTCGAGCTACGGGCGCGAGACGGCCGGACGTGGGTGGACTCGGTCAAGACCGCTGTCGGCCGTCAAAACCAGGACGCCGCCTTCACGCATATGTCTAGTGCCGACAGCGCGAACCCACTGGCTTACCTCGACTACAGCCAATTGCTCCAGGTGATCGACGCCGACTGGGACTTGTTCAAGTACGCGCTATTGAACAAGCCGTCCTGGGACGGCCGCCAGGACGAGCTGAAGCGGATTCGGCACCGGATCGGCCACCTGCGTCGACCACATCCTGACGATCTCGGCCGGCTCGAACAAACGCTGCGCGACCTCGAGGGCGGCACATTTGTGGCGCTCGCCTCCTACAACCGCGAGCGGCAGCTCACGCCGAAGCAGTACAGCAACCCAGTTACCAAGGGCTGGGTGGCGGGCAAGCATCCGACCGCGATGCGCCTGATCGCACACGCCGAGCGGCAGTACGACACGAGCTTCCAGCTCACGTACTCGCTACGCCCGTGGGCAGCTCCAGTTGGCGAGGCCGGGCCCGATGGCCGACCAGGCGCAATCTGGAAGGCGCACTTCACGATCGGCGGCAGTCGGCGGTTCAACCTGCCAGGCTTCTGGCGGGACCTCGTACGAACGCAAGCCGAGCCCTACCTCCTACACGCACTAGTAGACGGGCCGTGGAGTCTGACATGCACCTTCGCCGCGGTCGACGGAGGGGAGGCCGTTGCCAACTCGATCGGCACGGTCTTCGACTGTCTGGTGACAAACGCGCGCCGGGTCGATGCGGTCATGGAGGGCGACGAGGTCGCCGAGTGGAACCGTCGGGCGCAAGGCTTGGACTACCGAGTGTTGGTCTCGTCCGGCTGGGAGATCGTCTCGAACGAAACCCTGCCGATCTCCCTGTTCGGTGCTGGCGGTGGAACGACCGTCGCTCCGGCGCCCTAGCGCTTCGTGAGCGCCTCCAGCAGTTGCCTCGCGGCGAAATGAGCGAGGCGGCGGGAATGTTGCTTGATCGTTACCCTCATCTTGTGGATGTTGGTGCCTGGACCTCGGGAATCGCGGTCGCCCTGATCGGTGCGGCGGGCACGGTTGTGCAGAGTCGACGACGGGCGGGAGCTCGTGATCAAATTCGAAGCGACATAGAGATCTACGAGTCACTTCCTGAGGCGAGCACGGTGCGAGCGGACCTGCTAGGTCGGATCGACGAGCAGATCCGAGCCTTGATTAGCAGCGAACGGGAACTCACCCGCGACCGAAGCGGCGTCGTCCTTTCGTGCATTCTAATAGCGGCGGGCGGCTGGACTACTTACATCGCCACCGTCGCGGGTGGATCATGGCGGTGGTTCCTCGTCGGCACCCTGCTTCTCGGCGTGATCGGCCTTTTCGGCTTCGCGGAGTCAGTTCAGAAGGTTCGCCGAGATGACAAGGGGAACAAGGTCAAGAACTGACCAGACTCGCCGGTGGCAAGCGAGACATCCGCCCCTCATGGAGTGATTCGATCGGCGTCTTAGAACGACTACCGTCGGGCCAGGGGCGTCAGGTTGCTGGTCAGGCCGTCTCGACATCGCGCCTGGACCGTCGATAGGCGCGCTACTCGCAGATCGAGGGCGCGGCGCAGATGGATGCCTATGCGCGCGTACGTGCCTCAGGCCTCGACTGTCCTTGCGAAGCTACATAGGGCTATGTAGACTTCGAACCATGCCGCGTAAGCCCTCATTGCAAACGCTTCAGGTACTGAACGCCATGCTCAACGACGTGACTGGGGAGCACTACGGGCTCGAGCTATCGAAGGAGGCTGGCCTGCCGTCCGGAACGATCTACCCGATGCTGGCGCGGCTTGAGAAAGACCAATGGGTGGTCTCGCGGTGGGAAGACGTCGACCCATCGTCGGAGGGTCGGCCTCGGAAGCGGCTGTATCAGCTCACAGGCCGCGGTGCCCGACTGGCACGGGAGCACTTGTCCACCGCGCGCGAGCTGCTTTCGGTGGATACTCCGGCTCGACGTCTAATACCGGATGGTGTGTGAAAGTGGATCGCCGCGTTCCCGGACAGCAACGGCCAGATCGGGTCGTTTCAACGACTAACTATGACCGCCTAATTGATGAGGCGATGGCCGCTAATCCGAACCTGGTAGCGGCCTACGACTCAGACACGCTCTCGACAGACCAGCGCCTGATCATCCACTTCTCCGGTCACGGCACTGACTCAGGAGAGGTGCGCCGCCTCGTCATTGAACCAGGCCAGCACATGGACGTTGAGATGCTGATTGAAGACTCCCAGGGTCGCCGCTTCATGATCGATCAAGCGGCCCACGGAATCGTTCGTTGTGTACTGGACCGAGAACGAGCCACAAGTCGGCTGTTGGCAGGCGCCCTGCACCGATTGCCTGACGTCGACCGCGAGCGTTATGCGGAGGAATGGGCGGCCGATCTCGACTCCATTACTGGCCGCTTCGCTCGCTGGCGTTGGCTCGTTGGGATCCGCTTGAACGCCCGTCGGCTGGCCAAACCCGGCCGAGCACGCGCCTACGCGGCGCCTGAGTAGGAGAAGCCGTGGACATGGGTGGCGTTGTGGTGATCGCCTTCTGCTCGCTGGTAGCCCTCATCGTAATCGTCATGGCCATCCGCCCGTCGGCATCATCTGCGGTCTGCGATGTCCTGAAGGCGCTCGGCGGTGTCGTTGCGAGTGTATGGCCGTGGTCGCCGAAGCCGGCCGAGCTCACCGCGGAAATTGATCAAAGGAAGTTGGAGCTAGCTCCGCCGTCGGGCGAATGACTGTTAGGCCGCACGGCGATCACCGCCCCCGGCCTGCCGCGGAGTCGGCGATCCTGCGAGTTCTGGTCATCAAAGCTATTGGAGGCGCATTCCTCGGCGACCATGACGCGTCGCCCATGGAGATCGATCGGAGCCGCCGAGCCGGTCTGCAAGGTTGATCCTTTTGCCCGACTAACCGATTCGCCTACAGTTGCAGGTCGACTGCGAAGAGCGACACGCACACCGCAGCTGGTTTCCCGGGGGTGCCGTGACGTTAGTAGCAGACCAGGACGTTGCGATCGTTTGGTTTCTCGATGTCAAGTTCGGCGCGCCGCTGGCTCCGTTGAAGGTGGCAGACGCAGGGAACCTGATGATGCGGCTCGACCGCTTGCTGGAAGCTGGCATATGGGCGGAGCGACGAGGTGTTTGGGACAACTTTGGAGCCTTGGTATCGAAGAACCGCAAGGCCGCCGTCATGAGCGAACTCGAGGCGCAGGCCGCGCGCGCCCGTCGTGAGACGACGGTGGTCCGCGTGTCCTACGCGAGTCCGTGGTACGCGGTGCTCGCCGCCCCAGGGGCCGTGGCGGGTGCAGTGGGCCTCGGGCTTACTTCATTTCGCGGAGCACTACGTCTCTTCAAAGCTTACGACGATGTGCGGCTTCATCACGGCGTCACGAACATCAAGATGGAGGTCTTGCGTCGTCTGCATGACCACCTTCCCCTCAACGGCACCACGGTAGATGACTCGCCCTCGACGGATGCCGGCGTCGTGCCTCTATCCGAAATCCTCATGACGCTCGAGATGATCGAATCCCTTGAACTACGAGCAGGAGACACGTCGTAGAGGTTTCCGTCCCGAGCGCGTTCGCTCACGCCGAGATATGATCACGATCTGGCGCGATCACGTCACTCCGTCGACCGCCGGCCATCATAGTGGGGGTCGGATGGAACTCGGACGTAAGTCGTCCGGCCCCACCTCGGCTTGCAGCTTCTGTGCCCTCGCATGCACCCCGAGCCGTCGCTATGCGCCGCTTGAGGAGTCCGCGCTGATGCGCATATCGATCACTAGCGAGCACCTGGACGTGCACTGTCATGCCGAGGAGGGTTCGACACTCGCCCCCGCGGGTTGTAGATCAAGGTCAGCACTGATACGACTTTGAGCGGCACCATTCCGAAAGCGAAGCGCGCGCCGGCGCAGTGAAGCGTCAGAGTGGAAGTGACATCGCACGTTTGGCACGAGCCGGTCGACGGTGTAACAGCGGCTACGCCCACGTCTCCAGTGCGTCGCCGACCACCGGTGCGTTCTTTGCCAGTGTGGTTCGCCAATCCAGTCGACCCTTGTACTGCAGGTGGCCGATGACGACGATGCGCGCGACGCCGAGTTGGTTGGCGACTTGGTCGATCCACGGTCCGCCGATCCTTGCCGGGACCTGTGGAAATGCGGACCGAAACAGCAGGTCGCTGGCTACGTCGTCAGCCTCCGACTCCTGAACGCCGTGCTCGTCGTGCGTGTCGACGATCTCCTCGACGATGTAGTGGTGTTCGTCGATGTGCCCCCTCAGAATGTGCCCGATCTCGTGCAGCAGCGTGAACAGGACCTTATCGAGGCGCTTGCCTCGTCCGGACAGGCCGATCACGGGGTAGCCGTCGACGTACATGGATCCGCCGTCGATTTTGGCTGATGGGAAGGCGTCGACGAAGACCAGGCGCACGCCAGCCTCTCGGAACCGATCCGGAAGTCCCTCGAAGTCCTCCGATGTGTGCAGTGTCTGCGACAGGCGCCTGGCCAGGCTTGTGAGCTTCTTGGCACTGTAGGTCTCCGCTGGAGGCTGCCGTCGCGCCTGCCTGCGGACACACGCGAACCAGGTGGTCTGAAGGATGCTGAGGTCCTCGGTCTTGTTCGCGCGGCGCGTCGCGACTAGAAACGCCGGCTCGTCCTCCAGCGACGTGAGCTCGTACAGATCCATGACCTGCGTCGCGAGGTCATTCAGGTTGGTGGCGGTGAGGATCCCGCGTTTGCGGAGCAACTCGACTGGGGCATGCTTGCTGATCAAGGCTCGGACGCGGACCTCGCTGAGGCGGGTCTGCGTGCTGGCGTCTTTGGCCTGCTCTGCCAGAAGAAACTGGTCCTGCAGGTTGAGCCACAGCTCGGCGCTGGTTCCGAGCGCCGCCGCGATTTGGGCAGCCGACTCGCGCGTGATCTCCTTCTTGCCGTTGATGATCTCGGAGACGAACTGGATCGGTCGTCCAAGAATCAGGGCGAAGTCAGCCTGCGACCACTTACGGGCCTCGAGCTCATCGGCGAGCAACTTTCCGACCGGGTCTTGGTCGATCGGCAGCGGGTCGTACGCAGAGGTGGTCTTCACGGCATGTCCGTCTCGGGAGGAAGGAGCTCGAAGACCACAGGGCCCTCGACGCTCTTAAAGTTCAGTCCGATCACGCGGCCCGAGCTCAGTGTCGCCCGCGCCCTGGCGGGGTCGTCGGCGCGGGGCTCGATCCGCAGCATGCGCAGGTTCCGAAGGTCCGTGTGGATCTTCGCGGCCCGAGCACAGTAGTCGAGGCGGCGGTACTCCTTCGCCTCAGCGTGGCTCCAGCCGTCCGGCCGGAATGCGGCGTCCTCGACGAGACGGCTCAAGGCCCCGTCCAAGTACTCCCGATACACGTGGTCTGGTCTCCATCACCCATGGGCTGATGACGCATCGGCATGCAGGGACGCTACCGGGACACCGGCCCTCGCCGGCGCCGACACGCCGCTCGTCTGCTCGCTACCACGACATCACCCCATGGGTGATGGTCTTAATGCTAGTCTCGTGGTCAACCCCGGGGCACTCCGGGGCGGACATCGCGGTCACGCCGCCTCGGCAGCAAAGGAGCACCACCAACGTGGACACCAACGGCAAGGTCGACGACAACCCCGACCACGGCAAGGACGTCACGTTTACCGTCCACGACGAGGACGACGGCGCGTCCGGCACCTTCACGGTCAAGCGCGGCTCCAGCCTCGCCGAGGCCATCGCCGACGCGTACAAGGCCGTGAAGCGGACCCCCGCCCAGGGCGACCAGATCAAGGCCGACGGCACCGGTACGCCGATCACCGCCGACGCGCACGACACCGTCGCGGCGTACCTCGCGCACGGTGGCGTCCTCGTTTGGCTGATCTCCGGCCCGACCGGTGGCGCGACCCGGTGACGACGGCCGTGATCCCTGCGCACGCCCTCGCCCGGGCAGCCGCGGACACCCACCTCCAGGTGCTGGC
>Ga0068855_100004884_pt1 | contig 16363 bp, 9 predicted proteins | sample KBSCornC52_FD_66592 | JGI IMG/M metagenome (GOLD analysis project Ga0068855, IMG submission 66592) | Corn rhizosphere microbial communities from Kellogg Biological Station, Michigan, USA - KBS Corn C5-2 | ecosystem: Host-associated > Plants > Roots > Rhizosphere > Soil ...
CGAAGTGCCGGGCTTCGCGGGCGACCAGCCCGAAGCTCTCCGGCCAGGTGGAGGGCGCCAGCAGCACGTCGAGACTTTCGTAGAGCGCGCCGATCTCGTCGGGCGGGCAGGGCGCCACGAACGTGACCGGCGTGGCGCCCCACCGGGTTTCGCGGCTCGTCCCCGGCGGCAGGGCGCCATCGACCATGGTCAGGTGGAGATTGCGAAAGTCGCCCAGGCGCAAGGCGGCCTCGATCAGGTCTGCGCCCTTGCTGCCCATCCGCCCGCCGATATGGCCAAGCCGGAGCGGCCCGGACCTGGCGGATACCGGGCGCGGTTCCGGCAGCACCGGAACACCGTTCGCCACCACTTCGACCCGCGACAGCCCGGCGTGGTGGCAAAGCCGGGCAAAGGGCGCGGAAACCGTCAGGAGCCGGGCCGCCGCGTCAAGCAAGGGCTGCAGCCCGTTGCGACGGATTGCCGTGGTGATCGCCCGGCCCCGGTCCTCAATCAGCCCATCGAGCACGTCGCCAACCGGCAGCCGCAGGATCCCGTCGTGGAGGAAGAACTGCTGCGGGGACAGCCACCACCCGTCATGGAACGTCACGACATAGGGAATGCCCTGCTCGCGCAGGCAGTCCAGCATCGAAGCGCCCAGCGTCTGGATGCAGTGGAAATGCACCAGGTCGGGGCGGAAGAGGTCGAGCGTTGCGCGGAAGGCGCCATCGACGGGCTTATTGTAGGGCCGTGCATCGGTTTCGGCGTCAGGCCCCACGTTGACGCGGTAGACGGCCACGCCGTCCACGTCAGACGTGCGCAATTGGCCCGTCGGGCCCCGCAGGTGGTCGCTGGTGAAGACCGCCAGCTCCAGTTCCGGATGGGCTTCCCCGAACCGGGCCACATTGCCTTCGACCACGCGCGTGGCGCCGCCCCGGCTGTTCGGCGCGTAGAACACGTTGCACACCAGCACCCTGGTGCGTGCGCGGGGGCCGGCAGGGGCGGCGGGGGCGCTTGGCCCGGCGAACTCCTGCTCCCATGCGGCCGCGATGGTCTCGCACGCGTAACGCCCCAGGGCAGCCTCGCGTGCAGCCAGTCCGATGCGCCGGCGTTCGCCTGGATCACGGACAAGCTCGCTGAGCGCGACGTACCACTCCTCGGGACTGTCGGCGATCAGCCCGTCCTTCCCCGGGGCGATCACTTCGCGATAGGTACGGGTCCCGCTGACGACCGACGGGATCGCGAACACGGCGGCTTCGAGCCACTTGATCTCGCTCTTGCAGTCCGCGGCGGCATCACGGTGGAGCACGGCGAGGTTGATGTCGACCCCGGCCAGCAGGGCCCAGTAGTCGGCGATCTGGGTGATCGTCGGCACCCGCACGATGCGGGCGGCATGGCGGCCGAAGCCATCCGGCAATTGCGTGTGGCCGACAACCATGAGCTCGACGGCCGGGAACTCGTCCATGATCCGCAGCAGGGCCGGCCCGGCAAGCTCCGCGAAGTCCGCATTGTGGGCGAGCGTGTTTGACCCATAGAAAATGCGCAGCGCGCCCGTCCTGCCGTCACTGCCTGTCGCCCTCGGCGCCAAGTCCAACGGATTGCGGCTGTCGAGCCCATTACGGACGAGGAGACCCGTCCCCGATCTCGTCAGCGGCGCCATGTGCTCGAGCAGGGCGGGGGTGGAGGCAATCGCCTTGTCGCACATGGCCAGCGCATGCCGGAACAGGGGCACGCCGAATTGCAGCCCCGCGTGGTCCGCCGGCGAAATGTGGTCGGCGAATGAGGCCAACGGCGGCGGGAAGGCCTCGCTGTCGAACAGCAGGTCGTCGATCTCGTAATAGGTCGGGATGCCCATCCGGCGCGCGGCGAGGATGGCGCGCATCACTGCCGGCGAGGCCGCCACCCGGTAGAAGATCGCGGCGCGGGCGCCGGGCAGGTCGGCGATGAAGCTGTCGGCCGCTTCCTCCGGATGGAGCACGGCATCGCGGCCGATCGCCGCGAACTGCTCCAGCTTCTGCTCGATCCGGTAATGCGTGCATTGCCGCATCCGGGTGTTGCCCAGAACGGCGATGTGACCGCCCGGCCTCGGGCCGAAGACTGCCGGTGCAGGCTCGAACCGGGCAATGGCGCTCTCGACCCGCGCCAGGCCTGCTTCCATCAGGCGCGTGAAATCGTCCGGCGGCGTCTCGCCGACGTCGGCTTCATCCAGCGCAGTCCGATGGGCGGCAAGGGCAGCATGCCCGCAAGCCGTCAGATGCTCGAAATTGCGATCGACGCAGGTGCGGGCAAGCGCATGGAATTGCGGATCGTCGCCCCAGGTTGCGTGGTGCTGCAGGAGCCAGTCGAGCGCCCGGCCCCATTGCCCCAGCGCGAGATCCAGCCGCGCCACATCGGCAACGGGCGCAAACTGGCTCGCCCCCGCTCCGATTGCCCGCACCAGCGTGTCGCGCGCCGGCTCGAGCTTGCCGAGCTGCTCCTCGACGCGGGCGAGGAGCAGAAAGGTCGACCACGGCCAGCGGTCCAGATCGGGCAGCGCCTCCAGCAGGGCCTCGGCTTCCGCGAAGCGCCCGCGATTGGCACGGTACCGCGCGAGGGCTGCGACAAGGGCATGGTCGTCGCCGGTCACGAAGCGGAACAGGTCGGCGGGCGGGAGCTTCGCCTCGGCCAGGTGCAATAGGGCTCTCGCCCGCCCGGCGTCGTCAGGCAAACGCGCGGCGCGCCCATAGACCTGCCAGTCGAAGGCTTCTGGCCAGGGGTCGTCACCCAGCACCGACATCAGCAAATGCCGCTCATTGGGTGACTCGCGCCCGGTTACCGCCTGGTCGAGCCACAACCCGTAAAGTGCGCGATCGTCGAGCGGGCTGCCGGGGTGATAATGGGCGCGATAGAAGGCAGGATCGAAAACCAGCGCAAAGTTCAGCGGCGCCAGCCGGTCGATCCCTTCCTCCGCAAAAAGGCGGATCGCATCGGCGCGCGACACTGGTCGGCGCGACAGCCAGTCCGAGCCCCAGGCCAGGAACTGCGAGACATCGAGCAGCGGCGCCCATGAGGGCTGCGGCCCGTCGCCCGTGCCCCCGGTGAACACCGCGGGCCGGCCCTCGCGCCGGCCGTTGCGGATGAAGTGGAGGATGTAATCCTGGTCGCTGGTCAGCGCCTGCGCGAGATCGGGATTGAGCGCGCGGTAGGCCTGGACGTCGAAGTCTGCGCTGGGCGTGAGGAACTGGCGGTAAAGCGCCTCCTCCTCGGCGGCGGCGCTCCCGAACCGGCCCTCGCTGCGTCCGTGCACGCGAAAGTGGGCGGCGATCGCTTCGGTCGTTTCCAGCTGGCCCAGGTCGGGATAGCGGCGGGCATAGAATACCGGGTCGAATCCGGCGAGATCGGCATCGGCATGGCGGCGCGAGCCGCCCCGCCGGCGGCGCAGAATACGAACGAACTTGCCGATCACGCTGCGGCTTCCAGAGGCCGGGTGCTAGCCATCAGATCTCGTTGGCCACTACAGGCTGCGCGGCAAGGATCGAACGGTAGAGCGCGGCGAGGTCGTCGGCAACGTCCTCGCGCTCGCGCCACTTCCCGGCTCTTTCCGGCGGCGGGCAGCGGAAGCGCTCTGGATCGCGTTCGATCGTTTCGAGCACGCCGAGCAGGTCCTCGATCCGCGCCGGGTCGATGACGAAGCCGTCGACGTCCGGGGTTACACATTCGGCCAGGGCCCCCCGATTGCTGGCCACGACCCAGCGGCCCAGCCGCGCCGCCTCGCGCGTCACCAGGCCGAAGCTCTCGACGCAGACCGAGGGGGCGAGCAGCACGTGGATCGCCTCGTAAAGCTTGCCGACATTGCCGAAGGCGGTCTTGCCGACGATGCGGATGACGTTGCTGCCCCACCATTCGCAGCGTTCCTCGCCTTCGGCCATGCGGTGATCGACCACGAGGAACCGCAGGTTGCGGAAGTGCGCCCGTTCGAGCGCCTCCCTGAGGAGATCGACGCCCTTCTCGTAGGTGAAGCCGGCGATCAAGCCGATCCAGACCGGGCCGTCGGCCGGCGGCGGCGCCACGCCGGCGATCTTTTCGGCGCAGTTCTCGATCGTGATCGTGTTGGTAATGCCGCGGCTGCGGTAAAGCCGGGCATGGGTCTCCGACACGGCGATGGTCGCTTCCGCGCCGAGCAGGCATTCGCGCAGGCGGTCCAGTCGGCGGCGGTCGCCCCACTTGCCGGTGCGCTCGACGGGCACCCCGCGGTCATCGATCAGGAACTGGCGGTCGCAGATCCACCAGCCGTCGTGAGCCGTGACGACATAGGCAATGCCCGCGCGGCGGATGACATCGACGATCGAGGCGCTCAGGCCCTGGATGCAGTGGATGTGGACGAGATCCGGCTTGAGCGAGGCGAGGTAGGCCTCGAACGCCGTTTCCGTCTCGACCGAGCGCTCGATCAGGTCGTCGTCGCCGAAGGGGCTGATGCTGGTGACGGTGACGCCGTCCCACTCATAGCGGTCCATCACGCCGGGCTTGCCGTCCTCGAGGCGGCGGCAAAACACCTCGAAATCGAACTCGTCGCCATAATGGGCGCGCAGGTCGGCGACGTTCTGTTCGACGATCCGCGTGGCGCCGCCGATATATTCGGGCGGGTAGAACACGTTGATCGCGAGGATCAGCGGTCGCGTCCGTGCGGGTGGCGCGACGATGGCCTGCCGCAAAGCGCCCACCAGCACCTCGCTGCCGGTCTCGAGCGAATAGTCGGCCAGGATCCGCGCCCGGGCCGCCTCGCCGACCCGGCGGGCGAGCGGGCGATCGGCGATCAGCCGTTCGAGCAGGCTGTTCCAGTCGCCCGGGGCGCGCGCGATGAACCCGTCGACGCCGTCCTCGATGACCTGCTCATAGGTCGCGCTCCAGCTGACGATGGAAGGGACCCCGCCCATCGCCGCTTCCATCCACTTGATCTCGCTCTTGGCGTCGTTGAACCCGCTGACGGTGAGCGGGGCAAGGTTGACGTCGGCGCGGGCGACTTCGGACCAGTAGGCGGTGAGGTTCGGCATGAAGCCGAGCCGCTTCACCTGGCCTTCCAGCCCGGCGAAATGGGTGCCGATGTCGACCGGGCCGATGACATGAAGCCGGGCATGGCGATTACGGCGCAGCACCGCTGCCACGGCTGGGGCGGCAAGCGCGAAGTCCGCGTTGTGGGTGGTCGTGCCGCTGCCGTAGAAGATGATGAAGGGGTCGCCTGGGCCAAGCGGGAGCTTGGCCGGAAGCTGCGGCAGCGCCGCCATGTGGGCCTCGCCCAGCGCGTTGGGGCTGAGAAAGCAGACGCCGCTGCGCACCCGGGCGGCCATCGCGGCCTGGAGCGGCGGGCTCGAGGCGATGCCGTAGTCGCACAGCGCGATCGCCTCGCGGTAGAGCGAGCGGCCGGTCACGAGGCCGGCATATTCGATCGCCGAGATGTTGTTGAGGTGATCGCGGCTCGGGGGGTACAGCTCGGCATCGAAGATCAGGTCGTCGATGTCGTAGAGCGTCGGAACGCCAAGCCTGCGCGCCTGGAGGAGCACGTCGATCACTTCCGGGAAGGCCGGCAGGCGGTACACGATCAGCGCATCGAACCGACCCACGTCGGCCAGCATGCGCTCGGCCTCGTCCTGCGAGTAGAGCTCGGTGGGAACGCTGGCGAGGGCAAGCTGGTCCAGCTTCTGCTGGATCCGGTAGAGCCGGCACTGGGGAATGGTCTCGAGACCGTAGATGGCAACCCTGGGCGGCCAGTTGCCGCCGCCGACCGGGGGAATCTGCGCCTCTGAGGCAGAGCTGACCGCGGCGAGGTATTCGGCCAGCGCCCCGTCGATCTCGGCTGCTGCCTCCGCGTCAGCCGCGCGGGTGGCGAGGGCATTGGCGGCGCTGAGACCAGCGAAGAAGCGCTGACGGGCGAGCAGGTTACGGTCGAAGCGAAGATCGCTGCGGGATGGGCGCACGGCGATGGCCCGGTCAAGCGACCCGATGGCGCCGGACAGGTCGCCGAGGCGTTCGAAGGCGCGGGCCAACTGCACGTGCGTGTCGCCGTTGTCCGGATCCAGCACCGCGGCTTGGGCGTAAGCATCACGGGCGACAGATGGAAGCCCCAGTTTATCGGCAACCTCGCCGAGAGAGCGATACAGGCGTGGGTTGGCGCCCCCCTTGTCGGCAGCGAGCTGCAGGCATCTCAAGGCGCAAACGAGATCGATGTTTGGCGGTTCGGCAGCAGCTTCGCCAATGGCCTGAAGCAGGCCTGGGCCGGGGTCTGCCGCGGCCAGTAGTTCCGGTGAACCGAGACCTTCCTCGACGAAGTGGGTCAGGGCCTGCCAGCGGTCCGCACGGGGAATGCCCGCGGCATGGGCATAGGCCCCCCAGCGGAACTCGTCCTCGGGGAAGCCCGGAAGGATCACGCCGGTCCGCTCGTGGAACTCGAGCTGGGCGCGCAGCGACGATTTGCGCGAGGGTCTCGCTTCCCGCGCTTCCTTGCGGCCATTGGCGAGGTAGTGGCTGAAAGGCTCGACACCGGCAGCGCGCACGTCGGGGTAAAATTCGAGGTAGTCGCTCACCGAGAAGCCCTCGGCCGGGTCGCGCCCTTCGCGCCAACCGCGCTCGAGGTAGTGGCCGAGCAGGTCGTCGACTTCGCCAAGATCGGGGTAACTGGCGCGGTACCACTCGCCATCGAAGTGGGCGCTCAGCAGGTCCTGCGAGCCGTGGCGGGCCGGGCCCCGATTCCGGGTAAAGCGCCTCGACGTTGCGGACAGTAGCTTCCTGATCATTGTCCCTCTTCATATCTTGGGCGTTCTCAGCCGCAAGGCCGCGCCCAAGCTGATGCACTTCGGTAGTCGCCGATCGCCTGTTGCCACGAATTGCCGCTACCTGGCGGCACACGTTCGGAATGGATGCGGGCCTGTCCCCCGATCGGGGTGCGATAATGCGTTAGGCCAATCCTCACCAGCAAATTCAGTGCTACAAACCGGCTGGCGGAACTCGCCGTCAGCCTTGCAATGCCGAGTGTCCAAGGCTAACCGCTCCGCCAGACCGTCGCGCCTAAGGTAGCCCATTCTCCCATGCTTCAGGAAACCCGGATCTTGGCCGAGGCGCCAGCCAGTCCGCGCAGGGAGGCGGTGCTTCGCGCAATGCACCGCTATCGCTGGTTCCTGGTAGTGGTGGTCCTGCCAGTCCTGCTGGCGACGATCTATTACGGCCTTGTCGCGAGCGACCGCTACGTCAGCGAATCCCGTTTCGTGATCAAATCTCCCGGTCAGCGCAACATGCAGATGGGCGGCCTGGCCAGCCTGATCCAGACCACCGGGCTCAGCGCCGGACAGGAGCAGGGCAACGAGGTCATCGAATACCTGAAGTCGCGCGATGCCCTGGCCGAGCTGGACAAGCGGATGGCCTTCCGCAAGCGGTACGAGACCACCGGCGCCGACTGGCTGTCGCGCTTTCCCGGGCCCTTCGGATCGAGCACGTTCGAGGACCTGTACAAGTACTACCAGCGCGCGGTCACTCCCAGCACGGAGCACGAAACCGGCGTCGTGGTGCTGAGCACCTGGGGCTTTACTGCGAAGGACGCGCGGGACGTCAACGAGCAGCTGCTGCGGCTCAGCGAGGAACTGGTCAATCGGCTGAACGACCGCGCGCAGAACCGCGGCATCACCGAGGGCGAGCGCCGGGTGCAGATCGCCGAGGAGCGGGTCCGCAAGGCGCGGCTGGCCCTGCGCGAATACCGCAACTCCGCCGACCTGCTCGATCCCGCGCGGCAAGGCGCCGGGGTGATCGAGGTCAGCAATCGCCTGGTCGCCGAACAGGCCGTGCTGCGCGCCCAGCTCGACGAGATGGAGCGGGTCGCGCCGCAGAATCCGGCAATCCCCACCCTGCGCGCGCGCATCGCCACGCTCGGCACCCAGATCGATGTCCAGAACGGCCGCGCGGTCGGGACCAAGGGTGGCATCGCAACCAAGCTCACCCAGTACGAAAGCCTCCTGGCAGAGCAGGAATTCGGCCAGCAGATGCTGACCGCGGCCAACGCCTCGCTCGAACAGGCACGGGCCGAGGCGCAGAAGCAGCAGTTCTATCTCGAGCGCGTGGTCGAGCCCAACCTTCCCGACGATGCCCTGTTGCCCCACCGCTTCCGGCAGATCCTGACCGTGGCGGGCGTGGCGCTGTGCATATACCTGATCGGCTGGATGCTGGTGGCAGGCATCCTCGAGCATTCCCCGGACGCCTGACGTGGCTTCCCTGCGCGAAGGCGCGCGCATCCAGTTCCGCGTGATCACCGCCCTCGCGATCCGCGAGCTCACCACCCGGTTCGGGCGCGAGAACATCGGCTTCCTGTGGATCATGGCCGAGCCGCTGCTGTTCGCCGTGCTGGTCTCGATCATGTGGACCATCATGAAGGGCCCGGAGGAGCACGGCGTCGGCGTCGTCGCCTTCGTCGTCACCGGCTACCTCCCGCTGACCCTGTTCCGCCATGGCGTCGGCCGGTCGATCAGCGTGTTCCAGGTCAATTCCAGCCTGATGTACCACCGGCAGATCCAGATCCTCGACTTCATCTTCGTGCGGGTCCTGATCGAGGTGGCCGGAACCCTGATGGCCTATGTGTTCATCTGCGCCATCCTGATCTACTTCGACCTGTTCCCGGTTCCTGCCGACATCGGCCTGTTTCTGGCCGGGTTCCTGCTTTACAGCTTCTTCACCCTGTCGGTCTGCCTGATCGTCGCTCCGGCCTCGGAAATGTCCACCGCGCTCGAGAAGTTCATGCCGGTGACCACCTACATCATGATTCCGGTGTCGGGCACCTTCAACCTGGTGTCGTGGCTGACGCCGGAAGCGCGCGACGTCCTGCTGTGGTCTCCGCCGGTCAACGCCATGGAGATGATGCGCTACGGCATCTTCGGCGACCAGATCACGCCCTATTACGGCTTCGCCGTGCCGGTGCTGGTGCCGATGGTGCTGACCCTGATCGGGCTGTTCCTCTGCCGGACGGTTCGCCGACACCTGGTCGTGGAATGATCACCTGCGAGAACCTGCGCAAGTCCTACCCGATGGGCAAGGGCCGCAAGATCGTCCTCGACGGCGTGGACGTGGCGATCGCTCCCGGCGAAAAGGTCGGCCTGCTCGGCCGCAACGGCGCGGGCAAGACCACGCTGATCAAGCTGATCGGCGGGGTGGAAATGCCCACCGGCGGCAAGATCACCCGGGGGATGACCGTCTCCTGGCCGCTCGGCTTCGGCGGCGGCTTCCAGGGCAGCCTGACCGGCTATGACAATGCCCGCTTCATCGCCCGCATCTACGGGCGTGACTATGGCGACCTGCGCGGGTTCGTGGAGGACTTCACCGAGCTCGGCCGCCAGCTGCAGATGCCGGTCAAGACCTACTCGTCCGGCATGCGCGCGCGGCTCGCCTTCGCGCTCTCGCTCGCGATCGAGTTCGATTGCTACATGATCGACGAGATCATCCTGGTCGGCGACCAGGACTTCCAGCGCAAGTGCCACCACGAGCTGTTCGAGAAGCGGGGCGACCGCGCCATGCTGCTGGCCTCGCATAGCGCGGAGACGATCCGGCAATTCTGCAACAAGGCCTTCGTGCTGCACCAGGGCAAGGGCACGATGTTCGAAGATGTCGAGCATGGCCTGGCGCACTACTCGGAGCTTTGAGGCTCAGGCCGCGCAGCCGCTCACCCCAGCTCTTCCATCCTGAAGGCGAGCACATACTGGTCGCCCGCCCGGTCCAGCCGCGGGTGATGCAGCGGGTCCACCACCTTGCGGGTGTCCCATCGCTCCTGCAGCACCTTCAGCTCGGCCATGTAGCGCAGGTTGTGCTCGGGGGCGAAATCGTCGCCGCGTGAAACGGATTCGTGGTGATAGAGCACCGCGGTCGGCACGTAGATGTTGGTCCAGCCCGCCGCCTGCAGCTTGAGGCAGAGATCGACGTCGTTGTAGGCGATGGCGAGGCCGTCTTCGTCGAGGCCGCCCACCGCATCGAACTTGTCCCTGGCGACCACAAGGCAGGCCGCCGTCACCGCCGTGGCTTCCCGCGCCACGTGGGCCTGGGCGAAATAGCCGATCTCGCCCTCGCCCAGGGTGCGATGGGCATGGCCCGCGGCATTGCCCATGCCGATCACCACCCCGGCGTGCTGGATCGACCCGTCGGGGTACAGCAGCTTGGCCCCCACGGCGCCGACATGCGGGCGCACAGCCTGGCGCATCAGCTCGTCGAGCCATCCGGGCGCGATCACTTCGGTGTCGTTGTTGAGCAGGCAGACGTAGTCGCCCCGCGCCTCCGCCACCGCGCGGTTGTTGATCGCCGAGAAATTGTACGGCCGCGGATCGGTCAGCACCCGCACGGCCGGATGGCGCGCGAACTCGGCAAAGCAGGCGAAGGTCTCGGGCTCCTCGCTGTTGTTGTCGACGACGATGATCTCGTAAGCCGGCCAGGTCGTCTTCTCGATCACGCTGGCAAGGCAGGCCCGCAGCAGGTCGGCCTTGTCGCGCGTCGGCACGATGATGCTGACCAGCGGGGCCGGGTCGGGCAGGGGCCAGCGCACGCGGTGGGTGCCGAACGGACCCGCCGTCACCTCCGCCCCGCTGCCCTCGAGGTGCGCGCTCAGCACCGTGAGCCGTTCCGCCTGCCTCTCTTGGCCCCGCCATTCGGGGCGGTGGCACAGGATGTGCGGCACGTGGCAGACCGGGGCGGCGGCCTCTGCGGTCAGCTCCAGCAGCAGGCCATAGAGCGGCTCGGCCCGCCGATCGCCCGCCAGCGGGAGCAGGGCCCGGGCGGCATCGACCCGTATGGCGCAGCAGCCCGAGAGATAGTCCTGCGAGAGCAGCAATTCCCGGTGCCATTCCGGCTTCAGCCAAGGCCGCGATCGCGCACCCGCTCCATCGACCAGGTCCTCGTCGGCATAGAACACTGCCGCCTGCGGGTTCCCCCGAAGTGCTTCGGCCCAGCGCAGCAAGGCGGTTTCCGGCAATACCGCACCAGGCGCAAGCGGCAGGAGCAGCGAGCCCCCAGCCGCCACCAGTGCCGCTTCGAGCGCGGTCGCACCCGGCGCGGCCGTGATCCGGCGAAGGCGCGGGTCATCGGGCAGGGCGGCACCCTCGCCGCAGACCAGCACTTCGAGATTGGGGTAGGGCTGCGCCAACACGCTGGCGATCTGGGAGGCCAGACCGACGGAATCACTGCCGCTCGCGTCGACCAGAACGGAGATCAGCGGGCAGGTCGGCCAGGTCGCGCTCTCGGCGGCCAGCCTGCGCGCCACTTCCGGATTGCGTTCGACCATCCGGGTCCAGCGCCGGTAGGCGTCGGGCGCCATGTGCCAGTTGTGCCACAGCCGGTTGCGCGCCCGCACCCGCCGCCGCGTGACATGCCAGTACAACGCCTCCAGCGCCTGGAGCGGCCGCCAGCGCAAGGTGTGGAAAAATTCGCGCGAGAAATCGGTCATGCAGCGGTGGCTGGTCCAGTCGGCAGCGGCCGGCGGCGCTGGGCCATCGCGGCGGATCGGCCGGCTTTAGGGAACCCGCGCGCGCGGGACAAGCCGCAGCCGCCAAGCCGTTTAGCGTTTGCATGGGCATGAGGGAGTGATATTGGCCCGCCCCAATGCGCGCATACTTGAACCGGTTCAGCGGCCCCGCGGGCCGATTGCCTCAAATCCTGCGGGAGGGCCGCAAGCTGGCCGTCGTCGCCCTGGCCACCGTCGTGCTCGGCGCCTGCGCCGTGATGCCCGCCAGCGGGCCGACCGGCGGGCGCATCCGCTCCGATGCCGAGCCGGGCAAGGATCACGTCCCGTTCCGCATCGTCGAAGTCACCGACCTCGCCAGCGCGCCCGGCGCGCCGCCGGTCCCGGCGGTGTTCCAGCCCGAACGCTATGTCCCGCCGACCAACCTGATCGCCCCCGGCGACGTGCTCGACATCTCGGTCTACGAATCCGGCGTCACCCTGTTCGGCGGCACCAAGAGCGCCGGGGCAGGGGCTGCCGCTGCCGCCGGCGGCTTCGATCCCACCGCCCAGGTCGAACGGCTGCCGCCCGTCCGCGTCGACGACATGGGCGCCATCCGCCTGCCCTATATCGGCCGGATCGAAGTGGCGCGGCTGACCTCGACCGAACTCGAGGCCAAGATCCGCGCCGGCTACAAGGGCATGAGCCAGAACCCGCAGGTGATGGTCGCCATCCGCGATTCGATCGGCAACAGCGTGATCCTCTCGGGCGAGGTGGCGCGCCCCGGGCGGCTGGTCCTGCCGACCAATACCGAGACCCTGTCCGATGTGCTGGCCCTTGCCGGCGGCTATCGCGGCGAGGCGAAGGACCTCTCGGTGCGCGTCGTCCGCCAGGACCAGACGGTGGAGCTGCGCCTCAGCGACATCATGGCCCACGGCGAGCGCGACATGCGGATCTATCCGGCGGACCGGATCGCCATCGTCCGCGCGCCGCGCTCGATCGCGGTGATGGGCGCCCCCGGCCGGGTCGAGCAGCTGCCGTTCTCCGGCCCGACCATCTCGCTGGCCGAGGCGCTGGCCCTGGCCGGCGGGTCCAATCCGGGCGCCGGCAATGCCGCGGCGGTCTTCGTCTTCCGCTTCGAGAAGGGCGAGGACGGCTCCGATGTTCCGGTCGCCTACCACGTCAACATGATGCGCGCCTCGGGCTATTTCCTCAGCCAGCGCTTCGTCATGCGCGACAAGGACGTGCTCTACATCGGCAACTCCGAAGCCAACCAGCCGAGCAAGGTGGTCGGCCTCGTCAGCCAGCTGTTCGGGCCGCTGGTCGTGCTCAACAGTGTCATCAAAAACTAGCAGCCCGACCGGGGGCCGCCGTTCGGCCGGGGCCCCGGTTCTGCTGAAACTTGGCCTCGCCGCCGCGCCGGTCGAGACGCTGCGGGCGATCGGCGACCTGCTGCGCGGAAAGCGCGTCCGCGGCTGGTCCGGGCTCAACAGCGCAGCCTCGCGCCACCCTGCCTATTACCGCTCATGGGTGCGCCATGGCGAGCCGCGCGCGATCACGGCCTGGCTGGAGGGCGCGGGCAAGGGAGAGGCGGCGCTGCCACCCGTCGGCCTCGTCGGTTCGCCCGAGCTTGCCGGCCCTGGCTTTGTATCGCTTGCGCCTAGCCCAGCCCGATCCGTTCTGGACGCGGCCCGCGCCCATGGCTGCGAATGGCTCCTCCCCGTGCCGCCCGGCTGGCGCCTCTCGCCCCACCTTCCGGCGATCCTCGCCCGCGTGCCGACCAGCGGGCCTCAAGTTGTCTACTGGGACCATGACCGGCTTGAGGGCGCCCGCCGCTGCCATCCGGTGCTCAAGCCCGCGTGGGATCCCTTGCTGCAAGAAAGCTTCGACCTGCTGACCGGGGCCGCCATGGTCCGGGTCGATGCCGCCGCCGCCATGGCCGAGCGGACCGGCGCTCAGGATCTGCACGATCTGCTGGTTGCGGTCGCCTTGCAGGGCGATGCAGCGGTGATGCACCTGCCGCTGATCCTCAGTCACTACCAAGGCAAGGGAGCGAGCGCCCAACCGCGGCCGCGCCCCGTTCCGCAAGGGAATCCCCCCGGCGTATCGGTCATCATCCCCACCCGTGATCGCGTCGACCTCCTCGGCCAGTGCCTCGCCGGCCTCTCGCGCCTCACCTACGACGGCCCGGTCGAGATCATCATCCTCGACAACGACAGCCGGGAAGCCGCTTCCAAGGCCTTCCTCGCCCGGCTTGCCGAGAGCGGGCAATGCCGCGTCGAGCCCTTTCCCGGCCCGTTCAACTTCGCGGCCATGATGAACCGCGGCGCGGCCCTGGCGAGCCAGCCGATGCTCTGTCTCCTCAACAACGACATGGAAATGCAGGGCGACGACTGGCTCGCGCATCTGGTGGCCCATGCGGTCTTGCCGCAGACGGGAGCCGTCGGGGCGCAGCTGCTCTACCCGGATGGCACGATCCAGCACGCGGGCGTCGCCATCGGCATCGGCGGCGCGGCGGGACACGTCGCCAAGGGCGCCGATCCCCGCTCGCCCGAATGGCTGCCATGGCATTCGGTCACGCGCCGGGTCAGCGCGGTAACGGCAGCCTGCCTGGTCGTGGAAAAATCGCGCTTCCTCGCCGTGGGCGGCATGGATGCGGATCGCTTCGGGGTCGATTTCAACGATGTCGACCTGTGCCTCAGGCTCCAGCGTGCCGGATACGAGAACCGCCTCGTCGCCGAGGCCAGCCTGATCCATCACGAGTCCAAGTCCCGCGGGACGGAGCGCGTCGGCGCGGACCGGACCCGCTTCGAGGCCGAATTGCACCACCTGCAAACGTCGTGGCATACGCTCACGGCCCAGGATCCGTGGCATCACCCCTTGTTCCGCAGAGACAGCCAGGAATGCCTGCTCCAGTTCTGACCCAGCCCTCCGCGGCCCGGCTGGCCTTGCCGCAGGTGACTCTCGCCGCCGCCACCAGCGTCGCGCCGCTGGCCACGGCCCGCGCCCTCGCGCGCTCGATGGACCTCGTCGACTTCGGCGAAGTGCTGTGGATCAGCGACCTGGCCCCGCCCGAAGCGATCGCCGGCCGCGTCCGCTGGGAACGCATCGCCCCGCTCACCAGCCGCGACGCCTATTCGCGCTACATGCTGCGCGATCTCGCCGGCATGGTCCGCACCGAGTTCGTGCTCTGCGCCCAGTGGGACGGCTATGTGGTCGATCCGGCCGCCTGGCGGGCGGAGTTCCTCGACCACGATTACATCGGTGCCGTCTGGCCGCATTTTTCCGACATGACCGTCGGCAACGGCGGCTTCTCGCTGCGCTCGCGCAGGCTGCTCGAGGCCTGCCGCGATCTCCCCAACCAGCGCGGCGAGGCCGAGGACGTGTTCATCTGCCGCTCGATGCGCCCGCGCCTCGAAGCCGAACACGCGATCCGCTTCGCGCCGCCCGCGCTGGCCCAGGCATTCGCCTATGAGCGGGAGCGCCCGGGCGGGCCGACTTTCGGCTTCCACGGCGTGTTCAACCTGGTCAAGCTCGTCCCCGACCGCGAAGCCGCCGCGCTGATCGGCGAACTGCCCCCCCATGCCCTCGCCCGCAGCGAACTGCGCGAACTCGTCGCCTTGGCACTGCGCTCCGCCTCCTGGCGAACCCTGCTCGAACTCGCGCGCCGCTGGCGGCGGTGGTTATGAGCCGAGGGGGCTTTGCCAAAGGCGCGACATGGCCTAACGGGCAGGTACGGGGCAAGAATGCAAGGGTGGAGGTCTGATGAGTGAGTCCCGGCGCCAGTCCCGGCCCTACCTGCACCTGGCCGAACCCGCCCGCAGCGAATGCGTGCTCGGCCGCGGCAAGGAAGTGGTCCGCATCCTCGCCAATGCCCTCTCCCTGCTCGACGAGGCGCTCGACCACCGGTTCGTTGCCGCCTGCGAACTGATCGTCGCCGTGCGCCGCCAGCTGGTGGTGACCGGCATGGGCAAGTCGGGCATCATCGCCCGCAAGATCGCGGCGACCTTCTCGTCCACCGGCACCCCGGCCGTGTTCATCCACCCGGGCGAGGCGGCCCATGGCGATCTCGGCACGCTGGCGGCGGGCGACGTGCTGCTGGTGCTGTCGAACTCCGGCAACACCCCCGAACTCCGCCCGATCCTCAACTATGCGCGCCGGCTGGAAATCCCGATCATCGCGGCGGCCTCCTCGCCCGATTCGATGATCATGGACCTCGCCGACGTCCCCATCCTCATCCCCGCCGTCCGCGAGGCCTGCGCCGTCAACATCGCACCCACTTCGTCTACGGCGATACAGCTGGCGCTGGGCGATGCGCTGGCCATGGCGGTGATGGACATGCGCGGCATCACCCGCGAACAGCTCGGCCTGATGCACCCCGGCGGCACGATCGGCCTGCGCCTTGCCCGGGTGGACGAGATCATGGCCAGCGGCGCGGCCCTGCCGCTGGTCGGCCGCCACGCGCCGATCGGGGAAGTGGTCGTGACGATCACCTCCGGGCGCCAGGGTCTCGCCGGCGTGGTCGACGAGGCGGGCGACCTCATCGGCGTCATCACCGACGGCGACCTGCGCCGCCACTACAGCGACCCGCGCGACACCTCCGCCGGCGAGGTCATGACCGGCGCCCCCAAGTCGCTCACGCCCGAAATGCTCGGCACCGATGCCCTCGCGCTGTTCAACCGCCATGCCATCACCGCGGCCTTCGTGGTGGACCGAGACGCGGGCGGGTGCCGCCCGGTCGGCATCATCCACATGCACGATCTCGTCCGCCATGGCCTCGCCTGACCGCGCAAGCCACGCCCGCTTGAACTACGCCATCGTCATCCCCGCCCGCCATGCGTCGAGCCGCTACCCCGGCAAGCCGCTCGCCCCGCTGACCGGCGCCGGAGGCGAGGCCAAGACGCTGATCCGCCGCTCCTGGGAAGGGGCCAGCACGGTCGCCGGGCCCGAACGGGT
>Ga0068855_100004890_pt1 | contig 16358 bp, 15 predicted proteins | sample KBSCornC52_FD_66592 | JGI IMG/M metagenome (GOLD analysis project Ga0068855, IMG submission 66592) | Corn rhizosphere microbial communities from Kellogg Biological Station, Michigan, USA - KBS Corn C5-2 | ecosystem: Host-associated > Plants > Roots > Rhizosphere > Soil ...
GTGAAGGTGACGCGGTCGGCGCTGCAGAATGCGGCCTCGATTGCGGGGATGGTGCTACTTCATGCCGGGGAGACGCTGATAGTGGAGAAGCCGCAGAAGAAGGCACCCGCCGCCGGCGGCGGCCACGACGACCACATGGACTATTGATGCGGAACGCGTGATGCGTGAACCGGCCCCCAGGATTCGTGGAGAATCCCGGGGGTTCTTTCATCCGGGGAGTCAGGCGGCTACGGCGACGGTGCCTACCTCGCAGGTGGGCTCTGGAATCGGCTCGCCGTGCAGCCTCAGGCCCTCCAAATGGAAGGTGAGCGCCTCCTGGAAGTTCCTCTCCACGTCATCGCGCGTTTTCCCCGTTGCCGCGCAACCCGGAACGTCGGGAGAGTATGCGGACCAGTTGTCCGGCCCCCACTCGTAGATCACGGCATATCGCTTCATCTTCCGCTCTCCAATCCGGCCTGGCGCAGGATACTCTTCAGTGTTTTCGGGTGCATCTCTTCGCTACGGTGGCCGGCAATGGTCACCTGACCGGGCTTTGACGGATGCCGGCATTGACGGTGGCTGCCCTCAGTTCGGTCGAGCACCCAGCCGTCCTGTTCAACGCGCTTGATGACGTCCCGCACCTTCATTATATCCGGCTCACCTCTGTTCCAGCCCGTGTTGTCCATTCACCAGCCGATGAATATGGATGAGTAAGGCGGAGCGTACGGGCTTACCTTCTCAGTCTTTCGACGATCAGGACGCGAAAGTCCAAAGACTCAGGGATTCCAGTGGGAATCGCGGGGCTGCTTCCTGGCGGCTGGACGTCATTCGTCCTGAGCCGGAAGGCGCTGGGCGCCTTGCCTTTCCGGCTGTTGCGAATGTAGGCGGGATCGGCGAGGACGGCGTCGGCATCTTCGTGCTTGAAGTACCAGTAGGGCGTTTTTGCAGAGCCGGGTTATTAGCTCGGATGTGGTGGATTGGAGGCTGGCCGCGGAATCGGTGGATTCCGCGGCCGGTTGCGTCTGTCCTGTTCGCGGTGTGCGTGCGGCTAGAGGGTGGAGAGGAACGTCAGGAGCGCGGCTCGATCGGCCTGGCCGAGGCGGAGGAAGCGGCTGCGGGCGGGCGCGGATTCGCCGCCGTGCAGCGCGATCGCATCGGCGGGGTTCCCGGCGCGTCCGTCGTGGAGGAGGAATGGGCGGCGCGAGAGACCCCAGAGCGGGGCGGTGCGGAACTGGTCGCCCTGCGCCTGGCCCTGCCGGATACCGTCCGCAAGCGCGGGCCCCATCCGGTGGAGCAGGAGGTCGGAGTAGAGGCGGACCGGCTGATTCGCGAGTGCGGCGACCGCGTTCGGGCCGGTGTGCAGCTCCGGCGCGTGGCAGGCAGTGCAGCGGATCGCCTCGAAGATTCGCGCTCCCTGCTGTGCCAGGGGCGTGATGGGCAGGCGGCGTCCGGGCGGAGCGAGGAGGCGCATGAAGTCCGTGAACTTCTCCACGTCGCCGTCCTCGTCTTCGGGGTGCGCCGTGGCTGCCCAGCCGGGCGGGATCGGGCGGCCCTGCGGCAGGCTCTCGTCGGGGAAGTTCGCGCTGGTGATTCCCATTTCATTGAGATAGGCGTCGCCGGCGAAGAGATGCAGGCTGGAGTGCTGCGCCTTCCAGCCGAACCGGCCGACCTCGCTCCGCTTCGTTTCGGGGTTGTAGACGATGTTCGGGACGCCTCTCACGCCATCAGGATCGCAAGGGTTAGACTGTGCCAGTATCTCGCTGTCGGGAATGGCCTCGATAAGCCCTGCCCCGAAGAGCGGCGTGGTGATACGGTGGGACACGAAGGCCGCCTGCGGTGGGACGACCTCCGGAAGGACCGGACAGGAAGTGTCGAACTCGCGGAGGGACCGGGCCTGGAGTACGGGTCCGCCAAGCTGCGGGAGGTCCGAGTATCCATTCCTGACGATGCCCCCGATTCGCGTGGCTCGCGCGGTCTGAACGTCGAGCGCGGCTCCTCCGACCGCGCCTGCCCGGTGGCACTCACCGCAGCTCGTGCCATTGAAGACCACTCCCAGGCCCTCGTCGCGAGTCTCTGTTTTGGCGAAGGCTGCAAGGCCGGCGGCAAACCGATCCTTTTCGGAGTCGGACAGGCCGGGTAGCGGCTGGCCGAGGATCAGCGTGGTCTGCCACGGCGGCCCTCCGGACTGCGCACCCACGCGCCACGCGGCGGCGATTAGCAATCCGGCGGACGCCGGCAAGACCACGGACAACGTCGCTGTTCGACGATTCATCGTCGTGTCCCCTCTCTTTCGGGCCGCACGTAGTCGCGCGGCGCTCCTGCCCGCCCCTCTCTCAACTGATACAGGGGGCGCTTACACGTTTTCGCTAACGTGATCTCCCTCCGGCCGAACGGGCGGAATGAGGAGATGTTAGCCGTGCTACATGAAGCGAATGTGAAGGGGAATACCGGGAGTTCATGGACAACAGTGGCAGGGCGCGAGATCAGCGGACCTGCAGCGGAACGGTGTCGGAGGGATCGCGGAGGGTGGTGGGGAACTTGATGGCGGCTGCTGGTGGCCATTATGCGTAAACGGATGGGAGTGAGAGATGAGCGACAGAGAAGCGCCTAAAATACGGAGACGGGAGTTCCTTTATGGAGTGGGGGCCGGTGCGACGCTGCTGCAGGGCGGCGCGCGGGCCTCGCTGAAGAGACGGTCGCCGAACGAGAAGGTCAACTTCGCCGGCATAGGGGTCGGAAGCCAGGGCGGGGGCGACGTGGACGCGGTCGTGGCGGAGGGGGGCAACCTCATCGCTCTTTGCGACGTGGACCACAAGTACGCTGCGAAGAAGTTTGCGCAGTACCCGAACGCAAAGCCGTTCACCGACTACCGCGTGATGCTCGACAAGCTGGGTAAGGATATCGACGCGGTGGTCATCGGCACGCCGGACCACACCCACGCGGTCATCGCGATGGAGGCCATGAAGCGGGGCAAGCACGTCTACTGCGAGAAGCCGCTGGCGCACAACATCCACGAGGTTCGCGCGCTGATGGCGGCCGCGAAGAAGTACGGCGTCGTGACCCAGCTCGGGAATCAGGGGCACTCCTTCGACACGATTCGGCGGCTGTGCGAGTGGGTCTGGGCGGGCGCGGTCGGGAACGTACACACGGTTCATGCCGGGTGCGGCGAGTTCAAGGAGGTCTACTGCCAAAAGCGTAATCTCGACAAGCTGTCGCAGCACTACGACGTGCCGCCGGAGCTGAATTACGACCTCTGGCTCGGCCCGGTCGCCTACCGGCCCTACACACCATTCTGGGTGCCGTGGAACTGGCGCGGCTGGATGCCATTCGGCACCGGAACCATCGGTGATTGGTTCTGCCATGTCATCGACCCCTCCTTCTGGGCGCTGGACCTGGGCGCGCCGACGAGCGTGATGGCGGAGGTGACGGACTACGATCCGAAAGTGGACGGGCTCACGTATCCGCCGGCAAACAAGCTCACGTATGAGTTCCCGGCGAACGGGAAGCGCGGACCGGTCAAGCTCGTCTGGTACGACGGCAACAACCCGATTCCGACGCCGCCGGGATTCCCGTCGGACGACCAGGTGCCGCGCACGGGCGCTATTCTCTTCGGCGAGAAGGGGATGATCGTTCACGGATCGCACGGCGCGGGGGGATGCCACCTTCAGCCGGACTCCGTTCGGGAGCAGTTCTCGGGGAAGAATGCGCCGGAGCCGAAGATTCCGAGGGTGAAGAACCACCACTGGGACTGGCTGGAGGCGATAAAGACGGGCCGGCAGGCGGGCTCCAACTTCGACTACGGCGGCCGGCTGACACAGGTCGCGCTGCTCGGAGCCATCGCGATCCACTTCCCGGGCGAGACGCTCCAGTGGGACGATCGCGCGGCCCGATTCACGAACAACCGCGCCGCGAACGAGTACGTGAATCCGCGCTACCGGAGCGGGTGGAAGCTATAGGCGACCCCCCAACCCCCAATAATGGGGGAGCGATGGCGGTAGTGCCGTTCTCTGCCCGTCGTATGGTTGGCGTGAGCAGGGGCGAATAAATCGCCATCGATACCATGTGCGGAGCATGAAATGGCGTTTGCGCGGTGTGTAGGGGCGAATAAATCGCCAACGGTACTTTCGTCCTCCGCACACCGCACGACCGGCGCGGCGTAGGGGCGAATAAATCGCCAACGGTACTTTCGTCCTCCGCACACAGTCCCGATGGCGCGGCGTAGGGGCGAATAAATCGCCAACGGTACTTTCGTCCTCCGCACATAGTTCCGATAGCGATTTATTCGCCCCTACGAGAGCCAACGGTACTTTCGTCCTCCGCACACAGTCCCGATAGCGATTTATTCGCCCCTACGAGAGCCAACGGTACTTTCGTCCTCCGCACACAGTCCCGTTGGCGCGGTATGTAGGGGCGAATAAATCGCCAACGGTACTTTCGTCCTCCGCACATAGTACCGATGGCGATTTATTCGCCCCTACCCGTGCTTTCCGCAGCCAAATCTGGCGGTTCGGGTTGTATCTGTTTTGCTTCCCCATTATTGGGGGCTGGGGCCGCAATGGTTGCATGGATGCTGGTGTCCGCCCTCCTTGCGGCCGGCGCGCTGGCGCAGGGCGGCGATTCGGGCGGGGCAGGGCGTCCGGCTGAGACGACGATTACCGTCTCGCTGGGCGAGCGGGTCGGCCCCATGAACATCGCCCACATTGGCTCGCTCGGGCAGGGCGGCCTGTCCAGCGAGCCGATGTGGGATTCGCGCGCCGCGGAGATTCGCGCCCTCCATCCCCGCCTGATTCGGCTCTTCGTACAGGAGTATTTCGACCTGCTGCCGCGGGCCGGTCATTACGACTTCGGCCGGCTGGATCGGTCCGTGGATACCATCCTGAAGGCCGGCGCGAAGCCCCTCATGTGCATCTGCTTCAAGCCGCGCCTGCTCTATCCGGTGGTGAATCAGGACATCGTCGAGCCGCGCGACTACGGGGAGTGGGAGCGGCTGATCGGCGCGCTGGTGGCGCACTACAGGCGGAGGGGCGCGGGGATTCAGTACTGGGAGGTCGCCAACGAGCCGGACATCGGCGAGGACGGCGGCTGCCCATACCGGTTCAAGCCCGACAGCTACGCGCGCTACTACGAGCGGACCGCGGCGGCGATCCTGCGGGCGGACCCGGAGGCGAAGGTGGGCGGGCCGGCGCTCGCCAACGTCCGTTCGCCGATTCTTCCGGCGCTTCTGGACGCGTGCGCGGCGAAGAAGCTGCCCCTCCACTTCGTGTCCTGGCACACCTACACCAGCTCGCCGGTCCATGTCCGCTCCACCATCGATTACGCGAAGGGGCTGCTCAGGACGCATCCGGAGCTTCATCCCGAAACGGTCCTCGACGAGTGGAACATGGACCTGATGAACCCTTCGCAGGACCCGCGGTTCCAGCCGTGCTACCTCCTCGAAACGGCGTGGCAGATGAAGGACGCGGGACTCGACTGGTCATGCTACTACCAGATCCGGGACTGGCACGTGGACGAGGCGGAGTTCGCCCCGTTCATGTCCCCGCACGGAACGGCGTTCATGGCGCGGTGGTGGAACCGGATGCCGCAATACGACGGGCTGTTCGACTACCAGAATACCGTTCGCCCGGCGTACTTCGCGTTCAAGCTGCTCTCGCGGCTGACGGGCGACCGGCTGCGTGTAACTACCTCCGACGCGTCCGGCGTGCACGCATTCGCGTCTCGCGACGACCGCCAGCAAGTTACGAGCGTTCTCGTCTGGAACTTCTCGTCCGAACCGGTGAAGGCCCACCTTCAATTCACCGGACGGGCGAAGTACGCGCTGGTCCGCCATCAGACGCTGGGCGCCCTCACCGGCTCGAGTGACGAGAATGCGCGCCTGAAGGCCGGGCCGGCCATCCGATGGAGCGAGGCCGCGAAGGGGATGGACGTCGTCCTCGAGCCTTACGCGGTGCAGTTCTGGTCGATTGAATGACACCGCATCGGGGATTCCCTCAGATTCAGGGTTGAGTCGGCAGGATTCGCCCGCTTCAGGCTGAAATGGACGGTCATTCGCGGGAGGGAATTGGGCGATGAAGATGAGCCGGAGAGATCTGATGGGGACGGGCGCGGCTTCGATGGCGGCGGCCATGTTCGAGACGGGTGTAGAGGCAGGAGCGGCCGGAGAGGCGAAGCGGGCTGGCGGAGGGAGCGGCGCGGCGGCGGAGAACCTGACTATCCGCGGATATCTCTGCCGCGAGGCGGCGGCCATCACCGCGTCCGCCTTGAAGGACTGCCATGACGCAGGTGCTTTCCCGCGACAGCAGGCTGAGAAGCGCCGGCAGTTTCATGAGATGATGGGGATCGCGGAGATGGTCGCGGGTCCGCGGGCGGCCGTGCCTGTGCATGTGACCGGCGTGGTCGAGCGGCCGGGGTACCGAATCGAGAAGCTCTCCTACGAAAGCCTGCCGAACCTCCACGTCACCGCGAACCTCTATCTTCCGCAGCCGCTGGCAGCCGGCGCGCGCGTTCCCGCCGTTCTCTATGTCTGCGGTCATGCGGCGAATCAGAAGGTGAGCTATCAGGGCCATGCGCGGCGATTCGCGCAGCTCGGATTCGCCTGCCTCATCGTCGAGACGGTGCAGCTCGGCGAGACGGCGGGCTACCACCACGGGTGCTATCGCGAGGGGTGGTTCCACTGGTACAGCCGCGGCTACTCGCCCGCAGCCATCGAGCTTTACAATGGAATCCGGGGGCTGGACCTGCTGGCGCGGCGGGCCGAAGTCGACCCGCAGCGGATGGGAGTGACCGGAATCTCCGGCGGCGGCGCGGCCACGTGGTGGATTGCGGCGGGCGACGAGCGGGTGCGGGCCGCCGCTCCGGTCTGCGGCACGACCACGCTGGAGAGCCACGTCTACGACCGCGTCATCGACGGGCACTGCGACTGCATGTGGTGGCCGAACAGCAGGCGGTGGGACATGGCCGACATCGGCGGGCTCATTGCGCCGCGCCCCCTCCTCATCGCGTCCGCCAACCGCGACGGAATCTTCCCCATCCACTCCATCCGCAAGGTGCACTCGCAGATCGAGCGGCTGTACGGGATGCTCGGCAAGGCGGACCATCTCCGGCTGGTGGAGACGCCGGGCGGCCACTCCTACCATGAGAAGAGCCGCACCGATATCTTCTCCTGGTTCCTGAAGCACCTCGCCGGCAGGGAGGTCCCGTCGGAGAAGGTCGGGGACCTGGACGGCCCGCAGGACCAGCCGGAGACGCTCGAAACGCTGCGCGTCTTCGTGAACGGGGCGCCGCCCGGCAACCGGACCACGACGATTCATGATGAATTCATCAAGCTGGCGATGCCGCCGGTTATCGCCGATCTCGCGGTGATGGAGCGTGAGCGCAAACGGGTGGTTCGCGCGCTGCGGGAACAGACGTTCGCCGCCTTTCCAGCCGACCCGCCGCCGCTGAACGTGGTGGAGGAGTACGCGCGGGACGGCGGGACCGGCTCCCGATTCGCCTTCACGAGTGAATTGGGATGGCGGCTGCACGGCCTTAAGATGACGCCAGCCGATCCCGCGCAGCCGCTCCCTGCCCTCGTGGTCCTTCGGCTTCCCGGCGAGGAGCGGGACGGCGCGGAGCGGTTTGCGGGACAGGTTCCGGGGACGTGGGCGCGAATCATCGCCGAGCCGCGGGGGACAGGCGAGACCGCGTGGGGCGAGGAGCTGAGCTGGCATCTGCGGCGCGCTTCGGCATGGACCGGCCGCACCGTCGCCAGCATGCGGGTCTGGGACACCCTCCGGGCTCTTGAGGCCGCTCGGCACCTTGCGGGCGTGGACCCGAACCTTGTCTGTCTCGCCGCGAAGGGCGAGATGGCGGCGGTCGCGCTCTACGCGGCGCTGCTCGACGGCCGCGTGAAGACCCTCTTTCTCGATTCGCCGCCCGCGACACAGAACGCCGGCAGCCATCCGGACGGCCGCGGTCCCGCCATCGAGATGCTCCACTGCCTCCGAATCACGGACCTGCCGCAGGTCGCGGGCCTCCTCCACCCGACGGAGGTCGTCATTGCCGGCGACATTCCGAGCAGCTACGAGTGGGCCGAATCGGTGTGCAGGAGGGTTGGCGCACCGTGGCAGCGCGTGCAGAGTCTGGGGGCATGGGGGCCTCCCAGCCCCCAATAATGGGAGCGTAATGGCGGAGATGTCGTTCTCCGCACATAGTTCCGTTGGCGCGGTGTGTAGGGGCGAATAAATCGCAAACGTCACTTCCGTTCTCCGCACATAGTTCCGATGGCCCTATGTGGCGCGGTGTGTAGGGGCGAATAAATCGCAAACGGTACTTCCGCTCTCCGCACATAGTTCCGTTGGCGATTTATTCGCCCCTACGAGAGCCAACGGTACTTCCGACCTCCGCACACAGTATCGTTGGCGATTTATTCGCCCGTACGCGTGACGGTCGCGGATTCACCGCCCATTTGGATTGGGCCACATCGTCGCATTTGGAAAGGAGAACCGGATGGAACGAAAGACGGCAGATCAGTATCCGCAGGAGCTTCTCGACCTGTTCGACACCTATGTTCATGGGGAGATCGACCGGCGGGCTTTCCTGGCCAAAGCGCAGAAGTTCGCGGTGGGCGGGGTTACGGCGGCGGCGATCTGGGAGAGCCTGCGGCCGAACTACGCGTGGGCGCAGCAGGTGGCCAAAGACGACAGCCGAATCAAGACCGAGGTCGTGACGGTCGAATCGCCGCAGGGGAACGGGAAGATCAAGGGTTATCTCGTCCGCCCCGCAAAGAACCCGGACGAGAAGCGGCCCGGAATCCTCGTGATTCATGAGAATCGCGGGCTCAATCCGTACATCGAGGATGTGGCACGGCGGCTCGGCACGGAGGGCTATATGGCGTTCGCGCCGGACGGCCTGACATCCGTCGGCGGCTATCCGGGCGACGACGAAAAGGGCGGGGCACTGTTCCGGGAGGTTGACCGGCAGAAGATGGCCGAGGACTTCGTGGCGGCCGCGAAGTGGCTCAAGGCGCGGCCGGACTGCACCGGGAAGATCGGGGCCGTGGGGTTCTGCTTCGGCGGCGGAATCGTCAACATGCTGGCGGTGCGGCTGGGCTCGGACCTCGCGGCCGGCGTTCCGTTCTATGGCGCGCAGCCGAGCGCGGCGGACGCGGCGAAGATCAAGGCTCCGCTTCTGCTGCACTACGCAGGGCTGGACACGCGGATCAATGGAGGCTGGCCCGCTTACGAGGAGGCGCTGAAGGCGAATCACCTTTCGTATGAAGCGCACATCTACGAGGGCGTGAATCACGGGTTCCACAACGACACGACGCCGCGCTACGATGCTGCCGCGGCGAAGCTGGCGTGGCAGCGGACCCTCGCGTTCTTCGCAAAGCACCTGAAGGCGTGAGCGTGCGAATGGCAGGTGGAGTGGAGACTCGGCGGGCGTTCGTCACCGGCGGCAATCGCGGGATCGGGGCGGAGATCGCGGTGCGGCTGGCCCAGGAGGGCGCGGACACCGCGATCTGCTATCTGGAGGGGGACGACGAGGCCGAGAGCGTCGCGTCGCGGATTCGCGCAGCTGGCCGGCGCGCGCTGGCGGTGCGGACTGACCTGCGCGACCCGGCGCGGATTAGGGCGACGATGGCCCGCGTCGAAGCGGAGCTTGGCGGAATCGACATTCTGGTCAACAACGCCGGAATCGTGCGCGTCGCTCCCTTCCTGGAGCTCAGCCTCGCGGACTGGACCGACGTTCTGGACACGAATCTGCGCGCGGCGTTCCTCTGCTCCCAGATCGCCGGGCGCGGGATGGCGGCGCGCGGATACGGGAGGATTATCCACATCTCCAGCACGTTCAGCCAGGTGACGGTCCCGCACGTCACGCCCTACAGCGTCTCCAAGGCGGGTCTGGCGATGCTGGCGAAGACGATGGCGGTCGAGCTCGGGCCGCTGGGAATCACCGTGAACTGCGTCGGGCCCTCCACGATTCGAACGCAGCTAAACGCGGCAATGCTCGACCGCGACAACATGGAGGCGCGGGAGGCGGCCCTCAATCCCACGCGCCGAATCGGGAGGCCGGAGGATATCGCGTCGATGGTGGCATTTCTGGCCTCCGAGCAGGCGGGCTGGGTCAACGGGCAGAATATCATCGTGGACGGCGGGTTGACCGCCCTCTCGCCACAGCCGGCATATGAGTGAATCGGGATCATTTGCGGGCCATTACGAATGATCCGGAGATGAGTGATCCGGGGATGAATGAACCGGGGATGAATGAACAGGGGATGAATCCCCTCTCTACGAGACAAATCCCGCCTGCGCGGGATCGGGATTGAGGTTGAAGTGCGTGATTATGCCACCGAGGTGGCATTCGTGTCATAGAGAGGGGATTTATCCCCGGATTTATCCCCGGATTTATCCCCGGGGAAGTCCCCTTGGAGGCTTGTGTGAAACGAATCTCGATTGGAAGCTGGGCGTACAGCATCGGGCCGTATCAGGCGAATCCGGTGCCGTTCGACGAAGTGATCGACCGCGTTGCGGCGCTCGGGTTCGACGGTATCGAGCTGGGCGGCTTTCCGCCCCACCCCAATCCGGACGAATTGCGTTCGCGCGAGCAGCGGCAGGCGGTCGCGGACCGGGTGCGCGGCGCCGGCTTGGAGTGGTCCGGGCTGGCGGCGAATCTGTGGGGAGAGAAGCTCATCAACACGGACGATCCCGGCCCGTACATCGCCACGTTTCAGCAGAACCTCGAATTCTGCACGGACATGGGAATCAACACGATCCGCGTCGATACCGTGCAGCCGCCCACCATCTTCTCGGAGGTGGATGAGGGGACGGCGCTCCAGAGGGTCGTCGATACGTGGACTCACTGCGCCCGCCTGGCCGAAGACCGCGGCATAACGGTCGTCTGGGAGTTCGAGCCGGGGTTCGCGTTCAACAAGCCGTCCGACATCCTCGGAATCGTGGACGACGTCGGGCGGCCGAACTTCAAGGTGCTCTTCGACACCTGCCACGCGCACATGGTGGCCGCCGTGGGCGCGCGCCAGCCCGGCAAAAAGGAGACGCTGGCTGGCGGCGCGCTCGAGCTGGCACAGAGGCTCCGCGGGAACATCGCCCACGTCCATGTCATCGATTCGGACGGCACGCTTCACGACGATGAGACCTCCACACACGCGCCGTTCGGCGACGGTGTGATCGACTTCATGACCCTCCTCCCGGAGCTCGACCAGAACATCCCGGCGGACGGGTGGTGGACCATCGACCTCTGCTTCTGGCCGGACGCGTGGGCGATAACCGAATCGTGCAAGAAGTCGGTCGATGTGCTGAACGCGAAGCTGAACGGGTAAGGGGTGCGAGCGATGACGAGGCCGCTGCGAATCGGGTTAGTCGGGTACGGGTTCATGGGGCGGGCGCACTCCAACGCCTACAGGCAGGTGAATCGATTCTTCGACCTGGGCATCGAGCCCGTGCTGAAGGCGGCTTGCGGCCGGAGCGAGGGGAAGGTCCGCGCGTTCGCGGAGAACTGGGGATGGGAATCGGTCGAGACCGACTGGCGGAGCCTGGTCGAGCGGGACGACATCGACGCCATCGACATCTGCACGCCCAACCGCTTCCACCGAGACATCGCCATCGCGGCCGCGCGGGCGGGGAAGATGGTTCTCTGCGAGAAGCCGCTCGCGATGAACGGGGCGGAAGCGCGTGAGATGACCGAGGCGATCGAGCGGGCGGGCGTGCCGAATCTCGTCTGGTTCAACTACCGCCGCGTGCCCGCCATCGCGCTGGCGAAGCAGGTCGCCGAAGAGGGGCGGCTGGGGACCGTCTTTCACTACCGCGCCCAGTACTTGCAGGACTGGACCATCAGCCCGGATCTGCCGATGGGCGGCGCGACGCTGTGGCGGCTGGACGCGGAGGAGGCGGGCGCGGGCGTCTCCGGCGACCTCGTCTCCCACTCCGTCGATACGGCGCTCTGGCTGAACGGCCCCATCGAATCCGTGGTGGGAATGACCGAGGTATTCGTGAAGGAGCGCGCGATTCAGGACGACCCGGGCCGGCGGAAGGCGATCACGATCGACGATGCCTGCCAGTTCATGTGCCGGTTCGCGAACGGATCGCTCGGCCTCTTCGAATCCACGCGGTATGCGCGCGGCAGAAAGAACTACAACACGCTGGAGATGAACGGCGCGGACGGGTCGGTCTACTTCGACCTGGAGGACCCGCACCGATTGGAGTTCTACGATCACGGCGACGCGGCGCACCTGCAGGGCTGGCGCTCCATCCACGTCACCGGATTCGAGCACCCCTACATGAAGAGCTGGTGGGTGCCGGGCACGACGATTGGGTACGAGCACACGTTCACGAACACGCTGGCCGACTTCCTGAAGGGGCTGGAGACGGGGCAGCCGGCCTCTCCCACGTTCCGCGATGCCCTCCAGACGCAGCTCGTGCTGGACGCGGTGCTGGAGTCGGCAGAATCCGGCAACTGGGCGGAGGTCGCGGGGAGCGCGTGACGACCAATCCATGTCGAAGCATTCGCCCTCCCAACGCGAAAGCTGTCACGCGTTCCTCAAAAGAGGGTGGTCGGGGGCTCTTTGCGGGCCTCGATGACTTTGCGGCGGGCCGGCGATTACTTGTCGAAGTCCGACATAGACATGGGCGGTCTACGGGCGCCATGTCGAACGGTATAGATGAGGACGGTGTCTACTTGCCGGTTGTACGAGTAGAAGACAAGGTAGTCCTTGCAAACGGCGCGGCGAACATATGGATAGCCCGTTATGTCTGCTACTTGCGCTGCGTATGGAAACTCTGTCAGGAGATCGAACAGTCTATCCAGGCGGTGGAGAGTTTGCGAGTCCAGCGACTCGATATCGCGCTGAGCGGTCGGAAGCAGAACGAGCTTGCTGTTCAAGTCGTTCCTTCTGTAATCCTGTCAGCGTATTTCGACCGGAAGCCTGCCAGAGTGAGGTAGCGGCCCGCGGCGAAATCGTTGTCTCCACGCTGTATAGCGGCCTGAATATCGCGCATTTCATCGTCAGTCAAGGCGAGGCTATCGGTACCGCCAGCCGGATATCCTGAGAAACTTCCAACGGGCTGGCCGTTGAGTGAGACGATGACAGGTTGCTCTTTGCTCAACATCTCCTCAATGACCTGTCGCGCCACCGCAGGCAGATCCTCCATTACCACAGTTTTTGCCATGCCGAACCTCCTCAGTCATCTATGCTTTAACCGTATTATAGCCGCGACAGGATGGAATGGCAATGCGACAGAGACGGTATCAAAACAGGGTCGTTGGGGGCTCTTTGCGGGCCTCGATGACTTTGCGGCGGGCGGCGCCGATGTCCTCCACGAGAGTGCGGCGCGAGGATTCGTAGTAGTCGCCCTCCTGGCGAAGGATGAAGGCCGGGTGGAGCGCGGCCATGATGTAGCGGCAGTAGGGCGAGGAGGTGAACCACTGCCCGCGTTCGGCCATCATGCGGAAGCCAGGATGGATAAGGGAGGAGGCAGCGGGTCCGCCGAGGCAGACGATGACGAGCGGCCGGATTATGCGGAGCTGCTGGTCGAGCCAGCCGCGGCAGGCGTCGATTTCGTCCGTGCGGGGCGCGCGGTTCTTCACACGGCCCGCTTCGACGACGCATGCGCGGCATTTGATGACGTTGCAGATATAGACGTGGCGGCGGGTCATGCCGTTTTCGCGGAGGCACTCGTCCAGCAGAACGCCCGCGCGACCCACGAACGGCCGGCCGGTAGCGTCCTCGTTCTGGCCGGGACCCTCGCCCACGAAGACGAGCGGCGCATCCGGGTTGCCCTCGCCGAAGACGACTTTGCTGCGCGTCGCATGGAGGTCGCACCGCGTGCAGACCGCGGCCTCGGCCCCGACCCGCGCAAGCCTCGCCTCGTTCGTCTCTTCCTGTTCCAGCTCCTCGTCAGACATCACACATCCGTGCAAGCGGCCTTCAGGCTGCGATAGACGGCCTGGAGGCTCTCCGGAATCACGCGCACGTCGCCGAGCACCGGCATGAAGTTGGTGTCGCCGCTCCAGCGCGGAACGACGTGGATGTGAACGTGGTCCGCGATTCCCGCGCCGGCCACGCGGCCCATGTTCATTCCGATGTTGAAGCCGTCCGGCCGGAACGCCTTCTTCAGCAGGTTCACGGCCCGCCGGGTCAGCGCCATCATCTCCAGCATCTCGGCATCGTCAAGGTCGTTCAGGTCGGCGGTATGGCGGTACGGCGTCACCATCAGGTGGCCGTTGCTGTAGGGGTAGGCATTCAGGATGATGAACGCCCGCTCGCCACGGTGCAGGATGAGGCGCTCCTCGTCGTTCTGCTCGGCCGGAAAGACGCAGAAGATGCAGCCCTGGACGTCGTCCGCCTTCGCGATATACTTCATGCGCCACGGCGCCCAGAGTTGCTCCAACATAAACCTCCGATTTCACCGCGAAGCCACTGACCCACCGGGTGGGTCTGAATGCAAAATAACTCTCGCAGGCGCGACTTACTTAGAAGACACGTAGAGCGCGAAGAACGGCAAAGGCGGGATTCTTACCGCGAATAACGCGAATATGCGCGAATAGGACTCATGAATCCCCCGCCGTTCTTCGCGCTCTTCGCGTCTTCGCGGTTCAGGTCGCCTTTCTTGGTTTTCGGCGGAGCATGGCGAGGGCCTGCTTCATCTCTTCCATTTTCAGGGCGGTCGCGCAGCCGAGGTAGACGACCGTGCCGACGCCGAATCCGGCCAGGAGAGAGAGGGCGGCGTGAATCTTGGCATGCCCGGTTGGCGAGGCGAAGAGATGATCCACGCCGACTTTGACGGACCAGCATGCGAGGCCGGCGATGGCGGACGCGAGGGTCGTCTTGCCGACGGAGACAAGCATCTGGCCCAGCTCGAAGCCTCGCAGTCGGTTCCGCAGCACCCAGAGCATCACGACAACGTGCATGGTTGCGGCGATGGTCGTCGCGAGCGCCAGGCCCTCGATTCCCATGTGGAACGTGTTCATGAAGAGCAGGTTCATGGGAACGAACACGAGGGTTACCAGCGTGCCGATGACGACCGGCGTGACGGTGTCCTGAAGCGCATAGAAGGAGCGTGAGAGAATCGACTGCATCGACCACGCGAAGATCCCGATGCCGTAGACCATCAGCGCCGAGGCGGCCAGCGCGGTGTCGGCCGCATGGAACTTGCCGTGCTGGAGCAGAAGCTGGATGATCGGCACGGACAGAATCACCATGAAGACGGACGACGGAATCGTGAGGAAGAGGAGGTTGCGGATTCCCCGGCTGGACGTGGAGCGCAACTCGGCATAGCGGCGCTCGGCGGCCAGCGCGGAGAGCGTCGGGAAGATGGCGACCGCCATGGCCTGCGCGAAGAGACCGAGCGGCACCTGCATGAGCTGGTTTGCGTTGGTGAGAGCGGCCATGGGCCCGTCGCCGAGCTTCGAGGCGAATGCACGGTTGATCCAGATGGAGACCTGCGGCAGCGCCACGCCCAGAACGACGGGCAGCATCAGCTTCCACACCTTCATCGCGTCGGGATGGCGGTAGTCGAAGGAGGGCGCGTAGTGCATGCCGAGCCGCCGGACCGCGACGAGCTGGAGCCCGAAGTTGCCGACGACTGCGCCGACGAGCGCGCCCCAGCAGAGACCCTGCATGCCCATCCACGGAGCCAGGAGCAGGCCACCCAGAATGATTCCGAGGTTGTAGATGACGGGGCCGAGCGCCGCGATGCGGAACTTCTGCATCGAGAACTGCGCGCCCATCAGGAGGCCGCCGAGGAAGAAGCAGAGCTGCGCGGGGAGCACGATTCGGGTGAGCGGGACCGTCGCGGCGACCTTCGCGGCGCTGAATCCGGGATTTACGAGCTTCGTCAGCGGGACCGCGAATATCTCGCCGGCCACCACGAATCCCGAAATCACGACGAACATCACGGTCGCCACGATACTGAAGACGTGCCAGGCCTCCCGCTCCTTCTCCTGCGTGATCTTCTCGGTGAAGACGGGAATGAAGGAGGAGGAGAGCGCGCCGCCCGCGATGAGGAAGAAGAGCAGGTCGGGAATCTGGAACGCCCCGTAGTAGACGTCGGCGTCGTATCCCTGCCCGAGAATGTGGGAGATAACGGCGTTGCGAACGAGTCCGAGGAGACGGCTGGCGAGGATCGCCGCCATCATGATGCCGGTCGCCCCCGCGATTCGACGTCCGGAAGAGGGCGGCGTCGGCTCGGTGGGAGGCTCGGCGACAGGTGCTGTAGCCATGCGGCTATTGTACCGGCGGTCCTGTCGGCAAGTCAAACGGTCGATTCCTCACCGCGAAGCCACTGACCCACCGGGTGGGTCTGAATGCAAAATAACTCTTGCAGGCGCGACTTACTTAGAAGCCACTGACCCACCGGGTGGGTCTGAATGCAAAATAACTCTTGCAG
>Ga0068855_100004891_pt1 | contig 16358 bp, 14 predicted proteins | sample KBSCornC52_FD_66592 | JGI IMG/M metagenome (GOLD analysis project Ga0068855, IMG submission 66592) | Corn rhizosphere microbial communities from Kellogg Biological Station, Michigan, USA - KBS Corn C5-2 | ecosystem: Host-associated > Plants > Roots > Rhizosphere > Soil ...
GGCACTAAGTTAAGGCCAGAGGACCCTTCGATCACTTCTGTAGTGACCCTCTAGTGGCGCTCGAAAACTTGTGTGGCTTCCAATAGAAACAATGGCGAGTCAATCCAGCGTCGCACCGTTAATCGAGCGAATCGCAAATCGAGCGCCACATCGTTGAATCTTGGTAGAGCCTGTCTCGGGGAGGGCTTTCCAGGGGCCTCAAAAACAGGGATGTTTTTGGGCAGCCTCCATGGACGGATTCACGGCGTCCCTGGAAAGCCCTCCCCGAGACAGGCTCACACCCTCACAGAACGCGACCTCTGAGCAGCCTTTCAACGCACCTAACCGCTTCTCAATGATGCGTCACCTGCAAAATGCTGTTCCTAATCTGCTCGTGCAACACCAATTGCGCATCAGCAGAAACAGCGAGCAGCATTTCCGTAAACGTGAGACGGCCTTCTGAATTCACGCCGAGAACGTTGCGAGCCCGCAGCAGGTCGATGAAGTTCTTGAACAATGTCTTGTCGAAAAATTCCGGCGAGTTGAGTTCGTACAAGAGCGACATGCGCTGCGCCATCAATTGACACTGGCTCTCGAGCACATCCTGGCTCATGCGTCCGCTGCCGGCTTTCAACAACAACGAAATCGCCAAGTAGTAGCGCTCGATGATGGGCACTGTACATTGCGCGAGCACGGACAATTGCACTGCTTCTGCGGAACCCGTCGGCGGACGTCCCCAGGCCGCGCCGGCATCCGTCGATTCGAGCAAACCGTGATTCGCGAGATCTTGCAGAATTTGGTTCACGACACTCGGCAGCTCGGCTTCGCTCCAACGCAAGAACAGCTCGTCGCGCAAATAAGGATAGATGCGCCATGCAAGCCGTTGGATGTCTTCGGTACGCAGGGTGCGATTGTTCAGGAAACAGCACGCGATGATGGAGGGCATGGCGAGCAGATGCAGAACGTTGTTGCGGAAGTAGGTCATCAAGACCGAATTCTCTTCGCTCATCTGCAACACGTCGCCCATCGAATGCTTGCGACGCAGCAGCACACCCATGGCTTCTCCGTAGCGAATCATCGATGCGCCGTCTTCCATGGTCACACTCACGGAATGCGAATACGGATTACGCCGCATCACCGATGCATAGAGTTCGAGCTGCCGTGCTAGATCGGACTCGATCATCGACTGCTTGGGCATGGCGAGCAGGACGAGCCCGAGCAGATTGATCGGCGTTACGCAGGCCGCGCTGTTGATGCTCGTCAGGATTTGCGTGGCGAGATCATCGACGGTACGGCCCAACCATGCGGGGCGCGCGTCGTCGTCGAACACGGTACCGCGCCACTCGGGCGCATGAGCATCCAGAACATCCGAGAGCAGAATGGGTTCGCCGAGGCTCACATGAACTTTGCCGAAGCGGCTGCGCAATGCCGGCAGCGTCTTGAGCATGCCTTTGAGCGATTCCTTTTCCTTGGGCTTGCCCGAGAGTTCGTTGATATAAGTCTTGCCTTCCACCAAGCGCTCGTAGCCGAAATACACGGGCATGAAAGCCACGGGACGACGCGGATCGCGCAAGAAACTGCGCAAGGTCATGGCGAGCATGCCTGTCTTCGGCTGCAGTAAGCGGCCGGTGCGGCTGCGGCCGCCTTCGATGAAATATTCGATGGCATGACCGCGGGCCATCATGAGACCGAGATATTTCATGAATACCATGGTGTAGAGCGTGTTGCCGCCGAAGCTGCGCCGCAGAAAGAAGGCCCCGCCCTTACGCAGGAAGTGGCCGACGACCGGCATGTTGAGGTTGATGCCGGCGGCGATGTGAGGGATCGCATAGCCTTGCGCATAGATCACATACGAGAGCAGCAGATAGTCCATGTGGCTGCGGTGGCAGGGTACGTAGACGACTTCGTAATTTTCGACCAAGGACTGCAGGCGGTCGACATGATGCAACTCGACGCCGTCATAGAGTCGATTCCAAACGCGCCCGAGCATGCGCCATAAGAATTGCACGAAGCCGTGGGAATAGTTGGCTGCGATCTCATCGGCATAGCGCTTCGCCAACATGATGGCGTCGTGGCGGCTGAGATTCTTGGCCTTCATCTCGCCGCGAATAGCGCTGCGCACCGCGGCTGTACGCAGCACTTGCGTAACGATCGTGCGTCGATGCGAGTAGTCGGGACCGATCGTGGCGGCGCGCTGCTTGCGCAAGCTTGCGCGCAGGGCTCGCGCCACGCGTCTCACGCTGCGAGAAACATCCGTGCCCTCGCCCGCCGCCGCGCGCAATCGAATAGGCTCGCCGAACTGCGCCAGCAAGTTGCGCCCGTTCACCAACACGGTGAGCGTGCGGCGAAAACGCCCGCTGATATCCCACGTCTCCGAGAGCCACAGTCTGAGCCAGGAGCGCTCCTTGTCAGGCGCACGCCCCCAAAATAAATTCACCGGCACGAAATCTATATCGGCGCCGTCGGTAGCGAGAGCGTTGCGCACCAACGTGCGCAAACTCGCGGGAATACGCCGATCGAGACGCGTACCGAAGAAGCCGCTCCGGCGCTCGAGACAAATCACCGAGCGCGCACCCAACGACGCGTTGTGAAACGATTGCGAGGGACGCGGCAACCCATGCTCACGACATATTTTTTCGAGCGCCGTGAGATCCGCAACGCCTTTCAGCTCTAGCACGTAGCAGATCGGCCGCTCGCTCGCGCGCAATCTATCGTCGAAGTCGGCCGGCAACACGCGGGGACGCGCCCACACGGAGATGAAGGCACGCAGCCAACCGAACGCAAGGGTATCTAACACTTGCATGCGCTACGGACGAACAGGTTGAGTCGCAGACAAGGTACTCGGCGAGCTCATTCTTCTTTCTTGTTCTCGGCAGAGTCGACCGCTTGGTCGAGGTGCTGTCTGTCTTGCATCAACGTGTCTTGCACTCCCTTGGCGCGATCCATGGTGCCGACCATATCACCAAATACGGTGTCCTTCACCGGGGGCGGCTCGGATTTGGAGTCGGTCGAACTGCCGCAGGCAGCGAGAAAAAGAGCCATCGCAACGGTAAACGCTTTGACGCTACGCATGCTTGTTCTCCGCGACGCGACTCAAGAGCAGTGCGAACAATTCCTTCAGCTCGGGAATGTTTTCATTGAGACGGTGATCGCCATCGACGATATGAAGCGTCGCCGCCGCTTCCCGTCCCCACCGGAAACTATTCTCGACGGGGACGATATCGTCCCGCCAGCCGTGCACGATGACCACGGGACAGCTCACGGGTTTGGGTGTGTAGCGCTCGAAGCCAGGCATATAAAAGGCCGGCGCCATCAAGAACATGCCGCTGACCGGTACAGTCTGGGCGACCGCTGCCGAAACATGACCGCCCAAACTCGACCCTACGAGGATCAAAGAGCCCGAAAGCGTGCGTACGAATTCGTGCAGCTTAGTCACGCGTGCCATGGGATCGTCGATCTGACGATAGTCGACCGATTCCACTTGCATACCGCGACCGCGCGCCACGTCGGCCAACGCGACGATCTTGTTGCCCCACGGATCGCCATCCTTTCCATGCGAAAAAACGACTGTGTGTGTCATGGCGCGAGTTTAATCGGTAGCGTCGATCTTCCACAGTAGTTCGTCGAGCTCACGATGCTCGGGCCAACCGAACCGTTTGAGATCGATACGCCCCGAGACGACTTTCACGCCTTCGCGCCGCAATCGATCGAGCTGCGCACGATACGCGTCGCTGCCCATCGGAAAGGAGCTGCGCCCCTGTGCATTGATGACGCGATGCCAAGGCAGTTTGAGCGATGCAGGCGCATGCTTGAGCACCGCACCGACCCATCGAGCCCGTCGCGGCGCTCCGGCCACAGCCGCAATGGCGCCGTAGGTCGAAACGCGCCCGCGTGGAATGCGGCGGATGGCGGCGATGATTTTTTCGTCGAAGGACACAACGGCGCTAGATCGGCATTCGATCATGCACCGTCGTCGCGGCCCGATTCGCGCGATCGGGATTATGGCGACGCTCCCCGCCCGTCAGCGCAATCCCGAGCGCAGCGACGAGGGGCAACACATTCTCGAGAAAGTCTCCCGGTGCATCCGGCATCGCGTGAAAGATAACGGTCAAAAACAGCCCGGCCCACATTGCGCCCAGCATCGAGCCGGCGCGAATGCGTTTGCCGCCAAGACGCACGAGTAACAGCGGCGCAAATGCTGCGCTCAATGCATTGAATGCGAATGCGCCGTACTCCGTTGCACTCAGCGGTATATAGAGCGCTACCAGAACGATCGCGACCGCGACGAACGGCATGAACACGCGCGCAAACTCGAGTGAGGGAGATGCCGACGGGCGACGGGTATCGTTTGAGACTGCGACTACGATCAGCAGCAACAAGATATCGAGGGAAGAGACGATGGAGGCGATCAGAGAAAAGGTCACCGCCACAGCCAGCACGGTCGGCATGCGGCGTGACGCGAGTTCCGTCAGCACGTCGAATCCGCCCAGCTCCCCGATCAATACTTTGGCGCACCAGCCGACGACCAAAGCGAACAGCACCATGCAGAGCGTCCAAGCGATTGCGAATCCACCGGCTCTAAGCATGAGCGTCGCATCTTGCAGCGCCATGAAGCGATGCGTGATGTAGGGCTGACCGCATCCGCCCAACCCCGGCCCGAACGTGCCTAACACGAAAGCGAGTGCTACGACACCGGACCGAGTCCCCAGCCAGCCATCGCCATTGGTTCGCATTTCGGCGAGCGCCGCCATCAGCGCGGAAGGTCCACCGACTGCATCGACTGCAAACACCATGAGCGCGAACACGATGCAGAGCATGGCGAGCGCGTGAATGGCGCCGAGCACGCTGATTGCAAACAGACCTCCGATCACTGTGTAGACAAAGACGATCGTAAGGGCACAAATCAGCGCGGTACTGATATGCCAATGAAATGCGTGCTCCATCATCGAACCTGCGATTTTCAGCTGCACGCTCGCAAACAAAGACAACGCCACGATCACGATGAAGGCCGCCGTCCATGCGACACGCCGCTGCGTGCGCTCGCCCGCATCGGCCGCGAGAACTTGAGTCAACGACCAGCTGTCATGCACCAGCGAAAGCGCGCGCAAGCGCGGCGCTACATAGAACCAATTGACCAACGTACCCAGCAGCAAGGCCAAGCCGGTCCACACAGCTGCAAGTCCCCAGTAGTAGGCCGTCGAACTCAAGCCGATCAGCACTGCTCCCGACACCACGGACGAAGCGGAACTGAGCCCCACCGTCGCGGGCCCCAAGCGCCGGCCCGCCAAAAAGAATTCATAGGCACCGGGATTGCGGCGTGCCGACCACAACGTCACCGCAAACGTGACGAGCAAATAACCGCAGACGAATAGGAGCCCAATGGAAGAACGCGACATGACGGATTCGAAGCGTCAGTCCTGCAGTCCAGCGGCCGCTGCGTTCTCCGACTCCGGAGGCAACGGCGTGGGCATTTCATAGCGATTGACGGCAATGGTACGCACGAGGCTGCCGCTTAGTGCATGCGTCACCATGACAGTGTGATATTCGCCGCGTCGCGTGGCAGCAAAGCCCACCACGATGTTGCATCTGCCGGCTTCGATGTCGCTCTCATGATTGACGCGCTCGTCGCAAATGACGAAAAACGCCTGCGCTGCGGGCAATTCGCCGAAACTTCCTTGAGCCACTAAATCCGACATGAAGGAATTCACTTGGCGCACGACACGGCGCCAAATCGTTGGACCCGACGTCGACCATACGACCCATCGCGTGCCGCGCTCGATGGCATCCACGATGAAGAGCGCAAATCGGCGCGGCGCCAAATATCCCCAATCGGCCGCGACGTGCGCGCCGCCCGCGAGCGTGCGCGTGAGCAATCGCACCGGACCGGCGCTCTTGGCAGCTTGCAGTCCATTGACGCCATTCGCTGCGAGACGCCAACGTTCCGCTTCGGTGAGTACGACTGCTAATCGCACGCCACCGCGAGGCACGTAGTCGGGCTCGGGTTGCCGCAGGGCCCACACGGGTTTGTACGCATCGATGCGAGACAGCATTCCCGCAACCACTCCACCGTTGGCGAAAATTTCGGCGCGGCCACGCAGTCGATCGTGCACGACGATCCGCGGAAAGAACATCACGGCTTGATCGGAGGAGAAATCGAAATTGCGGGCGCCACGCACGGCTGCCTCGACGTTGCTCCACTCGATAGGCGGATCGACGATGAGCACCGCGCGCCGTTCGCGGCAGAACTTGGCTGCAACGAGTAAGGTGCTGGCTCCAACATCGGTAGTACGCGTGAGCGGCGGAATATAGACAAAGCCCAAATTTTCGATGCCGGCGAGCGCAAAGAGCCCCTTGCTGTCGGTGGCGGAACCAATCAGGTCGTAGTCAGAGAGAGGACCGCCGTCGTCGCCATCCAGATTCGAATGTCGATAGCCGCCGCCCTGCGATCGGTTGCCGGGCAAGAACGTTGGATCGGGCCTGACCGCCGGCGCTTCGCCCAACACGCGCGCCAGGCTCGAGTCCATGAGGACGTGGCCGACGAACCGATTCGTGCCGCGATCCACGGACACACGACGAAACGTTTCCTGCTCCTCGATGCGTTCCGAATCCGGCGCGCGCACTCGCTGCAACACTAGATTGAACCGGTCGGTCTCGTTGGCTTCGACATTGTCGTAATCGACGGCGGCGCGCAGAAATTCTCGCGTGCCGATCGAAAGCGCCTGCAGCGTGAGCGTTTCCGATCCGCAAGGTAGCGTGATCGTCGGCGGCGCTCCGCCGTTTGCGACACGCACCACGACGGCATTCGTGCCGCCTTGCTCGAAGAATTGCTCGGCTGCATAAGAGAGCGGGCTGGGTTGCCAGAGACCGCCGAACACTTGTTGGAAGTGCGCGAAACTCGCGATGGCTATCGGTCGATTGACAGGGCCGCGCAATGTACGGCCTACGAAAGCAGTGACGGACGCGCCGCGCGCAATCGGTTGTTCGATTAGCGATAGATCCGCAATGTGAACACCTTGCGAGCTGCGCTCAGGCACCGTCCCAGTCCCATAATAGTTGTGTGCGTACGGTAGCACACTGCGATGATCCCAAGCAGTGAGTGATCGGCTGCTTGCGCTTTACGGGAGGAGATGCGCTATTCATCCATGCTCGGATGAAATAAGGCGACGCGCCGTTGCTTGAAGAATGGGATGAGCACCATGCCGGCGATGAAGCCGCCGATATGCGCTCGAAACGCAACTCCGCCAGCGCCTTGTTGAGTTGCATTGCTGAGGAGTTGCAGACCGAACCACAGCGCCAACACGATTCCCGCGGGCAGCCGCACGGTCTGCATGATAAATCCGAGCGGTATCAACACCAGCACGCGCGCCTGCGGAAACAAGAGCAGATACGCACCCAGCACGCCGGAGATCGCACCGCTCGCGCCGATCATCGGAATCTCCGAACTCGGATCGGGCAGCGCTTGCGCCGCCACCGCGACCAGTCCGCAGATCAGATAGAAAACGATGAAGCGCACGTGCCCCATACTGTCTTCGACGTTATCGCCGAAGATCCACAGATAGAGCATGTTGCCGATGATATGCATCCACCCGCCGTGCAAAAACATGGACGTGAATGCCGTCAGCATGGGCGGAATCACACTCAGCTCGGGCGGCAGCTCGGCGCGATGGAGCAACACGGCCGGAATCGCACCGAGCGCAAATACTGCGCGCTGTCCGCCGCCGCCCAACGAGAGCTGCCACAGAAACACCAATGCGCAGGCAACGACGATACTGACCGTTGTTATCGGCGGAGCGGACGATGGATTGTCGTCGCGAAGCGGGATCACGATGGGACAGGGGTTAGGAGATAGGGGTTAGTCGTTAGTCGGAAGGCGTTGCAGGTCTTTTGGGTTTTTATCTCCCGTTACAGCGCGTTCCACTATACGACGCTGTTCCTCTTCTTCTGCACGGCGCGCGTCGTCGCGTTTGCGGGCAATTTCATCGAGCATGATGCGCAGCCACTCGCTCGCCATTTCGGTCTCCGGGGACGGGAGAGCGAATTGTAGCAGCGGGTGAGTGTAGTTAGAGCTAACGCCACAAGATCCTGCGGCGCGAAGGATCGGCACTTAGGCCAGCGTTTCGGACTGCGTTCCTCTGGCCGCAGACTGCGGACCGCGTACCGCAGACTTCTGCTTGGCCACTTCTCCATACAACTCGACCAACCGCTCCGCCATTGCTGGTGCAGACCACGTCGAAGCATATGCACGGGCAGCCGTGCTCATACGATTGCGTTCGGCGGCATCCTCGAGCAAGTTTGCGACCAGATCGGCAAATCCTTGTTCGTCGTCCGGCGCTATGCGCGCACCTTGCTGCGGTTGCAGGATATCGATCGTTCCCATGTAGGCCGTGGACACGACGGGAACACCCAAGGCCATGGCTTCGAGCAGTACTAATCCTTGAGTTTCGGTTTTGGACGCAAAGACAAACAAATCACCGGCGCGGTAACAGTCGAGCAGCGCCGAGTCACGCGCCAAATAACCGACGAAGCGCACGTTGTTCTCGAGTCCCGATTCGCGCACGACGCGTTTGCAATGTTCGAGTGCCGGACCTTCGCCGGCCACGATGAGGAGGGCATCAGGAACAACTTTCCGCAAACGCATCAGCATGCGGAACAAGAAATCGATGTTCTTTTCGTGAGCGACCCGCCCTACGTGCACCATCGTCGGGCGCGCTGGAGCGATGCCGAGTTGCTCGCGAAAACGAGCGCCATCGCCGCCATTCAATGCAGCTGTCTCGATGCCTGTGGGAATGATGCGCATTGGGCAGCTCACGCCGTACGCTTCCAGCGCCGAGCGCATCGCGGTTGAAGGTACGACCAACCCGTCGAGTGCGCTGCATTGTTTGACGGTGAAGCGCCTTGCCGCAAAACGCATCAGCGCACGCGGCAAGAACGGTACGTAGTGATACAGATATTCTTCGAAATAGGTGTGATAGGTCTCGATGGCCGGCAGATTCAAATGACGCGCGAGTTCGAGTCCCAAGTAATGAGCGATGAAAGGAGTTTGGATGTGTACGACATCGAACTTTTCCTGCGCGAGCTGTTCCTTGAGCGCGCGGATCGCGCCGGCGCGCATCATGCGATCTTCCGGATCGCGCGGCACGTAGCGCGACGGCACGCGCACCACGTCACGCTCGTCTGCGTTCCCTGACACTTGCGGATACTGCGGCGCGATCAGTACGGTGCGATGGCCGGCGTCATGCAGACACCGTCGAAAAGTTTGGATGGATGTGGATACGCCATTGACGCGCGGAAAGTACACGTCCGAAATCATCAAAATGCGCATGCGCACCTCGCAGTGGATGCGCGAGCGTATTGTGCGAAGATGACGAACGAGTGACGGATGTATGCGCGGCACTTAACTTTGCGCCACCCGTCCATCGTAAGTGTTAACTCGAGAATGCACATATCGACGGGCGCAAGTCGTTGATATCGCGCTGCTCGCGCTGGCAGGCACGGTGTGCCGACGCCGTTATGCGACCCAGCGCACACCGCGGTTGCGAACGCCTCACCCACACTTCGCGCCGCTGTTAATCGGAGGAGCCGCGCCATGGGTCTCATTCGAAATTTCAAATTGCGGCAACGGGCCGCGACTTGCGTGTTCAACACCATGCGCTTCGCAACACGACTGCGCGAGGACATGAGCGAATTCGCGCCATCGTTCATAGAGACGGTGGAAAGCTTGGGCGATGAGCTCGCGATCATTGCGCGCGATGCATGCAACAACGAGAAAGAACGCGGCGCCCTGCTCGAAGGCTTGGCGGTCGCGCTGCGCGCCCTCGATCTCTCCATCGCAACGCAAACCCATGTCGTCGCGCGCCTACGTTCACGCATCCTCCGAGGCGAGCCCGCACACGTGGGGAATGAGTCTTGGCAGCGGATAGCGATGTGATTCGTACGACATAACCCTAACGCCCCCACTCACCGCACCTGTATCTGACACGAGGCGTCGTCTACGTCCGACAGTTGCGCTTGACATCGGCCGCGCCGGTAAGAAGAATCGGCCCCGTGCTAACGGCAAACCCGTCGAAAGGCGGGGACGCAAAGCTTCCGGTCTACAGGGTGTATTCCTACGACAGCGGGGTTGCCACGATGCCGCATCTTTCGACGCGGTTGTTGAGCGGTCTGCAAGCGGGCGGATTCGTCCGCATAACAACATTTCTGCAGCCGCCGCGTGTACGCAATCAAGTGCGCAATGCATGGGCGCACTTCTTCCCGATCTGTTTCACCCTGCCCGGATGCGAGCGTCGCAGTCTTTGGACTATTGCGATGGGGAAGACAGAATGGACGAGCTTTCAGGCGGCGCAATCCGCAGCATAGACGCTGCACTGGCCAATCCCATATTCGCGGCCGACGGTAATGCGGCTGGCGAACTCTTCATCATCAACCTGTGCGCGTCGATGACGCCGATGACCGTTGGGAAAGGATTGGCGGGATTCGAGCAATACAAACTCTATCAAGTGTCCCGCATGGAAGATGGGCGGCGGCGGTTCCGGCTACGCCTGGGATTCTTTCCCGACGAGGCAGCAGCGGAGATCGTTCTCAATGCGGTGCGCGGCAACTATCCGACCGCTTTCACCGCCTGTCTTGCCGAAGAAGATCTACGGCATGCACCGGCAGGCCATCGGACACTAAAACCCAAAGCAGTGCCCTCCCCACCAACACCCGCGCCAGCGGCGACGAAGGCTGTGCCGATAGCGCCGACGCGCACCGCGGCACCTAAAGCACCTGCAGTTTCAGCGCCAAAAAACTCGACTCCCCCAGTTTCCACTGCCACGGTTTCGAAGCCGACGCCTCCAATGGCAGCGCCCACAACGCGCAGCGCAACTAGCTCCGTGCAAACGGCACAGGTTACGAATAAACCGGTTACGCCCGCAGTGCAGCCGAAGCCGCAAGCAAGCGCGATCACTTTGTCGGCCGATTCGCCGCCGCCGAAAGCGGCGCGCGACGTGCCGCACGATCCGACCAAACCGACATCGACTCACTCGGCAGCAGCGCTCACGCAGGCTTCCGGCAAAGCCGCGGGTATAGAGCTCGCCCATGAGTCTGCGCAGCCACAGCCTGCACCCGCTACGGCTACTGCTAAACCCTTCGCGCCGTTTCACGTCGCCACCGGCGTGCAAGTGCCGAACGTCAATTTCGAATTGGAGAAAGAACCGAACGCGGCACCGGGCATGGTTGCGAATCCGCCCGCAACTCAAAGGGTGAACCCAACCCCGCAGACGAGCGCAAAGGCCGATCGACCTTCATTGCTCGACAAACCGCTGCCCACAGCAGCAGCGATGCCGCCGCCGCTCCCAATGACCAGCCGCGCCGACATGATTCCCGTGCTGGATTCCACGCAAACCATTCGCACATTGAGCCCCGCCGAGCTCAACGACGAAAATCAGCCCAAGTGGTTCGCAGTGCAGCTTGCGATCTCCGAACAACCTGTAAATCTCGACACCATGCCGCGCCTCGATATCTTCGCGGCGTACTGTCTCTACAGCGTTGCCGTGATGGAAGAAGGTTCGATTCGCCATGCATTGCGCCTCGGCTTCTTCAAAGAAGAAATGTCGGCGGATGCCGTATCGGGATATTTGAAGACGTTCTTTCCCACACCGAAGATTCTGCGCATTAGCGCCGCCGAACATAAACGTTTCGCCGATCCACCTCCCCGCAAGCCCGCGCCACGACCGGACAATGTCGTGAAACTCGACGAAGCAAGGGATCGCGCGCATAAACCGGCAACGCCAACGGCTGCCCCAACGGCGCCCGCTGCGACAAAGAGCGCTGCTCCCGCCAAGAACGCGGCGCGTACCGCATCGCCGGCCACTAAACACGCGCCCGTTGCGCCCAAGAAAACTCCAGGTCACATGAAGACCGGGAAGCATCAAACGTTGGGTGAGCAACTGCGCGAGGAAGCGCGACAAGTCATCTTGTCGCAAAGCGGTATACACAAGCAGCAGCCGCGTCAAGGCTCACTGTTGTCCCGTCTCGTCGACAAACTGAAACCCTAGTCTCTTCCCCAGGCCTGGGCGTGGCCCTCCTCCCCCTCCTCCACTGCCCAGGACCTGGTTTTCTCTTCGAGCAACTCTCTCGAGCGCTGGAACTCGAGGAACACAAGACGTTGTATGCTCTCGTCGTCGCTCCCCATTCCGACGCACGCACATGACACTCTCCAACGATCGCGAACTTAAAGCGCTCAAACGCGTAGGACAACTCGTGGCGAAGACGCTTGAATCTATGCAACGGTATGCAGAGCCGGGCATTACTACGCTCGAACTCGATCAATATGGGGAACGTTTGCTCGCCGCCGCGGGTGCAGTATCGGCACCTCGCAAGACCTATGATTTTCCCGGCGCGACCTGTATCAGCATCAACGAAGAAGCTGCACACGGCATTCCCGGGCCGCGCAAGCTCGCTGCGGGCGATATGGTGAACATCGATGTCTCCGCCGAACTCGACGGTTACTACGCAGATACCGGCGGCAGCTTCCTCATCCCGCCGAGCGATACGTTGAAGGAGAAACTCTGCGAAGCCACGCTACGTGCTCGCGCTGCAGGCATAAAAGCCGCGCGAGCGGGTGAACCCATCAATAAAGTCAGTCGCGCCATCCAACGAGCCGCGCAGATGCAAGGCTTCAAAGTCGTCCGCAATTTATCCAGTCATGGCGTAGGCGCAGCACTGCATGAAGAGCCCACGATTCGCAATTACTTCGACCCGCGCGACACCGAATGTCTGCACGCCGGACAAGTCATCACCATCGAACCCTTCCTATCGAATTGCGCGCACCACGTTGTAGAACTCGAAGACGGGTGGACGTTGGCAGGAAAACCGGGCTCTCTATTCGCACAATACGAACACACCATCGTCGTGACCCGCGGTACGCCCATCATCGTCACGTTGCCTTCGTAGGAATAAATTCAGACCGGGAGCCTCTGTGAAACGCCGCATACAAGACGGCGTGCTATAAATTGTTATAGCGTGAGGCATGATATGCGCGCATAGGGAGATCGACATGAACATATATAAAGCCTGGATTGTTCTATTTGCCTTTCTTCTTCCCGGATTTGCCCATTCTCAACCCGACGCCGGTGCGGAGGCCGTGCAGAGGGCACTGTTCGTTTCGCTATTGACCGACGAGCGCACCGAAAAATCCGTGCTCGGCGCTCGTTCGATTCTCATGTCCGATCCGGCGAACGAGACGCTCACCGACGCCATCGCCGAGAAACTCAATCGCGAAACCAAAGGTGAACTTCGCGGTGCAGCCGAAAGAATGGCTGAATGGCATGTAACGCTGCTCGGTCGCTCTCACAATGGCCGCTACCGAGATTTATTGATGCGCGTACGCGAACGATCCACGTATAAGGGCCTGCTCTCGGCGGTGGATTCAGCGCTCGAAGACTTGGATAAAGGCGAAACAGATCCCTATGTCGCGGGCACACTAAAGCTCTCGGCCGTGAAGAATGATGCGGAAAAGGTGTTATCCGCGGCACGCCGAACCGACCGGGGCGATTTCGTTCGGATCAAAAACAATACTCCGCTTGCAGATGTGTTGCGCACACTCGGCAGTCCGGACGATACAACCGCTTGGACCGCACGAGCGCAAAAACTTCTATTGCATTACGCCGATCAGGGCTTATTCGTGCTCACGGTGGATCACGATTCATGGGTTGTCGCTGCGACATACCCTGAGCTCATCCCCGTTCGCCCCCTCTATAACGGTGAGCATTACGGCATCGCGCAGGCGCTCGGGTGTTTTCACAGTCGATTTTTGACGGCATTCATGAAATCGGAACACCGCCAGATCAGACAAGACACCGATGCATTGGCGGTGTTGGCGAAGCGCGTCGAGGTATTGCCGAAACCCGAAGGCTATTTCGAACCCGCCTCCTTGGAAATAGGCATGAAATGGCTTGCCGTTTCGAAAGATCCTAAAGCTGCGCTGATCCTGCAAGAGGTTGCCAACACTGCGGGCTCAGAGGAAGCAAAGAAAATCGCCAACAAAGCACTGAAGATTCACGAGCGCTACATGGCCAAGGCAACGTCTCGTAAACCCGAAATGGAGGAAAGCGATGACGACGCCGATGAGGAAGAAAAACCCGGAGCGTAAATTTCAAACGCACGTTCGCAGTTATTCCGCCGCCGGAGCCACCGCTTTGTGGACGATGGGTTTGCGTAGCAATATGGCGAATGGAATCGTAACGAGCGTCATGACGAGCATTAGTTTGAAAGTGTTGTTATAGGCAATCATCGACGCTTGCGCCGCGACACGGCCGTTCATCGCCACCAAACCCGCCGTGTTGCTCAAATCGGCGCGCAAGTGGTTAGCGTAGGGCGTCACGTACTCGGCAAGTCTGACTTGCATCGCGAATGCATTGCGAGTGAAGAAAGTCTGCATCATGGCGATGCCGATGCTGCCACCCAATGTTCGCACAAGGTTGTACATGGCGGCGCCATCGGTCCGCAGTCGTGCGGGAAGAGTGCTGAAAGTTACGGACGTGATGGCGATGGATGCGCTCGAAATTCCCAGTCCGAAGAGGATCCCGGACCATAAAATGAGGTGGTAGCTCATCTGCAGATTGAAGCGGCACATCTGCGTAAGGGCGACCGCAGCCAGAGAAAACCCGGTGACGATGACGAGCCGCGCATCGACGAAGCGCAGTAGGTGACCCATCACGGCGCCCGCAAATAACGTTCCGATACCGCGAGTTCCGAGGAGCAAACCCGCTGTCATCACTGGGTATTGCATTAAGCCCTGCAGGAACGCGGTCATTAAGGCCATCGGGCCGATCAGCAACACGCCGACGACTACGGCCAACGCACAGCTAGTCGCAAAATTGCGGTCTTGGAACAAATGCAGATTGATGAAAGGTTCGCGCGTCGTCGTGGTGTGCACCAGAAACAAATATGCCGCGAGCGCGCCGCACGTCGCTTCCACCCAAATTTCCGTGGAGTTGAACCAATCTTTCATCTGACCGCGATCCAGCATGAGCTGCAAACACAGCGTCGCGATACTGAGCGTGGCGAAGCCCAAAAAATCGAAGGACCTGCGGTGCAGCGACGTTTCTACGAGAGATCCTCTCAGACTGAGAAAACAAAACACGCCGATGGGCACATTGATATAAAAGACCCAACGCCAGCTCGTGTAGTCGGTGATCCATGCGCCGAACGGCGCTCCCAGAATCGGTCCGATGGTGATACCCAGAACCCACATGGACATGGCGCGGGCATGTCGTTCCGGCGGATTGATGTCGAGCAAGATCGCCTGCGACACCGGCACGAAGGCAGCGCCTGAAATCCCTTGTAGCAGCCGAAACAAGACAATCTGAAACAAGCTTTGCGCAGCACCACACAATACCGACATGGCGGTGAATGCGACGATGGATGTGAGCAGTAATTTCTTGCGCCCGATGCGCACGCTCAACCAAGCGGTGAGCGGCGTCATCACCGCAGAAGCCACAATGTAAGACGTCAATACCCAGGACATCTGCTCCTGCGTGGCGGCAATGCTGCCCTGAATGTGCGGCAACGCGACGTTCGCAATCGTCGTATCCAACGCGAGCATGATGGTGGCCACGATCAATGAGACCGTGATCAGGCCGCGATTCGGCATCATGAGGTTGGTCGAAGCGTCGATCACGCCGTCCCCCGAATATTGGAATCTCGTCTCGAGCTACTTGCGAACATACAGCATCTCTGAGTACCGTACCGATACCTGACGAACAGCTGCAACGTTCGATGTGGCAGACGAGAACTCTATTTCAAACTGTCGTATTTTTCATTCTATTTCTGGCGCTATTCTCCCATTTGCTGGTAACTAGAGATCACAACGTCTCGAGCCACGATTTGTCGCCCAGCAAGTCGCGGCCGAGTTCTTCGATCATCTAGTCGTCGGGTTCGACGTACCATTTCACGACGACGTGCGCGCCTTGTCGCTGCGTATCCGAAAGCGCTCGCATCAACGCAGGGCCGGTACCGATGCCGATGTAACGCCCCTGCTCGGTAATGATGAATCCCGATTTGAGCGCTTTATCAGCAAGCTTTGCCGCCTTAGCGCCCAACTCCGCAATCGTTTCCGAGCGATCGACGATCAACGGCGCATCATCCATGAAAGCGGCGCAGCTCTTGGGACCGAAGAGCTCGCGGTGAAAAGGCCGCGCGTACCTATCCATGAAACCCTGGCGCGTGATCAACCCGACGGGATGCTCTTGATCGACGACTGGAATGGTCTCGCAGTCCGGATTCTTCACGAAGAAACTCAGCACGTCCTCGCAGCTTTGCGCGGGCGTGAAAGCGAGCGGCTCCGTCATGAGATCGGAGGCAGTACTGGGCAGCACGGACAAATTGAAGTCGTGCAA
>Ga0068855_100004894_pt1 | contig 16346 bp, 14 predicted proteins | sample KBSCornC52_FD_66592 | JGI IMG/M metagenome (GOLD analysis project Ga0068855, IMG submission 66592) | Corn rhizosphere microbial communities from Kellogg Biological Station, Michigan, USA - KBS Corn C5-2 | ecosystem: Host-associated > Plants > Roots > Rhizosphere > Soil ...
AATCGAAGGCGGCGCAGCCGCAGCCGAACGCTTCGAGGTTGCGCATGGGCCGCGGCTGCTTCGGGTAGACGTACTGGATGCCTGCCTTTTCAGCCACGTCCTCGAAGCGAATGCCATCGGCCTGGCCAGCGGCTTGCCCGGTCCCGGAGGTTCCGGTGTGCGCTGCGCTCGATGCGGGAGGGGGCGTGGAATGCCGGCAGCCCGTGGCGGCAAGCACGGCCAGACACAGGGCCGCGGGAAGTGAGCGGAACACGCGATAACGTGTTCCGCTATTGCAGAAGATGGCGGGTCGATTGTGAAGCGCGATCGACCGAAGGGCCGGCGCGCAATCGTGGGATATGATCATGTGACGAAATCCGCGCAAGCGCCACTCACCTGCCAGCCGCTCCCCGGTCCGGAACGAGCGCTCCCCAAATTGGCGCGGCGTCCAGCCGCCTGAGTAATCTGTGTCGACAAGCGGCCGATTGAACGCTACATTCACCTGTGACGACGCGTAGTCCTCCGGCAGGGCCTGCCTGCACGTGCGGTCCTGAGAATATCACACAATCAGCCGGGGAGGGAGAATGGCGATGGAGGTGATTCGCGCGAAGCTGCTGCCGGACTATCTTGCGCCGGACCTGGACGTGATCGTGGTCGGGGCTGCGCCGAGCTTTGCGGCGGCGTCCTCCGGCCACTACTACGCGGGCGGCCGCAACCGATTCTGGCTCCTGCTACACCAGTCCGGCTTCACGCCGCGCACGCTGGACCCGGAGGAGGATTCCACCATCCTGGATTATGGCCTCGGGCTCACGGCGATCCTGCCGGGACACATCTCTACCGATAACAGCCGCCTGCCGCCGCCGTCGGATCATGAGAGGACCGAGCTGCTGGAGAAGCTCCGGCGCTGCCGACCGCGATACATCTGCTACAACGGGCGCGACGTCTTTCGGATGGTCTTCGGCGAGGAGCCGGATGGTTGGGGACTGCAGCGGGAGCAGCTCGGCGAATCGCGACAATACGTGGTTCACAGCTCCAGCGGCCGCGCAGACCGGTGGGGCGCGGACCGGCTGTTTCTCTGGCGCGAGCTGAAGCGGCTCGTGGACGAGCGATGACGTGTGGCGTCGGACTCGGCGCTACTTGCCGGCGATGTGGAGCACGCCGCGCGTAATGTAGTCGCTCCCGCTGAGCACGAGCAGGATTCCGAGCCAGACGAATCCCGCCGCCGCCGCGAGCCACGTCGCCTTCCGGCTAACGCGAAGCTCCATGAAGAAGAGGAGGATTAGGAGGCCCTTCGTTACGGCCACCGCGAGCGCGACCACGTTGTTCCACGGGCCGAGATTCACGTATGCCGCGCCCCAGGTGATGAGCAGGAGCACGATGAGGGCGATATAGACGGCAAACGGCACGAGGGCCGATTCGCGGGTGCGGTTCATGGCGCCCCTCCATTGCGGCTCAGGAGATAGAGCAGCGGGTAGAGGAAGACCCAGACGATGTCGATGAAGTGCCAGTAGAGGCCCACCATCTCCACGGTCGTCGAATCCTCCCGCAGGAATCGGCCCTTCCGCGCCAACGCCGCGATTACTCCGACAATTACGATTCCAATTGTCAGGTGAATGGCGTGGAGACCGGTCATGAAGAAGTAGAAGACGAAGAAGAGGTCCACGCCGCCCGCCAGCGGTCCCGGAAACCGGAATCCCAGCCAGGGCACGAGGCCCTCCCGATATTCGCCGTAGTATTCCACTCCCTTGATGACCATGAAGGCCGCGCCGAGCAGCAGCGTCACCGTCAGCAGCCCCGCCAGCAGCTTCCGCTTCCCCGCCCTGGCCGAATGGACCGCCAGCGCCATCGTGAGGCTGGAGGTGAGCAGGACCGCCGTGTTGATCGTGCCGAGCGTCACGTCGGTGTGGCGGCTCCCCTCCAGAAAGCCGGCGTGGAAGACGATTCGGTAGGCGGAGTAGCCCGCGAAGAGACCCCCGAAGAAGAGGACCTCTGTCGCGAGAAAGAGCCACATGCCGAGCTCGTAGGTCTCGTGCTGCTGCTCCAGGTCCTCAAACTGCTCGGCGACCTCGGGCTCGACACCTGCGCTGGCCGGCCGCGCGGCCCGCCTGACGTCAGTCGCCATGGCGGCCCTCCTCGCTCTCTCCGCCCTCCTCGCCGGCCGGAGACCGGCGCAGAGGGCCGGCAGTGGCCTTCACCGGGCGATCCAGCCCACCCTGCTGATCCGGCGCTTCGGTCTCCCGCTCCGCCTGCTCGCTCGAATACTCGTAGGGGCCAGTGGTCACGACCGGAATCCGATCGAAGTTGTGCTTTGGCGGCGGCGAGGCGGTCTGCCATTCCAGCCCCGTTGCGCCCCAGGGATTGGCGGGAGCGCGCCGCCCGGTCCAGAGCGAGGCGACGAGATAGACCAGCGGCAACCCGTAGCCCACGGCCAGAATCGACGCGCCCAGGGTGGACGCCTCGTTCAGAATCTGGAACTCGGCCGGATAGGCGTGATAGCGGCGGGGCATTCCGAGCCGGCCGAGAATGAACTGCGGGAAGAACGTGAGGTTGAACCCGATGAAGACCGTGATGGCGGCGACCTTTCCCCAGAATTCCGGATACATGCGACCCGAGATCTTCGGCCACCAGTAGTGCATCCCGCCGAGATAGGCCATCACCATCCCGCCGACCATTATGTAGTGGAAGTGGGCGATGACGAAGTATGTGTCGTGGACGGAGACGTCTACCGCCAGCGAGGCGAGGAAGAGTCCGGTAAGTCCCCCGATGGTGAAGAGGCCGATGAATCCGAGGGCGTAGAGCATCGGCGTGTCGAACGAGATGGACCCCTTGTAGAGCGTGGCCGTCCAGTTGAACACCTTGATGGCGGACGGGATCGCGACCAGGAAGCTGAGAATCGAGAAGACCATGCTTGCGTACATCGACTGGCCCGCGACGAACATGTGGTGCCCCCAGACGAGAAACCCAAGAATCGCGATGGCCATGGAGGCGAACGCCACGAACTTGTAGCTGAAGATGCGCTTGCGGGCGAAGCAGGGGATGATCTCGCTCACCACCCCCATTCCGGGCAGAATCATGATGTAGACCGCCGGGTGGGAGTAGAACCAGAAGAGGTGCTGGAAGAGGACCGGGTCGCCGCCGAGCGCCGGGTCGAAGATGCCGATTCGGAATATCCGCTCGATGGCCAGCGCCGACAGCGTGAGAGCGAGCACCGGCGTCGCCAGCACGAGAATGATAGAGGTCGCGTAGTTCGACCATACGAAGATGGGCAGCCGGAACCAGGTGAGGCCGGGCGCGCGCATCTTGTGGGTCGTGACGATGAAGTTGAGGCCCGTGAATATAGAGCTGAATCCCGCGATGAAGACCCCGGCGGCAGTGAGCGTCACGTTCGAGTTGCTGAAGTGGCTCGAATAGGGCGTGTAGAAGGTCCAGCCCGTGTCCACGCCGCCAACGAGCATGGCGGTTCCGGTGAAGATGCCGCCGAACAGGAAGAGATAGTAGCTGGCGAGATTCAGCCGCGGAAACGCGAGGTCCCGCGCACCCAGCATCATCGGAAGAATGAAGTTGCCCAGCACGGTGGGAATGGAGGGGATCAGAAAGAACCAGACCATGATCACCCCGTGCAGCGTAAAGAGCTTGTTGTAGGTCGCGGGCCGGACCAGCGCCCCCTCCGGCCGAAGCAGGTTAAGCCGGATGATGGTCGCCGCCAGCCCGCCGACCACGAAGAAGAGCGTAATCGTGACCATGTAGAGGATCGCGATTCGCTTGTGGTCGGTGGTGGTGAGCCAGGATCGGAGCGAGTAGTCCTCATTCAGGTAGTTCTTCGGCTCCCGCTTCGGCCGCACGACCGCCAGCTCCTGCGGCGCCTCTGTCGGCTCCGGCTCGAGCTCGGGCTGCCGCACGGGCGAACGGAGCATCAGCCCGCCCAGAAAACCGGTGAGCACTCCCGAAAGCGCCGCCACCGCACCGCTGATTCGACTTCTCGATTCGTTCACTTGCTGCTCCAAATTATCAATCCTGTGCCGCTCGCCAGGCTGGCGTAGGGGCGAATAAACCGCCAAACCAGAATTCCGCCCTCCGCACACGACCGTTGGCGGGCGTAGGGGCGAATAAACCGCCAATCAGCGTATGTGCCGTCGCAGTAACTCCCGATGGCGGGCGTAGGGGCGAATAAACCGCCAACCAGCGTATGTGCCGTCGCAGGAACTCCCGATGGCCGGCGTAGGGGCGAATAAACCGCCAATCAGCGTATGTGCCATCACAGGAACTCCCGATGGCGGGCGTAGGGGCGAATAAACCGCCAACCAGCGTATGTGCCATCACAGGAACTCCCGATGGCGGTTTATTCGCCCCTACCTGCGGGCGGCCGCGCCCGGCACGGGTTTAGGTGAGCCGGCATTGCCCCCGGGATTTCCCAGATTCATTCCTTCACCAGGCGTGACATTGGCGAGCGAGCGGATGAAGGCGAGGAGCTCCATCACCTGCTCGGGCGTCGCCTGGTTTCGAAAGCTCGGCATGACCGGCTTGTAGCCCGCCACGACCTCTTTCTTCGGCTCGAGAATCGAGTCGGTGATGTAGCGATCGTCCGCCGTGACCGTGCCGCCGCCCTGGAGCGGGACCGGCTTGCCGTAGAGACCGTTCAGTGTCGGCGCGCGGACGGTCGACCCCTCGCTGTGGCAGCCCGCGCAACCCATCTGGAGGAAGAGCTTCGCGCCGGCCGACGTCATCGTCTGGCCCTGATTCGACGCGCTGAGCCACTTCGCGTAGTCCGCGGGCGGCATGACGACGACCCAACCGCCCATTTGCGCGTGGTAGAGACCGCAGTATTGCGAGCAGAAGAGATGGTAGCGGCCCGGCTTCGTCGCCTGGAACCAGGTGGTCGTATAGCGGTCCGGCAGCACGTCCTGCTTGATTCGGAAGGCGGGGACGTAGAAGTCGTGAATCACGTCCTGGGAGATGAGATTGAGCTTGACCGGCTTTCCGACCGGTACGTGCAGCTCGTTGATCTCCCGCTGGCCCTCCGGGTGCTGGATCTTCCACATCCACTGCTTGCCGACGACGTTGATCTCGATCGCGCCGGGTGGCGCATTGAACATGTCGACGTAGACCCGGCCGGCCCAGGCGAATATGCCGATCGAGAGGAGCATGGGGATGATGATCCACGTCAGCTCCACCTTCAGGTTGGCGGCCGGAGGGTTCGTGCGGTCCGCGGAGGAGCCGCGACGGTACTTCACGGCGAACCAGACCAGCACAAAGCATATTCCGAACGCGATGACGAAGCTGAGGGCCAGCAGGGTGTAGAAGAGCGCGTCCACGCGGTGCGCAATGGTCGATGCGGCCGTGATATTCGTCTCGAATCCGAGCGGGCCCATTTCAGCGGCTCCCTTCCTCGCGCAGCAGGTTGGCGCGTTCCAGCTGCCGGACATCCTCCGGCTTGCGCGGGAGGACCTTCGCGGGGCTCACCGCGCCGCCGCGCATGACGGTTCCGGGCTTCGCGGGTGGCGACGTGCGCGGCAGGCCCTGCTGCACGAGCAGGTCCATGGCGCGGTCAATCGGAATATGCGCAAAGCCGTGGGCCTTGTCGGCCCAGCCCCAGCTCGACAGCGCGGCTGTCTCCTCGCGGCGCACCCCGGCGAGATCTGACGGCGGCGATATCTGGAGGCGCGGCTCCGGTGGAACTTGCGAGCCGCGCGCGTCCGCGGCGGCCCGCTCGGCAGCTTCCGCCGGGTTTGCGGCATAGGCGCGCATCAGGTACCAGAGGGCGGCGTGAATCACGATGGCCGTCACACCCATGATGAAGAGCGTGATGAGGATGACGCGCAGATTCACGTCCCGTCGCTCGTGGCCGCGGACAACTCCCTCGCCGCCCACGTTCTGCGGCCGCATGTCCGTGATCGGGCCCAGATGGAGGTTCGTCTGCTCGCGGGTGCCCGTTTCCGACCGTGTCTCAGCCATCGGTCAGCGCCTCCCCGGCGAAGTGAGTCTCGATGGGCGCGGGAACGTAGTCGCGGAAATACTCCTCCAGGCGCGGGTCGTGGAGCGGCAGGAGCGGCGCGCCCGCGAGATGCCAGGTAAATGCCGCGAACCAGAGCCCTCCCATCCCGAACAACGCCGCCAGCGCGACCCAGTCGAACGTGGGGAACGACGGCAGAATCGAGGGGACAACCATCCAGTACGTGTCGAGAAAGTGGCCGGCCAGCACAAGGACCGCGACCGGAACCAGCAGCGCGCGAGTCCGCTTCACCGCGCTCGAAAGCAGGAGCACAAAAGGAAGGCCGAAGTTCAGCAGCACCACCGTGAACGAGACCGCGTTCCATCCGTTCGTCGAGCGGTGGACGTACCAGGGCGTCTCGGCGGAGAGATTGCCCGACCAGATGATCAGATACTGCGACAGCTCGACGTATGCCCAGAGCAGCACGAACGTGAGCATGAGGTTGCCGAGGTCGTGCAGGTAAGTTCGCGGCAGGAGGCCGGCCACATCACTGTGGACAACGCGCGGCGCGAGCAGGCTTACCAGCGCGGCCATGATCGCGTAGGCGGCGAGCCCCTGCCCGGCGATGACGATCATGCCGAACACGGTGGAGCGCCAGCCCGGCTCCAGCGACATAATCCAGTCCACTGCCGCGAACGTGACCGTGAGAAACCAGACTACGAGCAGAGGACCGCTCAGGTCCTGGAACCGGGCGGCGATGGCCGGGTCGCCGGTCCGGTCCTGCCGCCGCGACGCCCGCGCGAACCACCACGCCATGCCGCTCCAGAGGGCCAGGTAGAAGACCGTACGGGCTGCAAAGAAGGGGATGTTCAGCCAGGCCCGCGCATGGGTGTAGGCAGGGCCGGGGACGCCGGGCCGCATCCAGGGGTAGAGAAACGGCGCGCCGAAAATCAGGGGAACGGCAAGCAGAGCGCAGAGGGGGAGCGTGAGCGCCGCTGCCTCCAGCGGCCGTCGCGTAATGAATCCCCATCCGCCCCCGACGATGTGGTGAACCATGATCAGCGCCAGCGCGCCGCTCGCGATGCCGCACCAGAAGAGCCACGCGACCAGGTACGCGCGGAAGAACGGAACGATTCCGAAGACGAGCCCGATGGCGGCGACAATCAGCCCGATAATGCCGGCAATGAGCGCGCGCGTGCGGAGCGGGCCGAGGTCCGGCGCGGGAATGACGGGCACGTTCATGGGGCGCCCTCCAATTGGGTCCTGTCCCCGGCCGGCAGCGCGGCGGCAGGCGCGTGCTGGCTGAGCTGGAGCGCCCGTATGTAGGCGGCGACGGCCCAGCGGTCATCGCTCTTCACGCGGTCGCCGTAAGGGTACATGGCGCCATAGCCGTTCGTGATGACGTCGTAGAAGTGGCTGAGCGGCGCGTTGCGCAGGCGGTCGGTGTGGTAGCTCGGCGGCGGCGAGAACCCGCGGCGGACGATCATCCCCTTCCCGTCTCCGCCCGCGCCATGGCAGGGCCGGCAGTAGATATTGAATCGCTCCCTTCCCCGGTCCAGAAGCGCGCGGGTGAGCGGCATCGGAAGGGTGTCCGGCGGAAGCGGCGCGGTCTCGACCACGTCGTCTCGCGCCACCGTTCCCGGCACGAACGTCCGCGAAGAGCGGTTGTCCGTGAAGATGGACGCCGCCTCGAGCGGCTTCAGCCGCGACCCTTCCTGCATCGCCTGGTGGCAGCCGGCGAGGAGGAGGAGGAGCAGGAGTGTGGGAGTGTGGGAGTGTGGGAGTGTGGGAAGCACCTCCCCCGATAATGGGTCCCGGAGGGCGCTCCTCTTCTCCTCTTCTCCTTGTCGTCGCCGCTCAATCTTCCACATCGTGGACCTCCTTCGCGCCTTGCTGCGAGAGGAAGCGGCGGACGACCTGGGGATCGAAGCGCGGATCGTCTGATTCGATGCAGAGGAAGAATCCGTCGCGGGTGGCGCGTTCGAAGTGGGGCGTGCTGAAGATGGGATGCCAGGGCTTCGGGAGGCCGTTCACCGCCAGCATCCCGATGAGGCCGGAGATGGCCGAGAAGAGAATCGTCAGCTCGAACGTGACCGGAATGAAGGAGGGCCAGCTATGGTACGGGCGGCCCGCCACGTTGATCTTGTAGGCGATGACGGCGCAGTAGTACTGGAGGCCGTAACCGGTCAGCGCCCCCGCGAGGCCGCCCAGAAACATGATTCGCGGCATGGGATTCGGGTGGCGCGCGACGACCTCCGCCATCCCTTCGATGGGGAAGGGCGAGTAGGCGTCCATCCGCGTGTAGCCCTGCAGGTGGGCGGCGCGCGCGGCGCGGAGGAGCGCCTCGGATGTGTCGAACTCCGCGGCGATGCCATAGAGCGCGGGCGGGGGCTCAGATGCGTGGTCGTGAATCGCTTCGGCCGTCATAGCTTCGACCTCGTGGGCGGCGTCGCGGACATTAGATCGGGCCGCTGCTTCCCGCCACCCGTCTCCTTCACCAGCTCCCGCAGCTCATAGATGGAGATCATCGGCAGGAAGCGGATGAAGAGGAAGAGGAGCGCCGAGAAGAGCCCGAGGGAGCCGAGGAGCGTGGCCCAATCCCAGATCGTGCCATAGTACATCTTCCACTCGGAAGGCAGGAAGTCGTGGTGAAGCGACTGGACGACGATGACGAAGCGCTCGGTCCACATGCCGACGTTGATGATGAGAGAGACCACCCAGAGCAGCGCGGTGTTCGCGCGGGCCCGCCTGGACCAGAGAACCTGCGGAATCAGGACGTTGCACGCGATGAGCAGCCAGTACGCCGGCCAGTAGCGCCCGAACATGCGGTCCATGCTGGAGGACACCTCGGTTGGGTCGCCGCCGAGCCAGGCCATGAAGTTCTCCATCACGTAGCCGTATGCGACGATGAGGCCGTTGGCAAGCATTACCTTCGCCATATTGTCCAGATGCCGATGCGTGATGAAGTCCTGGAGGCCGTAGAACCGGCGGAGCGGAATCGCAATGGTGAGCACCATGGCGAAGCCCGAGAAGATGGCTCCGGCGACGAAATAGGGCGGGAAAATGGTGGAATGCCATCCCGGCACGATTCCCACCGCGAAGTCGAAGCTGACGATGGAGTGGACGGAGACGACGAGCGGCGTCGCGAGCCCGGCCATCAGAAGGTAGGTCGATTCGTAGTTCCGCCAGTGGACCGCGGACCCGCGCCAGCCGAGCGCCAGAACGCCGTAGACGATTTGCGAGACCCGCTTCCGCGCATGGTCGCGGATGGAGGCGAGGTCGGGAATCAGGCCCATGTACCAGAAGAGCAGCGAGACCGTGCCGTAGGTGGAGACCGCGAAGAAGTCCCACACGAGCGGCGACCGGAACTGCGGCCACACCTTCATGGTGTTCGGATAGGGAATTAGGTAGTAGAAGTACTGTGGCCGTCCCAGGTGCAGAATGGGGAAGAGGCCGGCGCAGGCCACGGCAAAGAGCGTCATCGCCTCCGCGAACCGGTTGATGGAGGTGCGCCACCGCTGCCGGAGCAGGAGCAGAATCGCGGAGATGAGCGTGCCGGCGTGCCCGATCCCAATCCACCAGACGAAGTTCGTGATGGCGAATCCCCATGCGACCGGGATGTTGATTCCCCAGATTCCCACGCCGATCGTGAAGAGGACCCCGATAGCGAAGAGGAGCAGCAGGACGAGCGCGAACGAGATTCCGAACCCGATGAGCCAGCCTGGATGGTACGGCCGCTCGAGGACGATGGAGGATATCTTGTCCGTGACGGACGCATAGGTCTGGCCCGGCGCCAGCACCGGCGCGAGCGGCTCGATTCCGCGCTCCGATTCAGCGGGAGGCTCGGCGGCGTTCGTATGTCGCATCTCGGCGGCCATCGGCTACGCTCCCTCCAGCGCGGGATTCGGGTTGCGGACCCCCGCCAGATAGGTCGTGCGCGGCAGGGTGTTCAGCTCGCCAAGAAGCTCATAGTTGAGCACGCTCTCCTTCAGTCGGCGCGCCACGCAATCGGGGTCGTTCAGGTCGCCGAACTCGATTGCGCGTGTCGGGCAGGCCTGCTGGCACGCGGTCTGTATCTCCCCTGTCCGAATCGGCCGGTCCTCCCGCTCCGCCGCGATTCGCGTCTTCTCGATTCGCTGGACGCAGTAGGTACACTTCTCCATGACGCCTGTCGTCCGCAGAGTCACCTCCGGGTTGTACATGAGCTGGAGGGAGGGCGTGGTCCGGTCGGAGAACTGGAGGAAGTTGAACCGGCGCACTTTGTACGGGCAATTGTTCGAGCAATAGCGCGTGCCGATGCACCGGTTGTAGACCATCTCGTTCAGCCCCTCGGCGCTGTGGACCGTCGCGCCAACAGGGCACACCAGCTCGCACGGCGCCTTCTCGCATTGCATGCAGGGGACCGGCTGGAAATGGATTCGCGGGTCCTCCGGCGCACCCTGGTACCAGGCGTCCACCCGGATCCAGTGCATCGCGCGTCCCCGCGAAACCTGGTCCTTCCCGACGACCGGGATGTTGTTCTCCGCCTGGCAGCCGACCACGCACGCGTTACAGCCGACGCACGCGGTCAGGTCGATGGTCATGCCCCACCGGTGCGTGTCGTAGCGGTAATTCGGCAACAGGCTGGGGTGCTTATCCACCTTCCGGACGGAATCCGGCCGCTCGCGCAGCTCCTTGAGCGTGGCCGCTCGGATGATCTCGCCACCCTCCATCGCATGCTGGTGCTGCGTGGTGGCGAGCGGCTGCGTCCGTCCGGTCTTTCGCACGGTGGCGACCATCGACCACGGCGAGTCGCTCGTCCGAAGGAGATACGCGTTGAACCCCTGCCCATCCCCTACGCGACCCGCGCGCGTGCGACCGTAGCCGAGATGAACGGTGGCGCACCCGTCCGCGTGGCCCGGCTGAATCCAGACCGGCCCGCTCACCTTCCGCCCACCGGCCTCCAGCTCCACCATGCCCTCGTTCACGACCCCGAGCTGCTTCGCGGTCGCCGGGCTGAGGAGCACGGCATTGTCCCACGTCAGCTTTGTGATCGGTTTCGGCAGCTCCTGGAGCCACCCGTTGTTCGCGAACCGCCCGTCATAGATGGTGGGATCGGGGCGGAAGAGCAGCTCGATTGCGGATTGCGGTTTGCGGATTGCGGATTGCGGAACACCCGCGGCCCCCGCCTGGCTGCCGGCTGCCGGCTGCTGCCTGCCGGCTGCCGGCTGCGTACGGGCGAATAAGCCGCTAGCGGGCGTTCCCGCGGACGGAATCACGTTGGTTGGCGGCTTATTCGCCCCTACTATGCCATCGCGCAGGGACTTGCGCCAGAAGGCGTCGAATCCGGGGCCGGGATGCTGCGCGCGCCAGTAATCCTGAACGATGTCGCGCGGGTTGGAGCGGGGCTGCGACAGGAGGACGGCGAGAACTTCGGCGGCGGTTCTGCCCTGGTAGAGCGACTCGATGAGCGGCTGGATGAGGGAGACCGTCCCGTCGAGAGCGCGCGTGTCGGACCAGGATTCGAGGTAGTGCGCTTCGGGACAGTGCCACTGGCAGTGATTCGCGGTCTCGTCGTTGTAGAGCCCGACGTGGAGCGTAAAGCTGTTTGGTGGGAGCGCGTCCAGTTTGCGCGCGAAGTCCAGGTCGGCGGGCGCGTTGTATGCCGGGTTTGCGCCGAGGATGATGAGAGCCTGCACGCGGCCCGCGGCCATGTCGTCCGCCAGCGCCCGAATCGAGGCCGCGTTATCGACGGCCTCCTCCTCGTTCGGCGCGGCGTAATGAAGTGTCGAGCCGACTGCGCCGAGGCGCGTGTTCATCGCGTGGGCGAGAAGCTGGACGGCGGGCGGCTGCTCCGGGCCCGCGAGCACGAGGGCGCGGGGCCCGGAGGCGCGCAGGTCCGCGGCGATGAGCGCGGCCCACTGGTCGGGGTTGGCGGGTTTGTTCGTTGCAGGCGTTGATGCGGGTGATTCGAGCGCCAGGCTCACGGCGCGGGCGAAGCTCTCCATTTCGGACGGGCGCAGCGGAATCCGATGGTCGGCCTTCGCGCCGGTGACGGTGACTCCGGATTCAGCGACGTAAAGCCTGTTCATCTTCGCCACAACCGCGTCGTGCTCCGCAACCCGCCGCCCATCGATAAAATCGCGCGCATAGCGCACGCGGCCCGGCATGGTCAGGAGGAAGTCCGCGTCGAGCGAGAGGATCACGTCTGCCCGCATGAAATCGTAGAGCGGCTGCGCGTCGCGACCGAGCGCCTGAATCGAGGCCGCGCGGACGTTGTCCCGATTCACCGGCTCGTACTGGTGCCACTTCGCCTGGGGAAACGCGGTAAGGACCCTGCGAATCTGCGCGCCGAGCGTGGGCGACGTGACCGTGCCGGTGAGGATTCGCAGCCCCGTGCCCGCCACGGTCCGCTGCGCCGCGGAGACGGCTGTCATCGCGGCCAGCAGCTCCTCCCAGTCCGCCGGGCGGCCCATGTGCGTGACGGTCTGCGAACGGTCGGGGTCGTAGAGCGTGAGCAGAGAGGCCTGCGCGAACGGGTCCGTCGCGCCGCGGCTGGACGGGTGGTCGGGATTGCCCTCCAGCTTGATCGGCCGCCCCTCGCGGCTGATCGCCAGCAGCCCGATGGCGTCGCCGCCCATCTCCATGGCGGTCGCGAAGAGGCGCGGGATACCGGGCGTCAGCTTCTCCGGCTGCTCGATGTAGGGGACGATCTTCTGCGCGGCCTTCGGCGTCATGCAGCCCGAGAGACCCGCCAGCGCCAGCGACGCGCCCATAAGCCCGAGGAACCCGCGCCTGCTCACCTCGTCGGTCCAGACCGAGGCCTGCCGCGGAAACTCGCGGTGCAGCCACTCACGGAACGCGGGCGTGCCGGCGAGCTCTTCCAAACTTCGCCAGTATTCAGGCCCGCGCGCCGCCTCCAGTCGCCCGCGAACCTCCTCGACATCGACATCAATATCTCTGCGATTCTCGTCCATGGTTATCGCGTATCCGTGCGATTACGCTCCTTGTTCGGTTTGCACCCGCAGGGCCGGATTCCTCGGTCGCCAGGGCTCCCTCAGAATGACGTCAAGGGCCTCGTCCCCAGTTGCGACGACCGCCCCGTCCAGCACTCAGCACTCTCTACTCAGCACTCAGCACTCTCTACTCACCGGTGGCACACCGAACAGTTCGTGAGGCGCGAGACCTGCACGTGATTCGCCTGGAGGAGCGCCTGGCCGGCGCTCCGCTGGTTGGCGGGCGGGTCCCAGTCCATGGCGAACACGGCCTCCTTTGGCCGCACGTGCATCTCCGGCTGCCGGTGGCAGTCCAGACACCATCCCATGTTGAGCGGCTCGACCTTGCGCGTCAGCGGCATCTGGTCCATCCGACCGTGGCAGTCCGTGCATCCAACACCCGCATGAATGTGCGCGCTGTGGTTGAAATAGACGTAATCCGGCAGGTCGTAGACCCGGTTCCACCGCACCGGCCGGCCCGTGCGGAAGCTTTCCCGGACAGGCGCGAGCATGGGGCTGTTTACCCAGATCTGCGAATGGCACGTCATGCAGGTCTTAATGGGCGGAATCCCCGCGAACGACGAATCTTCCACCGACGTGTGGCAGTATCGGCAGTCCAGACCGAGGCCAGCCACGTGGTGCTTATGACTGAACGGCACCGGCTGCGCCTGCTCGACCTGCGCCTGAGTCACCCAGGGCGAGACGTTGTACTCCGCCAGCCCCGTCACGAGCCCGACCGGACCCAGGAACAGACCATATACTCCCAGCTTCGCGAGCGTGTTCGCGCTCCTCCCAAACGCCTGCGGCACGGCGCTGCCTCCCGCACGTCACTGCGTGGACGGGCTTCCGGCCTTGACGGTCTGCCGTCCGCCCCTGGTCCCACCCGCGGATTCCGAGCCCGGACCTTCCTGATGCTCCCAGCCCTCTCCCCAGTGGCCCACCAGCGTGAGCGGGCCATTCGGCAGCAGCGGAATGTGCCGCCACGCCCGTATCAGCTTCTTGTACTCCTCGCCCACTTTGCGTATATTCCGATCGAGATCGTAGAGTCCGAGCGGATTCACGTGGCCATTGTCCTCGCGAAGCGCGGTGTCCCAGTCGACCTGGTCCGTGAGGCTGTACCACGTCATTCCGCAAATGGGGACACCGTCCTGGCGGAGTCGCTGTATATTCGCCCACGTCTTCCAGAGCCATCGATCCGCGTCGGGCTCCGCCTTGTTGGTCTCCGTGTGCATCACGGGCAGGTTGTAGCGGTCGTAATAGTCGCGCGTCACGACGTAGTAGCCGAAGATCTCCCCCGCATAGACCGAGCGATTCTCATCGAGCAGCATATGCTCATTGGCCACGTAGTAGTCGTTTCCCATGACGCAGTGTTCCCGGAGGTTGAATTTGAGGAAGAAATCGTATTCCGCCTCCGTCATGCCGTTGTCGCGCAGATATTCGTACATGCCGGAGCTGACGCGTCGGCCATAGTTGAGGTCGAGCGACAGAAATCGCCTCTCGTTGAGCATATCCGCGTCGTCCAGAAGGTCGGGCCGTTGCGCGTGGGTATACTCCGATGACTCGCTCTGGACGAACTGTGCGTCCGGCCGGACCTTCAGGATGGCCAGCATCGCCTCGACGTTCGCGCGCACCATATGCTTCAGGGCAGTAACAAAGGCGCGATGGGTGGTCAGCCGCTCGTTCCACCAGCCGTAGTAGGCGCTGAACTGCGCCGCGACATACATCTCATTGACGGGCGTGTAGAGCCAGACCCAGGGATATCGCTGCGCGAAGGCTTTCGCGTATTCGGCGAAGTGCTTCGGAAAGTCCGGGTTCTGGAAGTCGCCAATCCAGTCGGGTACGCCGAAGTGGCAGAGGTCGATGATGGGCACGATTCCCAGCCGTTTCACTTCCGGCATCACCTGGTCGATGAACGACCAGTCGTATTTTCCCTGCGCGGTATTGATGCGATAATACGGGGGGCCGTAGCGCAGGTAAGTGATGCCGAGGTCCCTAACGAGCTGAAGGTCCTGCTCCCAATGGTCATAATGCCTGCACCTGGCCAGCTCGTCGACCCTTTTGGAGCGCCCATCCTTTGCCGCAATCGTGGGATAGCTGCACTCGATGCCAGTCGCGAAGATGAAGCGCTGGGTCGTTGGATTCGGTTGTTGCTGCGCATGATACAGCTTCATGTAGTCGGCCTGATCCGATGGGGCCGCTGAGTTCTTCCGATGCTCGCCGTGCTGGTAGGCCATTCTCGCGAACCTGTCTCACTGAATTGGGACGCTGCTTCCACCCTGATGTACTTCAAATCGTAGTACGATGTTCACAGGCGGCGGTTCCGAGACGGCATGCTATCCGCGCGTGGTCGAGGGGAGAATATCATACTCACGACGGAACAGATCGATTCCTTTCATGCAAGCGGCTATCTGATCATGCGCGGCGTAATTCGCGGAGAGGAGCTCGCGATGCTCCAGCGGGCCGCCGATGGGGTGCAGGCAGAGGGCATCGCGCGAATCGATCCGGAGAATCATCGCTATGCGCCGGGACCCGACGGACGCGAGGTCTACTGGCGGTCGGAGAGGATGTGGGAACGCGAGGATATCTGGCAGGCGGTCGCGGTGAACCCGGGCCTGCTGGAGAACATTGGCCAGTGCGTGGGGCAGCCGTTCTTCCCCTGGAACGATTCCCTGGTCGTGAAGCTGGCATATTCGGGCGCCGAGGTGAAGTGGCACCAGGACCCGCCCTACAGTGATCCTGCCCGCCGCTCGACCTACCCCGTCCCGAACTTCACGACCGACGTCTATCTGGACCACTCGGGTCCCGACAACGGCTGCGTCTACGCGATTCCGGGCCGCCATCTCGAGGGCCATGTGGACATCGCAGGGCTCTCGCCCGAGCAGCTTGTTGGCGAATACGGCGCGGTTCCCCTGGAGATGGAGGCCGGGGACGGGCTCTTTCACTGCCTCTCGACGCCGCACGGGTCGGGCCCGAATCGGTCCCCCATCCAGCGGCGAACCTTCTACATGCACTATCTGGCGGACGAGGTCTGCCGCGATGGCTACGGCAGCGCGCCCTGGGCCGCCGAGAAGCCCGGCTGGGGCCCGGAGCGGGAGCGAATCGTCGAGTCACTGCTGGAAGCGAGACGGAGGCTGGGCTTCGATGATCCGCTGGCGCGACGAACACTGCGGCTGGCGGAGGGCGGCTTCGCGTTCACGGGCGAACCGCGCACGCCGCCGCGACACTGGGCAAGCCTTGCGCAGGCGCGTGAAGACCAATAGTGCGGCATCGGATTGAATCTTAATCTCACCTTACGCAGACGGGCTCAACAGATTGGGTGCACTCCGCGGCGGACGGGAGGCTGGACCCTCCCGCTCTCATGCGCTACGCGCCAACTCCGCACCAGACACTCACCGGGCGCAGGATGAACATATCGGTTCCGATTCGCGCACGGAGGTGCGCGACTGGCCGCAGGCATGATAGCG
>Ga0068855_100004896_pt1 | contig 16344 bp, 8 predicted proteins | sample KBSCornC52_FD_66592 | JGI IMG/M metagenome (GOLD analysis project Ga0068855, IMG submission 66592) | Corn rhizosphere microbial communities from Kellogg Biological Station, Michigan, USA - KBS Corn C5-2 | ecosystem: Host-associated > Plants > Roots > Rhizosphere > Soil ...
GGGAGCAGGATTGGCCGCGACCAAAACGCTGTTCGCCATTGTCGTCGTGGGATCGCTCGGATCGGAGCTGGTGTCGCTGCTGATGCTGCGCGCGGAGGGCACGTGAAGCGTCTGCTCGCGGTGGCCGTCGTCGCGGTCGCGCTGTTATGGGTGCGGCGGCTGGGAATGCCCGGTATGGAGCTGCCCACGACCGCGCTCGCGCTCGGGTTCACGCTGGTCGCCGCGATGGTCACCGGCGAGCTGCTGCGGCGCTTCCGTCTGCCGCGCCTCACCGGCTATCTGCTGTTCGGTGTACTCATCGGCCCGTACCTCGGCAACGTGATCACCGAGCCGATGGCCAGGCAGCTGCAGACCGTCAATGGCATTGCGACGACGCTCATCGCGTTCATCGCCGGCCTGACGCTGAATTTCGAGCGCATCGGCCGCGGCATCGCGGGCGTCAGACGCATGATCGCGACGACGCTCGCGGTCGCGATGGCCGGTCTGTTCGCGATCGCCTGGATCGCCTGGGTGTGGCTGCCGGTCGCGCCGGAGGCGGTGGGCGCGGCGAAGCTGGCGATGGTCGCGCTCTTCGTCATCATCGTGGTCAGCTTCTCGCCGACGATGACCGCCGCCGTGATCTCGGAAACCGGCGCGCGCGGCCGCCTCGCCGACCTCGTCCTGGCGATCGTCGTCGTGTCGGATCTCGTCGCGCTCGTGTTGTTCTCGCTCGCGATGCAGTTCGCGCGCTTCGCGCTCGCGGCTGACGCCGCTCCGGACGTGAACGTGCTCGTGCGGCTCGCGTGGGAGATCGGCGGCGCCATTGCGTTCGGCAGCCTGATCGGCGCGCTGTTCGCACTGTATCTGCGGTACGTCGCACGCGAGGTGACGCTCGTGCTGCTCGGTCTCTGCGCTCTGCTCGCCCAGGTCGGGGCGACGCAGGGCTTCGAGCCGCTGCTCGCGGCGATGGCGGCGGGCATGGTCATTCAGAACGTCGCCGTGCCGCAGGGCGATGCGCTGAAGGTGGCGATCCAGCGCGGCGCCCTGCCCGTGCTCGTCGTGTTCTTCGTCGCCACCGGCGTGTCCCTCCAGCTCGACGCGCTGTCGACGATGGGCTTCGTCGCGATCGCGTTGGTGGTGGCGCGCATCGCGTCGATTCGGCTGGGCGTGCTCGCGGGGCTTCGCATGTCGGGAATCGATCGCGCCACCGGCGAGCACGCGTGGACCGGGCTGGTGTCGCAGGCCGGCATCACGCTCGGGCTCGCCTCCGTTCTCGCGACCGAGTTCCCCCCGTGGGGCATGCGCGTGCAGACGCTGCTCGTCGCGCTGATCGCGATAGACGAGCTGGTCGGTCCGCTGCTGTTCCGCACCGGCCTCGCGCGTGCCGGCGCGATCGACACCGACGTGCGGCGCCCGCTGATCGTCGTGTCGAACCGGGAGCCGTACCTGCACAACTACGATCGGGACGGACGCGTCACCGTCGGCGCGTCCGCCGGCGGTGTGGCCGTGGCGCTCGACGCGCTGATGCGCGAACGCGATGGCATATGGATCGCGTATGGAGACGGCAGCGCCGATCGCGCGGTGGTCGATGCGCACGACAAGGTGCGCGTGCCGCCCGACAGTCCGTCGTATCAACTGCGGCGGCTGTGGCTCGATCGATCCGAGTACGCGGCGTACTACGGCGGCTTCGCCAACGAGGGGTTGTGGCCGCTGTGCCATCTCGTCGACGTGCGTCCGCAATTCCGCAGCGAGGATTGGGCCGCGTACCAGAACGTCAACGCACGCTTCGCGGAGGCGGTCGACGAGGAGCTGCCGACGCCCGAGACGCCGGTGTTCATCCAGGATTATCACCTCGCGCTCGTGGCGGCGCGCCTGCGCGAGCGGCGTCCGTCGGCACGCACCGCCTTGTTCTGGCACATCCCATGGCCCTATCCGGATCGGCTGCGCATCTGTCCGTGGCGGCGCGAGATCCTCGCCGGCCTGCTCGCCAACGATCTGCTGGCGTTTCAGCTCGAACGCGATCGGCGAAATTTCGTCCTGGCGGTCGAAGACACGCTCGACGCCGAAGTGGACGCCGACGGTCAGCGGATCTGGTTCGGCGGCCGCGTGTGCACGGTGACGGCGGCGCCCATCGGCGTGGACTACGATCGCATCCAGAGCGTGAGCGGCGATGCGGCGCTCGTGAACGAACAGCAGCGGCTGCGCGAGCTGTTCGGTCTCGACGCGGCGATTCTCGGGCTCGGCGTCGATCGGCTCGACTACACCAAAGGCATTCCCGAGCGTCTCGCGGCGCTCGATCGCCTGTTCACCAGGCGGCCGGAGCTGCGCGGGCAGCTGACCTTTTTGCAGATCGGCGTGCCATCGCGGTCGAGTCTCGGCAGCTACGGCGCCATCGAGGCGGAAATCGATCGCAAGGTCCACGAGGTGAACCGGCGCCACGGACGGCCTGGACAACCGCCGCCGATCCATTACCACAAGGCGTCGCTGACGCTGCCGAGCCTCGTCGCGCTCTATCGGCTCGCGCATTTCTGCATCGTGAGCTCGCTGCACGATGGCATGAATCTGGTCGCGAAGGAATTTGTCGCCGCGCGGGACGATGGCGACGGCGTGCTCGTGCTGAGCGCGCTGGCCGGCGCCGCGCAGGAGCTGCGCGACTCGCTCCTGATCAATCCGTACGACATCGACGATTTCGCCGACGCGTTGATGCAGGCGCTCGACATGCCTGTTGCCGAGCGGCGGATGCGCATGCTCGCGATGCGGCGGATCGTGGCCGGCCGCAACGTGTTCGGCTGGGCGTCGGACATCCTCGAAGGCCTCGAGAGCCTGTGGACGAAGCCGCTCGAGTACGCCGCGCGGGCGCCCGAGGACGCGCCCGTATGATTCTTCGCGCGTGGTGTCGGTACATCGACATCGCGCGCGCCGCTTCCATCGCTGACGCGCAGCGCGTGCGGTGGCGCGTGGCTTGCACTCGCGCATGACGGGATTTCCTCATGCGAATAGCCCAGGTCGCGCCGTTGTTCGAGAGTGTGCCGCCTGCGTTGTATGGCGGCACGGAGCGCGTCGTCTCGTATTTGACGGAAGAGCTCGTCGCGCTCGGACACGACGTCACGCTGTTCGCCAGCGGCGATTCGCGTACGAGCGCCGTGCTCGTCCCGGTCTGTCCACGATCGCTCAGGCTGGATCCGCGCTGTGTGGATCATCTCGCGTGCGAGGTGTTCCTGATCGAACGCGCGGCGGCGCTCGCTCATCACTTCGACGTCATCCATTTTCACACCGCGCACCTGCATTTTCCGGTGCTGCGCCGCACGCCGACGTCGGCCGTCACGACGATGCACGGGCGCCTCGACATGCCGGAGCTCGTGCCGCTGTACGACGAGTTCGCCGAGGCCGCGCTGATTTCGATTTCAGACGCGCAGCGCGTGCCGCTGCCGAACGCCAATTGGGTGGCGACGATTCACCACGGCCTGCCGGTTGGCGCGTTCTCGTTCCACGCACGGCCCGACGGCAACTACTTCGCGTTCCTCGGACGCATTTCACGCGAGAAGCGGGTGGACCGAGCCATCGCGATCGCGAAGGCCCTCGGCGTGCCGCTGCGGATCGCGGCCAAAGTGGACCGGGCGGATCGCGATTATTTCGAGAGCGAGATCCGTCCGCTGCTCGACCATCCGCTCGTCACGTTTCTCGGCGAGGTCCGTGAGGAGGACAAGGACGCGTTCCTCGGCGGCGCACGCGCGCTGCTGTTTCCCATCGACTGGCCCGAGCCATTCGGCCTCGTGATGATCGAAGCGCTGGCGTGCGGCACGCCGGTGGTGGCGTTCCGCTGCGGTTCGGTGCCCGAGATCATCGAGCCGGGGCACACCGGCTTCATCGTCGACACGATCGAGGAGGCGATTGCGGCGACGCGATGCGTCGCCACGATCGACCGGCGCGCCTGCCGGCTGGCATTCGAGCAGCGCTTCAGCGCGCGGCGCATGGCGCGACAACACGAGGCGCTGTACGAGCGGCTCCTGGACGAGCGAACCGCAGACGGCCGCTGCCTGGCAGGTTCATGACGATGCCCGAGGTCCTTCAGCTCGACGATCAATTTCCCATTGTTGCTGACGCGCAGCGCACGCCCGGGCCGCTGCGGATCCTGAAATGCGGCGACACGTTCGGCGTGTTCGATCAGCACGGCGACGTGAACGGCGCCGATGCCGACGAGCAGGGGCTGTACTACCACGGCACGCGGTATCTCTCGACGCTGGAGCTGCTGCTGGCGCGGCGCCGTCCACTGTTCCTGAGCTCGGCGGTCAGCGACGACAACGTGCTGCTCGTCGCCGATCTCACCAATACGGACGTGCGGCGCGAGCAGCGTCTCGAGCTCCCGCGCGGCGAGATTCATCTGTTCCGGTCGCGCGTGCTGGGCGATCGGTCGTGTCTCGAGCGCCTGCGGATTTGCAATCACAGCATGCGCGCGGTGGAGATCCCGCTGTCGATTCGCTTCGACGCCGATTTCGCGGACGTGTTCGAGGTGCGCGGCACGCGGCGCGAGCGGCGCGGCGAACGGCTCCCCGATCGAATCGCCGGATCGGAGTGCGTGTTGAGTTACCGCGGCCTCGATGGCGTGGAGCGGCGCACGCGCATCGCGTGGACGCGGACGCCGGATGCGCTCGAGCGCGGCCTCGCGCGCTTCACGTTTCAACTCGAGCCGCACGCGCTCCTCGCGTTCGAGATGCACGTGTCATGCGAAGACGACTCGAGCACCTCGTCGCCGCCGCCCGATTACGAGGCGGCGGTGGCCCGGGCGCGCGCGACGGTGGCCGCCCAGCGCGCGAGCGGCGCGGAGATCCGCTCCTCGAACGAGTCCTTCAATCGCTGGTTCCATCGATCGGCGGCCGACCTCCGGATGATGATTACGGCGACGCCGTGGGGCCTCTATCCGTACGCCGGCATTCCGTGGTTCAGCACCCCGTTCGGACGCGACGGGATCATCACCGCGTTCGAGATGCTGTGGGCGCATCCCGACGTCGCCCGCGGCGTGCTGGCCTTCCTCGCCGCGACGCAGGCAACCGATTACGCCGATGCGCAGGACGCCGAGCCGGGGAAGATTCTGCACGAGATGCGTGGTGGCGAGATGGCGGCGCTCGGCGAAGTGCCGTTCGGCCGTTACTACGGCAGCATCGATTCGACGCCGCTGTTCGTCATGCTCGCGCACGCCTACTACCGGCGATCCGCCGACCGCGCGTTCATCGATCAGCTGTGGCCGCACCTCATGGCGGCGCTCGACTGGATGACGCGCGACGGCGACGCCGATCGCGACGGCTTCATCGAGTACGCGCGGCACAGCGAGAACGGTCTCGTCCAGCAAGGCTGGAAGGATTCCAACGACTCGGTGTTCCACGCCGACGGCGGGATCGCCGAAGGGCCAATCGCGCTCTGTGAAGTGCAAGGCTACGCGTTCGCCGCCTGGAAGGGCGCCGCGGAGCTCGCGGAGATGCGGGGCGAGCGTGCGAACGCCGACACGTGGCACGCGCGAGCCGAGCGGCTGGCCGCGCAGTTCGACGCCGCGTTCTGGTGCGAGGATCTGGGAACGTACGCGCTCGCGCTCGACGGCCGCAAGCGCCCGTGCCGCGTGCGCACGTCGAATCCGGCCCACTGCCTCGTCACCGGAATCGTGCCGTCGCACGAACGTGCGCGCCGGCTCATCGCGACGCTGATGGACGACACGTCGTTTGCCGGCTGGGGTCTGCGAACGGTGGCGGCGACCGAGGTCCGCTACAACCCGATGTCGTACCACAACGGATCCATCTGGCCGCACGACAACGCCATGGCGGCGCTGGGGATGGCGCGCTACGGCTTCATGGGAGCGGCCACGCGGCTGCTCGACTCGATGCTCGAGCTCAGCCAGTCGGTCGAGCTCCATCGCCTCCCGGAATTGATCTGCGGATTCCACCGCCGCATCGAAGAAGGTCCCACCCTCTACCCGGTCGCCTGCTCGCCGCAAGCCTGGTCGGCCGGCGCGGCGTACCTGCTGCTGCAAGCGTCACTGGGCCTGGATATCGACGCCGTTCGGCGGTGCATCACCTTCCGCCAGGCGGCGCTGCCCGAGGCCATCGAACGGCTGCGTTTGACGAATCTGGTCGTCGGCGATGCCAGGGTCGACCTGGCGCTCGAGCGCCACGCCAACGATGTCGCGTTCAGTGTGGTCAACCGCGTCGGCGACGTGGAGCTGGTCGGCGTCAAGTAGCGCCGCCCGTAAGCCGTTGAAAATCGGCTGGTTTCGACACCGACCCCGCAGAAGACAATCTCTGACAACTCGAACTCAGAAAGTGCATTAAATACGGGCGTTTACGCGGAATTAGCCTTATACTGCGAGCCGGGGTTTCATGGCTACATCCGGCTATTGGTCCTCTCGTGACCCGGTCATTTGACATGAAGACGATGGTGTTCGCGATTCTGGGTGCAGCCCTCGTCGGGCTCGGCTTCCACGTGTCAGCCGACTCGACGAAAACGACGCACGCCCAGGCGTCCAAGCCGCCCGCGCTCGCGGTCGCTCACGCGCCGGACACGCTCTCGATCGAGGCCCAGAACACGCTCGTGTCGACCACGTGCTCCACGTGTCACGACGACGAGGCGAAGACGGGCGGTTTGACGCTGGAGCACTTCGACGCGGCGACGATCGATCAGCACGCCGACATCGCCGAGAAGATGATCCGCAAGCTGCGCGCGGGGATGATGCCGCCGCCGACCGTGAAGGATCGGCCCGACAACGCGACGCTCACCGCGTTCGCGGCGTCGCTCGAGGCGCGGATCGATCAGGTGGCGGCGCTGCACCCGAATCCGGGCCGCCGTTCGTTTCAGCGGCTGAATCGGGCGGAGTACGGGCGCGCGATCCACGACCTGCTGGACATCGACGTCGACGTCAACGCCTTCCTGCCGCCCGACACGGTCAGCCACGGCTTCGACAACATCGCCGACGTCCAGAGCTTCTCGCCGACGTTGATGCAAGGCTACTTGAGCGCCGCGAGCAAAATCGCCAGCGTCGCGCTCGGCGATCGCACCGCGAGCCCGACCGAGGCCACCTACAAGGTGCCGCGCACCGAATCGCAGATGCGCCACGTCGCCGGCACGCCGTGGGGCACGCGCGGCGGGCTGTCGGTGATGCACACGTTCCCGGCCGACGGCGAGTACACCTTCCGCATCATGCTGCACTCGGTTCCAACCGGTCAGCTGTACGGCAGTACGGTGCGCAACGAGCAGATTGAAATCGCGATCAACGGCGAGCGCGTCGCGCTCCTTCCAATCAATTACCGGATGAGCGAGCAGGATCCGAACGGCATGAACCTGGTCACGCCGCGCATCCACGTGAATGCGGGTCCGCAGCACGTCACCGCCGCGTTCATCCAGCACTTCGACGGTCCGGTCGACGATCTGCTCGCGCCGCAGGACTACACGCTGGCCGACACGCAGATCGGCGACGGTTACGGGGTCACGACGCTGCCGCACGTGCGCGACTTCAGCATCACCGGCCCGTTCAAGGTCACCGGCGTCTCCGATACGCCGAGCCGCCGCAAGATCTTCGTCTGCCGCCCGACAGAGGCGAGTGAAGAGGCGCCGTGCGCGATGACGATTCTCAAGCGGCTGACGAGCCAGGCGTATCGCGAGCCGGCCTCGAGCAGCGACGTCGAGCCGCTGATGAAGTTCTATAACCAGGGCCGCAAGGACGGCGATTTCGAGTCGGGGATCCGCCTCGGGCTGCAGGCGATCCTGGCGAGCCCGCGCTTCCTGTTCCGCCTCGAGGAAGCGCCGGCGACCCTCCGCGCCGGACAGAATTACCGCATCACCGATCTCGATCTGGCATCGCGCCTCTCGTTCTTCATCTGGGACGCGGGTCCGGACGCCGAGTTGTTGAAGCTGGCGGGCAACGGCACGCTGCACACGCCGGCGGTGCTCGACAAGCAGGTGCGCCGCATGCTTGCCGATCCGAAGTCCGAGGCGTTCTCCACGCGGTTCGCCGCGCAGTGGCTGCGTCTGCAGGACGTGGACAACATCAAGCCCGACGCGCTGCTGTTCCCGTCGTACGACTACAACCTCGCACAGGCGTTCAAGCGCGAAACCGAGCTCCTCTTCGGCAGCATCGTCCGCGAGGATCGCAACGTGATGACGCTGCTCGACGCGGACTATACGTTCGTCAACGAGCGGCTCGCGCGCCACTACGGGATTCCGAACATCACGGGCGACAACTTCCGCCGCGTGACGCTCGGACCCGAGTTCGCCTACCGCCGCGGTCTGCTCGGGCAGGGCAGCTGGCTGATGGCGACGTCGGTCGCCGATCGCACGTCGCCGGTGCAGCGCGGTAAATGGATCATGGAAGTGCTGCTCGGGTCGCCGCCGCCTCCGCCGCCGCCGAATGTCCCCGCGCTCGACGACACGAAGGCCGTCGCCGCCGGCGGCAAGACGCTGTCGACGCGCGAGCGCATGGAGGAGCACCGCAAGAATCCGGCGTGCGCATCGTGCCATCGCGTCATCGATCCGCTGGGCCTGGCGCTCGAGAACTTCGACGTCACCGCGGCGTGGCGGATCAAGGACAACGGCGTGTCGGTGGATTCCAACGGCGTGCTGTACGACGGTACGCAGATCAGCGGACCGGCGGGTCTGCGGACGGCGCTGCTCGCGCACTCGGAGTCGCTGATCCGCAACTTCACCGAGAATCTGATGCAGTACGGCCTCGGCCGCCGCATCGAGTACTTCGATCAGCCGGCGCTGCGCGCGATCGTGCGCAAGGCCGCCGCCAACGACTACCACTTTTCGTCGTTCGTCCTGGGTGTGGTGAACAGCGCCGCGTTCCAAATGAGCCGGGCGGACGCTGTGCAGACGACAGACAACTCGCAAGTGAGCGATCGTCCCGCAAAGGGATCGAGGAGGTAGGGCCGCTATGTCGTACATCAAGAAGACGCACCTCTCGCGCCGCACCGTGCTGAAAGGGATGGGCGTCACGGTGGCGCTGCCGTTCCTCGATGCGATGGTGCCCGCCGGGACCGCGTATGCGAGCACGGCGGCCGCGGCGTCAGCCGCCAAGACGCGCTTCGTGGCGATCGAGATGGTGCACGGATCGGCCGGGAGCGCGGCGCTGGGCATCCAGAAGAATCTCTGGGCGCCGGCGGCGGTGGGGCGCGGCTTCGATCTCTCGCCGAGCAGCTTGAGTCCGCTCGAGCCCTTCCGCGACTACGTGACCATCGTCAGCAACACCGACGTGCGGAACGCCGAGGCGTTTCAACCGCCGGAGATCGGCGGCGATCACTTCCGATCGAGCGCGGTGTTCCTGACGCAGTGCCACCCGAAACAGACGCAGGGATCGGACGTCAACGTCGGCGTCTCGATCGATCAGTTCTACGCGCAGAAATTCGGGCAGGACACGGCGATCCCGTCGATGCAGCTGTGCATCGAGAACGTCGATCAGGCGGGCGGCTGCGCCTACGGCTACTCCTGTGTGTACACCGACACGATCAGCTGGTCGGCGCCGACGCAGCCGCTGCCGATGATTCGCGATCCGCGCGTCGCCTTCGATCAGCTGTTCGGCGTAGGCGCGACGGCGAAGGAGCGCGCCGCCAACCGGCGCGCCGACAAGAGCATCCTCGATTGGATCACGGCGGAAGTCGGACAGTTGAAGAAGGAGCTCACGCCCGCCGACCGCGCCCGGTTGAACGATTACCTCGACGACATCCGGGAGATCGAGCGCCGTATCCAGACCGTGGAAGCGCGCAACACGAGCGGCGAAGCGCGGCAGATGCCCGAAGCGCCGATCGGCGTGCCCGACGCGTTCGACGAGCACGTGAAGCTGATGTTCGATCTGCAGGCGCTGGCGTTCGCCGCCGACATGACGCGCGTGTTCTCGTTCAAGATGGGCCGCGACGGATCGGGCCGCGCGTATCCCGACAGCGGCGTGAAGACCGGCTTCCATCCCGCGTCGCACCACCAGGAAAAAGAAGAGCGGTTGATGGACTACGCGAAGATCAACCGGTACCACGTGAGCATGATTCCGTATTTCCTCGAGAAGCTGAAGAACACGCCCGATGGCGACAGCAACCTGCTCGAGACGAGCCTGATTCTCTACGGCTCGCCGATGGGCGACTCGAACCTGCACAATCACAAGCGCTGCCCGCTGTTCATCGCGGGGCACGCGGGCGGGCGGTTGAAGGGGAATCTGCACCTGAAGGCGGCCGACGGCACCCCGATGGCCAACGTGATGCTCTCGGTGGCGCATACGCTCGGCCTCGATCTCGATCACATCGGCGACAGCACGGCGCCCTTCGATCTCAACGGGGCGGCGGCGCAGTCCACGGTGGCGTGACGCGGTGCACGTCGTGTGCGAAGGAGCGAAACGATGCGAAGGCTGCTGACGATCCTCCTGCCGGCGGGTGCGCTCGCCGGACTGGGCCTCTCGGTGCTGCTGCACGCCGCCCCCGCGTCGCTGGCCGGCGCGGCGATGGATGGCGACAAGGACACCGTACGAACGCTGTTGAAAAACGGCGCCGACGTCAACTCGGCGGAAGGGGACGGCATGACGGCGCTGCACTGGGCGGCGCAGAGAGGCGACGTCGAGCTGGCGCGCATGCTCCTGTACGCCGGCGCCAACGTGCGCGCGACGACGCGCCTCGGCGGCTACACGCCGCTGCTGATGGCGAGCAAGGCGGGTGACAAGGCGATGATCGAGGCGCTGGTGAACGCCGGCGCCGATCCGAACACGCCAACGACCAACGGCACGACCCCGTTGATGCTCGCCGCCGCCTCCGGACACGCCGACGCGGTGAACGTCCTCGCCGATCACGGCGCCGACATCAATGCGAAGGAAGTCAAAGGCGAGACGGCGCTGATGTTCGCCGCGGCGTACGGCCGCACCGACGCGATTCGCGCCTTGACGGCGCATGGCGCCGACGTGAAAGCCGAGACCAAGACCGTCGATCTCGAAGCGTTCACCAAGGAACAGCAGGAGCGCTTTGCCGCGTTCTTCGCGACTGGCGCGCCGCCGAACACGGGCGTGCGGACGGGCGCGGAGCCCGGCGCGAAACCCGCGGAGCCTGGCGCGAAGCCCGCGGAGCCCGGTGCGAAAGCAGAGGAGGCCAAAGCGCCGGCGGAAGCGCCGGCGGGTCGCGGCGGACGCGGAGCCGCGGCGGCAGGACGCGGTGGGCCGCCGCAAATCGGCGGCGTCAATCGCCAGTACCTGCTCAACGAGCTCGTGGGCGGCGAAGGCGGCCTCACGCCGCTGCTGTTCGCGTCGCGGCAGGGATACGCCGACTCGGTCAAGGCGCTGCTCGACGCCGGCGCCGACATCAATCAGCCGAGCGCGGGCGATCACACGACGCCGCTGCTCATCGCGACGATCAACGGCCGCTTCGACCTGGCGAAATCGCTGCTCGACGCCGGCGCCGATCCGAACATTGCCAGCGAGAACGGCGTCACGCCGCTCTATGCCGCGCTCAATTGTCAGTGGGCGCCGAAAGCGCTGTATCCGCAGCCGCGTGCGTACGAGCAGCAGCGCGCCACGTACCTGAACCTCATGGAGGCGCTGCTCGACAAGGGCGCGGAGCCGAACGCGCGGCTGAAGAAGAAGGTGTGGTACTCGGGCTACAACTTCGATCTGTCCGGCGTCGACGAAGCGGGCGCGACGCCCTTCTGGCGCGCCGCGTACGCCAGCGACGTCGACGCGATGAAGCTGCTGGTGGCGCACGGCGCCGACCCCTACATCTCCACGATGCGCACGCCGGGACGCCCGCCGACGGGCGACGCGCCGCGCGCCGTCAAGGAAGTGTCCTCGCTGCCGCCGGTGCCGGTCGGCGGACCCGCGGTGACTCCGCTGCAGGCCGCGGCAGGCGTCGGGTACGGCGAGGGATTCGCCGCCAACTCGCACCGCTTCGCGCCGGGCGGGATGCTCGCAGCGGTGAAGTATCTGGTCGAAGATCTGCACATGGACGTCAACGCCACCGATCAGGATGGCAATACCGCGCTGCACAACGCCGCCTCCCGCGGCGACAACGAGATGATCTTGTATCTCGTCTCCAAGGGCGCCGACGTCACCGTCGTCAATCGCGAGGGGATGACGACGGTCGATATGGCGAACGGTCCGGTGCAGCGGACGCAGCCGTTCCCTGAGACCATCGCGCTGCTCGAAAAACTCGGTGCGAAGAACAATCACAAATGCGTCTCGTGCTGAAGCAGCTCGAGGACGCTCGGCTAAAGCGTTCGCGCTACACGCGCGCGGCGATGCGAGCGCGTATTATCGAACGAAAGCTTCAGCCGAGCCCGTGTGATTTCGTCGCGCGAAAGCTTCAGCCGAGCCTCTGTGATTCCGTAGCGCGAAGGCTTCAGCCGGGCGTTATCGCGATCGCCGGCGCGGCGATGTGTGCCGCGGCGCTGTCGGCCCAAACCGCCGCGCCGCGTAAGGCACCGGCGCCGCGCCCCGTGGCGTCGCACCAGCCGGCGACTCCCGCCGCGGGCGCGTCGGCGGCGCTCTCACCGGACGCGCAGAACGCGCTGGTCAGCCACAACTGTTCCACCTGCCACGACGACGAGGCGAAGACCGGCGGACTGTCGCTCGAGAATTTCGACGCCGCGACAATCGACCAGCGGCCCGAGATCGCCGAGAAAATGATCCGGAAGCTGCGCGCCGGCATGATGCCGCCGCCGTCGGTGAAGGATCGTCCGGCACCGGCGACACTCACCGCCTTCGCCTCGGCGCTCGAAACGAAGATCGATCAGGCCGCGGCCGCGCACCCGACGCCCGGCAGCCGTCCGTTTCAGCGTCTCAATCGCGCGGAGTACGCCAACGCGGTTCGCGATCTGCTGACGCTCGACGTTGACGTCACGGCATACCTGCCCGCCGACACGATCAGCCACGGCTTCGACAACGTCGCCGACTCGCAGGCGTTCTCGCCGGCGCTGCTCGAAGGCTATCTGCGCGCGGCCGGTCAGATCAGCCGCCTCGCCGTCGGCGATCGGAACGCGATGCCGAGCGCGGCGACGTTCCCCGTTCCCGAGAACGAATCGCAGATGCGGCACGTCGAGGGTGCGCCGTACGGCACGCGCGGCGGCGTCTCGGTCGTGCACACGTTCCCGGCCGATGGACACTACGTCTTCCGCGTCGAGCTGCATCGCACCTCCACCGGCGAACTGTTCGGCAACACGATGCTCAGCATCACGCGCAAGGACGAGCCCATCGAGATCTCGGTGAACGGCGAACGCGTGGCCGTCCTCGAAGTGAATCCGAAGATGAGCGAGGCCGACAAGAACGGCCTCACGCTCGAGACGCCGCCCGTGTACATTCAGGCGGGACCGCAGCGCATCTCCGCGGCCTTCCTCCAGCGCTTCACGGGTCCGGTCGACGATCTGCTCGCCCCGATCGATCACACGCTCGCCGACAGCCGGATCGGCACAGGCTTCGGCATCACCGCCCTGCCGCACCTGCAGGCGGTCACCGTCACCGGGCCGTTCGACGTGACGGGCGTCTCCGACACGCCGAGCCGCCGGCGGATCTTCTCCTGCCGTCCGACGTCGGCGGAGGAGGAAACGGCCTGCGCCACGTCGATCATCAAGCGGCTGGCGACGCAGGCGTACCGCGGTCCCGTGGAGGCGCAGGATTTCGCCGATCTGATGCGGTTCTACGACGAAGGGCGCAAAGGCGGCGACTTCGAATCGGGCATCCGCCTCGCGATTCAGGGGATGCTCGCGAATCCGCGTTTCCTGTTCCGGGTCGAGCGCGCGCCGACGACGCTGCGCGCCGGACAGACGTATCGGCTGAACGATCTCGACCTTGCCTCTCGGCTCTCCTTCTTCTTGTGGGACACGGTGCCCGACGCGGAGCTGCTGAAGGTCGCCGCCGACGGCGGTCTGAAGAATCCGGTCGTGATGGAGAAGCAGGTGCGCCGCATGCTCGCCGATCCGCGATCGGAAGCGCTGGCGACGCGCTTTGCGTCGCAGTGGCTGCGGCTGCAGGACATCGACAAGATGCGGCCGGACAGCCTGCTGTATCCGGACTGGGATCTGTCGCTCTCCGAGGCGTTCCATCGCGAGACGGAGCTCTTCTTCGCCAGCCTCGTGCGCGAGGATCGCAGTCTCCTCGATCTGATCACGGCCGACTACTCGTTCGTCAACGGCCGCCTCGCGCGGCACTACGGCATTCCGAACGTCATCGGCGACGACTTCCGCCGAGTCTCGCTGCCGGAAAACCGTCGCGGCATCCTGACGCAGGGCAGCATTCTGCTGCTCACGTCGGTCGCCGATCGCACGTCGCCGGTGCAGCGCGGCAAGTGGATGATGCAGGTGCTGTTCGGCACGCCGCCGCCGCCGCCGCCGCCCAACGTCCCGGCGCTCGACGAGACGAAAGGGGCAGTGGGATCGCGCGTCCTCTCGGTGCGTCAGCGCATGGAGGAGCATCGCGCGAGCCCCGCGTGCAGCTCGTGCCACCGCGTGATCGATCCGCTGGGCCTGGCGCTCGAGAACTACGACGCCACCGGCAAGTGGCGCATCAAGGACAACGGCGTGCCGGTCGATGCGGCCGGCGTGCTCTACGATGGCATGAAGATCGACGGCGCCGCCGGGCTGCGCGAGGGAATCCTGCGGCATTCCGACATGTTCGTCCGGAGCTTCACCGAGAGCCTGATGACGTATGCGCTCGGCCGGCGCGTCGAGTACTTCGACATGCCGACCGTGCGGGCCATCGTGCGCGACGCGGAGAAGAATCAGAACCGGATGTCGTCGTTCATCCTGGGGGTCGTCAACAGCGCGGCGTTCCGAATGACGCAGGCGCCGGGCGTGACGACGACCGTAGAGCAGTAGGGGGATAGGGCCCCTTTTCGTGCGAAGGAGTGGGACGTGACGTTTCTCACGAAGAAGCACATTTCACGGCGCGCGGTCCTGAAAGGCATCGGCGTCACGATGGGGCTGCCGCTCCTCGACGCCATGGTGCCGTCCGGTACCGCGTGGGCGAGCACCGCGGGCGCCAGCAAGGTCCGGCTCGCCTGCATCGAGATGGTGCACGGCTCGGCGGGCAGCACCGCCTATGGTCTCGCCAACAATCTGTGGGCCCCGAAAGCGGTCGGCCGCGCCTTCGATCTCTCGGCGACGAGCCTCAGTCCCCTCGAGCCGTACCGCGACTACATCACCATCGTCAGCAACACCGACGTGAAGAACGCCGAGGCGTTCCTGCCGCCGGAGATTGGCGGCGATCACTTCCGTTCGAGCGCCGTCTTCCTGACGCAGATGCATCCGAAGCAGACGCAGGGCTCGGATCTGCGCGCCGGCATTTCGCTCGATCAGCGCTACGCGCAGAAGTTCGGGCAGGACACGCCGATCCCGTCGATGCAGCTGTGCATCGAGAACGTCGATCAGGCCGGCGGCTGCGAGTACGGCTACTCCTGCGCCTACACCGACTCGATCAGCTGGTCGGCGCCGGATCAACCACTGCCGATGATTCGCGATCCGCGCACCGTGTTCGATCAGCTCTTCGGATCGGGCGCGACGCCGAAGGAGCGCGACGCGCGACGCCGCGAAGACCAGAGCATTCTCGACACGATTACCGCGTCGGTGAACCGCCTGAAGGCCGAGCTCGGCGCCAACGATCGCGCACGCCTGGCGAGCTATCTCGATGACGTGCGCGAGATCGAGCGCCGCATCCAGAAGGTCGAGGCCTACAACACGAGCGGCGAGCAGCGCGCGCTGCCCGCCGCGCCGGTCGGCGTTCCCGATTCCTTCGAGGAACACGCCAAGCTGATGTTCGATCTGCAGGCGCTGGCCTTCGCGTCGGACGTCACGCGCGTCTTCGCGTTCAAGATGGCGCGCGACGCCTCGGGCCGCGTCTATCCGGAGAGCGGCGTCACCACCGGCTTCCACAACGCATCGCACCACCAGGAGAAGGAAGACCGCATCAAGGAGTTCGCGAAGATCAACAGGTACCACGTGAGCCTGATGCCGTACTTCCTCGAGAAGCTGAAGAACACGCCCGACGGCGACCGAACGCTTCTCGACAACACGCTGATCATCTACGGGTCGCCCATGGGCAATCCGAACGTGCACAACCACAAGCGCTGCCCGCTGTTCCTCGCCGGACACGCCGGCGGAGCGTTGAAGGGCAACCTGCACCTGCGCGCGGCCGACGGCACGCCGATGGCGAACGTGTTCCTCACCGCGATGCACGCGATCGGCCTCGACGATGTGGAGTCGTTCGGCGACAGCACGGGAACATTCGACCTGTCCGGCGCGCCCGCCGCGACCACCGTTTCGAGGGCATAGCGTATGACACGACACGCGCCGCGCCGCGCACATCCTCGTTTCATGGCGGCGCTCACCTGCGCTGCCGCGCTCGCCTGTGCGGTCGTCCTGCACGCCGCGAAC
>Ga0068855_100004901_pt1 | contig 16336 bp, 19 predicted proteins | sample KBSCornC52_FD_66592 | JGI IMG/M metagenome (GOLD analysis project Ga0068855, IMG submission 66592) | Corn rhizosphere microbial communities from Kellogg Biological Station, Michigan, USA - KBS Corn C5-2 | ecosystem: Host-associated > Plants > Roots > Rhizosphere > Soil ...
TATCATCTGCTGTTCTCGGGCGGCCGGGCTTTGCAGCGCCCCGTCGAAACCGGTCAAGCCAACTATTATCTGGCGATTCAGTCCACCTTTTGAACGGGCGGCCCGCCCTCCTCGCTTTACTTTTCTTGCTTGATCCTCACCAGCAGCTAATCTTCCCCCATGCTCCGCCGCCGCCACACCGAACAGCATCTGATCGCCCGCATCGGCTGGCTGCGCGCCGCCGTGCTGGGGGCCAATGACGGCATCCTCTCCACCGCCAGCCTGATCCTGGGTGTCGCCACCGCCTCCCATTCCCGAAGCGGCATCCTGGTTGCCGGCATTTCGGGCCTGGTGGCGGGGGCGCTTTCCATGGCGGCGGGCGAATATGTCTCGGTCTCGTCCCAGGCCGATGTGGAGAAGGCCGAGCTCGCCCAGGAGCGCCACGAACTGAAACATGATGCCCATGCCGAGTTGGCCGAGCTGACGCAGATCTATGTCAAGCGCGGGCTGGACCACGAACTGGCGCATCAGGTCGCGGTCCAGCTTACCGACAAGGACGCCCTGGCCGCCCATGCCCGCGACGAACTGGGCATCACCGAGGAATTCATCGCCCGCCCGCTTCAGGCGGCGCTGGCGTCCGCCATTTCCTTTTCCGGCGGCGCGGTCCTGCCCCTGATCGTGGGCATTGCCACTCCCATGGCCTGGGCCGTTCCCGCCATCTATGGCGCCTCGCTGATCTTCCTGACTGCGCTGGGCGCGATCGGCGCGCGAGCTGGCGGCGCGCCGGCGGGCGCAGGCGCGCTACGCGTCGGCTTCTGGGGCGCGGTCGCCATGGCCATCACCGCCGGCATCGGCACGCTGTTTCACGTACAGCTATAGGGCGGCCATCGGGAGATCATGCCCGCTTGATGACCCGCACGATGAGGATCAGGACTATCGCCCCAACCGTCGCGGTGATGATGGCCGAGATCAAACCGCTCGCCAGATGAAGGCCGAGCACGCCCGCAAGCCATCCCCCTAAGACCGCGCCGATGATGCCGACAATGATGTCGCCGATCAGGCCGAAGCCGCCGCCCCTGAGCAAGGTGCCCGCAAGCCATCCCGCGATGGCGCCGATAATCAGCCAGACAATAATCCCCTGCGCGTCCATGTCATTCCTCCACCAATAGGGAAGCGTTGTTGTTCTATGGCTGCTGCAAAAATATGGGCCAAGGTTGGCTGCCCGCCGCATGCGGGTCAACCCCGCTGCTTGGTTGCGGCGCAGCGAAGGCCGCTGACATAGCTGTCATCGCTTGCGGACGGAAATCTCCCGCGGTGATATTGGTCGACCATGCCGAAAAAGACCGCCCCGCCGGGACGCCGCCAGTTCTGCCGCCGCCTTTTGATGAGCACCTTCGCCGGTGTTGGCCTGGGCGCCGGATCGGCGCGCGCCCGGGAAACGTTCAAGATGAGCAAATTGACGGCTGGCTATACCGAGCGCGATGAACGCGCCGATCAGATATGCGGCCGCTGCCTCTACTTCATCGTCCCCGAAGAATGCATGATCGTCGAGGGCAAGGTCAGCCCCTATGGCTGGTGCACCTATTACTACGACTGATATCCGGGGCCGCTCGCCTAAGCTCGCGGCGCTGGCTTGGCTTTTTCTTGGTGAGCGTAGCGAGCTTAAAAAAGCTTGCCCCTCGGGAGCGCTGCGAGCGAGGCGGCACTCAAATCACTGGCTCAGGCCGCCAGCGCCCGCTGCCGGCCGAACGCCAGCACAGCCGCGACCATGGCATCCACATCGGCGATCTCGCTGCGATGGTTGATGAAGCAGGCGCGAATGGCGCTTCGTCCCCCGATCCGGGTGAGCGATGGCGCGGCGATGCCGCTTTCCTGCAGGTCGGCCACGATGGCGGCATTGTCGCCGCCCCGGTAGCCGAAGCAGACGATATTGAGCTGCGCCGGCGCCAGCAGTTCCAGCTGGGCCTCCGCCCGCACCCGCGCTTCCAGATGCCGCGCCAGGGCGCAGCTTTTCTCGATCATGCGCCCCATCCGGCCGACGCCATAAGTCTTGAGCGTGAACCAGGTCTTGAGCGCGCGGAAACCGCGCGACAGGTCCGGCCCCAGATCGCAGGGCCAGGGACTTCCCGCCGCCATGCCGCGCGCCTCGCGCTTCAGATAGGCGGCCGGTGTCGCGAAGGTTTCCAGCAGCGCCTTTTCCTCCCGCACCAGAAGGAAGCCCGCGTCATAAGGCACCTGACCCCATTTGTGGAAATCAAAGGCCAGCGAATCCGCCCGCTCGATCCCCGCCAGACGCGGCGCGATCTCATGCGACAGAATTCCCAGCGCGCCAAAAGCGCCGTCGATGTGGAACCACAACCTCTCCTCGGCGCAGAGACCCGCCAGGGCGGAAAGATCATCGATCGCGCCGGTATCCACCGTGCCGGCCGAACCCACCACCATGAACGGCTTCAACCCAGCCGCCCGGTCGGCGCGAAGGCGCTTGCGCAGATCGCCCAAGTCCATGCGCTGGTGCGCATCCATCCGGATCAGCCGCAGCGCCCGCCTGCCCAGCCCGGCCATCTCGAAGGCCCGCGGCACGCAGAGATGCGCCGCTTCCGAGGTATAAGCGCAAAGCTGCGCGCCATCCCCGCCCAGACCCGTCTCGCGCACACCCGGCCCCAGGGTCCTGGTGCGCGCCGCCAGCACCGCCAGGAAATTTGCGATGGAGGTGCCGGTGACGAAAAGACCTGCCGCGCTTTGCGGAAAGCCGAACATCTCGCGCACCCATTGCACCAACTGACGCTCCACCGCGATGGCGCTGTGATCGCGCCCGCCCAGGTTGGCGTTCATGCCACCCGCCAGCATTTCCGCCAGCATGCCGGCCACGGTTCCGCCGCCCTGCACCCATCCCATGAAACCGGGATGCAGGTTGCCGCCGGCGTGCGGCAGCACGTCCCGCAGGAATTCCTCATGCACCGCGTCCAGGCTTTGCGGCTCGCGCGGCAGGGGCGCCTGAAAGCGCGCGCGCAGCCCTTGAGACATCGGCCGCCACACCGGCTGATCGCGCAGGCCTTCCAGATGATCCAGCATGTCGTCCAGCATGCGATGGGCCTGGGCGCGGGCCGCGTTCCAGTCTGCGGGATCGAGCGTGTCGTCCATCACGCGGCCTCGATCCTGGCCTGCCGCGCCTTGTCCTTCAACATCGCGGCAAAGGCGCCAAACAGCTTGCGCATCGCGCCGGGTTTGTAGGGATAGACATTGACCGGGTCCATGTCATGGACGATGGCGCAATGGTCGGCTTCGAACACAAGCAGCTTGCCGTCGCGCGTTTGGGCGCAGTCGATCAGCACATAGTCCAGGCCGATGCGCTCGGCCATCTGTGCCAGCGCGGGGGCATGGCGGGCGCCGAAGGTCTCGCCGAAAGCCAGCAGGAAACGGGCTTCTTCAGCGCGGTTGGCGGCGCTGAGCGCCATGTCGGCGTTCAAGTACCAGACTTTCCATTCCTCACACACCGCCATGTGCACGGGATAAGGCGCGCCGCCCACCAGCGCGACGCGGTATTTTCGGAACTGGCCGTCGCTGCTGGCATAATCGATGAAGGGCGACAGGAAGAAGCCGTCTTCAGTCCGCTCCTTCAGATAGGCGCCAAGCGCCGCACCGCTCTCGATCTTGCTCAGGCCAAAACCCGCATGCGAGCCGAGGGGCCGGATGATGACGGGAAAGTCCAGGCCGAGATCGCGAGGCAGCCCCTGCAACAGGCGCGCGCGCTCGACCCGCAAGGTCGGGGGAATGACCAGGCCTTCAACGCCGGAGAGATTGCGGTACAGGATATCCCGCTCCAGTCCGCGGATGCGAGCCGGCGCGTTGAGCACGGGCGTGTTCCAGCGGCGCGTCAGGCTTTCGATGGCCGCCAGCGCCGCTCCTTCCGAAGCTGGAGCCGCCACGATCGCCACGTCATGATCGGGGATGGCGGCAGGTACGGGCACCTCCGGCCCAAGATAAAGTGTCGCCAGGCTGACATCCGATCCGGCGAGCAGGAAATCGACGGGCGTGTTGGCCCCCAGGTCTGAAGCGGCCGCCAGCGCCAGCACCCGGAGCGCCGGTTTTTGCGGAATATCCCTCAGGCGGGCATCCTTCACCTGGAAAGCCTGATGCAGCAGAAGAGAGTCCCGCTGGATCGCCAGACCCGTTTTCTTGTCACCGCGCAATTGCGCAATCACGGACAGATCCATGCCCAGACCCGCGCCGGGCGCGTCATCCGTGACCTTCTCCATCAACTCCACCCAGAGCGGATAAAGATCGCGGCCCTCAAACGCCATGCGGGTGAGTGCGGCGACACCCAGGCGCGGCATGCAAAGGCGGTCCCAGTCGGGATCGAACGGCAAGGTCATGCGGCTATCTCTGGAAATGTCCAACCGCCTTGAACGTGCATCCATATGGTTAACAGCGCTTAAACCCTCCGGGCCGGCGCCGTTTCTGCCGCGGCTTTCGCCCATAACTTTTTGCAATACGGGCGATTTCGTCCAACCCACCGGCAATCATCATTGCGCACGTTTCCGGGACGGCCCCCGGAACGGATAACCGCCAGATGCGTTTGCGTCGCAAGAGGGGCGTTCATGGACGCGCTGAAACCGGAAGAGCTGCGGCAACGCGCGAGGGAGCTCCTCGCCGCGTCTCTGCTGGCCGCCGATCCGCAGCGCCGGGCAAGCCTGGTCCAACTCGCCGCTTATTATGAAGAACTGGCCGTCAAACTGGAAACCCTGACCAGTCCACTCGGCCGTCTGGCGCCGGGCCGCCAGCCCGACTCAAGGCGCTGACCCTCGCTACCTTTTCTTGGCAATGAGGGGTTTCGGGGGTTTGGCGACGACGGCAGCCTGGCGCTTGGCGTCGGCCTCTTTCTGCGTCTTGGAAACGGTGGCCCGGCGCTCTATCGCCTCGGCAGACATGTCGTTCGGGGTCTTGGGCATGGATTCTCCTACTTGCGCGGAGCCGGGGCGGCCGTGATCGACGCCGCCTTGACCGGCGCGCCCTGGGCTTTTGCCTGAGCCAGCAGCGGCCCGCAATTGGCATCTTTGGTCAATCCCAGATCGACAAAGGAAAATAGCGAGGCCAGCGGATTGATAAACCCCATCGCCAGGGCCATGCCGCCCTGCGCCAGCGCCGGGCCGGCCCTCACGCCGATCTTCGGATGCGCCCAGGGGCCGCTCAGGGTGATGGGCGCGCGCAGACGCATAAGCTGGAAACTCTTGGGCTTGCCCTGAAGCTCAAGGCTCAGGGTTTCATCGGCAAGATCGATGTGACCGACGCCATCCAACCGCACCGGATCGGTATCGATCACCAAGCCCTGCGTGGTCATCACGCCATTCTTGGAGCTGAAGTTCGCCACCGCGCAGCGCAGGTTGGTGTTGGAATTGTCGCCGGCGAGATTGAGGCTCAACGCCGTCAGCACGTCCACGCCCGCCCATTCCGCCAGGCTGTGACGCATGCCGCCCTTGGGCACCACCGCGGTGAAGGTGCCGTTGGCGTTGGACGCCGCCGCATGCACCGACTTGCCGGTGCCGGTCAGCACCGCGCGCGCTTCCAGGACGCCGCTGATCGGCTTGTCGGCGGTCTTGATGAAGTTCTCGGCATGAATGTCGCTGAACCGTGCATCCACGGTTGAGGTCGGCACGTCCTTCCTCGCATCGATCCTTATCGAGCCGGCCAGCTTGCCTTGCGTGAAGCCGAAGGCCAGCGGCTTGAGATTGAGCACCGCGTTCTCGACGCTGATATGGGTATCGAGGCTGGTGAGCGGGAAGTCCCGCGACTTCACGGTGGCGGCGCTATAGTCCACCTCCGCATTGGTCTGGCGCAGCCGCTCGGTATGCATCGGATCGTCGGGCAACAGATATTTGCTGGCGACCGCGGGCCGGCCGCCCCGGAACAGCGGCCCCAGGTCCGAGAAAGTCAGCACACGCGACGCCATCTTGCCGGCCAGCGCCGGAATCTTCTGCGAGGTGTCCACGGTCAGGTTGCCGTGCAGGTCCGAATTGCCCAGCACGGCATTGATGTCGTTCAGGCGATAGTCCGTGTCGTTGCGCTCCACCGCCATGGTCAGGTGATAGGCGGGCGTGGACGGCAGGGCCAGGCCGGTCAGGAAGTAAAGATCCGACAGGGTCGGCCCATTGACATCCACCTGCGCCGTGAAGCGATCGAGATGGAAAGGCTCGGTGATCTGGCCCTTCACCACCGCATGGGTTTCGCCCGAATGGATGTCGGCGCTGAAGTCATAAGGCTTGCGGGAATCCACATTGATCAGCGGGCCGCCCGCGACATTGGCCGTGAACTTGTTGGTGTTGAGGGTGCCGTCGCCGTTCAGGGTAAAAGCCGACCGCCCGCCGCCGCGATTTTCTTCCGATGTCACCGTGCCGGTGAAGTGCAGCTTCCTCACCGCATCATCGATCTTCACATGACCGTTCTGGATCAAGAAGCGCCGGATGGGCGGCAGCTTGTAGGCCTGGTTCGGTCCGGCATCGGACCGGTCCCAGTTGGTGCGGCCATTTGCGTCGCGCACCACAAGAATGTCGGGCTCGTCGATCCTGACGAACGGCACCACCAGATGGCCCCAGAACAGCGGCGCCAGTCGCACTTCAACGCGAAATTCCTTGGCCCTGGCGGCCTGCGGCGTGCCGACCCATCTGGGGTTGCCGATGAACACGCCGCCGGCATCGGCGCTGGGCTGCCAGGTGAACAGTTTCACCGCGAGATTGCCGTCGATGCGGATCTCCCGGCCGGTGCGATGGGACAGCCAGCGCGCGATGGCCCCGCGCATCGTGTTCCAATCCAGGAAATAGAGCGCGAACAGCGCGCCCATGATGACGCCCAGGATGGTGGCGCCGGTCCATTTGAAGAAACCGCGCCAGGTGAAACGAAGATCGCGAAAATCGGACACAATCCGTTCCCGTATATCTTCCCTGGACCAGGGCCGGTTTTTGCCCGGATATTCGCTGACAGACATGACGAATCAATCGCTTAGGGGTGTCACTCCCCTTTCCTAACGTTTGAGGTCCGCAAGGGCTGCGCCCGGGGGTTGAAACTTTCGGCTGGCCTGCGACGTTGGGGTTCCGGGAACCCAGAGCCGCCCCCTGAGCCGATCCGTGAGCCTTCATCGCCCCCTCACCCTCTGGACGCTGATCAAGGAAGGGGTCACGGCCTTCATTGACGACAATGCGCTGAGCCGGGGCGCCGCCATCTCCTTCTACGCCGTCACCGCCATCGCGCCGGTTCTGTTCATCGCCACCGCCATCGCCGCCCTGGGCCTGGGCCAGCGCGCCGCCTCACGCGCCGTCCACCACCAGCTCACCCGCATCATGAGCGCGGACAGCGCCGACACGGTGCAGCTCGCCATCCTGCATGTGCGCAGCAGCCAGCATTCCCTCACCGGCAGCATCATCGGCGTGATCGCCCTGGTGGTGACGGCATCGGGCTTTTTCACCGAGATCGAAGACGCCATGAATGTGATCTGGAAGGCGCCGCGCCATGAATCCTATTTCTACACCCTCTTGCGCGGCCGGGTGCTGAGCCTGTCCCTGGTGATCGGGCTGGGCCTGCTGCTGTTGACCTTCATGGTGCTGGCCTCGGGCATCCGCTTTCTGGGCAACCTCCTGGACCGTTACACCGATATTTCCGATGTGGTGATCCAAGCGATCAATCTGGGGGTGAGCCTGCTTATCGTCACCCTGCTCTTTGCCGCCATCTACAAAGTGCTGCCCAACAAGCGGCTGGAATGGCGCGACGTGCTGATGGGAAGCTTCGGCACGGCGGTGATGTTCGGCGCGGGCCAGTTCGTGATCGGCTATTACCTGGCCAACCTGATCACGGCCACCATCTATGGCGCGGCGGGCGGCATCATTGTGCTCTTGATCTGGGTCTATTACTCGGCGCAGATCTTTCTCCTGGGTGCGGAGTTCACCAAGGTCTGGGCGGAGCATTATGGCAGCCAGCGCCGCAACGAATGAAACTGCGGGTTCCATTCCATCATTTGGCACAATTTCCGGTTTCGTCCGTTCTCGGACCAAGCAGGTCACCATGTCCCACTTCTATTTTCACATCTACGAGCACGGCACCCTGATCTGGGATGAAGAAGGATCGGAATGTCCCGATCTCGACGCCGCCAAGCTCGAGGCCATGGCCAGCGCCACCGACCTTGCCCGCCAGGCGCTGGCGCGGGGCGAACCGGCGGACGGTCTCTGTGTCGAGATCCGCGACGAAGACGATCGCATCCTGGCCGGCCTGACCATCCGGGAAGTCCTCGCCCACCCCCGCCACCCCAATTTCGCGCCCTCCTGCGGCGTCGCGGGCTCCGGCCTGCTGCACTGACAGCCCTCCGTATACGGAAGCTGTGCGTCAGATCGCCCGGCGTGCGCTCGTGTCGTGGTTTCGAAGTTCGCCACACAATCGATATCGACCTCAGGGGCGAACTTCGAAACCAAGCGACACTGGAATCAATAGATTGCTAGTGTCCTCGATTCCGAAATTCGCCCGGAGCCCGACATAAAAATCAGGCGAATTTCGGAATCGGTACACTAGCGGACAAACTCTCCAGCTTTGCGGCGCGAGCCGGTTTGCTAGCTTCCCAAAAAATGAGCGTTGGGAATACCGCATGAACAAGGGGGAAAGGGCGTGGGATTGCGACCTGCCGGAAAATCCATATCTGCGGGCCCGTTACTGGACCGACAAGGCGGTCGCAGCGGAGGCGCAGGCCGCCCTTCGCTCGGGCCCGGAAGCCGCGGCCTGGCGCGCCTTGGCCAAGGCCTGGCGTGAGGCCATCGAGTATCTGAAATACCCGCCGATCTCGATTGTCCGCCGCACCAGCCACAAGACCAGCCACTGACCGGCCGTCAGCCTTGATCTGCTGACATGTTCAAAAATGGGAGCGCTATAAAAGCCCCCAATGTCCGCCGGGACGATTGCCTTTGCCCCGCTCCGGGCGGAAAATCACCCCGTGGGGCGATTCAATGACGAACGGTCAAAGGAGCGGTGACCGCGACTTGCGAATTCTCCAGGCTTTCGCGGACGGTGCGCCCGTGGAAGAGTTGGCGGTTCGCTTCGGTCTTTCGCGCGAGCGCGTGGGCACGATCATCCGGGCAGAGCGCCTGAAGGTCGAAGTCAGCCCCCTGCCCGAATATCGCGCGCTACGCACGGCGATGAAACTGTAATTCCCGTTTGCCGCAAAAGTGTCATTTGACTCGGGTCTATATTTCAATAATACATGAAATATGGACATGACAAGTGCCGTCCAGTCGCTTTCCGCTCTCTCCCATGAAGGGCGGCTTGCCGTTTTCCGCCTGCTGGTGAAAGCCGGCCCCGAGGGCATGGCGGCGGGCGATATCGCCAGAAATCTGGATACCGCCCCCAACACCATGTCGGCGCAGCTTCTGGTCCTTGCCAATGCCGGTCTGGTCCATCCCCGCCGCGACGGCCGCTCCATCATCTATGCCGTGGAGTTCGACCGCATGAGCACGCTGCTGCAGTATCTGGCCAAAGACTGCTGCAACGGGCGGCCCGAGATCTGCGCGCCCTTGGCCGCCACCGTGAACAGCTGCTGCATGCCCAGACAGAGACGCCGCGCATGACCTACAATGTCCTTTTCCTCTGCACCGGCAACAGCGCCCGTTCCATCATCGCCGAGGCGATTTTGAACAAGGTCGGCGCGGGCCGCTTCCGCGCTTTCTCCGCGGGCTCCCATCCCAAGGGCGCGGTCAATCCGCATGCCCTCGACATGCTCAAGCGCCTGGGTTTCGATGTGACGCAGTTTCGCTCCAAACCGTGGGACGAATTCGCCGCACCGGGCGCGCCGCCGCTGGATTTCGTCATCACGGTCTGCGACAGCGCGGCGGGTGAAGTGTGTCCTATCTGGCCGGGCCAGCCCATGACCGCCCATTGGGGCATGCCCGACCCCGCGGCCGTCGAAGGAACGCCGTCGGAAATCGCGCTGGCCTTCGCAGATACCTATCGGATGCTGAACAACCGCCTCACCGCCTTCGCCAACCTGAAAATGTCGGGCCTGGACCGCCTCTCCCTGCAGAAGAAGGTGGCGGACATCGCCAACGATACGTGACCCGCCGCCTGATCGCGGAAGCGCTGGGCACGCTCCTGCTTCTGGTGGCGGTCGTGGGCTCCGGCATCATGGCCGAGCGGCTGGCGGATGGAAACATCGCCGTGGCGCTGCTGGCCAATGCGCTGGCGACCGGTGCGGCGCTGTTGGTGTTGATCAGCATTTTCGGGCCGCTGTCTGGCGCGCACTTCAATCCCGCCGTCACGTTCTATTTCGCACTACGCCGCGAGACGCCCTGGCGGACGGCGGCGCTTTATCTGCCGGTGCAGTTCGCCGCCGCGATCCTGGGCGTCTGGCTGGCCCACGCCATGTTCGCCCTGCCCGTGCTTGAAGTATCGCGCCATCTGCGCGACGGCCCGGCGCAGTGGCTGGCGGAGTTCGTGGCCACAGCCGGCCTGCTTCTGACCATCGCGGGCGGTATGCGCTTTGCGCCGCTCTCCACACCCATGCTGGTGGCGCTTTACATCACCGGCGCCTACTGGTTCACCGCCTCCACCTCTTTCGCCAATCCCGCCGTCACCATTGCGCGCAGCCTGACCGACAGCTTTGCCGGCATCGCGCCCTCGTCCGTGCCCGGCTTTATCCTGGCGCAGATCGCCGCCAGCTTGGCCTGCTGGCCCGTGCTGGCCTTTCTGTTCGACGACAATCGGACTTAGCGATCGATCATGGCTTGCGCTGCTTCAGGATAGCGGTGGCCCTGCACCGCGATGGCGCCCATCCGGTTTTCGATCTCTTTCAGATCGTCCGCCGTCAGCACGACATCGGCGGCCTTCAGATTCTCATCCAGCCGGTGCAGCTTTGTCGTCCCCGGAATGGGCACGATCCACGGCGCCTGCGCCAGGACCCAGGCCAGCGCGATCTGGGCGGGGGTTGCGTCTTTCTGGGTGGCGATGGCCCGAAGGGCATCCACCAGCGCCTGGTTGGCGGCGCGCGCTTCCGGCGCAAAGCGCGGAATGGTGCCGCGGAAATCGCCGGCAGCCAGTTCGGTGTCCTTGTTCATGGCGCCGGTGAGAAAGCCCTTGCCCAGCGGGCTGAACGGAACAAAGCCGATGCCCAGTTCCTCCAGCAGCGGCATGATCGCCTCTTCCGGCTCGCGCCACCACAGCGAATATTCGCTCTGCAGCGCCGCCACCGGCTGTACGGCATGGGCGCGGCGAATGGTTTTGATGCCCGCTTCGGACAGGCCGAAATGCTTTACCTTGCCGGCCGCGATCAACGCCTTGACGGCGCCCGCCACATCCTCGATCGGCACATTCAAATCGACGCGGTGCTGATAGAGAAGATCGATCCTGTCGGTCTTCAGGCGCTTGAGTGAGCCTTCCACCGCCTCGCGGATATGCTCCGGCCGGCTGTTGAGGCCGGGCCGGCCCTTCATGCCGCGCGGATCGCGATCGGGCGACAGGTCGAAGCCGAACTTGGTGGCGATCACGACCTGCCCTCGCACCGGCGCCAGGGCTTCGCCCACGACCTCCTCATTGATGAAGGGCCCATAGACTTCCGCGGTGTCGAAGAAGGTCACGCCGCGGTCGAAGGCGGCGCGGACCATGGCGATGCTGTCGTCCCTGCTGAGGGCCGTGCCATAGCCGAAGTTCAGCCCCATGCAGCCGAAGCCGATGGCCGAGACTTCCAGGCCGCTTTTGCCCAATATTCTTTTCTGCATCGTCACGTTCCTTGTGATTCCGGTTTGAGGGGATGGGTTCTGCGGTCTAAATGTCCAGTTTCCGGGTCCCGAGTTGCTGAACCCATTTCGGGTCTCGATGGTCGAAGAAGCTGGTGCTTTTGGTGTCAAGCGTGGCGATGGCGTCCGTGTCGGCCTGGGACAATTCAAAATCGAATACATCGAAATTGTCAGCCATCCGCTCCTTGCGGACGGATTTGGGGATCACGATGATCTCGCGCTGCACATGCCAGCGCAAAATCACCTGCGCGATGGTCTTTTGATTGCGGGCCGCGATCGCTTGCAGCACCTCGTTCTGAAAGATGTTGTTCCTGCCTTCCGCAAACGGCGCCCACCCTTCCGTCTGCACGCCATGTTGTTTGAGGAACGACTGCGCCTCGATCTGCTGGTGAAACGGATTGATCTCGATCTGATTGACGGCCGGCGGAATCTTGTTGTGCAGCATGAAGTCGAGGATACGGTCGGGATAAAAATTGCTTACCCCGATCGCTCTTATTTTCCCCGCCTGATAGAGCTCTTCCATCGCTCTCCAGGCGCCATACACATCCCCATAGGGCTGATGGATCAGATACAGATCCAGATAATCGAGCTGCAGCCTCTCCAGTGAGCGCTGGAACGCGCGCTTGGCGCCGTCATAGCTGGCATCCTGGACCCAGAGCTTGGTGGTGATGAACAGCTCGCCGCGCGGAACACCGCTTTTCTTGATCCCGCGCCCCACGGCCTCCTCGTTGAGATAGGAAGCCGCCGTATCTATCAGCCGGTAACCAACCTCGATGGCATCCCTCACGCAGCGTTCACATTCGTCAAGATCGCGCATCTGGAACACGCCAAATCCCAGGATCGGCATCTGGACGCCGTTCGAGAGGGTCAGCTTTTTCATTAGGGCGCCTCCATGCTCCGGCCGGACCGAAGGAAACCTCCCTATCCGAGCGTTGTTCGGTGTAACGGTTAGGCCCGGCGGATTGTTGCGACTAGACGCAAATAATCATTTGTGGTTATGAGTGTGGCTCATGAATAGCCCGCGCACCATGAACGATCTTGCGGCTTTTTTCGCCGTGGCGCGCGAGAAAAGCTTCACCCGGGCGGCAGCGCAGCTGGGCGTGACCCAGTCGGCGCTGAGTCACACCATCCGCGCACTGGAGGAAAGACTGGGCGTGCGGCTTCTCAACCGCACCACCCGCAGCGTGGCGCCCACCGAGGCGGGCGAGCGCCTGCTGCGCACGGTTGGCCCCCGGCTCGAAGAGATTGATGTCGAACTGCGAGCCCTGACCGAGCTGCGCGAAAAGCCGGCCGGGACCATTCGCATCACGGCCGGTGAACATGCGGCGGAAAGCATCCTTCTGCCGGTGCTGGCGCGTCTTCTGCCTCACTATCCCGACATCAAGGTGGAAGTCAGCGTGGATCTGAGCCTGACCGACATCGTCACCGAGCGCTTCGACGCCGGGATAAGACTGGGCGAACAGGTCGCCAAGGACATGATCGCGGTGCCAGTGGGACCGGAGATGCGCATGGCGGTGGTGGGAAGCCCCGCCTATTTCGCCAGACATCCCGCCCCCAAAACACCGCAGCAGCTGGCCGAACATAGCTGCATCAATCTGCGTCTGCCCACCCGCGGCGGGCTTTATGCCTGGGAATTCGAGAAAGCCGGCCGCGTCCTGAATGTGCGGGTCGAGGGCCAGCTTGTCTTCAACACCGCGGCCATGATCCGCCAGGCGGCGCTGGCCGGTTCGGGTCTGGCTTGTGTGCTCGAGGATTCGGTGCAGGCCGAGATCGACGATGGCCGGCTTGTGCGCGTGCTGGGCGACTGGTGTCCGCCCTTTGCCGGCTATCATCTTTATTATCCCAGCCGGCGCCAGCAGTCGCCCGCTTTCGCGCTGCTGGTGGACGCGCTGCGCTATCGGCCCGGCAAGGCAAAACGCGCCCCGCGGCGCAGCTAAAGGATTATGGAAAAGATTTCGGGGAGGGACGGGGGACCAGGAGTGTCCCTCCCCGAAATTGCCCTGCCCCTCCTCATGGGAGCAAAGCGCCTCGCCTCTCCTCACGGAGGCAAAGCCGGTCCTTCACAGCCGATTCGCTCCGCCCAGCGGCGTCAGCGGCGTGAAGTTCTTGGCGGCAAAGGCTGCGAGCACCGCGCCCTGCCGTGAAATCTGGTTCTGCAGCGCAACGACCTTCTCGGCGGCCGGCACATCGCCCATCTGGGCGGCGATGCCGTACCAGGTCAGCGCCTGCTTGATGTCCTGGGGCACGCCCAGCCCGCGCTCATAGAGCAGCGCCAGGTCGAAAGCGGAATCCACATAGCCACGCTCGGCGGCGCGCTTGAACCATTCCCCCGCCTGTTTCTCGTCCTTGGCCGTCCCCTGCCCCTGGGCATAGGCGATGGCCAGGCTGTGCATCGCCCTGAGATTGCCCTTGGTGGCCGAGGTCGAGAACCAGTTGAAGGCGACTTCGTCGTCCGCCTTCACCACCTTGCCCTCGCTATAGAAGACGCCCATCAGATATTCGGCCACCGGCTGGCCTGCATCCGCGGCGGCCCGCGCCCAGCGCAGCGCCGCGGCGGGATCGGCGGGGGCGCCCTCACCCTTCAGATAGATCAGCGCCAGCCTGGCTTGCGCATCGGCATCGCCCGCATCGGCCAGCGCCGTCATGCGCGACAACGCGCCTTCGGCATTGTGGCGCGGCGTCACGCCATCGATCTGGGCCGCGTCGGCGGTGGCGGCATTGGCCCCGCTGGTGAGCGAATTCTTGCCCAGCGAAAGCCCGATGAACAGGAACAGCACCAGCAGCGACAGGCCCGCCACCGCCAGCCAGCGGATGCGGCTGCGGTCCGGCGGCTGGGATTCCAACTCGGCGGCCGCAGCCTTGGCGCGTCCGCGCGCCAGGCTCACCACTTCGGCCATCTCCTCGCGCGACAGGCTCGCCGGCCGCGCCGGCGTGACTTCCAGCAGCGCCGGATTCTTTTCCGGCGCGGGCTTGGCCGCTTCCGGCTGCTCGGCCTCGTCCTGTTCGTCCGGCACGGTCACGATGGGAATCGCTGCCGGGGATTCCGCCGCCTTTTCCGGCCGCGCGAGCATGTCCTCGATCGGCGTGACGCGCGCCTTGCGTAAGGTCGGCTTCGGGGCGGGCGCGGGCTCCACCTGCACAGCCGGGCGGGTCTCGGCCGCCGGCGCCTGGAACAGCGCCAGCTTCTCTTCCAGCTCGGCAATGACCCGCGCCTGTTCGCGCTCCTTGGTCTCGGCCTTGGCCTCCAGCGCCGACAAGGCGCGTTCGAAGACCCTAAGACGACGCTCAAGCCATGCGTCGGGTGTGGAAACAGACGGTTCGGACGCCGCCTTAGGGAGAACTTCGGCCACGCGCGTTTGCGCTGGTGCCTGAACCGGTATTTCGGCACATGCTTCGAGGGGTGCTTCGGCAGATGTCTCGACAGATATCTGGATGGGCGCCGGCTCGGCCGGCTGCACGTCAACAGCAGCCTCGACGCCGACAGAATGCTCGGCGGATTCTGCACCGGCTTCTTCGACAGATTGTTCGCCGGCCATTTCAACCACCGTCTCCGCGGGCGCGGTGTCGGACGCATCCGCCATCAGCTCCGCCATCATCTCTGTCCGGCTGGAGAAATATTCGGCGAATGAGGCGCGCGGCAGGCCGGCCTGCTCGCACAGGCGCGAGATGGAGAATTTCTTCTCCCCCTTCAGCACCATGGCGCGCGCGGCCGCAAGCAGCCGTGACCGCTCGTCCGTCGCCTGGATTGCCTGTTCCTGCCCCATGACCAAAAATCGTGAAGAGAGCCCCGGTCATGAGGCTAATGGGCGGCCCTTACTGGATGGTGTGATCGATGCAAGCCAATTCAATCGAATTTTATCGGTCTGGCCCTGGAGCGACCGCGAATCCGAGCGTAGCGAGCGCCTCCCGGCCCGACCAACTCAAAAAGTCAGGCGTTGTGGGCTTTTGGCGCGCTTTGCGGGCGCGTCTGCCCGCCCTGCGGCACCATGCGCATCAGTATCACGATCAAAAGAATGGTGGCGGCATAGGCGATCAGCTGGGCGCCATTGGGCGCCTGGCTATAGCCGACCAGGGTGTGCAGCAGCCTGCCGGTGATACTGTCTTCCTTTATCAACCAGGACGTGTCCCACACGGTGGCGGTGAAATATTCCAGCCAGCCGCCATTCTGCAGGAAAATCACCGCCTGGGCCGCCATGCCGGCGGCCAGCAAGGTGATCAACCCGCTGGTGACCTGGAACAGCTTGCCCGCCGGGATGGTGAGAAGCCCGAAATACATCAGCGCCGAAACCGCGGCGCCCGCGAGCAATCCCAGTCCGCCGCCGACAACCATGCCGCTGGCCGACGTGCCGCCCTGGGCGGCGATGCCATAGAGGAACAGCACCACTTCCGAGCCTTCGCGCAGCACCGCCACGCCCACCACCACCGACAGGGCCAACAAGGTGCGCTCGCCGGTCTTCACTTTGTGGCCGGCGGCTTTCAATTCGCGCGCCATTTCCCGGCCATGGCCGGCCATCCAGACATTGTGCCAGGTAAGCATGCAGACGGCGAGGAGCAGGATGGTGGCATTGAAGAACTCCTGCCCCGAACCCTGGAACAGGCCC
>Ga0068855_100004903_pt1 | contig 16329 bp, 7 predicted proteins | sample KBSCornC52_FD_66592 | JGI IMG/M metagenome (GOLD analysis project Ga0068855, IMG submission 66592) | Corn rhizosphere microbial communities from Kellogg Biological Station, Michigan, USA - KBS Corn C5-2 | ecosystem: Host-associated > Plants > Roots > Rhizosphere > Soil ...
GCGCGATCGCTCGGCCTCCAGCGCGAAGTCGATGATCAGGATCGCGTTCTTCTTGACGATGCCGATCAGCAGGAACACGCCGATCAGCGCGATCAGCGAGAACTCCATGCCGAACATCATCAGCGCCAGCACGGCGCCGACGCCGGCCGACGGCAGCGTCGACAGCACCGTCAGCGGGTGCACCAGGCTCTCGTACAGCACCCCCAGCACGATGTAGATCACGACGATGGCCGCCATGATCAGCAGCGGCTGCTGGTTGTTGTTCTGCTGCGCGGCGGCGGCGGTGCCCTGCGAGCTGCCGCGCACGTTGATCGGCATGTGGATGGCGGCCTGCGCATGCTCGATCGCGGCCTGCGCGTCGGACAACGAATAGCCCTCGGCCAGGTTGTACGAGATCGTCGTGGCCAGTTCGCCGTCCTGGTGGTTGACGCTGGCCCGCGCCGCGTCCTCGCCGAACGACGCGATCGTCGACAGCGGCACCATGGCGTGCGCGCTGGTGTTGACGGTGGCGCCCGTGGAGGCGTCGCGCGAGCCGGGATTGGCGCTGACGGTGGCCGTGGACGCCGCCGTGGCCGCACTGGCCGCGCCCTTGGCGGGCGCGGCGTTGGCGCCGTTGCCCGGCACCCGCACGTCCTTGAGCGACAGCGGCGTCTTCGTGAATCTGGGCATCGCCTCCATGACCACGTGGTACTGGTTCAGCGCGTCGTAGATGGTGGCGACCTGGCGCTGGCCGAACGCGTCGTAGAGCGCGTTGTCGACGTCCTTGTTGCTGATGCCCTGCCGCGCCGCCGCGTCGCGGTCGATGGTGACGAAGCTCTCGACGCCGTTCTCCTGCTGGTCGGTGTCGATGTCGGTCAGCGCCTCCTCGTTTTTCATCGCCTCCGCGAGCCGGGTGGCCCAGGCGGCGAGGTCGGCCTGGTTGTCGGACTTGAGTGTGTACTGGTAGGTGGAGTTGCTCGAGCGCCCGCCCATGCGCAGCACCTGGACCGGGTTGAGGAACAGGCTGATGCCCGTCACCTTGGCCAGTTGCGGGCGCAGGCGCGCGATCACGGCCTGGCCGCCGTCCTTGCGCTGGCCCTTGGGCTTGAGGTTGACGAACATGAAGCCGCCGCCGGCCCGCGAGCCGCCGGTGAAGCCGACCACCGTGTCGACCGCGGGATCGGCCTTGATGATGTCGACCAGCTGGCGCAGCTTGCCCTGCATCTGGTCGAACGAGATGCTCTGGTCGGCGCGCATGCCGCCGATGACCTGGCCCGAGTCCTGCTGCGGGAAGAAGCCCTTGGGCACCGCGATGAACAGCCACACGTTCAGCGCGATCACGGCCGCGAGCACGATCATCACCGTCCACCTCGCGTCCAGCGCCCAGTCGAGCGCGCGCTCATAGACGTGCAGCAGGCCGTCGAACGCGCGTTCGCTCGCCCGCGTGAAGCGGCCCTTGGGCTGGTGCGCCTTCTTCGCGCGCGCCTTGTTGCGATCGAGCAGCCACGCGCACATCATCGGCGTGGTGGTGAGCGAGACGACCAGCGAGATCATCACGGCCACCGACAGCGTGACGGCGAACTCGCGGAACAGCCGGCCCGGCTGGCCGCCCATGAACAGCAGCGGGATGAACACCGCGATCAGCGACAGGCTGATCGACAGCACGGTGAAGCCGACCTCCTTGGCGCCCAGCAGCGCCGCCTGGAAGCGATCCATGCCCTGCTCGATGTGGCGGCTGGTGTTCTCCAGCACCACGATCGCATCGTCGACGACGAAGCCCGTGGCCACGGTCAACGCCATCAGGCTCAGGTTGTCGAGGCTGAAGCCGAGCAGGTACATCACCCCGAAGGTGCCCAGCAGCGACACCACCGTCGCGATGCCCGGCACCAGCGTCGCGCGCAGGCTGTGCAGGAACACGCCCACGACCAGCACGACCAGCGCCACCGAGATGAGGAGGGTCACCTCGACCTCGTGCAGCGAGGAACGGATCGAATTTGTGGAGTCCGACGCCACCTGCAGCTCGATGTCGCTGGGCAGCTGCGCCTTCAGCTCGGGCACGAGGGCGCGCACCCCGTCGACGGTGTCGATGATGTTGGCCCCCGGCTGGCGCGTGACGATCACGATCACCGACGGGCTGCCGTTGAACAGGCCCAGCGTGCGCACGTCCTCCGGCCCGTCGGTGACGTCGGCGATGTCCGCCAGCTTGACCGCCGCGCCGTTGCGCCACGCCACGGTGAGGTTGCGGTACTCGGCCGCCGAGTGGCCCGGCTGCTGCGTGTAGATCTGCAGCCGCTGCACGCCGTCCTCGATGCTGCCCTTGGGCCGCGTGGCGTTGGAGGCCTGGATCGCCGCGCGCACGTCCTCGGCCGGGATGCCCAGGTCGTTGAGCGCCAGCAGGTTGAGGTCGATGCGCACCGCCGGCAGCGAGCCGCCGCCGACCTCGACGTCGCCCACGCCCCGCACCTGCGCCACCTTCTGCTGCACGATGTTGGACACCGCGTCGTAGATCTGCTGCGGCGTGCGCGTCCTGGAGGTCAGCGCCAGGATCATGATCGGCGCGTCCGACGGGTTGGCCTTGCGGTAGGTCGGGTTGCTCTTGAGCGTGGCGGGCAGGTCGACGCGCGCCGCGTTGATCGCGGCCTGCACCTCGCGCGCGGCGCCGTCGATGTCGCGGTTCAGGTCGAACTGCAGGCTCACGCGCGTGGCGCCGGTGCCCGAGCTGGACGTGATCTCGTTGACCCCGGAGATCGTGCCCAGTCGGCGCTCCAGCGGCGTGGCCACGCTGTTGGCCATCGTGTCGGGGCTGGCGCCGGGGATGCTGGCCGTCACCGAGATGGTGGGGTAGTCCACCTGCGGCAACGGGGACACCGGGAGCACGAAGAAGCCGGCGATGCCCGCCAGCGCGACGCCGGCGGTCAGCAGCACCGTGCCGATCGGGCGCCGGACGAAGGGCGACGACAGGTTCATCGACCGGCTCCGGGCTGCGGACGCGGCGCGTCGGGGTCGAGCGCGATCAGCGGCGGGACGGGCGGCGCCCCCAGCGCCAGCTGCGGCGCGGGCTCGTCGTCGTCATCGCCGCCGAAGCGCGCGCGCACGCGCCGCCCCAGGCGGTCGAACCCCAGGTAGATCACGGGCGTCGTGAACAGCGTGAGCAGCTGGCTCACCAGCAGGCCGCCGAAGATCGACAGGCCCAGCGGATGGCGCAGCTCCTTGCCCTCGCCCCAGCCGAACATCAGCGGCAGGGCGGCGAACAGGGCCGCGAACGTCGTCATCAGGATGGGGCGCAGGCGCAGCAGCGCCGCCTGGTGGATGGCCTCGCGTGGCGCCTTGCCCTCGCCGCGTTCCGCGTCGATGGCGAAGTCGATCATCATGATCGCGTTCTTCTTGACGATGCCGATCAGCAGGATGATGCCGATGATGCCGATCACGCCGAGGTCCTGCCCGCCGATCAGCAGCGCCAGCAGCGCGCCGACGCCCGCGGACGGCAGCGTCGACAGGATCGTCAGCGGGTGCACGTAGCTCTCGTACAGCACGCCCAGCACGATGTAGACGCAGATCACGGCCGCCAGGATCAGCCACAGCTGGTTGGACAGCGACTTCTCGTACGCGCCCGCGGCGCCCAACGGCAGCATCGTCACCGACGAGGGCAGGGCGATGTCCCTGGCGGCCTGGCGGATGGAATCGACCGCCGTGCCCAGCGACACGCCGGGGGCGGTATCGAAGCCGACGGTCGTGGCCGGGTACTGCGCCACGTGCGTGACCTGCAGGGGCGACTGCACCTCGCGGATCGTCGCGAAGGCCGACAGCGGCGTGGCCTGGCCGCTGCTCGTGAGCACGCGCAGGTCGCCGATGGCGGCCGGCGTGCGCGCCTGGTCGGGGCGCGCCTCCAGGATCACGCGGTACTGGTTCGTCTCGGTGAAGATCGTCGAGACGATGCGCTGGCCGTAGGCGCTGTAGAGCGCGTCGTCGACCGTGGCGGCGCTGATGCCCAGGCGCGAGGCGGTGTCGCGGTCGACGTCCACCTCCACGGCCAGGCCGGTCTGGCCGACATCGGTGACGACGTTGCGCACCTTCGCGTCGCTGCGCAGCCGGTCGACGAGCCTGCCCGCCCACAGCGCCACGCTGGCGTCGTCGGCGCCTTCCAGCGACACGCGGTACTGCGTGGGGCCGGTGTCGGAGTCGATGGTCAGGTCCTGCGTGGGCTGCACGTACAGCGCGATGCCGGCCACGGACTGCGCGCGCTCGCGCAGCCGTTCCATCGTCTCCTCCTGCGTGCCGCTGGCGCCGCGCTTGAGGTTGACCAGCATCGTGCCGGCGTTGAGCATGGTGTTGTTGGCGCCGTCCACGCCCACGATGGAGGCGACGTTGTCCACCGCCGGATCCTGCAGCATCGCGCGCGCCGCCTGGCGCTGCAGGTCGGACATGCGCTCGAAGCTGACGGTCTCGGCGCTCTGCACGCGCACCTGCAGCTGCCCGGTGTCCTGCGTCGGGAACAGGCCCTTGGGGATGAACACGTACAGCAGCACCGTGAGCGCGAACGTGGCCAGCGCGACCAGCAGCGTCGTCGACTGGTGGTCCAGCACCCAGGCGAGGCCGCGGTCGTAGCGCGCCGTGATCCAGTCGAAGCCCTGCTGGAACCTCAGGCCGTAGCCGTGCGGCCTGTCCTCGCGCAGGAGCATGCGGCCCGACATCATCGGCACCAGCGTCAGCGACACGAGCGCCGAGATCAGGATCGTGATCGCCAGGGTGACCGCGAACTCGCGGAACAGCCGGCCGACGACATCGCCCATGAACAGCAGCGGGATCAGCACCGCGATCAGCGAGACGGTCAGCGACACGATGGTGAAGCCGATCTGCGCCGCGCCCTTGATGGCCGCGGCCATGGGCTTCTCGCCTTGCTCGGTGTAGCGCGAGATGTTCTCGATCATCACGATGGCGTCGTCGACCACGAAGCCGGTGGCGATCGTCAGCGACATCAGGCTCAGGTTGTTCAGGCTGTACCCCAGCAGGTACATCGCGCCGCAGGTGCCGACCAGCGAGATCGGCACCGACAGGCTGGCGATGACCGTGGCGCGCCAGCTGTGCAGGAACGCGAAGATCACCAGCGTGACGAGCACCACCGCGAGCACCAGCTCGAGCTCGACGTGTTCCACCGAGGCGCGGATGCCCGCCGTGCGGTCGCTGAGGATGCGCACGTCCAGGCCGGCCGGCAGCCCGGCCTGCAGCTGCGGCAGCTGCCGCCTGATCGCGTCGACCGTCTGGATCACGTTGGCGCCGGGCTGGCGCTGGACGTTGACGATGATGGCCGGCGTGTCGTCGGCCCAGGCGGCCAGGCGCAGGTTCTCGGCGGAGTCCACCACCTGCGCGATGTCGGACAGCCGCACCGGCGCGCCGTTCCGGTAGGTGACGATCAGGTTCCTGTAGTCGTCGACCGAGACGAGCTGGTCGTTCGCATTGATGGCGTACGAGCGCGAGGCGCCGTCGAAGCTGCCCTTGGCGCTGTTGGCATTGGCGTTGGCGATGGCCGTCTTGACCGCCGACAGGTCGATGCCGTACGCGGCCATCGCGCGGGTGTCGGCCTGGATGCGCTTGGCCGGGCGCTGGCCGCCGGCGAGCGAGACGAGGCCCACGCCCGAGACCTGGCTGATCTTCTGCGCGAGCCGGGTGTTGACCAGGTTCTGCACGTCGGGCAGCGGCATCGTGCGCGAGCTGACAGCCAGCGTCATCACCGGCGCGTCGGCCGGGTTGACCTTGGCGTAGACGGGGGGCGCGGGCAGGTCGGCCGGCAGCAGCGAGTTGCCGGCATTGATGGCGGCCTGCACCTCCTGCTCGGCGATGTCCAGCGACAGGCCGAGGTTGAACTGCAGCGTGATGAGCGACACGCCCGCGGCGCTGGTCGAGCCCATGCGGGCCAGGCCCGACATGTTGCCGAACTGCTTTTCCAGCGGCGCGGTGACGGTGCGGCTCATCACCTCGGGGCTGCCACCGGGGTACAGCGTCTGCACCTGGATGGTCGGGTAGTCGACCTGCGGCAGGGCCGACAACGGCAGGAAACGGAAGCCGACGATGCCCGCGAGGACGATCGCCAGCATCAGCAGCGAGGTCGCGACCGGTCGCTGGATGAAGGGACGGGAGGGGCTCATCGCGGGGCGTTCGTCGTTCGAGGGCGGGCGCGCGCGCCCGTCACGATTGCGCCGCGCTCGCGCGGTGGCCACGCGCGCCGCTGGCGCCCTCGGCCGGCGCGCTGGCGCCGTCGCGCCAGCGGTGGGCGTGGCTCGCGCCCTGCGCGGGCGCGGCCGCGTCGCCTCCGGTCGCATCGCCGCGGTGGCGCCCGCCGTGCGCGCCCGGGCCGCCGAAGCCCGCGCCGCTCGCTCCCCGGCGCGGGCCCGAGGCCGCGTCGCCGGGCAACTGCACCTTCGCGCCGTCCTTGAGGCGGTCGCCCCCTTCGGTGATGACCTTCTCGCCCACCGCGAGGCCCTTGGTGATCTGCACCCTGTCGACGGTGGACACGCCTTGCGTCACGTTGACCTGCGAGACGGTGCGGTCGTCGTCCAGGAGGTAGACGAAATCGCCGGCGGGGCCGTGACGCAGCGCGGTCACCGGCACGACGACGGCGTCCTTGAGCGTGTCGAGCAGGATGCGCACGTTGACGAACTGGCTCGGGAACAGCGCGTTGCGTGCGTTGGTGAAGCGGGCCTTGGCGCGCACGGTGCCGGTCTGCGTGTCCGACGAGTTGTTCAGCGACAGGAACACGCCGGTGTCCAGCACCTGGGTGCGCGTGCGGTCCAGCGCGGAGACGGCCAGGATCGCGCCGGCGGCGATGCGCGCCTGCAACTGCGGGATGCGGTCCTGCGGGATCGCGAATTCGACGTCGATCGGCGCGAGCTCGGTGATGGTGGTGATGCCCCCGGAAGTGCCCGATGACACCAGGTTGCCGACGTCCACCGAGCGCAGGCCCACGCGGCCGCTCACCGGCGCGGTGATGCGCGTCCACTGCAGGTTCAGCCTGGCCGTGCCGACGCTGGCCTGGTCGCCCAGCACCGTGCCCTGCAGCTGCTTGACCAGCGCCGCCTGGGTGTCGACGTCCTGGCGCGCGATCGAGTCCTGCGCCAGCAGCGCCTGGTAGCGATCGAGCGTGACCTTGGCGGCATCGAGCTGCGCCTCGTCCTTCTGCAGCTGGCCCTGGGCCTGCATCAGCGCGAGCTCGAACGGACGCGGCTCGATGGTGGCCAGGAGCTGGCCGGCCCGGACCATCTGGCCTTCCTGGAACGGCACCTTGGTCAGCACGCCCGAGACCTGCGGCGTGACCGTGACGGTGGCCGACGGCGTGACGGTGCCCAGCGCGTCGATGGTGATCGGGATGTCCGCATGGGCGACGGCGGCGACGCCGACGGTGGTGGCGTTCGGTCCGCCGCGGCGTCCGCCCGGGCCACCCGGCCCCGGCGGGCCGCCCGCGCCGGCGCCGTTGCGATCCCCCGTGGCCGGGTGCGTCAGGTGCCAGGCCAGGGCACCGAGGCCGGCGATCAGCAACAGGGCGATCGCGGTTCCGAGCCAGCGGCGCTTCTTGTTCGGGGCGGCGGGCTGTCGTTCTTGTTCCATCACGGTCCTCGTTCGCGCCGGCCTGGGCGCCGCGCGGTGTTCGTCTGCGGTCGTGGCGGCAGGCGAGCGTCACCCCGCGCCCCACCTCGACCGCGCAGCACCATAGCAAACGACGCACCCGTTTTCCTGCGGGCGCACGAGGCTTTCGAAAACTTTACCTGTCCAGCTGACAGTCCTGTCAGGAAGCCGCGTGGAGCAGCCGCTTCATGTTGCCGGAAGGCGTCCGCCGCGTGTCATCGCGACACGAGGAAGACCTGCACCGACAAGGGGCCGGCCGGCACGACGAGGGTGCCCGCGGCAGAGGCCGTGGCGTCCGCGGACGGCGTGGCCGGATGCAGGCGCTGCAGTCGGGCGTTCGGCGGCAGGCCCGCGATCTGCGCGGCGCCGGCACTCTGGCCATAGTTGATGACGACCACCGTGTGCTCGCGCGCATCGGCGCGCTGGAAGCTCAGGGTGCGGCCGTCGACGCGCGGCGCGACGTAGCGGCCCGTGGCGATCGAGGAGTGCGTGTTGCGCAGCCGCAGCATCGCCGTGTAGAACGCGAGCATCGAGTCGGGCTCGCGCGCCTCGGACTCCGCGTTCTGCGCGGCGAGGTTGGTCGACGCGGGGCGGTAGGGGTGGCCGCTGCTGAATCCGCCGAAGGGCGTCCAGCTCATGGGGCCGCGCAGCCGTCCGTCGGGGTCGTCGGTGGCGGCGGCGGACATGCCCAGTTCCTCGCCGTAGTAGACATAGGGCGTGCCGGGCTGCAGCAGGTAGGCCGCGGCGGCGACGCGCACGCGCGCCGGGTCGCCGCCCATCGCGTCCCACAGGCGCTTGCCGGCGAAGTGGTCGTGGTTGGACACCATCGTGGCCATGGTGTCGGGCGCGGCCAGGAAATAGTCGGCGACGTCGTGGATCGCCTTCTCGTCGCCACGACCGGCGTGCACCAGCGCGTCGCTGTGCCCGAAGGCGAACGATGCGCCGCAGGCGTCCTGCTTCGCGAAACCCACCGGGTCGCCCGGCGACTCGCACACCATCACGTGCGGGTGGTCGACGTCCAGCTCGCGCCGCAGCCTGGCCATGAATGCATAGTTCTCCGGCTGCAGGCTCCAGCCCTGGGCACCGTTCTCGAACAGGTGGCCCACGGCATCGATGCGAAAGCCGTCGACGCCGTGGTTGATCCAGAAGCGCAGGCTGTCCAGGTGGTACTGGACGACCGCCGGGTTGCGCAGGTTGAAGTCGGGCATCTCCTTGCCGAACTGGCTGAAGTAGGCGCCATTGGGCGTTGCGTTCCAGGGGTCGATGTCGAAGATGCTCCAGCCGGTGGGCTTGGCATCCGCCCACACGTACCAGTCGCGCCACGGGTTGGTCTTCGACGCGGCCGACTGCAGGAACAGCGGGTTCTTCCACGAGCTGTGGTTGATGACGTAGTCGATGACGATGCCGATGCCACGTGCGTGGGCCTGGCGCACCAGCTCGTCGAAGTCCGCCAGGCTGCCGTAGGCGGGCTCGATCGCGCGGTAGTCGGTCACTGCGTAGCCGTGGTCGTGGTCGCCGCTGGCGTTGACCGGCATCAGCCACAGGCCGCGGATGCCCAGCGCCTGCAGGTAGGGCAGGCGTTGCGTGAGCCCGCGCAGGTCGCCCATGCCGTCGCCGTTGCTGTCCTGGTAGCTGCGCACGAACACTTCCATGAAGGCGCCGTGCTCCCAGCCGGCGGCCAGGGGCGCGGGCTGCAGCACCTGGCGCACCGGCGCGACGTCGACACCCGGCCCCGGCGCATGCGTGGCGCAGGCGGCCAGCAAGGCGGTGCAGGCCAGGGCCAGCGAGGCGGGCAGGGTGCGGGACGGATGGCTCATGGCGGCGTCTCTTGAAGTTGGGGCTGCTGTAGTCAAAGTACATCATAAAGCCAACACAAGAACAGACTGGATGAGGGAAAGCCATGCGCAGGCCTGCTCACGAGCTGAAATAACATGTAGCATTCCTTCCTGAGAATATTGAGACAACACGTTTGTGAAGCAAAACTACGTGATGCGGACAACAATGACTTGTGCGAGGGCGGCGGCGTGCGCCCTGCTCGTGGGCTGGGCGGCCTGCGCGGCGGCTGCCGATCCGGCGCTCGCCGCGGCGTGCGACGCCCCGGCGTTCGCGACGACACTGCAGCCCGCGGCCGACACCGGCGCCATGCCGGCGCGCGCGGTCTGGCTGTCGCGGTCGCTCATTCGTTGGCCAGGCGCGCCAGCGCGGGGGCGCTACGTGCTCGTCGCGTCGGGCCGCGGCGCGCTGGTCGCGCAGGTCGGCCAGCCGGTGGCCGGCGCCGACGACACGCTGGAACTGGCCGTCTCGGGCGATCCGGTGCCGGCGGCGCTGGCCGGGCGCTTCAAGTACGTGGGTGACGGGGCGCTGCTGCGCGCGGGCGACCGCGCCCGCGTCGCGCGCGCGCTGCGCGGGCAGTCGCTGGTGGTGCGCGAGGACGACCAGGGCCGCGTGCTGGCCGCGAGCGCGCTGCAGGTCGCCGGCGCGCTGGATGACCTGCATGCGCCGGCCGGCGGGCTCGGCGACCTGGGCGTCACCCGCGTGGACGGCGCGCTGCGCCTGGCCGTGTGGGCGCCGACCGCGCAGGCCGTCCACGCCTGCATCTTCGCGGGTGCCGGGACTCCCGCGAGCGCGGTCGTCGACCTGCAGCGCGACGATGCCACCGGCGCCTGGCGCGGCGAGGCCCCGGGCCGGGATGCCGGGCGCTACTACAGCTACCTCGTGGACGTGTTCGTGCCCGGCGTGGGCCTGGTGCGCAACCGCGTCACCGACCCGTACGCGACCAGCCTGGACGCCGACTCGCGGCGCACCTGGCTGGGCACGCTGGACGACCCCGCGACGCAGCCCGGCCACTGGCGCCGCGATGCCGCCCCGGCCACCGTGAAGCGCTCGACCGACATGGCGATCTACGAGCTGCACCTGCGCGACTTCTCGATCGGCGACGCCAGCGTCCCCGCCGCGCATCGCGGCAAGTACCTCGCGTTCACCGACGCCGGCAGCGCGGGCATGCGCCACCTGCGCCGCCTCGCGCAGGCCGGCCTGACCGACGTGCACCTGCTGCCGGTGTTCGACATCGCCAGCGTGCCCGAACGCGGCTGCACGACGCCGCGGATCGAAGGCGGGCCGGCGGACGAGACGCAGCAGGCGGCCGTGGTCGCCGGGGCGGCCACCGACTGCTTCAACTGGGGCTACGACCCGTTCCACTACAGCGCGCCCGAGGGCAGCTACGCCACCGACGCCGACGACGGCCCGGTGCGCGTGCGCGAGTTCCGTGCGATGGTGCAGGGACTGCACCGTGCCGGCCTGCGCGTGGGCATGGACGTCGTGTACAACCACACCAGCACGAGCGGGCAGCAGCCGCAATCGGTGCTCGATCGCATCGTTCCCGGCTACTACCAGCGCCTGGACGCCGATGGCGCCATCGAGCATTCCACCTGCTGCGACAACACGGCCACCGAGAACCTGATGATGGGCAAGCTGCTCGTCGACTCGGTGGTGCAGTGGGCCGTGCAGTACCACGTCGACTCGTTCCGCTTCGACCTGATGGGCCACCAGCCGCGCGCGGTCATGGAGACGCTGCAGCGCCGCCTGAAGGCCGCCACCGGCCGCGAGATCCCGCTCATCGGCGAGGGCTGGAACTTCGGCGAGGTGGCCGGCGGCGCGCGCTTCGTGCAGGCGTCGCAGCTGTCGCTCAATGGCACGGGCATCGGCACCTTCAGCGACCGCGCGCGCGACGCCGTGCGCGGCGGCTCGTCGACCGACAGCTCGCACCTGCGCGCCGACCAGGGCTGGATCAATGGCGAGTTCTACGATCCCAACGGATTCGGCCACGCGACCCGCGAGGACCTGATGACCGCCGCCGACATGATCCGCGTCGGCCTGGCAGGCTCCCTGCGCGACATGACGCTGACGACGTGGCGCGGCCAGTCGCTCGCGTTCGACAAGATCCCGTACGGCGACCAGCCGGCGGGCTACGCCAGCCAGCCCGGCGAGGTCGTCAACTACGTCGAGAACCACGACAACCAGACGCTGTGGGACAACGACCTCCTGAAGCTGCCGCTGTCCACCTCCGGGGCCGACCGCGCCCGCGTGCAGATCCTGGGCGCGGCGGTGGTGGCGTTCAGCCAGGGCGTGGCGTACTTCCATGCGGGCGTCGACCTGCTGCGCTCGAAGTCCTTCGACAAGAACAGCTTCGATTCCGGCGACTGGTTCAACCGCCTCGACTGGACGGCCCGCGACAACGGCTTTGGCGCCGGCCTGCCGCCCAGGGCGGACAACGGCGCGCTGTGGGACATCGAACGCCCGCTGCTGGCCGACGCCTCGCTCAAGCCGACGCCTGCCGACATCGCCTGGACGCGCGACGCGTTCCACGACCTGCTGCGCATCCGCGCCAGCACGCCGCTGTTCCACCTGCCCGACGCCGACGGCGTGCGCCGCCGCGTCAGCTTCCCGGCCAGCGGGCCGTCGCAGGAGGCCACCGTCATCGCCGAACTGATCGACGGCCGCGGCCTGCGCGGCGCCAAGTTCGGCGCGGTGCTCGTCGTGCTGAACGCGGACAAGCAGTCGCATGCGCTGGACCTGCCCGCGATCAATGGGCGCCGCTGGCGCCTGCATCCCGTCCATCTGGCCGCGCACGCCGCCGACACCCGCATCGCCCACGAGGCGACCGTCGACGACGCGAACGGCCGGTTCACCGTGCCCGCGCGCGCCGCCGTCGTCTTCGTCGCGCGCTGAGAACGACCTTTTCCGAGAACCCTCCGATGCACCACCCCCGCCAACTCTCCGCCGCCGTCCTGCTTGCCGCTTCGTCGCTCGCCGCGAACGCCGCCGCGCCCGACGCGCCGCCCCTGCCTGCGCAGATCGAGCGCATCGAGCCCGCGTTCTGGTGGGTGGGCATGCAGAGCGACAAGCTGCAGTTGCTCGTGCACGGCCCGCGCATCGCCGATGCGGCGCCGCAGATCGGCGATGCGTCGGCCGGCAGCGTGCGCATCGAGTCGGTGTCGCGCGTGGCCAACCCGAACTACCTGTTCATCGACCTGCGCATCGCCCCCGATGCGGCGCCGGGGCGCGTCGACATCGTGTTCAGCCATGGCGACGAGCGCTTCCATGCGCCGTTCGAGCTGCGCGAACGCGCGCCAGGCTCGGCGCAGCGTCGTGGCTTCGATTCGTCCGACGTCATCCTGAACCTGGTGCCCGACCGCTTCGCCAACGGCAACCCCGCCAACGACGACGTGCCCGGCTATGGCGACCCGGCCAACCGGGCCGACGACGAGGCAGGCCGCCACGGCGGCGACATCCAGGGCATCGTCGACCACCTCGACTACTTCCACGACCTGGGCGTCACGATGCTGTGGCCCACGCCGCTGACCGAGAACAAGCAGCCCAGGTACTCGTACCACGGCTATGCCGCCACCGACACGTACAAGATCGACCCGCGCTTCGGCACGAACGAGGACTACCGCCGCATGGTGCAGGCCGCCCGCGCCAAGGGCATGGGCGTGATCATGGACGTGGTGCTCAACCACATCGGCTCCGAGCACTGGTGGATGCACGACATGCCGACGCCCGACTGGATCGGCTTCGATGGCAAGTTCGTGCAGACGCAGCACGCGCGCACCACCGCGAGCGACCCGTACGCGTCGCGCGCGGACGCCCGGATCTACACCGACGGCTGGTTCGGCTCGAACATGCCCGACATGAACCAGCGCAACCCGTTCCTGGCCACGTACCAGATCCAGAACACGATCTGGTGGGTCGAGTACGCCGGGCTGTCGGGCCTGCGCGTGGACACCTGGGGCTACTCCGACCAGGCGTTCCTGCAGGAGTGGACGCGCCGCGTGATGGCGGAGTACCCGAACCTGAACATCGTCGGGGAGGAGTGGACGTCGCAGCCCACCGTGCTGATGCACTGGCTCGGCGGCGGGCGCGATGCCAAGGGCACGCCGCTGCCCAGCGCGATGGACTTCCCGCTCAACGGCACGCTGCGCAAGGCGCTGGCCAGCGACACGGACGACCTGCATGCGGGGCTGATGGACCTCTACGAGGGCCTGGTCAACGACGTGCTCTACCCGCACCCCGACAAGCTCGTGCTGTTCGAGGGCAACCACGACCTGCCGCGCCTGTACAGCGTGCTCAAGGAGGACGTCGGCCTGACCAAGATGGCGCTCGCCTACGTGATGACGATGCCGCGCGTGCCGCAGCTGTACTACGGCACCGAGGTGCTGATGACCAGCCCCACGGTGCGCAACGACGGCAAGGCGCGCCAGGACTTCCCCGGCGGCTGGGCCGGCGACAAGGTGAATGCGTTCACCGGCAAGGGCCTCAGCGCCAAGCAGAAGGACATGCAGGCCTTCGTGCGCACGCTGCTGAACTGGCGCAGGACGCAGTCGACCATCCACCATGGCAAGCTGGTGCACTTCGTGCCCGAGAACGGCACGTACGCCTGGTTCCGCCACGACGCCGATTCGACGGTGATGGTGGTCATCAACAAGAACGCGGCCGAGACGACGCTCGATCTCGCGCGCTTCGCCGAGGTGCTGAAGCCGCCCGCCGCCGCGCGCGACGTGCTGGCAGGCAAGCAGGTCAAGCTGGGCGCGTCGGTTAAGCTGCCGGCACGCTCGGTGAAGATCTTCGAACTGCGCCCGGAAAGCCAGCGTTAATCTGCTGTAAAGGTGTATGCAGACTACGAGCGCGACCTTTGTCGGCGGCTCGAGTGCTGCGGCGGCGTAGCGGGAGCCGGGTATTTGACGCGACGCAGTTGATCTGGAAGCGTAGGTAAACTACATTCACGGCTTTTGTCGCGAATGCAGGCAGCGCTTTGCCTGCGCCACCTCGGAACTTCCAGGAGTCCTTCCGGTCCATGACGGCTGCCAACACCTCCAGCTTCCCGCGCCTGATGGGCGACGTGGGCGGCACGAACGCCCGCTTTGCCTTGCAGGAAGCGCCCGGCGCCCAGCCGTCGCAGGTCCGCACCTATGCGGTCGCGGAGCACGCCAACATCGACGGCGCCATGAAGGCCTACCTCGAGCAGGTCGTCGGCCCGAAGCCGCGCCAGGGCGCCGTGGGCATCGCCAACCCCATCGTCGGCGACTTCCTGCGCATGACGAACTCGCCGTGGGCATTCTCGATCGAGGCCGTCCGCGTCGAGCTGGGCCTGGATCGCCTGCTGTTCATCAACGACTTCACCGCGCTGGCGCTGTCGCTGCCGTCGCTGCAACCCGAGCACCTGCGCCGCATCGGCAGCGCCGGCACGGCCGATCCCAAGGGCGCGATCGGCCTGCTGGGGCCGGGCACCGGCCTGGGCGTGTCGGGCCTGCTGTACGACACCGCCGGCCATCTGGTGCCGCTCGGCGGCGAGGGCGGCCACGTCAGCCTGGCGTCGGCCAACGCGCGCGAGGACGCGGTGGTCGCGGTGCTGCGCGAACGCTTCGGCCACGCCTCGGCCGAGCGGGCGCTGCAGGGCGCCGGCCTCGTCGCCATGTACGAGGCGCTGTGCAGCATCGACGGCGCGACCGCTGCCAGCCTGGATCCGGCGGGCGTCACGGCCGCCGCGATGGCCGGCAGCGACGCGCGCTGCGTCGAGGTGATCGAGCTGTTCTTCGCCTTCCTGGGCAGCGTCGCGGGCAACCTGGCGCTGACGCTGGGCGCGCGCGGCGGCGTCTACATCGGCGGCGGCATCGTGCCGCGCCTGGGCGACTGGATCGACCGCTCGACGTTCCGCGAGCGCTTCATCGCCAAGGGCCGCTTCCGCGGCTACCTGGATGCGATCCCCACGTGGCTGATCCACGCGGAGACGTCGCCGGCGCTGATCGGCGCGGCGCGGGCGCTGGACGAGCTCTGATTTCCTTGACCGGTCACGCCGCCATGAAAAAGCGCGCCACCGGGGCGCGCTTTCGCATTCAGGAGCGGCCCGGGTCCTACTCGCCCAGCAGCGCGGCCCCGCCGCCCATCACCTGGCTGAACCCGGCGTCCACGTAGGAGATCTCTCCGGTCATGCCCGACGCCAGGTCGGACAGCAGGAAGGCGGCGACATTGCCCACGTCGTCGATCGTGACGGTGCGGCGCAGCGGCGAGTTCTCCTCGAACACGCCCAGCAGCTTGCCGAAGCCCTTGATGCCGGAGGCGGCCAGCGTCTTGATCGGCCCGGCCGAGATGCCGTTGACGCGCACGCCCTTGGGTCCCACGCTGGACGCCAGGTAGCGCACGCTGGCCTCCAGCGAGGCCTTGGCCAGGCCCATCGTGTTGTAGGCCGGCACGGCGCGCACGGCGCCCAGGTAGGTCATCGTCAGCAGCGCGCTGTTCGGGCGCAGCTGGGGCAGGGTGGCCTTGGCCAGCGCGGGGAAGCTGTACGCCGAGATGTCGTGCGCGATGCGGAAGCTCTCGCGCGACAGGCCTTCCAGGAAGTCGCCGGCGATCGCCTCGCGCGGGGCGAAGCCGATCGAATGGACGAAACCGTCGAAACCTTCGGGCCAGGCCGCCTTGAGGCCGTCGGCCAGGGCGGCGATCTGCTCGTCGGAGCCGACATCGCAGTCGAAGATCAGCGTCGAGCCGAATTCCGCGGCGAATTCGGTGATGCGCTCCTTGAAGCGTTCACCGACGTAGCTGAAGGCGAGTTCGGCGCCTTCGCGATGGCAGGCGCGCGCGACGCCATAGGCGATCGAGCGGTTGTTCAATACGCCCGTGATGAGCAGGCGCTTGCCGGCGAGGAATCCCATGCGGTCTCCGTATGTTGCTAGTATG
>Ga0068855_100004909_pt1 | contig 16325 bp, 15 predicted proteins | sample KBSCornC52_FD_66592 | JGI IMG/M metagenome (GOLD analysis project Ga0068855, IMG submission 66592) | Corn rhizosphere microbial communities from Kellogg Biological Station, Michigan, USA - KBS Corn C5-2 | ecosystem: Host-associated > Plants > Roots > Rhizosphere > Soil ...
CGGCTTCATGGAGACACCGGACGTGGGGCAGGCGCTCAAGGCATGCCGTACTCGCGGACTGAAAGTATTCACCGAGGACAGCTCGTTCTTCATCGGCCGCCACGTGGTTCGTGCGCGGCCCATTCCAGGATGGCGGGGCCTGCAGCGGCGGCTGTTCGCGCGCATGCAGGCCCACAGCGCGCAGGCCGCGGAGTTCTTCCGCATGCCCTTCCGCGGCGTCATCGTGCTCAATACGGCCGTCGAGATCTGACGACAGTTGCGTCCGCACCCTTTTTGGGCCTAAAACAGGGTTTCATCAGGGAGGCCGACCTGTGAAGCCCTTGCTGGCCCGTTGCGGGCCGGATCATTGTGGGCTGGCCCTCTACGGGCTGATCGGTGCGCTGCTGCTGCTGCTGGCATGGTCCGCGCCGACCCACTCCGCTACGCGAAGCTCTGCAGTTGATCGTACTGCGGCGTTCGCTCGCCTGTTGGCGGCTGCCAAATCGGGCCCTGGAGCCAAGCTCGGCCCTGAGCTGATGATTCTCGAACGCGCGGCGCAGGCTCCGGCGGCCAGCGAGAGTCTGCGGCGCAAGCTCCCACCCCTGCACACACAGTCCGGCTATGTGCGCATTACGGCGTATTCGGATGACCCGGCCTCACTCATGCCGCAGCTCGTCTCCAAGGGAATGCTGCGGCCAAAGGTGTACGACCACGCCGTGTCCGGGCTGGTGCCCGTCGCGGCGCTCAGCGACATGGCCCTGACGAGCGGCCTGAGGTTCATCAAGCCTTCTCTCGCCGCCACGAGGGTCGGCCTCACGAGCAGCCAGGGCGATCACTCGATGCGCAGCGACCTCGCGCGGTCGCAGTTTGATGTGGACGGGACGGGTGTGACCGTCGGCGTTCTCTCGGACAGCTTCGACTGCGCCGCGGGTCCTTTCGCGCCAGGACAGGATTTCACGCGCGCGGGCCAGGACGTCGTGAACGGCGACCTGCCGATCGGCGTGCGCGTGCTGGAGGACCTGTACACGGTCCCTGATGCCGAGTGCACGGACGAAGGCCGTGCGATGAGCCAGATCGTTCACGACGTCGCGCCGGGAGCCTCGATCTCATTTCATACGGCGTTCACCAGCGAGGAGGACTTTGCGGCCGGCATCACCGCGCTCGCCGATGACGGGGCGAAAGTCATCGTGGACGATGTCGGCTACTTCGACGAGCCCATGTTCGAGGACGGCGTGATCGCCAAGGCGATCGATGCAGTGGCCGCGCGCGGCGTCGCTTATTTCTCGGCGGCCGGCAATGAGGCGCGCCATTCCTACCAGGCGAAGTTCCGACCCTCGGGCCGCAACGGACTTGCGGGCCTGCGCCATGACTTCGATCGCGGCGGCAACGTCGCGGACCTGCAGAGGATGACTGCGCCACCGGGCACCATCGCGGTGCTGGCGGTCGACTGGGACCAACCCTCCTTTTCCGCCAACGGCGTCAATGGCGCGCAGAGCGACATCGACGCGATTTTCTACGACGCCGACGGCTTGCCGATTGAGCCGTGCACCGACGATGCCGCGCAACTGGTGTGTCAGGTGCCGGGAATCTCCGACAACATCGGCGGCGATGCGGTGGAGCTACCGGTGCTGGTGAATCTCTCCGACCGCGAGGTGCACGTGCGGCTCGGCATCGAGCTTGCGGCAGGCCCGGCGCCCGGTCAGATCAAGTACGTCTGGTACGACCTGGGTGCGGCCTCACTCTCGGTCGATGAGTTCCAGACCGCGAGCGCCACCGTCGTGGGCCATCCGAACGCCGCGGGCGCCGAGGCCGTCGGAGCCAGCGCGTGGTATCAGACGAGAGCCTGGGGCAGCCCGTTACGCCCGACCTGTGTGCCGGCGTGTCTGGACAGCTTTTCCTCCGCCGGTGGAACGCCGATCCTGTTCGATGCGCAGGGACAGCCGCTCGGGCAGCCGCTCGTGCGCCTCAAGCCCGGGCTGATGGGCCCTGACGGCGGCAACACGAGCTTCTATCAGACGACACTCGGCTTCAGCGTGCCCGGCAGCTCCGAGGACGATGAGTTCCCGAACTTCTTCGGCACCTCCGCCGCGGCGCCCCACGTGGCCGCCGTGGCAGCGCTGCTCATCGACAAGCGTGCGCGGGATATCGCAAGCCATCGCCGTAGCCCCGCACCACGCGCGCTGACACCCGACTCGATCTACAGCATCCTGCGCCAGACAGCCAGCGAAGTGCGGCTGCGCAACGAGGGCGGAAGCCTCGGTCCGCAGCCGCTGCAGATATCGTCGGCCGATACCGGGAGCGGGCAGCCCCGGAGCTTCAGCTACGACTCCGGATTCGGCCTGGTGGACGCGGTGCGAGCGCTGCAGGCAGTCAGCAGCGGGCAGTGAGTCGCGGGCCCGTGCGAGCGCCGCTGGCGGTGCGCACCAGGCAGTGAGTCGCGGGCCCGTGCGAGCACCACTGGCGGTCGGTGCCCGGCAATGAGTCGCGCCTGCGGGCCAGCGTGCTCGCTCGCGACCTGCGACAATGCGGCGGATGGGTGTTCCCTTCGTGTCCCTGGTCGTCGCCATGGCGCGCAATCGAGTGATTGGGCGCAACAATGCGCTTCCGTGGCGCCTTTCCGAGGACCTCAAGCGCTTCAAGGCGACCACGCTCGGCAAGCCGATTCTCATGGGCCGCAAGACTTTCGAATCGATCGGCAAGCCGCTTCCGGGGCGGCGGAATATCGTCCTGACGCGCGATCCCGGCTGGCGGGCCGAGGGTGTCGATGTCGTGCGATCGGTCGAGGAGGCGCTGCGGCTCACCCGAGACTCTGCGGAGCTGGCGGTCATCGGTGGCGCAGAGATCTATCGCCTCACGATCCCTCATGCCGATCGCATCTACTTGACGCGTGTCGAGGCTGACGTCGCCGGTGACACGCTGTTCCCCGAGCTGGACGTTGCGCAGTGGAGCGAGACTCAGGCGGGCACACACCCCGCTGATGAGCGCAATCAGTATCCCGCGACCTTCCTGGTCCTCGATCGTCAAGCGCCCGTCATGCCGCCCGGTACACGAGAATAGCGGGCGCTGTCAGATCGGCGTCAGGCGCTCACTGATCAGGTGCTCGGCCATCGACAGATCGAGCTGGCCGGTGGCATGTGAGACCGCGTCGAGCTCGTCCAGAATTCTCGCCTGCACGGCCCCGCGCCGCAGGGCCTCGCTGTACGGAATCTCGGGGTGAAACATCACCATCGCGTAGCGCGGGATGAACTGCCGCGGGAATCTCAGCTCCAGCTCGAGCGCCAGTTGTCGCTGACGGACGAATTTGGAATCCAGGACGGTGTGCCGCATCTCGGTGTAGTTCTCCAGAGCCATCTGCGCGATGGCCGCGGCGTTGGGCATGCGTTCGCGGCTGAACGCGCAGAACAGCGACTGCCAATCCTCGTGGCTGTCCAGCAGAGTGTCCAGGATCGCGCAATCCTCGAACGCGGCGTTCATTCCCTGGCCATGGAAAGGGACGATTGCGTGTGCGGCGTCGCCGACCAGCAGCACCCGCCCGCCCGCGTTGAACGGAGCAGTGTGCACCGTGCCCAGCTGACCCTGGGGGTGCGTGCGGAACTGCGTCGACAGGCTCGGAATCAGTGCCAGGGCATCCGGAAACTCGCGCTGAAAGAACTCCTTCGCCCCATCGGATGCGGCCAGTGCGGCGAAGCTGCTCTCGCCCTTGCGTGCCAGGAAGAGCGTGGCCGTGAAGCTTCCATCGGTGTTCGGAAGTGCGATGAGCATGAAGCCACCGCGCGGCCACACATGCAGGGCGTTTGGATCCAGCGCCGGCCGGCCTTCGACCGCGGGAATCGTCAACTCCTTGTAGTCGTGATCGAGGAACTCCTCGCGGACGGCGACGTGCGCGCCGAATGCCAGGCTCGAGCGTACGGGGGAGCCTGCGCCGTCGGCAGCGATCGTCGGAACCAGGGGGATCTCGTATTCGGCTTGCTCGACTCCCCCGCGGAAGCGCAGGACGTTGCGGGACGGGTCCGCTCCCAGGCACGTCTGCCCGAAGCGCAGGGTCACCGAGGGCGTTCGCGCGGCGGCCTCGATGAGCAGCTTGTTGAGTGCGCCGCGGCCGACGGAGTAGATGACCTCGTTGTCTCGCTGCCCGTAGGGATGCAGCGCCGTGCCGCCGTGCCGATCGTGGACCATGCGTCCCCGCATGGGGATCAGGAGCGGACGAACCTCATCCAACAGGCCCGCGCGCTCCAGGGCACCCATGCCGCGAGCGGCCAATGCAAGATTGATCGAGCGGCCGCGCTCGGACTCCGAGCGACGCGGGTCCGGGCGACGCTCGAACAGCCGTACCGAGAATCCGTGCCTGGCCAGCATCACTGCGAGCAGCGCTCCGGCGAGGCCGGCGCCGACGATGTTGACTGGCTGGTCGCGTTGCGGTTTCAAGCTTGGATCTCTCCCAGCGCGCGCCGCAGCTCAGCGGCGAACGTAAAGACGTCTGCGAAGGTGTTGTACAAGGGGACGGGCGCGGCACGGATGACATTGGGCTCGCGCCAGTCGCAAACGACCCCGCGCTCGCCCAGCGAGTCGAACACGCGCTTGCCGCGGGTCGCGCTCCCCGCGATGCGCAGTGAGAGTTGGCAGCCGCGCGCCGCGGCGTCCCGCGGACTGATGATCCTGACCCCCGGCTCACGCTCGAGCAGAGACTCCAGAAATCCGGTCAGCGCCTGGGACTTCGCGTGCAGTCGCTCGAACCCCGCCTCGCGGAAGATCGCAAGAGAGGCCAGCAGCGGCGCGGCAGACAGGATGGGAGGATTACTCACCGCCCAGCCGGCGGCTCCCGGTTCGGCGCGAAACCCCGGCTCCATCTGGAACCGGCTCCTCAGCTCGTGTCCCCACCAACCCGACAGCCGCGGTGTGCGTTGCGAGTGGCGTTCGTGTACGAAGCAGCCGCCAATGGCACCGGGGCCGCCGTTGAGATACTTGTAGCCGCACCAGATGGCGAAGTCGGCCTGTGCGTCGTGCAATGCGAGCGGTGTGTTGCCTATCGAGTGGGCGAGATCGAAACCCACTACGCAGCCGGCACGCCGGGCCGCGCGCGCGATGCGCGCCAGGTCGAACGATTGGCCCGTTCTGAATTGCACTCCCGGCCACAGCACCAGCGCGATCTCCTCTCCGACCTGCTCCAGGCAGGCGTCGATGGCCTCCGGCGTCACGAGGTCCTGGCTGGGGTGGGGTTGCAGCTCGATCAGGCCCGTCTGCGCATCGACGCCGTGCCACTCGAGCTGAGAGGCCACGGCATGCCGGTCCGAGGAGAACGCGCCGGCCTCGATCAGGATCTTCACTCGCCGGCCGGCGGGCCGATAGAAGCTGGCGAGCATGAAGTGCAGGTTCGCGGTGAGCGAGCTCATCGCGACGACTTCGTTGACTGCGGCCCCCGTCAGGTAGGCAAGCCCGGGAGCCAGATTCTCGTGATAGGGAATCCAGGGGCGGCGCGATCCCTCGTGCCCACGCACGGCGAGTCTCGCCCAATCCTCCATCTCCTCGAGCACGACATCGCGCGCAGCCAACGGCATCAGCCCCAACGAATGCCCGCACAGATAAACAAGCTCCCTTCCACGCGCGTCCACCGGTATCGCGAAACGTTGCCGGTAGCCGCGAAGAGGATCCGCGGCGTCGCGTCCTCGCGCGTAATCGAGTGTCGGCTCGTAGGTCATCCGCGCAGGACCGTTTCTGCGAGGCCCATTTGGCGACGCTCCGCTTGGGCGACGCTCCGGTGGGCGAGGCTTCGCTTGGGCGACGCTCCGCTTCCCGCCGATTGCTCCGCAATTCCGCCGATCCCTCCGGGATTGCCGCCGATTGCTCCGCAATTCCGCCGATCCCTCCGGGATTCGGGCTGGCCCGTCTGGGGTAGGCCCACTGCGGGCTCCAGCAGAGCATAAAGCAGCGGGCGGCTCGGAACCGCATCGCCGCGCCAGGCCGGTATCTGCAGCTCCAGCAGGCAGGGGCCGTCGGTGAGGCTCTCCGGAATGAGCGCCAGCTCGGTGACGGTCGCAGCGGGCCGACGTACCTGCTGCAGCGAGCTGTCCCCGGGGGCCAGGCCGAAGAAGACGCGGTGGGCAGTGAGGCGTCCCTCGTCGTGCTCCCGGTCGAGCGAGGGCAGGTCGACGACCAGGTGCTCAATGCCATGCTGCACGATAGCCTGCGCGGCGTCGCGGCTGAGGTAGGGCAGTGTGGGCGCCCGTGCCGAGCGAATGATCAAGGCCTGTGGAGCAAATGCAGTCTGTGCCGGCCAGGCGCTCTCGATGGCCGCGCGAGTGATCAAGAAATCGCCGGGGCGGGGCTGCGGATCCGAGGTCTCGCTGACATCGCTCGCCGCGACGGGGACGACGGACAGCAGCAGCGCCGGCAGCAGCCCGGAGGGCACGACACGTTCGGCGTCGAGCGGCTCTCGTGTGAGGTGCCCGGCAGACTCCGTGTGGGTGCCGTTGCAGTGCGGAATGACCGAGATGACCTCGCAATTGCAGCTTGCGCCCGTGGCCACTGACCCGGAGAAACCGGGGGTGCGATACGGCTGCGAGGTCGCGGCAGGGGCGCCGAAGTGCTGCGGCTGCGCCCGGTGGAAGTCCAACTCGCGAGCCAGGCTGACCGGATGCGAGAGATCCACGATCACATCCCGCGCGCCGACGCGCAAGAGCGCGTTCAAGTCTTGCGCTCCATCACCGTGCCGCACCGGGAGCACGTGCGCCGCTCCTTGCTGGCGAAGAAACGCTCGAAAATCGGCGGGAACTGGGTCTCGATGTTGGTGAGCTCGACGAATTCCTCGTACAGCAGGTGGTTGCAGTTCTCGCAGTACCATTGGAACCCGTCGCGCTCGCCGGGGTGGCGGCGGCGCTCGATCACCAGGCCGACGGTGTTGGCCTGGCGCTGCGGCGAATGCGGCACCAGCGCAGGCAGCAGGAGGATCTCCCCCTGGCGGATCGGCACCTCGACCGGCGCGCCGTTCTGCATGGTTTTGAGAACCATGTCACCTTCGAGCTGGTAAAAGAACTCCTCCCCCGGGTCGACGTGGTAATCCTTACGGGCGTTGGGCCCGCCGACGACCATGACGATGAAGTCCCCGTCGCTGAACAGACACTTGTTGCCCACGGGGGGCTTCAGCAGATGCCGGTTCGCATCGATCCAGCGCTGAAAGTTGAACGCCAGCAGGGATTGCATACCATGTCTCGCTTACGGGGCTGTCTTGCGTATGGTACGCGGAGGAACGTGCGAAATATGAACGTGTCGCGTGAGATCTCGTGCGTCGCTGCGATCGCGCTGCTGGGCGTGCTGGCCGGGTGCAGTCACCTGCCGAGGCCGCATGTTGCGTGGCCCTGGGGGCACCAGGCGGCGCCGGCTCCCCAGGAGGTGCACGAGCTCACGATTACCCCGGTGGCGGCGGGGGGATCGACGGCCTTTCCGCAGTATTGGACGCGCAACACCCTGCTGGTCGATCTGCACAGTGGCGGGGGAATGGGCGGCATCGTCCTGAAGCCCGTGCCGGGCACGGCGTGGCCGGTCAGGATCGCCTTCAGGGTCATGCCCGGGCAGTTCGGCGCTCTGGAGGTTCGCGGCGACGCGCGGCTCCGGTTGCCCATTACGGCTCAGGGGACCAAACCCCTGGATCTGGAGCTGTCGCCGGACATGTACACCGGGAAGACCGCGCAACTCACGGTCACCTGGGGGCCGGGCGGCGCGCCACCCTGAGTCCTGATACTCGGGCCATCCATGGCCTCGCCCCTGCGTGGCCGCCGTCGAAGACGACGGCGCTCAAAGCGGCATCCTGCCGATTTAGTCGCCTTCCAGAGTTTGGTATCCGTTGCAGGGGGTGGAGATCGGCTTACGGTGGGTGTCCAGGTCGTAGGCCGTCAGGGCGCCCCCCCACACACAGCCGGTGTCGAGACCGACGAGCGCGGGTGCGAGCACCAGTCCCAGAGCGGACCAGTGGCCGAACACGATGCGCACGTCACGGCTCTTGCGCGACTCGATCTCGAACCACGGCCGGAACGCCTGCTCACCGGCCTTGTGGAACTCCGGGGGCTTCCCCTTCATCTTCAGGTCATACCTGCCCTCAGTCGTGCACACACGCAGCCGGGTGAGCACGTTGATGACGAACCGCAGCCGCTCGGTGCCCGTCAGGCTCTCGCTCCAGCGGTTCGGCTCATCTCCGTACATGTGATCGAAGAGCTTGCCCGGGTCCTTGCGCAGCGCGCTCTCGACTTCGGCTGCGAGCGTGGCAGCCAGCTCGGCGCTCCATTGCGGCACCAGTCCGGCGTGCACCATCAGATCGCCGTCCTCGCGATGGATCAGGGGCCGCGTGAGGAGCCACTCCAGCAGCGCGTCACGGTCGTGCGCCTCGAGGATGTCGTCGAGTGTGTCGGACTTGCGGCTGCGCCGGCTTCCGAAAGCGACCGCCAACAGGTGCAGGTCGTGATTGCCGAGTACGACGACGGCGTTGTCGCCCAGCGCCCGCACGAAACGCAGCGTCTCCAGCGAGCGCGGACCCCGGTTCACCAGATCGCCCACGAACCACAGGCGATCCCGGTCGGCTGAAAAGCCGATGCGGGAGATCAGGGTGCGCAGCTCCTCGAGACAGCCCTGCACGTCGCCGATCGCGTAGCGTGTCACTGCAGGATTCCGGGCATGGCCAGCCGGAATGGGGCGATGGGCGCATCGAAGTGGATACCGTCATCGCCGATCATCTGATAACTGCCCTGCATGGCCCCGACCGGCGTCTCGATCACGGCTGCGCTGGAATAGCGGAAGCCCTGGCCCGGCTTCAGGTAGGGCTGCTCACCGACCACGCCTTCGCCACGCACTTCCTGCACCTTGCCGTTCGCATCGGTAATGAGCCAGTGCCGCGTGAGCAGCCGCGCCGGCACTTTGCCCTCGTTACGAATCGTGATGGTGTACGAGAAGAAGTAGCGGTCCTGCATGGGGTCCGACTGATCATCTCGATAGCCGGTCTCGACGTCCACGCGAATCTTGTGCACAGAGGACTCCATGCCCCGGATTCTATACGCTTGCGACGTGACGACTCAGGCGCGCCCGACGCGCACCGCCAGCACATCGCAGGGGGCCGCGTGCAGGACGGTATCCTCCGTGAAGTTCACGAGGATCGACAGGCCGTGACGCTCACGGCTTCCCAGCACGATCAGATCAGCGCCGCGCTCACGCGCGACGCGAACGATTTCCGATTTGACATTTCCCGCCTCGACTCGCGTTGCGGCGTCCGGCAGTCCGAGCTCTGCGGCCAGAGCAACGAGGCGTTGCCGGGCTCGTTGCAGCAGCTCGTCTTCGATCTGCACGGCGGGCATCAACGTCTCGCCCATCGGCTCGACCGGTACGAACTCGACGACGTGCAGCAATTCGACTTCCGCGCCCGCTGCACTCGCCAGCGCCTGCCCTCGGCGCGCGATGGGCAAGCTGCTCTCGGTCAGATCGACGACGACCAGGATACGGCGATAGATCGGCATACGTTGGAGTCCTCGCCCCGTCTCATCGAAGACTCACTCTTGCTGCGGACTCATCGTCAGTCAAGCTGCAGCGCCAGTTCATTGAAGGCGGCCGGCGCCAGCGTTTCCGGGCGCGCTCCCGGGTCCAGGCCACAGGCCTGGATCTGCTCGAGGCTGACCACCCCTCTGAGGGCATTGCGCAGCGTCTTGCGCCGGTGGGAGAAGGCGGCCGCCACCACGCCTGCGAAGCGGGGGCTCACCTTGAATGAGGGCGCACGCCGTACGGTGAGCCGTGCGACCGCCGACCACACTTTCGGAGGGGGCCGGAACGCTCCCGGTCCGACCTCGAAGAGCAGCTCCACTTCGACCCACGGGGCCATCATGATCGTGAGACGGCCGTAGCTGGAATCGCCCGGCGCGGCGGCGAGCCTCTCCGCCACCTCGCGCTGGAGCATCACGTGCATGTCCTCGATCGCAGCGGAGGACTTCAGCAGATGAAACAGGAGCGGAGTGGAGATGTTGTAGGGCAGGTTGCCCACGACTCGCAGCCGGCCGCCGCGCGAGCTCGCCAGAGCGGCAAAATCGAATTCCAGGGCATCGCCTTGATGCAGGGTGAATCCCTGGTGGGCCGCAAATCGGGCGGGCAGGAGGGCGGCGAGATCGCGATCGATCTCCACCGCATCCAGTCCTTCGATCCCCGATTCCAGCAGCCGCTGGGTGAGTGCGCCGCCGCCAGGCCCGATCTCCACGATCCGATCTCCGGGGCGTGGGCCGAGGGCGCCGACGATGCGATCGAGCACCGACGGATCGTGAAGAAAATGTTGGCCGAAGCGTTTGCGGCGCGGTGGGCGGTCGAGGATCCTCGCGTCGATCACGGTGTCCGCGATTTGCGCGGCGGTGTGCTCTCGCGCGGCCCGGCATGAGGTGGCCCGGAAGGACGCGGCGGTTGAGCAATGGCCACTGCCGCTTCAATGGCGGCAAGCAGGCTGCTGGCATCGGCACGGCCCGTTCCGGCCAGATCGAGCGCCGTCCCATGATCCACCGATGTCCGCACGATCGGCAATCCCAGAGTTATGTTGACGGCGCGGTCGAATCCAGCGTGCTTGATCACGGGGAGTCCCTGGTCGTGATACATCGCGAGCACCACGTCGTAGCCGCTGAGGATGCCGGGGACGAACACCGTATCCGCGGGAAGCGGTCCGGTTGCGCGGATCCCGCTCGCCTGCATGCGCGCGATCGCCGGAGCGATGACACGGATCTCCTCATCACCGAGATGGCCGTTTTCGCCGGCATGCGGGTTGAGACCGCATACCGCGATCCTCGGGGCGGCGATGCCCCATCTCGCGCGCAGATCGCGATCGAGAACTTCGGCGACCTCGCACAGCGATGACACGTCGATGGCGTCACTGACGGCCCTCAGTGGAAGATGAGTGGTCGCGAGCGCCACGCGCATTTCCCCGGTCGCCAGCATCATGACCGGTCGAGGAGTGCCGGTGCGCTCGGCCAGGTATTCGGTGTGGCCGGTGAAAGCAACACCCGCATCGTTGATCACGCCTTTGTGCACCGGGGCGGTGACGATGGCAGCGAACTCGCCGCTCAGCGCGCCTTGGATCGCGCGATCCAGCAGAGCCAACACATAACGCGCATTGCGGACTTCGAGCTGGCCGGCCGTGCTCGCGGCGGCGAGGGGAATGTGGCAGACGCTCAGGCTGCCGCGCTCGTGGGCAGCTTGGGGGGCAGGTTGGCGACGCTCCGGTGGGCGTTCATACGCCCGCAGCGTTACCGGCAAGCCGACCTGCTGTGCTCGACTGGCGAGGAGATCGCGATCGGCCAGGCATACGAGCTCGCAGGGAAGCTCGCGCTGGGCGATCGCAACGCACAGTTCCGGACCGATGCCGGCCGGTTCACCCGAGGTCAATGCGACGCGGACGGTCATCCGTTACCGTGCACGCCGTTGTGAGGGCGCCGCGCAGTCAGGAGTCCAACGGACTCCTAGGACTTGTACTCGACGTAAGCTTCGTCGCGCAGTCGGCGCAGCCACAGCTCGGTCTCTTCTTCGGCCTTGCTCGCGCGGATGGCCTCGGCGGCATCGCGCCGGCGCACCTCGTTGGTGTTGTCGATACGACGATGTCCGAGCATCTGCACGATGTGCCAGCCGAATTGGGTATGGAAGGGCTCGCTGATCTCGTTGTCCTTCAGGTTGGCGATCGCCGCCTGGAACTCAGGGACGTAGCTGCGCGGATCGGCCCAACCGAGGTCGCCGCCCTGCGATTGCGAGGGGGCGTCCTGCGAGTTGACCTGGGCGAGGCCGGCGAAATCCTCGCCCTTGAGAATACGATCGCGCAGTGCATTGAGCTTCTGCTTCACCGTGGCGTCGTCCTGGATCTCGTTGGTCTTCATGAGGATGTGGCGCACGTGCACCTCGTCCTCCAGGGCCTTCGGTTGCTCGCTGCGCACGTCGTTGAGCTTGATGATGTGGTACCCGGTGGGCGTGCGCAGGGGCTCGCTCACCTCGCCCGGCTTGAGCTTCACGATCAGGTCGGCCAGGAAGGTCGGCAACTCGCTGCCCTTGCGCCAGCCGAGCGCGCCGCCCTCCAGCGCGGTCTGACTGTTGGAGTTCGCGACCGCCAGCTTGGCGAAGTCCTCACCCGCTTTGGCGTGCGAGTAGACCTCCTGGGCCTTCTTGTCGGCCTGCTCGAGCTGTTCGGGGGTGGCCGTCTCCGGCACGGCGATCAGGATGTGGGAGACGTTGTACTCGTTGTGCTCGTTGGGGGTCTTCGCCTGCTTGTCCAGATACTGATCGATCTCGCGCGGGGTGATGCTGATGCGTTGGAGCACGTCGCGCTGGCGCAGCATGCCGAGCTGCAGTTCCTTGCGCATGTCCTCGCGGTAGGCGCTGTAGTCGATGCCCTGCTGCTGGAGAGCTTCCGGAAGCTGTGCGAAGGCGATGTGGTTGCGCTCGGCGACTTCCTGCAGAGCCTGGTTCAGGGTCTCATCCGGGACCTTGATGCCGTCCTTCTCGGCCCGCTGGGTCTCGATCTGCTGGATGACCAGCCGCTCCAGAACCTGCTGGCGCAGGACGTTCTGCGGAGGCGGATCGAGCCGCTGCTCGCGCAGCCGCGCGGTGACGGCCTGGATCTGCGCCTCCAGGTCGCTGTCGAGCACCACGCCGTCGTTCACGATCGCCGCAATGCGGTCCAGCAGCACGCCCTTGGTGGTGAGCTCACGGGTCTGGGCATGCGCGGCGCCGAGGCCGGCCAGAGTCAGGCCCCACGCCGCCAGAAGGGCTTTCACGATGGGCCGCATGCTAGACGCACCTCAATTGGAACTTATTCATAATCCTGGATTTTTTGCCAGTCCCGGCTCCGTCGGACGGGTGTATCCGCGGATCGACTCGGTGAGGAAAGTGTCCGCCGCTGATCCGACACTGGCAAGACCCGTGAGTTCCAGCTGCAGGAAGAAGCTAGTGTCCTGCTGGCCGGTCGTGCTGGTGGTCCCCACGGGAGGCCGGGTGCTAACGAAGCGGCGCGCAAGCATACGCACTTTCCAGCAGGGTGCGGTGTATTCGAAGCCCACAAACCGCTCGATGGCCTCGGAGTCCTTGAGCGAGTAGACCCCCCTGGCGAACACGTTCCAGTGCTGGCTGACCGGCCAGGCCGCGGAGATCTCCGCCTGCTCCAGCAGGTCGCGCTGGAAGCGGTAGGCGAGATTGATGACCTTGTCCCCGGCCGGGCGGTACTGCACGTCGATCTCCTCACGCTGCCGCAGCGAAGTCGTCGGGTCCCACTGCAGACCGATCCCGGCGTTCCAGTTCTTGAGCGCGGACACGGTGAGCTGCCCGACCAGGTCCGAGTGGTCATGCGTGGGGGGCACCTCTCCCGGCAGGAGCACTCGGGGCGTCTGGAAGTAGTAGGTCTGGCCGAGGGTGGCGGACAGGAACTGCCTGCCGTCCTGGGCGTCCAGCAGCCGGCTGGTGACGCCCACGCTCAGCTGATTCGCATCGCTCATGCGGTCGGCGCCGACGTAGCGGTTGGTCCGGAACAGCTCCACCAGATTCAGATCCGGCACCGCGGTGTCGAACACCGGCAGATCGTTCTGGTTGCGGTAGGGGACGTACAGGTACAGCAGCCGCGGCTCCAGGGTCAGCCGGCGGCCCCAGGCATCGGGGTCCCGCTCGAACACCAGGCCGGTATCGAAGCTCGCGATCGGCAGGGTGCGGGAGGGGGAGCTGGGCATGCCGGCCGGGGCGTCCGCGAGCTGGTAGCGAGTGCCGCGCCAGGCGATGCCCGGGCGCACGAAATAGCCCGGGCCGTCGAAGTTCAGGGATGCCGAGGGCATCAGGTCCATGCGCCAGCCGGTCTCCCCGACGCCGCGCTGGAAATCGACCACCTCGGAATCGAATCCATAGCGCAGCAGATCCGCAGGTCCGAAGCCGTAGTCGGCGCTGACGGTCAGTGCGGGCACGCGCGCGTAGGGCCGGTCGGTCGGCGCCAGCGTGTCGTCGACCGTCTGGTACTGCTGGGCTTCGCCGTCGATCCGCCAGTGCTCGTCGCGATAGGACAGCGTGGCACGGCGCTCTACGAAGGCCGTGCTGGTGAGCTCCGAGCTTTGCGAGAAGTCCTCGAAATACTGGCTGTCGCTGACATTGGCCGCATCCACCGAGAAGCGGAAGTCGTCCGGCAACTCCGAGACGTTGGTGAACCTGACACGGCTGCGCTCGCTGCCATACACGTTGTCGTGCGGCAGATAGTTCCAGCTCAGCTCGCTGTGCTCGCCCGGCGTCAGCAGGCGCAGCTCGCCGCCGACGTCCGCGCCGCGCTTGCTGTAGAGGATCGGGTCGAAAGTGAAGTCCGCGTTGGGGGCGATGTTCCAGTAGTAAGGAACGGCCAGCAGCACACCGCTGCGCGAGGCCGTGCCGATGCTGGGGAACAAAAAGCCGCTCTTGCGCTGATCGCCGAGGGGAAACGAGAACCACGGCAGATACACCAGCGGCACGCCCTGGAAGTCGACCTGCGCGCCGTGTCCGGTGCCGACACGGTTCTTCGTGTCCAGCTCGATCCTCTGCGCCTTGATCTCCCAGGCGGCATCGGGCTTCGGGCAGGTCGTGAACTGCACTCCCTGCAGGTTGATCACGCCTGTCGGGGTGAGTTGCAACGAGTCGGCCGAGCCCCGCGCCGAGCGCTGTCGCAGCTCGAACTGCGCGGACTTGAGCGTCGCTCCGCCGTCCGGGGAATAGTCGCCGCGCTCGCCCGTGGCGTGCAGCAGCGGATCGGTGTATTCGACCGAGCCCTGCGACTGGATCTCGCCGGTGTTCTTGTCGTACTCGACCTGATCGGCGTGGATCTCCCGGTCTCCCTGCTTCACGTCCACGTGTCCCCTCAGGCTGGCCCGGCCGTCGACACCGATGGTCGCGTCGTCCATTTGGAGGTCGACCGGCGCGTTCTTCAGGTCGCGCGGCTTTGCAGCTCCAGCCGGAGCCGGCTGCGCCGCCGGTGCGTTGGGTGTGCCGTTGGCCGGAGCGTTCGGCGTAGCGGGCACCGCCGCGTTGGGCGCGCTGTTCGGCGCGGCCGACGCGTTGGGGTCGGCGTTCTGCGCAAGGACCAGAGGCATGCCCGGTGCGCACGGCGACGGCCCCTCGGCCTGCGCGACGGACGCGGCTGTGCCGAGCGACAGGGCGGTGATGAGTAATGAGCCGGAACGCACGGAACGCAGCATGAGGGCCGGCATTATAATGGCCTCGCCGCTGCACCGCGGGCCAAAAACCTATCGATCCATGCACGACGACGCTGCGCGACTCGCGCTGATACACGACTGGTTGACGCGCGATCTCGGGCTGCACCCCGCGCGCATCGAGCCCGCTTCGAGCGATGCCAGCTTCCGCCGGTACTTTCGCGCCTTCGCCGGCGGCAGAACGTTCGTCGTGATGGATGCGCCGCCTGACAAGGAGGACGTCCGCCCCTACCTGAAGGTCACCCGCCTGCTCCAGTCGACCGGGGTTCACGTTCCGCACGTGCACGAGAGCGATGTCGCACGAGGGTTGCTGCTCCTGGAGGACCTGGGAGGAACGCATTACCTGTCGCGGCTGAATGCCGGGGACGATCCTGATCGCCTGTATGGGGACGCGTTCGCGGCTCTGGCGGACATTCAGGTGCGCGGCCAGGAGGGTGCACGCGAGCTCGCGCCCTACGATCGCGAGCCGTTGGCACGCGAGCTCGCCTTGATGCCGGAGTGGTTCTGCAAGAGCCACCTGCAGCTCTCCCTGAGCGCCCCGCAACTGCAGATCATTGCGGCGGCCTTCGAGTTTCTGATACGCGAGGCGCTGGCTCAGCCAAGCGTTTTCGTGCACCGCGACTATCATTCGCGCAATCTGATGGTGATCGCGGACCGCAATCCGGGCGTGCTGGATTTTCAGGATGCGCTGCGGGGGCCGGTCGGCTACGACCTCGTCTCGCTGCTGAAGGATTGCTACATCAGTTGGCCGCGTGAGCGCGTCGAAGGTTGGGTGTTCCAATACCGGGAGATGCTGCAGTCACGCGGTGGCCCCGTCGGCGGCGAGGCGCGGGAATTCCTACGTTGGTTCGACCTGATCGGCGTGCAGCGGCACATCAAGGTGCTCGGGATTTTCGCGCGCCTCTGGTATCGCGATGGGAAGCCGGGTTATCTGCGCGATCTTCCGCTGACGCTCGATTACGTGCGCGACACCTGCAAGCGCTATGTAGAGCTCGCTGACCTCGCCGAGTTGATCGAAGCGCGCATCGTTCCGGAGCTGCCACGCGCCAACGCGCGAGTGGCGGAACAGGCAGGGCGCCCGTGAAAGCGATGGTCATGGCCGCGGGTCGCGGGGAGCGGTTGCGGCCCCTCACCGACACGGTG
>Ga0068855_100004912_pt1 | contig 16317 bp, 14 predicted proteins | sample KBSCornC52_FD_66592 | JGI IMG/M metagenome (GOLD analysis project Ga0068855, IMG submission 66592) | Corn rhizosphere microbial communities from Kellogg Biological Station, Michigan, USA - KBS Corn C5-2 | ecosystem: Host-associated > Plants > Roots > Rhizosphere > Soil ...
CGCATCGCGACGTCCGCCTCGAAGCGCCGGGGACCCAGGATCGACCCGAGGTCGGCCGCATCGACCTTCACCTCCGCGACGCTGCCTTCGGCGATCCGCATCGCGGCGTGGCGGAACACGTTCCCGATCTCGCGCTCGAGGTTCCTCACGCCCGCCTCGCGCGTGTAGTCGTGGATGATCGCGAGCAACGCGTCGTCCGTGATGCGGACCTGCGCCTCGGTCAATCCGGCCGACGCGAGCTGGCGCGCGACGAGGTAGCGCCGCGCGATCTGGAGCTTCTCCTGCGCGGTGTAGCCCGGAAGCTGGATCACTTCCATCCGGTCGCGGAGCGGCCCCGGGATGGTGTCGAGCACGTTCGCCGTGCAGATGAACATGATCCGCGAGAGGTCGTACGGCACCGCGAGGTAGTTGTCGCGGAAGGTCGAGTTCTGCTCCGGGTCGAGCACCTCGAGGAGCGCGGAGGCCGGATCGCCGTGGAAGCCGCCCATGCCGAGCTTGTCGATCTCGTCGAGCATCATCACGGTGTTGCGGGTGCCCGCCTTCCTGAGCGCCTGGACGATGTTGCCCGGGAGGGCCCCCACGTACGTGCGCCGGTGGCCGCGGATCTCCGCCTCGTCGTGCACGCCGCCCAGCGACACGCGCTGGAACTTGCGCCCCGTCGCCTTCGCGATGCTCTGGCCGAGCGAGGTCTTGCCCACGCCGGGCGGACCGACGAAGCAGAGGATCGGGCTCTTGCCCGCGGGATTGAGCTTCCGCACCGCGAGGTACTCGAGGATGCGCCGCTTGATCTTGTCGAGGCCGTAGTGGTCCTCGTCCAGGACGCGGCGCGCCTCGGCGATGTCGATCGCCGGCTGCGGCTCTTCCTTCCACGGGAGCTCGATCAGCCACTCGAGGTAGGTGCGCACCATGGAGTGCTCGGCCGCGGCTTCGGGCATGCGCTCGAGGCGCTTCAATTCCTTGCGCGCCTGCTTCTCGACCTCCTCGGGCATCTTCGCTTCGGCGATCGCCTTGTCGAGCTCCTCCACCTCGGCCGCCGCCTCGTCTTCCTCACCGAGCTCCTTCTGGATCGCGCGCATCTGCTCGCGCAGGAGGTGCTTGCGATTGGCCTCCCCGATCGATTCGCGCGTGCGCTCGTCGATCTCCCTGGAGACCTTGAGCGCCTCGATGCGGTGGGAGAGCCGGTCGAGGAGGTTGTCGAGCCGCGCCTTGAGGTCGAACGTCTCGAGGAGCTGCTGCTTGTCGTCGGCGGCGATGTCCATCATGCCGGCGATGAAGTCGGCGAGCCGCGAGGCGCCCTCCACCGCCTGGAAAGCGGTCACCATCTCCTCGGGCACGTTGGGAAGGAGCTGGATGATCTCCGCCGCGCGCTGGCGAAGCGCGTGCGCGCGCCCCTCGACCTCGGGATCGAGCTCCTTCGGCTCCTCGATGAGCTGCACCTGCGCGACGTCGAAGGGATAGCCCTCCAGGAACTGCAGCACGCGAAAGCGCTGCATTCCCTTGCAGATCGCGTAATGCGTCCCGTCCGGTCCCGTGATGTAGCGCAGCACGTTCGCGCTGGTGCCGACCCAGTGCATGTCGGCCGGGCGCGGCTCGTCGATCTCCGGCTTCGTCTGGAGGAGGATCCCGATCGGGCGCTGCAGGCGCACGGCCTCCTGCGCGGCGGCGCGCGAGCGCTCGCGCCCGACCGCGAGCGGCAGGACGATGCCGGGGAAGAGGACGATGTTCCTCACCGGCAGGATGATCATCGCGTCGGGCGGAAGCGGCTTCGCGGCGCGTTCCGCGGGCGCGGGGCCGGCGGCCGGGGCCTCGGGGCGCGCGGCATCGGCCGAGAGCGGCCGGAGATCGTCGGGGATCGGCGTATTCATGGTCTGGTGTCCACCTTTCGCAGGCGCAGGATGAGGCAACCGTGGGTGAGCTCGTTCGAGACGGCTTCGAGGCGCGCATGGGGGAGCGCGATCCGCCGCTCGAACGTCCCGTAGGGAATCTCCAGCTGGAGGACGCGGTGGCGCGATCCGCGCGCGAGCGGCGAGGGGCGCGCGGCGCGCACGACGATCGTGCCCGGCTCGTTCACGACCTCGACGTTCTCCGCGACCACGCCGGGAAGCGCCACGACGATGACGACCTCGCGCTCGTCCTCGAAGACGTCCGCAGGCGGCTCCCACACCGGGGCCTGGGCGCGCGAGGCCGCGGCCAGGCGGAAGAACTGCCGGTGCATCCGCTCGGCCTGCTCGATGAAATCGCAGGCCCGGGCCCACATCCAGTCGGTCGGATCGTCGCGTCGGAACATCGCTCGTCTTTCGGTCGCCTTTGCTGAAATCAAGGGTCAGATGCGCTCCGGCAGGGGAGGTTCTGAACTCGCACCGGGCCTTCCGGTCGATCCAGAGGCGCCGCGCCGCGGGATTCGCCGTTCCTCCTCAAGTGGTGGCAAAAACCGGGTGATCAAGTCGGCCTCCTTTTCCCGCAGGTTGCCGGTCGGCGCCGAGGCACAGCCGGCGGGCGGGGTCCATTTCCGGGTGTGGGCGCCGCGCGCGCGGCGCGTCGAGGCGGTGCTGCTGGATGCGAAGGGCGAATCGATCGTGGACGCCGCGGAGCTCGCCGCCGAAAGCGGCGGCTACCATTCCGGGCCGTGCGCCGAGGCCCGCGTGGGCTCGCTCTACAAATACCGGCTGGACGGCCGCGAGCTCTGCCCGGATCCGGCCTCGCGCTTCCAGCCCGCCGGCCCGCACGGTGCCTCGCAGGTCGTCGACCCGGCCGCGTTCGCGTGGACCGACCGGGGATGGCGCGGCGCCGGCATCGCGGGCCAGGTCCTCTACGAGATGCACGTCGGCACCTTCACGCGCGAGGGCACGTGGGCGGCGGCGTCGCGCGAATTGCCGGAGCTTGCGGACCTGGGTGTCACGGTCCTGGAGCTCATGCCGGTCGCGGATTTCTGCGGCCGCTTCGGCTGGGGCTACGACGGGGTCGCGCCCTTCGCGCCGACGCGCCTCTACGGGACGCCGGACGATTTCCGCCGCTTCGTGGATCGCGCGCACGGCGCGGGCCTCGCCGTGATTCTCGACGTCGTCTACAACCACGTGGGGCCGGACGGGAGCGCCCTCAAGGCGTTCTCGGACCATTACTTCACCGACCGCTACGCCAACGAATGGGGCGAGCCGCTCAATTTCGACGGGCCGGAGAACCGCCCGGTGCGCGAGCTCTTCGTCGCCAACGCCGGCTACTGGGTGGACGAATTCCACCTCGACGGGCTGCGGCTCGACGCCACGTCGCAAGTGTTCGACGCATCGAAGGTCCATGTGCTCGCCGAAGTGACCGCGCGCGTGCGCGAGGCCGCGGGGTCGCGCGCGACGATCGTGATCGCCGAGAACGAGCCGCAGCAGGTGAAGCTTCTCGAGCCGGCATCGCGCGGCGGCTACGGCATGGACGGCACCTGGAACGACGATTTCCACCACGCGGCGCGGGTCGCCGCGGCCGGCCGTCGCGAGGCGTACTACGGCGATTACCTCGGCACGCCGCAGGAGCTCGTCTCCGTGGCGAAGCGCGGCTTCCTCTACCAGGGCCAGCGCTGCGCGTGGCAGAAGAAGCGGCGCGGCACGTCCGCCGCCGCGATCGCGCCGCACGCGTTCGTGAATTACCTGCAGAACCATGACCAGATCGCGAACTCCGCATTCGGCCAGCGGCTCGGCGAGCTGACCGACCCGGGCCGCCTTCGCGCGCTCACCGCGTTCCTGCTCCTCTCGCCCGGCACGCCGCTCCTTTTCCAGGGACAGGAGTTCGCCGCGTCGAGCCCGTTCCTTTTCTTCGCCGACCACAAGCCGGAGCTCGCCGCGATGGTGCGCGAGGGCCGCGCGCGGTTCGTGACGCAGTTCCCGAGCATCGCGACCGAAGCCGTCCGGCGGCGGCTTCCGGATCCGGGCGATCCGCGCACCTTCGAGCGTTGCAAGCTCGATCTCGGCGAGCGCGAGCGGCACGCCGAGGCTTATGCGCTGCACCGCGACCTCCTGCGCCTTCGCCGCGACGATCCCGCCTTTCACGCCGCCCCGCGCGACGGGATGGACGGCGCCGTGATCGGGCCGGAGGCGTTCGTGCTGCGCTTCTTCGCCGGCACGGGCGATCGCCTCCTCGTCGTGAACCTGGGCCGCGACCTCGCGCTCGTGCCCGCGCCGGAGCCGCTGCTCGCCCCGCCCGCGGGAAGCGCGTGGAAGACGCTCTGGTCGAGCGAGGATCCGCGCTACGGCGGTTGCGGCGCCGCGGAGCCCGAGACGGAGGATGGCTGGCGCGTGCCGGGGCATGCGGCCATGGTCCTCGCGCCGGAAGGATCGCCATGAACGACGAAAGCGCGCGCTCGCCCGCGAACGATGCGGAGGGCTCGGTGCCGGCACCGGGCTTCCTCTGGTGGCAGCGCGGGACGATCTACCAGGTCTATCCGCGCTCGTTCATGGACGCGGACGGCGACGGCGTCGGGGACCTTCCGGGCATCATCTCGCGGCTCGATTACCTGCGGTGGCTCGGCGTGGATGCGATCTGGATCTCGCCCATCTATCCGTCGCCGATGAAGGACTTCGGCTACGACGTCGCCGACTACACCGGCATCCACCCGCTCTTCGGCACGCTCGACGACTTCGACCGGCTGCTCGCCGAGGCGCACAACCGCAAGCTCAAGGTGATCCTGGATTTCGTGCCGAACCACAGCTCCGACCGGCACCCGTGGTTCGTCGAATCGCGCGCGTCGCGCGACAACCCGAAGCGCGACTGGTACATCTGGCACGATCCCGCGCCGGGCGGCGGCCCGCCGAACAACTGGCTTTCGTGCTTCGGCGGAAGCGCGTGGCAGCTCGACGAGGCGACGGGCCAGTATTACTACCACGCGTTCCTGAAAGAGCAGCCCGACCTCAACTGGCGCAATCCCCGGGTGGTCGAGGCGATGCTGGGGGTCCTCCGCTTCTGGCTCGACCGCGGCGTGGACGGATTCCGCGTCGACGTCCTCTGGCACCTGATCAAGGACGACCGGTTCCGCGACAACCCGCCGAATCCCGCGTGGCGCGACGGCATGGATCCGTACCAGCGGCTCATCCCGCTCTACACGACCGACCGCCCGGAGGTGCACGCGATCGTGCAGCGCATGCGCGCCCTCTTCGACGAGTACGCCGATCGCGTGCTGATCGGCGAGATCTACCTCCCGGTCGAGCGCCTGGTGCAGTACTACGGCCCCGACCTGAAGGGCGCGAACCTGCCCTTCAACTTCCAGCTCATCGCGGCGAAGTGGGATGCGAGCCACCTCTTCCGCCTCGTGACCGAGTACGAGGCGGCGCTTCCCCAGGGCGCGTGGCCGAACTGGGTGCTCGGCAACCACGACCAGCACCGCATCGCCACCCGCGTGGGGCTCGCGCAGGCGCGGGTCGCGGCGATGCTGCTGCTGACGCTTCGCGGCACGCCGACGCTCTACTACGGCGACGAGATCGGCATGCGCGACGTTCCCATCGCCGCGGCCGACGTGCAGGACCCGTTCGAGAAGAACGTGCCCGGCCGCGGGCTCGGACGCGACCCGGAGCGCACGCCCATGCAGTGGAGCGCCGCGGCGAGCGCCGGGTTCACGACCGGAAAGCCGTGGCTTCCGGTCGCGGCCGATGCCGCGCAGGTGAACGTCGAATCGCAGCGCGACGACCAGGGATCGATCCTCACGCTCTATTGCCGCCTCATCGCGCTGCGGCGCGGGGAGCCCGCGCTCGAGGTGGGCCGCTTCGAGCCGGTGCGCGTGGAAGGCGACGTGCTCGCGTACATGCGCCGCAGCCGCAAGGGCGAGAGCGATTTCCTCGTCGTGCTGAACCTGGGATCGAATCCGCACCGGCTCGAGCGCCTCGGCGGGACGCCGGAGGGCACGATCGCGCTTTCCACCCACCTTGATCGCTCGGGTGAGCGCGTCGGCATCGACCTCGAGCTTCGCGCGCACGAGGGCGTCATCGTGAGGCTTTAGCTTGCTCCCGGCTCAAGACGGAAACACGGAGGACACGGAGGACACGGAGAAAAGCGAAAGCAGGGTTCGAAGGGTGCAAGCTTTCTGGCAGCGCATCCATGGGCACGACGGTGCTCCCGGTTTTGCCTTTCTCCGTGTCCTCCGTGGTCCTCCGTGTCCTCTGTGTTTCCGGCTTTAATTCAACCCTTGACGCAGAGCACCTGCTTCAGCGTCGCGACGACCTCGACCAGGTCCGATTGCGCGGCCATCACGCGGTCGATGTCCTTGTAGGCGGCGGGAATCTCGTCGATCACGCCTTGATCCTTCCGGCACTCGATCCCGGCGGTCTGCGCGGCGAGGTCGTCGCACGTGAAGAGCTTCTTCGCGCGCGAGCGGCTCATCACGCGTCCCGCGCCGTGCGAGCAGGAGCAGTACGCGTCGGGGTTGCCCTTGCCGCGCACGATGAAGCTGCGCGCGCCCATCGAGCCGGGAATGATGCCGAGCTCGCCCTCGCGCGCGCTCACCGCGCCCTTGCGCGTGACCCACACGCGCTCGCCGAAATGCTCCTCGATGCGGGCGTAGTTGTGGTGGCAGTTCGTGACCTCGCCCACGAAGCGCACGGGGCGCGCGAGCGCCTTCTCGAGCGCGCGGTGCACGAGGTCGAGCATGAGGTCGCGGTTGAGCGCCGCATATTCCTGCGCCCATGCGAGCGCTTCGACATACGCATCGAACTCGGCCGAGCCTTCGTCCAGCCATGCGAGGTCGCGGTTGGGAAGCGCGCGGTCGATCTTCTCGGCGTGCCGCTTCGCCATCTCCATCGCCGTCTCGCCGATGGTCTTGCCGACGTTGCGCGAGCCCGAATGCAGCATGATCCAGACGGCCGCATCCGAGTCGAGGCAGATCTCCACGAAATGGTTGCCGCCCCCCAGCGACCCGAGCTGGCGCCACATGCGCTCCTCGTCGAAGCGGCCCATGCGCGAGAGGATGGCGAGCTTCCGGTACCGGCGCTCGAGGTCGTGCATCCGGCGCCTGAGCTCTCCCGCCTCGCGCGAGCCCCCGGGCTCGAGCGGCTCGCGATGGAACTGGAAACCGACCGGCACGTCGCGCTCGATCTGCGCGCGCACGCGCTCGAGGCTCTCGGGGAGATCGCTCGCGGCGAGATCGGTCCGCACGGCGAGCATGCCGCACCCGATGTCGACGCCCACCGCGGCGGGAACGATCGCCGCGCGGGTCGGGATCACCGTGCCGACGGTCGCGCCCTTGCCCAGGTGCACGTCCGGCATCACGGCGACCGGGCCCGCGAGGATCGGGAGCTGCGACACCTGCCGGATCTGCTCGAGGGCTTCGGGCTCGACCTCCATGTCGCCCGTCCAGAGGCGTGCGCGCGGAAGCGAACTTTCGTGACGGTGCGTTTCCATCGGGGTTGGACGAATGCGGGCTCCAAAGATTCTGCACACCGCGACGGACGCCGGAATTCCACGTCCGAAAACGGCGCGACGCGGACGGAGGGCCGGGGCATCCTCGGCGTTCGAATTTCAGGAGGTTGCCATGGATTTCCGCATCCGCGGGCTCGACCCCGCACCGTTCGCACGCTATTTCGCCATGACCGACACGGAGCTCGCGCAGCACCGCGCCGTGCGATCGATCGCCGCCTCCAGGCCCGGATACCCTTGCCGGGTGAGCCTCACCGACGTCGAGCCCGGCGATCCCGTGATCCTGCTGAACTACGAGCACCTGCCGGTCGATTCCCCCTACCGCGCGAGCCACGCGATCTACGTGAGCATGGCCCCGCGAGCGTTCGACGGCGTCGGCGTCGTTCCCCCGGCCCTGCGCGAGCGCCTGCTCGCGATCCGCGCCTTCGATGTCGACGGCATGATGGTCGATGCCGACATCGCGGAGGGCCGCAGCGTCGAGCCCCTGCTTTCCCGGCTGCTCGGCCGCTCCGAAGTGGCATACCTGCACGCGCACTACGCGCGGCGCGGCTGCTTCGCGGCGCGCATCGAGCGCGCGGGCTAGCGCCCCACGTGCACGTGCGCGGCGACACGCGCCGCCAATGCGGCGATGGAGTCGTCCGCCAGCGTCCCCAGGCGCCCGGCGAGCGCGCGATCCACGAGCGCCGTGATCGCGGCGGCGTGGGGCGTCACCGGCCCGAAGAAGGCGACGTCGCCGCCGTGCGCGATGAGAAGCGTCGGGAAGCTCTCCACCTCGCGTTCGCCCAGGACATCCGGGTGCTCCTCGATGTCGACCCACGCGAACCGCGCGGCGGAGCCCACGGCCGCCGCCTCGAACACGGGGCGGTATTCCCGGCAAGCGCCGCACCACTCCGCGCAGAGGCATGCCACGATCCAGCCCTCGGCCACGCCCGCGCCCTTCACACCGGATAGGTTCCCGGCACGAGGATGTCGCGCCCGACACTCTTGATGTCGGTGCGCCCGCAGAAGGCCATGGTGAGGTCCAGCTCGCGCGCGATGAGCTCGAGCGCCTTCGCGACGCCCTTCTCGCCATCGGCGCCGAGGCCGTAGATGTAGGCCCGGCCGACCATCGTCGCCTTCGCTCCGAGCGCGATCGCCTTGAGGACGTCCTGCCCCGAGCGGATGCCGCTGTCGAGCCACACCTCGATCCCGGAGCCCACCGCGTCGACGATCGCGGGCAGCGCCCGGATCGCGGAAGGCGCGCCGTCGAGCTGGCGGCCGCCGTGGTTGGAGACGATCAGCGCATCGGCGCCGCTCTCGCGCGCGAGCCGCGCATCCTCGGGCTCCATGATTCCCTTGAGGACGAGCTTCCCGCCCCAGCGCTTCTTGATCCACTCCACGTCGCTCCAGTTGAGCCGCGGATCGAACTGCTGCGCGGTCCAGGCGAAGAGCGAAGACGGATCGACCACGCCCTTCGCGTGGCCGACGATGTTGCGGAAGGTCCGGCGGCGCGTTCCCGCCATGCCGAGGCACCAGTGCGGCTTGGTGAGGAGGTTCAGGATGTTGCGCAGCGTGGGCTTCGGCGGCGCGGCGAGGCCGTTCTTGAGGTCCAGGTGGCGCTGGCCGAGGATCTGCAGGTCGAGCGTGAGCACGAGCGCGGAGCACTTCGCGGCCTTGGCGCGGTCGATGAGGCGCTCGGCGAAATCGCGGTCGCGCATCACGTAGAGCTGGAACCAGAAGGGCTTCGTCGTGGCTTCGGCCACGTCCTCGATCGAGCAGATGCTCATCGTCGAGAGCGTGAAGGGCACGCCGAACGCCTCGGCCGCCCGCGCGGCGTGGATCTCGCCATCCGCATGCATCATGCCGCAGAGGCCCACGGGCGCGAGCGCGACGGGCATCGCGACGTCCTGGCCGGCCATGCGCGATGCGATGGTGCGCGTCTCGAGGTCCACCGCCACGCGCTGGCGCAGCTTGATGCCGTCGAAGTCGCGCGAGTTGGCGCGCAGCGTCGATTCCGTCCACGACCCCGCCTCGAGATAGTCGTAGAACATCCGCGGGATGCGGCGGCGCGCGATCCCGCGGAGGTCCTCGATGCAGGTGATGACGGTCATCGGCGGCCTCGCCTCGGAGAGGCCGCAATTGTGACAGTTTCGGGGCGCGGCTTCACCGCCCGTTTGCTCCGCGGCGGCGAGGTCATCCGATACCTGCCCGCGTGATCCGCAGCGCCGCGCCGCCACAAAACGAAACGGAGGACCGAAGTCCTCCGTTCAGGGGCCGGGCGATCGGGCCCTCAATGCGCTTTCGGCGTCGTCGGAACCGTTGCGACCGCTTCGAAGTTGAGGAGCCAGGAGAGGCGGGTGATGTCCTTCAGGGCCTCGAAATGGGGGTCCCGGGTGGTCTGGACGAACATGGGTGCTCCTTCACGGCATATGGCGGCAAGCGGAAGCTGCGCCGCGCCCTCCGGACGATGGGAGGTCCCCCATGATGGGCCGGCGCATGCCGCGAAGCGAACGATATATCTAAATAAATGCCTTGACTTCGGTGCAGGGCGGCGGGCGGTGCTCCGCCCGCCGCAGGTCCCTCCACCGCCGTCAGCGCATGGTGGCGTTGGACGGCGATACGGCCTGCCCGCTCGCCGGAGGCGATGCGTCGCTGCTCTGCGGCTGGATGTCGGGCTTCGTCGCGGCCGCGGACGTCTCGTCCCCCGGTTTGGCGGAGGCCTTGTGCTTGCGGTGCTTGGCGAGGCCCTTGCCGCGCGCGCCGCCTTCGTCGTTCTGGTCCTCGTCGGCCGCGCCCGGCGTCGACTTCGCGCCGGTGTTCCCGCTGTAGTTCGGGGTCGTCGCCGCATCGGCCGCCGTATTGACGTCGGAAGAAGAAGTCCCCTTCACCGAGCTCGTGTCCGCGGTCACCGCGGCGGACGTGTCGGCGGCGCTGGTCTGCCGGGTGCCGTGCGCGAAAGCGCCCGTGCCGGCGAACGCGAGGGCCAGCGCCACGACGAGATACCTGCGTGGGAATCGATCCATGGAAGGCTCCTTTTCGGGAATGAAAGGGAGGGACAAGGCGCGCGTCCCCGGGTTTGGCCGCGTCCCTGGTCGGGTCGGCGCAAGCGCGCTCCGACAGCCGGGTCCCGCAGCCGGAGCGCGCCTCGCGCGGTCACGCTAGACTGTGCTCCCATGGACGCGACCGGCACGCTCTCCGTCGGGGAGGCGCTCGGCGCCGCCGCCCGCACCGTCGATCCGAAGGTGGTGGGATGGCGGCGCGACATCCACCAGCATCCCGAGCTCGGGAACCGGGAATTCCGCACGTCGAAGCTCGTCGCGGCGCACCTGCGCTCGCTCGGCATCGAGGTGCGCGAGAACGTCGCGCACACGGGCGTCGTGGGCCTGTTGCGCGGCGCCTTGCCCGGCCCCGTCGTGGCGCTGCGCGCCGACATGGATGCCCTTCCCGTCACCGAGGAAGTGGACCTGCCCTTCAAGAGCACCGCACGCACCGAGTGGAACGGCATGAGCTGCGGCGTGATGCACGCCTGCGGCCACGACGCGCACACCGCGATCCTCATGGGGGTGGCCGAGGTTCTCTCCCGCATCCGCGAGCGCATTCCCGGCGCCGTGAAGTTCCTTTTCCAGCCCGCGGAGGAAGGCGCGCCGGGCGACGAGCAGGGCGGCGCGCGCCTCATGATCGAGCAGGGGTGCATGGAGGACCCGAAGGTGGGCGCGGTCTTCGGCCTGCACGTGACCTCGAACCACCACACGGGCTTCCTCGGCTATCGATCCGGTCCCCTGATGGCCTCTTCCGACGAGCTGCGCGTGTTCCTGCGCGGCGTGCAGACCCACGGCGCGATGCCCTGGCGCGGGGCCGATCCCATCGTCGTCGGCGCGCAGGTCGTCATGGGCCTGCAGACCATCGTCTCGCGCAGCATGGACATCACGCACGAGCCCTCGGTCGTCACGGTCGGCGTCTTCCGCGGCGGCAATCGCGTGAACATCATTCCCGACGAGGTGAAGCTCGAGGGAACGATCCGCACCTTCGACGAGAAGCAGCGCGGCGAGATCCACGACCACGTGAAGCGCATCACGGAGATGATCGCGGCCGCGGGCGGCGCGAAGGCGGCGGTCACGATCAAGCGCGGCTACGACGTCGTGGTGAACGATCCGGCGCTCACCGCGTGGGCGGTGCCGGTGCTCGAGCGCGTGGCGGGCGCGGCGAACGTCGGCATCGTGGACAAGGTCTGCGGCGCGGAGGACTTCTCCTTCTACCAGAAGGTGGTCCCCGGCTTCTTCCTTCGCGTGGGCTGCACGCCGCGCGACCGCGAGCTCGCGAGCGCCGCACCGAACCACAGCCCGCGGCTCTTCGTCGACGAGGGGTGCCTGCCGATCGGCCTGCGCACGCTCTGCACGTTGGCGATCGAGTGGCTGCAGTCACGAAGCGAATGAGCGAAATCCCGGTCGAAGCATGACCTGAGCCCCGACGAGGACGCCGATGGCATCGACGAACGCATCGATCGCAGGAACCCCGGGGGCATCGGATACGCGGCGCTGGGGCTGGCTCCCCGCCGCCGGAACATGGAAGTACCACGCGCTCCTCCTCGCGCTCGGGATCCTCGTCCTCGGGCCGCTCGGCGGCGTCACCGCGTCGTACATGAACTTCTCGCTCGGGTTCTTCATCGGCGGCCAGGTGCTCGCGGGAATCCTCGGCTCGACCGTGACCTACGGCTACGGCGCGGAAGGCAAGCACGGCGCGAACTACATCCAGACGGCGGCGGCCTCGGTCGCGAGCCTGAGCGCCATGGGCGTGCTCGTGCAGGCCATGGTCTGGATGGGGCTTCCGCAGCCGCCGGTGTGGCAGCTCGTGCTCTATTTCCTCTGCATCGGGATGTTCGCCGCGGGCCTCGGCATGCTCTACACGCCGATCCTCGTCGACCGCATGCAGCTCACTTTCCCTTCCGGGCTGGCGGTCGCGAACATCCTGCGCGCGCTCACGGACCCGGTGCTCCTGCGCCAGTCGGTGAACAAGCTCGGCACGGGGATCGGGATCGGCATCGTCACGGGCCTCGCGGGGCCGAAGATCGCGCTCCTCAACGCGATCGAGTTCTCCGCGTCAACCTTCGGCGCGGGCATGGTCGTCGGAGCCCGCATCGGCATCCCCGCGATGGTCGGGGGCCTCGTGGGCCTCGCCCTCATTCCGTTTTTCGTCTCGATCGGATGGCTCAATCCCGGCGATCCCTTCCGCAAGATCACCTTCCTCATCGCGCTCGGCATGATCGTGGGCGCGGCGATCATCGACGTGGGCCTCGTGCTGTGGGAAGCGGCGGGCCGCTGGCGCCGCGTGGGCGAGGCACCGGCCGCCGAGGCGCCCGACTGGAAGCGCGTGAACGCCCGCAAGCTCATGCTCTGGGTCGCCGCATGGGCGATCGCGGTGGTCCTCGCCGGCCATTTCGTGCTCGCCCAGCCGGTCGGATTCCTTCTCCTCGCCGTGGCGCTCACGTTCGTCTTCGCGATGGTGAACGGCATCTCGGTGGGGATCAGCGACAGCAACCCGATCTCGTCGGCGTTCGTGGTCTCGGTCGTGGTGATGGCGGCCCTGGGCCTCAAGGATCCGATCGTGGGCCTCATGGCGGGCAGCATCCTCCTCATCGCGACGAGCACCGCATCGGACATGCAGCAGGATCGCTCGACGGGCTGGCGCCTCGGCACCAACCGCCTGGTCCAGTTCCGCTACCAGGCCGCGGGCATCCTCATGGGCGCGATCATGGGCGTCGCCTTCGCGAAGCTCTTCATGGCCGCCTATCCGGTGCTCCTCGCCGACCAGACCGTCATGAAGGCCGCGGAGCAGCCGGCCAACTGGAGCTCGGCGATGACGTACAAGTTCGTGGGGATCCTGCGCAGCCTCACCGATCCGAAGCCCTACCAGCTCACCGCGATCGCGATCGGCGTCGCGCTCGGCTTCGCGATCCAGCTCGCGAGGAAGCTCATCAAGGGAAGCGCCGGGTGGCGGCGCTTCGCGGCGAGCGGGCGCGTGGGCTTCGCCTGCGACTTCGCGATCGACTGCTTCCTGTTGCCCTCGCCCTACGCGTCGTCGTTCGGCGGATTCGTGAACCTCAACACGTCGCTCTGGTTCGGCGCGGGCGGCATCGCCTCGAGCGCGTTCAACACGCTCGTGAAGCCGCCGCGGCCGCGCGCGGGCGGCGCCGTCCCCGAGGACATGAGCAGCACCTCGCTCTTCGGCGGCGGGCTCATCGCGGGAGACGCGCTCGCCGCCCTCGCGATCGGGATCTTCGGGCTGCTCTCGACCGTGGCAGGCCGCTAGGGCGACTCGCCCCTCACGCGATTCGCAGCAGCGTCGGGGTCACCGGATTGCCGGGCTTGCCGGGATCGGCCGGCGGCTTCGGGTTGGCGGGAAAGAGCGTCGTCGGCGGGCTCGCGGGATTGGGCGGTGCCGTCATGTCCGAGGAGCCGTTGTCGGTCTCGTCGGCGCCGTTGCCGTCGCGCCCCGTGGCGCTCCCCTGCGAGCCGCCCTCGCCCGGGGACGACGCGTCGCCTTTCGGCGCCTCCCGCTTCGCGGGCAGCCGGTCGATGCCCTGGTCGGTCCGCGGTCCGCTCGACGACTCCGCCTTCGTGTCGCCCTGCATCTTCTCCGTGGGCTGGCCGGTGCCCTCGGTCTTCGGGGATCCCGCGCCGTTGTCGGCCGCCCAGGCGACGCCCGCGACGGCAATCGCTACCGACGGCAGTACCCGCAATGCCCAAGATTTACGCATCGCTGCCTCCTGTCGCGCCCGATGGCGCATCGAGGAAACCCCACGCAAGCGATGTGCCTCCGACGAGCGCCATGCGCCGCGAGGCGCAGGCCGCCCGAGTCACCGGATGGCGACACCCCAGGGAAGCCGCCCCACGGCGATCTCCTTCAGCTTCGTGAAGCTCGCGGTGCCCACGACGGCGACCGCGTTGGAGCGGCCGCATGCCACGTAGAGGCGCCGCCCGTCGGGAGTGATCGCCATGTTCCACGGGCGCTCGCCGACCGCGACTTCGCCCACGATCCTGTTCGTCTCCACGTCGATCACCTGCACGGTGCCCTTGCCGCCCGAGGACACGTAGACGCGCTTTCCGTCGGGATGGACCACGACGCCGTTCGAGCGCAGGCTCGCGGGGATGCGCGCGACCACCTCCTGCTTCGCCACGTCGATCACGCTCACGAGGTTCGCGTTCTCCGCCGCGACGTAGGCGCGCGACCCGTCGGGCAGGAACGCGATGCCGCGCGGGCGATTGCCCACCGTGAGGGATTTCACGACCTCGCCGCGCGCGACGTCGATGATGTCGACCGCGTCCGTGTTCTCGGCGCTCGCATAGATCCAGCGGCCGTCCGGGCTCCACACCGCATGCTCCGGGTTCTTCCCGTGGATGGGGATCTTCTTCACGACCTGCATCGTCGCGGCGTCCACGATCGCGACGACGTCGTTCTCCTCGACGGCGACGGCGAGCCGCTTGCCGTCCCCGGAAAGATAGAGGCCTTCGGGCGACGCGCCCACCGCCGCGCGGGCGAGGCGCTTGCCGCTGCTCGGGTCGTAGACGAGCACGGCGCCCGCCGTCTGCTCGCTCACGTAGAGCCGCGATCCGTCGAGGGACACCGCGATGCCCCGCGGCTTGGATCCCGCCTGGAGCGTCGCCGCCACGGCGTCCTCGTCGCCGATGTCGATCACGCTGATGGAATTCGAGCCCTCGTTGGACACGTACGCGAAGGGCGAGGCGTGGGCGGCCGCGATCGTGCCTGCGGCGAGGAAGGCGGCGGCCCGGCGCGCGGTTGCGTTCATGCGGCTCCTCTTTCGATTATCCTTCGGCAATGACGCCGACACCCGAACGATACACGCCGACGGCGGTGGCGCTCCACTGGGCGATCGCCGCGATCGTCGCAGTGCAGTTCGCGCTGGGCTGGCTCATGCAGGAGATCGCGAAGCAGCCGCCCGGGCCGCGCGCCTCCGCCTTCAACGTCCACAAGTCGATCGGCCTCACGATCCTCGCGCTCATGGCGGTGCGGATCGCGTGGCGCCTTTCGCACCGGCCGCCGCCGCTCCCGCCGATGCCGCGCTGGCAGCGCGTCGCCGCGCACGCGAACCACGCGCTCCTCTACGCCGTCCTCGTCGCCATGCCCCTCGCCGGCTATCTCGGCTCCGCGGTGAGCGGCTACCCGGTGCGCTTTTTCGGGATCGCGCTCCCCGCCTGGGCCGGCCGCCACGATGCGGTCAAGGAAGCGATGAGCGGGGTGCATCTCGCCGGCGCCTGGATCCTCGCCGCCGCCGTGGCGCTGCACCTCGCCGCGGTGGCGAAGCACGCCTGGGTCGACCACGACGGGCTCCTCGCGCGCATGGGATGGCGCGCGCGCCGCGCGCCGCCCCTCACTTCGGCGGCAGCAGGAGAGTGACCGTCTCGGGGTAGCCCGCTTCGCGCGCGATGTCGGCCGCGGTCTTCCCGCGATTGTCCCGCGGGTCGGTGCGCGCGCCCGCCTCGAGCAGCGCCTTCACCACGTCGTTGCGGCCGTAGCCCGCGGCCCACATGAGCGCGGTGAGGTCGTTGCGGTAGACGGCGTTCGCATCGACGCCCTTCGCGAGGAGCGCGCGCACGATCGCGGCATGGCCCTGGCCCGCCGCGTAGGTCATCGCGTTCTTGCCCAGCCGGTCCGTCGCGCCCGCGTCCGCGCCGCGCGCGAGGAGCTCGGCGACGATCTCGTCATGCCCGCCGAACGCCGCCGCCATGAGCGGCGTGACGCCGTTCGCGGCGGCGATGTTCACGTCGGTGCCCGCCGCGAGCATGGTTTTCGCGGTCGCGAGGTCGTCCTTCTTGAGCGCGATGAGGAGCGCCGTCTCGCCGAGGCGGTTGCGCGAGTCGGGCGAAGCGCCGGCGCCGAGCGCGCGATGGATTCCGGCGGCGTCGGAGCTGCGCGCGGCGAGGAGGAGCTTCACGTTCA
>Ga0068855_100004916_pt1 | contig 16313 bp, 12 predicted proteins | sample KBSCornC52_FD_66592 | JGI IMG/M metagenome (GOLD analysis project Ga0068855, IMG submission 66592) | Corn rhizosphere microbial communities from Kellogg Biological Station, Michigan, USA - KBS Corn C5-2 | ecosystem: Host-associated > Plants > Roots > Rhizosphere > Soil ...
CAAGGGCGACGACGGCTTTGCAACGACCGCGCCGGTCGGCAAGTTCCCGGCGGGCCGGTCGCGCTTCGGTCCCTATGACGTGGTCGGAAACGTCTGGGAGTGGGTCGCCGATTGGTATGGCGATTACCACGCCGAGGCGGCCAAAAACCCGACCGGCCCGGCCACGGGGGAACGGAAAGTGATCCGCGGCGGAGCCTTCAACGGCGGCTTCGAGGCCTGGCTTCACCCGTCGTTTCGCTACGCGCAGGTCCCGAATGCCCAGAGCCACGGCATCGGCTTTCGCTGCGTGAAGTCCATTACCGCGAAGTAGCGCTTCTCATCCTTACGAGAACGAGGGACTATCGGCAGATGGGCTCGGGGCCTCTCGATCACCCGCGGCTACTCGAAATCGAAGAGCGACTCGATCGCGCGGAGATCGATGCGGCGCAGCGCCTGCTTGCCGAGCTGGGTGACCTTCAGGTCCACCGCACCGCGATCACTTATTTTGCGACCCGCCTCCTGTACCAGCGCGGCCGGCTCGACGCCGCGGGCGTGATCGAGCGTTTGCGTGAGCTGATGCTCGCCGAGCCCGTGTTTCCACAAGCTAGCGCGATGTTGTCGGCCGCCGAGCGCGGCACCCTGCGGCCGGACCGCGAGGGATTTCTGCACGCCACGATGTCGCCCGCCAAACAGGCGCACGCCGTAGTGCCTTCGGAGCCGCCAGCGACCTGGTCCGAACCGCCGCGCAAGGAATCCAGCGCGCCGACCATTGAACTTGGTATGGATGATCTGGCAACCGACCACGACCAATTGGCGAGCGAGCTCGCCTCGGAGGCCGAGCTCGTCTCGCCGGTCGAGCCGGCCCGGAGAACCCACAGCGAGCCCCGCCGCAGTCTGAGCATGCCGGAGATCCCGCGCGCGCCGATCGTGCCGCGCTTCACGCCCCCTGCCAACTTGGCTCCCAGCTACATCCCCGGCGCGCGCACGGCCTCCGCGCAGTTCGAGTTGGAGCTCGAGCTACCCGAAGCGCCGCGCGACACGATTCGCCAACCCGAGCCGGATCCGGGCAGCGACCCGACGTCCTCCGGCCAGATGCGGGTCGCCCCCTCGCACCCGGCGAGCGCGCCTTCATCACTCGAGATCACCGTCCGCGGGCATGGCCCGGAATCGATGCTCGCACGGGCGCGCGACCTTTGGGAGCAAGGCGCGCGCGATCGCGCCTTCGCCCACATCGAGCGCTTGGAGCATGCTCCGCTATTGGATCCCGAGCTGCGCGCCGAATGCGCTCGCTTCTTGCTCGAGGTGTCCGAGCCGGCGCGCGCGCTGCAACAGGCCCGGCACGCCGCGCACGACGACCCTGCCTCGCCGCTCGTACAAATGATGCTGGCTTGGGCGCTCGTGCGCTCGGCACGCCGCACGCCCGATCCGCAGCTGATCGACGAGGCGGAGCGTGTCTTGTCGCGCATTCGGCTCCGGCCGGGGGCGGTGCCGGCGCTGGTGCAGGCGCTGCGCGCCGCGGTTTTGGCGGAAAACGGCGATGCAGATCGCGCCGTGACCACCGCGCAGCTCGCGTTGAAGCTCGACGCGGACGCGCTCGACGCGGAAGCGGCGCTCAGCCTGGCCTGCGCACGGCTCGGGCGGCTCGACGAGGCAGAGTCGGCTTGGCGGCGGCTGCGCGCGTTGTCCGCGGAGGAAGCCGCACACCTGTGCGATCGGCTGCAACAGCTCGGTCTCGCGCCGGGCGACCTGGAGCCGGAGCCCGCGTCCAGCACGAGCTCTCCGATCAGAATCTGGGACAAGGTCGAGATCGATCTGTTCGGCGGTGACCACGCGATCGCGATTGGGGCGTTCGAGCGCGGCGCAGCGCGCGAGCTCCGCGGCCTGGTTGGCGAAAGCGCGACGGACGCGATTCCGCTGCTCGCGACCATGGCCGCCGGCTATTTCACCACCGAGCCCGTGTGGCGACACTTTGCGCCGTATGATTTGTCGATCGGCAGCATCGCGCGCGTCGAGGCGGTGCTCGACATCATGTATGGCCGGCGTTCGCGCGCCGCATTGACGAGCGCCGCTTATCCCGCCCAAGTCATGCTAGCGACCTACGTCGGCGAGTGCCTCCGCCAAGGCTACGGCGGCACCTGGGTCGGCTCATTGGCGTTTCCCGAAGCGGTCTTCGTCGACGCCGAGCACACGCGCTTCGCGCCATTTCACGAGCTGAGGCTGCGGCTCGAACAAGGCAAACGGCTGCTGTTCGAGGGCGCGCAGAGCCGGCGCGCGCGCGCGAGCGGGGCACCAATCGCCATGCAGATCGCCTCGCCCACGCCCTGGGATCCGGCAGAATGGCCGAGCCCGCGCGTGATGCCGCGGCTGGGCCTCGCCTTGGCGCAATCGGTGGTGGAGCTCTACTGCGCGGAGTTCGGCGGGGGCCCGCTCGATCGCTCGCTCGCGGGGCTGCACGCGCTCGACAACTACGTCAATCTGCTCGCGCCGCACGCGGTCAAGGCTAGGCCCGGCGCGAGCTGGCTGCGGCGCGCTGCAGCGCTGACCGGCGCGTACCTGGGCGAAACGCTGCGCGAAGCCGTGGGCGCGGCATGGCGCGAGACACTTGGCGCCGCCACGGGCCCCGAAAGTTACGCTCTGCTCTTGCCGGACGGTGGCTCGATTCACCCCGTGCAGGTCGCCTATGATCGGCTGAGCGGCGCGAGCACGACTTCACTCCACGAATACGCGACGCGCTTGGCCGAAGATCTCGGCTAGCACCGCGTCCAAAAGCAAGGCGGTCACGTCGCCGGCGCGCGCGGTTTCCGCGCGACGATCGCGAGCCACGGTTGCAGGCTGGGCGGTTTTCCGGGGGGGCGCAGGAATTGTCGTTCGATCTCGAACCCGGCGCCCGAAATCAGCGCCGTCCAACCTGCGATCGTCAAATACGAGCCATAGCGTTCGCCTTGAAAGCCCTCCCAATCCCGATCGAACGAGCGCGGGTTGGAGCAAAAGAGCACGCCTCCCGGCACCAAGCAGCGCAGAAGCTCCCCAAGCACCTTCGACAATAGCGCGCGCGGCACGTGAAATAGCGAGGCATTGGCGAACACGCCATCGAACGTAGCCTCCGGCAAATCGAGCGCGAAGAAACTTTGCTCGAGCACCGGACAGTTCGAGGCGGCCCGCGCCATGCGCACGAACTCGGGCGTGCCGTCGAGCCCGGTCGGCACGTGTCCGAGCGCGCTCAGGGCCAGGAGATCCCGACCAGGACCACAGCCGAAATCGAGCAAGCGCAGGCCCTTCGTATTCCCAAGCGCGTCGAGCAAGGCCGCGTAGTTTTGTGTCACGTCGTGATCACGCGTGCCCTCCCAAAACGGCGCCGCGTTCGCCTCATAGTGCGCGAGCGTGCGCTCCGCGATTTCAGCCAGCGTGGGAACTTCGTCCGCCATGTCTGTTTTTCCGAACGAAGCCACAGTCAGCGTACGTCGCCGAAACGGGGCGGTCAAACGCGCGCGCCAGCTGCGCTACGGACTGATCTCCACCAGTGTGCCGCCATGCAGGCTCATCGCACCGTGCCAGGCTTGGGGCACGGGGGGATCGGTCCAGTGGAACAACCAGCGCGAGTCGATCGGTGACAGATTCACGCAGCCGTGGCTGTGCGGCGTGCCGAAGGTGTCGTGCCAATAGGCCGCATGGAAGGCGAAGCCTTCGCTGAAATACTGGACATAAGGCACGTCGCGCAGGTCGAACTCATCGCCGACCTCGTCACTGTCCATGGTGGCGGTCACGTGTTTCGTGTGGATCAGAAACTGACCGCGTGGCGTGGAGTGCGTAGTCTTCGGATCGCCGAGCGCGTCGGCACCGGTCGAAACGAGCGTCGCGTACACTGGTGTCTCGCCCTCGTACGCGATCAGCGTCTGCTTCAAAATCGAGACGTGGATCCAACTGCGGCCGGGCTTCGCCCAGCCCGGCTTCGAGCTCGGACGATCGACACGCACGAGGTTCTCGTCGCGCAGCCAGTTGCCGCTGGTCGTTTCGAGGTAGGTCAAGCCGGCCAATGTTCGTGAGCGGCCGGTGATCGGCAAAGCTTCGCGATAGCCGAGCGGGCGCGCGATGCTGAGCCCGCTCGCCGGGTCGCCGGTGTAGAGCAGCGCGCTGTGCGCGCGCACGAACACGATCGGCAAATCTACACCACCCGTCAGCGCAATGCCGTGAAAACCGCTTGCTACGACCGGCTTCATGCGGTCGAGCGGCAAGAGCGACATGTCGGTGGTCAGCCCGAAGCGCCGCCCGCCGTGATCATAAATCGCCAGCAGCGCAAACGAGCTGTCTGCAACGGCGCGGCCGGTCGTGAGCTGGTTCGGCTCGTGGGCGTAACCGAAAGGCGTGGGCGCCTGCCCCCCATTGGCGAGAAATGGCGGCGTTGGATCCGTGGGCGCGTCGCGCCACGCGGCGCGAGTGCCCGCCTGCAGATGACTCGCGAGCTCGGCTTCTTCTCGTTGTTGCTCGGGCTGACTCGGCAAGCGCGTGTAAAACGGTGGCGTCGGATAGAGCGAACGACCGTAGCGGTAGGGCATGGCTGCGCTGCGGTCGGGCCGCACGCGTGAGAACTGCGCCACCGGGTGATTCGGATCGAGCGTGGCGGTCGCACCCACGCACACATAACCCTCGGGCATGATGTGGTAGAAGCCCAATTTGCAGCCCTCGTGCCCCGCTGGCTCGGCGTCGCGTCGCACCTGTGCGCCAGCGCGCAGGTAGCCGATTTTGCGCGCTTTGAAGCTCGGCCGCTCGTAGATCAACGTCTCTCGCGCCAGCGCGACCAAGAGGTGGTTCGGATCGACGATCGGGTCGAGCTCGCGTTGCGAGTTGGGCGTCGGCTCTTCATCGTCGTCATCCAGAGCGTCGTCGCCGACCGGTGCGGCTTCGGCTGGCTCGGCGGGCTTTTCGACGGGCACCGCTGCCAAATTAGCCGGCTCTGCCGCACTCTCTCGACGAGCGCCAGCCGGCGGGGGTGCGGGAATACTGAGCGTGGCAACCGGCTGAACCTCGCTGTTGCCGGCCGAGAGCCGCGCCAGCTTTCCCGCCGAACAGGAAGAAAACGCGCTCATGCCGAGGGCGGCGAGTGACAACAGGCGCACACTGGGCATCGGCTCGGGGCGTATCGGAGATTCGAGCGCCGGGCCAAGTTTTGAAAGAAAGCTCGCCGCAAAGGCCGTGAGCCGCCGAAAAAGGCCGGAGCTCGCGCCGGGCGCGGAGCGCGTGGTATATTTTTGGATGGCAGCAGAAGCACTGGAGTCACTGATCGGGCTCAGGGACGAGCTGAGTGACGACGAGCAACTGATTCAGCAGGCGGTGCGGCGCTTCGTGCGCGAGCGCTACCTGCCGCGCGCCGGCAAGCTCTTCGCTGACGAGGCCTTCCCACGCGATTTGATCCCCGAGCTTGCTGCGCTGGGCGTGCTCGGCGCGAGCATTCACGGACACGGCTGCGCGGGCATGAGCCCCGTGCAATATGGCTTGGTCCTACAAGAGCTCGAGTATGGCGACAGCGGGCTGCGCAGCTTCGTCAGCGTGCAGGGCTCGCTCGCGATGTACGCCATCTCGGCCTTCGGCGACGAGGCGCAGAAGGAGCGCTTTTTGCCGCGCATGGCGCGCGGCGAAGCGATCGGCTGCTTCGGCTTGACGGAGCCTGACAGCGGGTCGGACCCGGCGTCGATGAAGACGCACGCCCGCCCTGACGGCTCGGACTACGTGCTCTCCGGCACCAAGATGTGGATCACCAACGCGCCCTTTGCCGACGTGGCCGTGGTCTGGGCCAAAGTCGAGGGCGGTGCGGAGAGCATCTCCGGATTTTTGGTCGAGCGCGGCATGAAGGGCTTCGAGACGCCGCGCATCGAGGGAAAGATGAGCCTGCGCGCCAGCGAGACCGGCGAAATCGTGCTCGATGAGTGCCGCGTGCCCAAAGAGAACCTGCTGCTGGGCAAGCGCGGCTTGGGCGCGCCCTTGCGCTGTTTGAACGAGGCGCGTTTCGGCATCGCTTGGGGTGCGCTCGGCGCGGCCAAAGCTTGTTTCGACGCGGCGCTCTCTTACACCGGCGAGCGCGTGCAGTTCGGCGTGCCCATTTCGGACAAGCAGCTCGTGCAAGCGGAGCTCGTGCACATGGCCTCCGAAATCGCCAAGGGCGACCTGCTCGCCTATCATTTTGGGCGGATGAAGCAGAAGCAGGGCAAGCTCTTGCCCGAGCAGGTGTCGCTCTGTAAGCGGAACAACGTGGCGGTCGCGCTCGATTGCGCGCGGCGCTCGCGCGCGCTGCTCGGCGCCAATGGCATTTTGCTGGAGTATCCGGCGATCCGTCACCTGCTCAACCTGGAGAGCGTGTACACCTACGAAGGCACGCACGAGATCCACACGCTCGTGCTCGGCAAAGCCTTGACCGGCCGCAGCGCATTCTGACGGTCGCCCACGCTCGAGCGCTGAGCCAGCGCCGTGACTCAGAACGCCGCGGCGAGCCCGAGCGACAACGCGCGTTCACCGAGCGGAATGCCTTCGGCGAACGCGCCGACGCGGCGAGAAATGGCCACGCCGAGGCCGGCCCCCAGTTGGTAGTGATGGGTGTCCGTGCCCGTCACCGACGCGCCCTGATATTGCCAAAACACCGGGCCACCGAAGACGCGCACCGGTAGATACGGCCGGAGTACGCCAAACAGCGTCGTGCCGAGCTCGGCGCCGAGGCGCAGATCGAAGGCTTCGTAGCCGACGCTCGGCTCGCTGCCGAGCCGGGTGCGGGCTCGGGAAAACGAGAGCAGCGAGGTGAACAGCAGGAAGGCGTCCGCGTCGAAGGCGCGATAGGACGCGCCGAAAAAGGCGGTCGGACCCGGCGAAAAGTCGTGGCGCCCGTCGGGCAGCGTGAGTGAGCCGCCGAAGGCGGCGCCCGCGCCGAGCTGAAGTGTCAGCTTCGGCGTGGGCAGGTAGGCGAGCGCGGCGAACGCGGCGTTGCGCGTTTGATCGGCGCGGAGCGCGTTGCTGAAGCGAAGGCGCGTGCTCGTGTACACGCCGCTTGCGCTGAGCGCCCAGCGTGGGCGGAGCGCCTCATTGTGCTCGGCGAGGCTGCAGGAGGACACGCCGTCTACTCCCGAAACGCCGCATGCGTCAGCGCGACGTGGCGCGAGGGAGAGCGCGGCGCACGCGAGCGCGGCGCCGAGCAGGACGGGCCGGGCTGCCCTGCGCGTGGGCGAGCCGCGACGCCGAAGGCTGGGACGAGGGGCGACGGACCGAGTGACCATCAAAAAAACCAGGGCTAAGGGAGCGATGGCGCGGGCTTTGGTTTCAGACCGAGGCCGACGATGAACACTTCCGAGCTTTGCTGGCGAGTGCCCTCGGGGCGGATCACCTGGCATTTTTCGTAGCGCTCGCCGGCCAAGCGGCGCGCGTGCTGAAAATCATCACTCATGAAGATTTTGGCGACGAAGTGCGAGCCGGGTTTGCCGAGCGCATGAGCGACGTCGAGCGCGCGCATGCACAGCTCGAAGCTGTACGCCTGATCGCGGATTTTGGAGCCCGAGGTGTTCGGAGCCATGTCACTCAATACGACGTCATACGGTGCGAACTCGGACAGGGACGCGTTCTCGAGCGTCAAAGCGTCGCCCTGAATCACTTTCACGTTCGGCGTGAAGGCCTGACGGATTTCCTGAAGGTCGATCGCGAACACGCGCCCGCTCGGGCCGACCTTTTTGCTCGCGTACAGCGACCAGGAACCGGGGGCTGCGCCCAAATCCAGCACCTTCTGCCCGCCTTTGAAGAGCTTCACGCGGCGATCGATTTCCTCGAGCTTGAACACGCTGCGCGCCGGAAACCCCTGCGCTTTCGCAGCCTTGGTTTTGGCATCCGGCGTGGCGTAAGGATTTTTGCGACCGCTCATTTGACGCTGATTAGCACGCTCTTGGCCGGGAACGGCCCGCTCGGGCCGGGCGGGCAATCGAGCGGCGAGGGCAGGTCCTTCAATTGCGTGATTTCGCGGCCGGCGCTGCGCGCGGCGTCGTGCGCAATTTTGCGAAATGCCAGAAGCGTCGTCTTGCGGTGGTTGGTGACGGCCAGCACGCGGCCACCCGCTTCGAGCACGCCGAACACGAGCCCGAGCGCGCGCACATAACCGTCTTCGACGCGGAAGGTTTTGCCTTTGCCGGAGGTCGCAAAGCTCGGCGGATCCAAGATCACGAGTCCGAACTTTTCGCCCCGCTTGAGCGCGCGTGAAAGCCACTCGAGCGCGTCGGTTTGTACGAACGTGTGCAGAGCCGGATCGAGCCCGTTGAGCGTGAAGTTCTCGCGACCGCGGGCGAGCGCATGACCCGAAAGATCGACGCTCGTCACGTGCTCGGCCGAAGCGAGCGCAGCGACCACGCTGAACGAGCAAGTGTACGAAAACAAGTTCAACACTCGGCGCCCACCGCACAACGCCGCGATGCGCGCGCGGTTGTCTCTTTGATCCAGAAACAGCCCGCAAGAGAGCCCTTCGTCGAGCGTGACCGAGAAGCGCGCTCGCCCCTCGTGCACGACCTGCGGCCCGGGCGCGGCGCTGCCCTGGATGGGCGTCTTGGGAGCTAGCTCGGCGTGCGCGGCGCGGCGCAAATCAGCGCGCGCCCGCTGCTTCAAATATACGCCGCGCGCGCCAAAATCGACGAGCATGGCCGCAATTTCCGGAGCGCGAACAGCCGCTTCTTCACTGGCCGGCGAGAGCACGGCGTACTCGCCGTAGCGATCGATGCACACGCCTGGCAGACCGTCGCCGAGATCGTTGACGATGCGAAAGCAGTCGTTGTGCTCGAGCAGCGGCGCGCGCAGACAGCCCGCGTCGGCAATGGCTTCGCACAGGCGCGCCGCGCTGCCGAGGCTCGGGGCACGGCCGTGCAGCGCGTCGCCAAACGCATCAGGCACCGGCGCGACGAAGCGCTCGTTCGGCGTCGTGAGCGCGAGCTCACGTGCGTGCAAAAATAGTCGCTCCGCGGGCGCGCCACCGTAGGCGGTATCGCCCACGATGGGCGCGCCCGCGTGTGCCAGGTGCACGCGCAGCTGATGCGTGCGCCCGGTTTCCGGAGAGAGCTCGACCAGCGCGCGATCGCGCGCTCGCTCGAGCACCCGGTAGCGCGTGCGCGCGCTTTGCCCGCCGCTCTTCACGACGCGGGTGCGGCCTTTCACGGTCTCCAAACGCTGCTCGAAAGAGCCCGCGTCGCGCAGCCCGGATTTTCCCGAGCCGAGCGTGACGACCGCGACGTACGTGCGGCGGGCAGTGTGCGCCTCCATTTGCTCGGCGATCGCGGCGTTCAGCGCCGGGTCACGCGTGAACGCGAGCACGCCGGAGGTGCCCACGTCGAGCCGCTGGTGGACGCCGAGGTAATCATCCTCGCCGCGCGCACGCAGGCGTTGCTTCAGGCGCGACACGAGATCGGCCGCGAGCTCGGCGTCGCCGCCGTGCACGACGATGCCTGGGGGTTTGTTCACCACGAGCAAGCCGCCCTCGGCGTGCAGGATGCGCTCGTCACGGAATGCGGGGAACAAGCGCTCGAAAGTCACGTGCCAAGAGGCTACACCGAGCCAAACCGGCGCCGCGACCGAAAGCGCCGCAGCGTGCGCCGAGCGCTCGCGAACCGCACACCACAAAACGCGAAACGGGCAGCGCGCCGGGCCGATTCGCCCAGCGCGACTGCCCGTGCAGTCGCTTCGAAGCGGCGCTGGTCGTGCCAGCGCCGAGTGACTCAGGCTTTGGCCTTGGCTTTGCCGCCGCGGCGCTTGATCGCGCCGCGCACGAACACGAGTCCGTTGCGCGCGCCGGGGATGCCGCCGTGAATCAAGATCAGGTTCTTGTCGGCGACCACTTTGACGATCTTTTGGCTGAGCACGCTGACGGTCTTGTTGCCGTGCTGGCCCGGCATTTTCATGCCGAGTTTGACGCGGCCCGGCGTCATGTTGGTACCGATCGAGCCGCCGTGACGGCGGTATTCGTGCGTACCGTGCGTGCGCACGTTACCGGCGAAGTTGTGGCGGCGCATGACGCCGGTGAAGCCGCGGCCCTTGGACACGCCTTGCACGTCGACGAACTGGCCCTCTTCGAACAGCTGATCGACCTTGAGCTCCGCACCGAGTTCGAAGCCGGCCGCGAACTCCGCGCTGCAACGCAGCTCGCGCAGCGTGCGGCGCGGCGTGACGTTGGCCTTCTTGAACACGCCCGCGAGCGCCTTGCTCGTGTGCTTCTCTTTGCGCTCACCCGAGCCGACCACGAGCGCGTCGTAGCCGTCCTTCTCTTTGGTGCGCTTGCCCACGACGGTGATGTTCGACTCGACGACGGTGCACGGGATGACGCTGCCGTCCTCCGTGAAGATCTGAGTCATGCCGAGTTTGCGTCCGATGACGCCCGGAAACTGGTTCATAGCGAGGAGACCTTCTGGTAAGTGGCGGTTCCGTGCGTGCACGGCGCCGCGTTACGGCGAGCCGAAATGGCTCGTACTGCCAATGGCAGGCCGTGCGGAGTAGCCGCCAAAGCCGGCCTCGTCAAGGGAGACGGTGAACGCCGGCTCAGATTCGCTTGACGGGGAGTTCTCGGAGTGCATAATCCCGCGCCCCTACCCCGTTTTTACGGTTTCTCAGGATCGGTTCAGGAACACCATGGCGACCCTCTCGATTATTCAAGCCCTCGAATCCGCCGCGCTCCGCAAGGATTTGCCGGAGTTTCGCGTGGGAGACACGGTCGCGGTGCACTACAAAATCGTCGAGGGCGACAAGCTCCGCGTGCAGGTGTTCCGCGGCGTCGTGATCAAGCGGCATCGCGCCGGGCTCCAGTCCACCTTCACGGTGCGCAAGGTGAGCTTCAACATCGGCGTCGAGCGTATGTTCCTGCTGAATTCGCCGCGTATCGAGCAGCTCGAGGTCGTGTCGCGCGGCGTGGTTCGCCGTGGCCGCCTCTACTACTTGCGCGACCTGTCCGGCAAAGCTGCCCGCATTCAGGACGAAAAAGACCGCTGAGCACGGCTCGCCTGGGGCAGTCAGCCCAGGCGCCAGCGGCTCTAAAAACGCGAGTCCCGCGGGCGGGACGTGGCGGGAGTGTGCCCTAAAGCCGAGGGCGGCTCCGCTGTTTGTCGGCTCCAGCGCGAGCTTTCGCGCGGCCGAGTGCGTGCGGCTCGCGTTTCGCCGAGTAAAAACGCGAAAACCGGGTATGCTCGGCGCGCTGGCCCGCGCACGTGAGCGCGGCCCAGCTCGAGCTCGGGAGTTTTCACATGATCGCGTGTACGCGGTGCGGCGCCACGAACCAGCCCACCAGCAAGTTTTGCCTATCCTGCGGCAATCCCTTGGCGGCAGCCCCGGCTCCGGCCTACGGCGCGCCCCAACCATCTCCCGGTCAGCAACCCCCTGCCCCGGCGCCCGCTCCGGCCTGGGGACCGCCGCCGCCCGCGCCGCAAGCGGCTCCCCAACAATACGCGCCGCCGCCGCAACCGTGGCAGCCGCAGCAGCCGCCGCCCCCGCCAGGTGCCTACGGCGCGCCCGCTCCGCCACCGCCCGGCGCCTGGGCACCGCCTGCCCCGGATCAGGGCGGCTTTGCGCCCGCTCCCGCTGGCGGTTTTGCACCCGCTCCCGCCGGCGGTTTTGCGCCCGCAGATGATCGCGCGCGCTTCGGCTCGCCAGAGGGCATGAATCCATTCAGCGCCACGGTTGCGCCGGATTTTTCGGCCGGCGCCGGGGCAGCAGCCGGTCCGCCGGGCTACGGCGCGCCGCCCGCGCAGGCGTACGCACCGCCGCCGCAGCAGCAATATGCGCCGCCCCCGGCGCAGCCCTACGCGCCACAAGCCTACGGTGCGCCGCAGGGTTACGGCGCGCCGCCGCCGCAGCCGGCTTGGCAACCGCCCGCGCCGCAGGCAGCGCCGCCCAAGGGTCCCGCGGTCGCCTCGCATTCGCACGATCCGTCGGTGTTCGCCGCTACTGCGCCGCCCCCCACGACGGATGAATATGAGGCCCAGGTTCGCCGCAGCCAAGCTCCGGTGCAGCCCGCGGCGCCGCCAGTGCAAGCGCCGTCGGCGCCGCCGGTTGCCGCAGCACCAGCGCCCGCGGCTCCGCTCGGCCCGGGGCGCGACCCCGAGCAGGTCGAGCCCGGCGCGATCCGCGCGCTCGCGGGCTTCTTGGTCAGCTTCGATCAGAGCGAGCTTGGCGTGTTTTGGCCGATTTATCAGGGTCAGAACGTGCTCGGGCGCAAAGGCGCGAGCGCTGGGCTCGACATCGAGATCGACAGCCCGACCACGTCTTCGCGCCATGCGACGATGTACGCTTCGGCGCGCCCAGGGCGCATCAAGCTCGAAGACATGGGCAGCACCAACGGCACGTTCTTGAATGACGCGCCTGTGGAGCGCGGCAGAAAATACGAGCTCCGCGACAACGACATACTGCGCTTCGGCGGCTTCAACGTCACCGTGAAAATCGTCTGAGTTCTCGACTTCTCTGGCGCGCAAGCGGTGCGCCGTTTGCGCACGCCTTGCGCCGCTGGGCGCGTCAGTTGAGCTCGCTCAGCAACTTGCCCCAGCTTTCGCCGTGATCGATGTGAAGCTCGCGCGCGATCTCTTCGAGCGCGCGATCCGCGCCTGGTGACACCGCGGTCGGCTGATCCATCGCTTGCGCGGTGCTGCGCGCGATGCCTTCCGCGTACGACAAGAGCGCCGGAAGTTCGCTGAAATCGAGCTCCATGTCGTCGCTCGCTTTGGCTAGCCGGTAGATGTCGCGGAGCCCCTCTTGGATGTATTCGTGAGTGGGGCGCTCGGTCAGCCAGCGATCCAGCACCGCCACGGCGGCTGCGCTCAAATCGTATTCACGCGCGGCAAAATAGTGAATGCGCTCGTTCTTGACGCTCTCCATTTTACCGTCCGCCCAGGCCACGTAGATCAGCGGCAAGAGCTTCAACACGCGATAATCTTCAGCGCGGATCCCGAGATGTGCCAAGGATCGTTTCAATCGGTCACGTTCCATGTTGCCTCCTCACGCCCACAGTGGCGACGGTTCGCCGCCCGCGCGCGTCACTGCTGATAGAGCAGGAAATGTGCCATTCATGCGTGAGCCCAACGCGGAGAGCACGGTGTCGACGGCGCGGCTCACGCGGCCGTGCACCGACTCCTAGTACGAAAAGCCGCTGCCTCCGATGAACTCGCGCAAGAGCGAGGCCTCCGGCACGTGATCGCCGTGAATCGGCACGAATAGTCGGAGGAGCTCGCGCAAACGGCGCGCGCTCGCCGCCTCCGGCGCCGCCCGCGGAACCTCGAGCAAATAGCGTTCGGCGTACACGCGCAGCACGCTCACCTCGTAGATCAAAGAGCTATCGAAGACTGCGTCGGCCTCGGCTTGGAAGGGGAAGATGTGCAGGCGCTCACCGCGTCGTACGCTCGACCAACGAGCGAGCGTGTCCGCGGTCGCGAAGCCGCGTTGATGGCGGTCGCGCACGATGCGGCGGAGCAGGCGGACGTCCGCGGGCTCCAAAGCGGACAAGCGGTCGAAGGCGAGCGAGGTGGCCGGGTGAACGAACACCTTGAACGCGCGGGCACCGTGCGCGCCACCGTACAGGGCCGGATTCAGCGCATGAATGCCTTCGAGCAAGAGCAGGCTGCGCTCTTCGAGGCGCAACTCGGCGCCTGGCTCCGCCCTGCGCGCGCCCTGCTCGAAATCGAAGCGCGGCGGCCGCACGGAGCCGCCACGCGCGAGCGTCTCGAGATCCCCGCGCAAGCGCGGCAAATCGAGCGCGTCCAGCGCTTCGAAATCGATTTCGCCGCGTTCGTCTCGGGCAAGGCTCGCGCGGTCCAAGTAGTAGTCGTCGAGCGAGAGCTCGTGCGGCACGATGCCGTTGACCTGCAATTGCACGAGCAAGCGCTTGATGAAGGTCGTCTTTCCCGATGCCGAAGGGCCAGCCACCGCCACGATTTGCACGCCGCCACGCTGCCTGATCTGATCGGCAATTTCCGCAATCCGCTTCTCGTGAAACCCCTCACTGATTCGGATCAGCTCCACCACTTTGCCCTGCACGCACAGGCGATTGAACGCGCCCACGCTGTCGATACCGAGCAGGCGCAGCCACTCCGCTTCGCGCAGGGTCATGGCAGCGCCGTAGCGAGGCGCGCGCAGCTCGAGTGCCAGGGTCGAAGCAGCGCGCTTCGGCAGCACCGCGCGAATCGCCGACCCGAAGTCGAGCAGGAGCCCGAGCGGGTGCTCGAGCACGTGCACGCCGTCGAGCAGCCCCGCGTGCGACAGGAGCGGCCGCGGCACGGAAGCCCAAGTCTCACCGCAGCGGAGCAAGGTCACGACGGGCTCGAGGGAATCTTCGAGCAAGAGCCGCGCGCCGCGATCGGCTTGCTGGACGAAGAGAGCGAGCGCGTCGTCGACGGACCATAGCTCTTCTTGGATCGGCTGGGCGATCCGGCAAAGTTCGGTGAAACGCGTGTCGAGCGCGCGCGCCAAGCCGGCGCGCTCGACGTCCCCCGACGGGAACACGAGACGCCCCGAGGTGATGGACGGCCCGAGCCTCAGCTCGATACCCAACTGGCGCGCGGCTTCGAGCAGCACGAGCCCGGCGCTGCGGCGATAGATGTCGCGTCCCTCCCAATCGCGCGTGGTGACCGGCGTCACGGCACCCACGCAGAGTGCGTGCAGCGCCAAAAGTCGTTCGCCTTGGCGCCCTGCCACGACGGCGTTGCCTTCGACCTCTCGTGGTAAACAATCGGCGACGCGCACGCCGGGCCGCATGTCTTGGGCGCCCGGGAGCACGCTGGGCATGGCGATCGTTCGTGCGCTGCCGAGCGCGGCGCGCGTGCGCGCAGCGTTCAGCTCGGCGCTGTGAAGTCGTTGCGCGAGCGCAGCGAGCGCGCCTCGAGCGAGATGAAACGCGGTGCGCGGCCGCGACTCGGCCAAATCGGCAAGGGCCGCAGCCGGAAGTCGGGCCAGCCGCGTGTCGGTCAGCGCGGTGATCCGCTCGGGGCTGGCGCGGCCGACCAGCGCCGTCTCTCCAAAGGCAGCGCCGGCCTCGAGCACTCGCCGCTCGTGTTCGTCGGAGGTGAGCTCGAGCGTCCCTTCGAGTACGAAGTGCAATGCGGGCCCAGCTTCGAGTGCGGGCTCGAAGCGCGCGCCTTTGCTCAGCGTGACGATACTCAGCGCGGCGAGCAGCGAACCAATTTCATCGGGGCTGAGTGCCGAGAGCAACGCGCTCTGCGAGAGCGTGGCAATGTCCTGAAGCCGTTGTTCTGGCATAGCGCGCCGTTCGGCCTGGTCTTCCGTTTCGAAGACCGCAGCCTGCGCGATGCAACTCCGAGACCAGGCGCTGGCCGGCAGAAGTGCGCGTCACTTCCGGGGCCCGCGCCCGCGATCGGCGCACTCAAGGCAGCGAACGCCGCTTTCTGCGCAGGCAAAGCGCAGCTTCTGCGCAGACTCACCCTTCTGGCCTACTGTTTTGTTTTGGCCTTTGGGCTAACGTGCCTGGGGGTTTGGGGCCCCACCCGAACCCCGGCTCCGACGGCACTCGTCAATCTGGCAGCGAACCTCGAAACAGACAGGGCAGAGATGCAGCCTTCACTCAAATACTGGTCCAAGTCCGGAATGCATTTCCGAGCCAAGGCGCTCGCGCTTTGTTGCCTGCTCGCAACCTGGCTCTTTGCACTCTCCGCACTGGCCTCGCCGGAAGCCAAGATTTTGCGCGTCGACCCGCGCGCCGCTCAGGAAAACGGCAACCCGGTCCTGACCACGGTGGTCGAAGTTTCGCAGAGCAAACGCGTCAGTGACGCGACCGCCGATTGCGCTTCGCTCACCGGCAACGGCCAGCTCGATTGCATGAGCCAGGCGCTGGAAAAGCCGTTCGCGCTCTATACGCCCTTTCCGTTTCCGGCTGCCAACGCCATTTTTACCGTGACTGTCGACGGCACGGACGTGCCCGCGAAGTTCGTGAGCGACGCGGCCTGGGGCGATAGCTTGCAGCAGCACGGCGTGGGCACGGCCTGGCTGATCCTGATCGACGCCGATCGACGCATGGGCCGAAGCTTCGACGACGCGCGGCAACTCGCCCAGCAGTTCGTGGTCAGCATGGGCCCGAACGACATCGTGAACGTGATGTTCTTCAACGATCGCCAGATCGTGAAGGATTCGAAGTGGGTGAGCGCGGCGCAAAAGGCACGTGTCGCCAACCTAATCAGCGGAAATACCGAGACGTACGCGTCCTCGGGTCGCAATCGTTCGCTCCTCACCATCATCAAGACCGCAGCCACTGACGGCTTCGGCGCGCTCGGCAATGTCGGCGACGACGTGGTCGTGCCGCTGCATCAAGCCATGGTCGTGCTCTCCGACGGCTTCGGCGGCAC